>OKSC01000019.1_pt1 | contig 175041 bp, 197 predicted proteins | sample 1601161 | NCBI WGS metagenome assembly OKSC01 (sample SAMEA3541552, study PRJEB24748) | human gut metagenome | biome: human gut; feature: human-associated habitat; material: faeces | place: China | collected 2012 | reverse complement strand
CTACTTTTTTATCTAACGCTGCAGCTACAGAACTTGCTGACGCTATATCATTAAAATCTACTTCAACAGTAGTATTATCTGATCTGGTAATTGTTAATTTATTACTTAATAATTGTGCATCTTTAAGCCCAATACCAAATACATCATATCCTGTATCTGTTTTAACTTTAATAGATTGAGTTGTTGTATCAAACCAAAGATTTCCAGTTTCGATTGTAGTAGGCTCTGTCGCCTTTTTAAAAAACTTAATTGTTGCCATGTTTATTTTTTTTAAATTTTAATTCCCCCCCCCCTTCACTAAATGTGAGGAAGGGAGAAATTATTATTTATTCAATTTCTGATCAAAATATATCAAGCTTACCGTCTGTTCCAACTTGGATAGATGAACTTGTTGATACTAATTTAGACATATCTACAGCTAAACCTCTAGAAGTATCTTTACCAGTTACCTTAATAGTATTATCTGGACTAGTAATAGATGTAATGCCACCTGCAACAGCAGTTTTAATACTATCACTAAGAGCTTTCATACCTTCAGCAACTGTTTGATCTGCACCAATTTCAGCACCGCCAGTAATTGCTACTCCTACTTTTATATTGTTACCAGCAACCCTTGCCCTGTTTACTCTAAGTCCACTTTCAGATTTTGCTAATATATTATCAGAAACAGGATCAATTTTAACATCAATAACATTCGCTTCTGAAATCTCAACAGCATCACCAGCTGTAAGAGCTTCTTGCTTACCTCCAACAGATGTTTGTAAATTCGCAATATCAGCCTTATTCGTTCTAATCTGATTTAAATCTGTATCTGAAATTAGACCTGAGCCTTCAACCTTATCAACTTTATTTGCAAGTTGATTAGTAACAGTAGTAATCTGTTCTTCTAAAGCTGTATCAGCTGCTTCAAGTTCTGTTTTTGCTGCAGAAATAGCGCCATCTACTTGTGATTTAGTATAGTAGCCTGAAAGATCAATTGTACCTCCCAGAGGGTCCCAAGCTGCACCATCCCAGGCATAATTTGTACCTGCAGGAGTAGTACCATGAGCAGCAACTACATTCCAAACATCACCTTTCTTATTTCCTTTAGTAGGAAGTTCTTCGTAAGTATCTTTAGTACCTTTGTAGTCAAGAGCTGCAGCTACAGAAGCTTTTAGTTCATCTACAAGAGTTTTTAAAGCTTTACCTTGTGCTGCAGAAAGAGCAGCATCAGTTCTATCACTTTCAAGTGAGTTAATAATCTCTACAACTGTGCCAGTTGCAAGAGGTTCCCAAACTCGGTTAGAACCATCAGCATCAAAGCCTTTTAATACATAAGTGGTTTTATTTTCCTTTACATATACTAAAAGGCCTTCTACTAACCGAATAGTAGGCATTGAATCACGTTCAGCAATTGTAGCCTGAACTGTTCTATTATCTAATGGTAGATTCGCACCTAAGTCAAAACCAGAACCTACCGAAATACCTTTACCAAAAAATTCTGCCATAATTAGTTAAAGTTTACATAGTAAGTACTAGGTTGCGACATCTTACCAGATAAATATACTGTATAATCAACCGCTTGACCATCTAAACCAGTAACCGAAACTGTACTAGTAGTATATGAACTAGTTACATCAAAGTTATTACTGTCTTTAATATTTGAAACCGATCAACCTGCAGGAGCAGCAAAACAAATATATTGTTCTGAAATTGGTCCAGCTACTTTAATTGTTTTCTTTGCAGAAGTAGTTTTAGTTAATCCTTTAATTACATCTTCTGTAATTGAAGCTGTAGAAACTAAACCTGAATAAGCAGGAATATATCCTGTTACTGTAACTGCACTTGAATCTACTGATCCTGCAGCTAAAGGAGTACCATAGTCGTTACCTTTAGAATCTTTAGGTTGAGGACCTTGTGCATGAGCAGCGTGATACTTATATGACATTGAGCCTTTAACTACCTTTGCGGGAAGTTCTTGAGATGAACCATATAAAATATACGAATTCTCTGGATCTAAAGCTCCTGCGCGTTTTGCCTGCTCTTTTCCTGCGACTAAAATCTGGCCTTGATTAAATCCAGTATTAAAATTTGCAGCGGTTGGAGCATTTGCTCCTACTTCCTGAGTATTTGAATAGCCCTTTAAAGAAATAGTTGCAGTTGGAGCTACAAATGTGGGATTAACTGTTGGGAAGATAAGAGTATCAAAAATTTCATCATAACTCTTACCTGTAAGTTGTGCTACAGTTGTACCTGCGTTAATGCCCCCAAGTTTCTCTACTGTTGCTACACTAGGATCTAACGAAGATTCATAAGAACCACTTGCTGTAGGATCTAAACTCTCAAGTTTAGCTTTATCTTCTTTAGACATAAGACCATCTGCAGTAACCGTAGCTTTACCTAGTAACAAAGTTGTAGAGGTGGAATCTGTATATGTAATTACAATTCCATTAGCATTGGCATTTAATGCTACATTTGATACTTTCTTATTAGAATCGCCACCATATTCAGTGCCATTCATAATAATTTTCTTAGTATCTGTGGCAAAATAAATACCATTAGCATGCGTAGTGGAATTATAAGAAGCTTGTGGACCTCTATAAAATTTTATAACACTATTAGCCATGTTTTAAAAATTAATTGTTGACATCATTTCAAATTGTAGAGGAGACCTCTTCAATTTTATCTTCTAATTTTTGTATCTGTTGATCCATTTCACTTTTAGTATAATAATCTTTTAAATCTACTGTTATTTGTCCACTTCCTCATTTTTCTCACATATATACATCTTCTGTAATACTTGGAGAATGAACAACAATATATTCTTCAAATAAGTCGTGAAGTACTGTTGATGTTGCAGGTATCATATACAATTTTCCTAACTTATCAACAGTTGGATCTCCTAACTCTTCAAAACTATTTGCAAATCTTATTTCAAATCCTGATGTATTAGGAAAAGATTTTCAAGCAGTTTCAAATTGTTCTTGTGTAAGAGTACCACCAACAGCAATATAAGAATTGTATAAAAAGTCTTGAACTGAATATTCATCCATGGATTCATCACAAGGATCATATCAAATCTTATCGTGCTCTGGTTCGTTATTTGGAAAATCAGATTGACATCCGATTGCTATATTTTCATCACCAGGATCTCCTTTTTCTCCCTGAGGAATTCCAAATTTAAGATTTGCATCACTAATATCTGGATTTAAATCAGTTACATAAGGTTGTGCATCTGGTGCTAATTTTTCTACTTCAGAAACTACAGTTACTGTAGCAGGTTTTCCTTTAGGAACTTTTACATTTAAAGCTCATTCTCTAGGAGCATTAGTTTTATCAATTACTAATGACGGATTTTGATCTCACTCAACAGTTTCAATAGTTCCTGCATTAAATCTTGGAAGTACAGAACCAGTAGCAGTAATAACTTTACTTGATTCCATTGTAAGTTCTAAACTACCTTCTGCATCTGTAATATTAACAGACTTAATAGAATCTCCTTTTAGCTCATTTAAGTAACATAATACTGTCCATTCACTAACAGGAACTCCATCATAACCTCAAAGAATGCGATCATCTAAAAGAGTAGCAGGATCTCCAAAAACTCTAATAAGTTTAGGCGTTTTACCAGGTTCTCCTTGGTCTCCAATAGATCTTCCTAGTACTTGCCAAGTAGCACCATCATTATATGATACATATCATTTATTATCCGTGATTTTAAGTATAGGACTAATTCCATCCTCTCCATCTTTACCATCACGTCCATTTCGACCATCAGTTCCAGGACGACCTTCTGGCCCTCTTTCTCCAGTAGCTTGGCCAATATCTTTTCATGAAGATTGGTTATCCATTGAAAGCATCCAGCGACCATTTTCTATTCGAAGATAAGGAGTTTTTCCATCCTTTCCGTTCTTCCCATCTTGACCATCTACGCCATCCTCACCTGTAGCTTTACCTAGGTTTTCTCATTTATTATTATCATAGGAAAGCATCCAGTTACCATTTTCTATTTTGAATACTGGAGTTTTTCCATCAGCTCCCTTTGGACCAGTGTTTCCTGTATCTCCTTTAGGTCCTTGTACAGGTACGTTTTCTTCAGTTTCTGGATCTTTTAAAGGTTCTCCGTTTACAGTTAAATAGTATAAATCACCTTTTTTTAGTAATCCAAGAACTGGAGTTTTTCCTTCTGGACCCTGAGGACCGATAATATTTGTTGAAGGAATTGAAGTAGGAGTTTCATCATCTAGTTTCCAAGAAATTATTCCATTTTTAACTTCAGGAACTCATACTTTACCAGTAGGTCCTTCAACTCCAGCCATTACAAAGGCTCAGAAGAGATTAGGTTTAATACCAATAATCTTATTTTCTTCTCAAACCAATTCAGGCATATTTAAAGACGAAGATGTATGACTCCTAGTACAAGATAATAAAGCTCCCTCAAATGCTACAAAATCTATAATGTATTCATCATTAAAGTAATGTGTATTAGTCATCCATTCTCCAGCCATTTTAAAGGACGTACCTTTATAAAAGTCTCTTGAATTGTATGCTCCTACATACTCTCTTGAATTCTGAAGATCAATATTTGGTTGTATATTATTTTTTTTCATATAGTTTATATAACTTCGATAACTTTTTGCAAAATTACATTTTTAGTTGAGGAAAACAGTCATCCTTTATATTCTTTACCAGCAGTTACTACTACAGGATTATTTACTAATATTTCGTAGTTTGCAGATCAAGTAGCAGGTTTTCCAGGAATTACTGCATTAGGCAATAATCAGATTTTTAAAGTTATACTTTGTCTTGGTAATACTGCTACATAGTCATAAGACTCTAACATATCAAATCCTGGTCGATAAAATCCTATAGAATCAAATAATAATGGAATATTGCCGCTATTAAATATATCAATTGTATATTTTGACTCATGACTCATATTATCAAATACAGATGCGTCAATATTTAATAGTTGTACTTTTGATTTTGTAATACTGGATTCATTCATATAAACAGTAATATTCTTTAACCCAGTAAGAGTAACTGTCTGAGTAGTAGAGCTATATGATAAATCCAATACCTCCTCATCTGAACTACTCATATTACCGTTTACAGAAATATTTTTCGCATAAATGTTTCCATCAGTTTCAAATGAAATATTTCCTCCAGCAAGATACCCAGCCCCTGTTCCAAAATTAAACAACATATTAGGAATAAATGTTCTAACTCCTGGTTTTGTAGGATCAGTACTTTCAATTGGAGTTCCTATAGAATCTTTATTGAAATTTTCATAATGGGTAGAAACATCTCCATTCTCATCTACTCCCTGCTGACTAAACATATATACATCATTAAATACAGCAGAGCCAATTAATCCGTTTCCAATAATTCCAACTTTAGTATATAGTGCTTCAAATGCTTCTAACTTAACCCAACTACTACTAGTATCGGTACTTGGGGATTCATTACTATGTAATGTTCCTTGCCATGTTCCCACTATATTTAATACATAATAGTTAGCATCATTAGAATCATATACATAAGGAGTTTTATCTACAGTTCCTTGATATACTGTATTAACATTATAAATACCTTCAGGATAAATTATTTGTCCTTTAGAACCGTTCTCTCCATTTAACCCATTAGTTCCACTTAATTTAGTGGGAGTACTCCAGCTACCTTCAATTGTGCCAACTTTATCAGTATTACTTGTATAATTTACTCTGGCTTGAATAAACCAAATATAAGGAGTCTCTTCAGTAGGAGTTGGAACTGCTAAATTCCAACCTGTTGGCTGTCTTGTTGTTCCAGGAGTACTCGTTCCTCCATAAATAGTTGTAGTTCCTAAGCAATAACGAACTTCAATACCAATTCCAGGTAAACCATCAACTCCGTCTTTACCTGCAGGACCAGGATCACCAGTAACACCAGGTTCTCCTTTTATTTTAGTCCATTTATAATCAGAAGGATCGTTACTATCGTTTATATTAAAATCTACATATACTCCAATTCAAGCACCTGGATCTTCTCCATTGTTACCTGTAAAGGTTACACCTCCATCATTAGAGTATTTAATATGTAGATAACTTGTTTTTCCATCTTCTCCGTTAGTACCTGGGATTCCTTGTTCTCCCTTTTCTCCTTGAATTCCTTCAAATCTTGCCCAAGTATAGTCAGAGGGATCTGTACTATCTGCTTGAGTAAAATCTACATAAGTTCCAATATATGTACTTGGAGTTTCAGTCATTTGACTTGAAGAAGTAGGGTTGGCAACAGCAGAATATTTAATATGAAAATATGTAGTTCTTCCATCTTCTCCTGGAGTTCCAGGAATTCCGTCTGTACCATTCGTACCATTTTCTCCACTTATAACAACTGGAGTAGTCCAGTTTGTATTTAAAGTATCATCAGGATTAATAGTTGCTGTAGTCATCCAAAGATATCCATCTTTAGATTTTTCAGGAGGAACCACAGACCATCCTGAAGGAGTTCTTACTGTTGCGTTTAATGTAGGAGGATTTGAATTACTTGTATTTACGGCAAATCTAAATTCTGTAAATTTACCATCTTGAGCCTGACCATCTCTACCGTTAACTGGTATTACTTCTGACCATTCAGTTACAAGACCTGTCTCCCCATTAACTGTTCCAATACATTGTCACCAATTGCCACTAGTTGTAGGATAATCTTCCCATCCAGATGGACTAGGACTATTTCCTGTAGGCTTTGATGGTTTACTATCACTTAATTTATAAACGTATGTTTTCCAATTTGGTATTACTGCATCCTGTCCCTTTTCTCCTGTCATTTGAACAGGATCTGACCATTCTCCAACAAGAGTAGAATCTCTAAAAGATGCTGTGATTGACCATATAATTTCATAAGAAGTATGAATAGGAACAACTGTACTTCATACAGAACCAGGATTTGTATTTGTTTTATTTACAACTGGAGGAGTATTTACACTACTACTTTTTGCATACATCAACTTAATACTTAATCCATCTTCTCCATTAGAACCATCAGTTCCGTTTGTTCCATCCTTACCGTCTTTTCCGTCTTTTCCATCAGCTCCTTTAGGTAATCCAAAACTAAATTTGAATATATCTCTCTCTAAAACTACATTAGCATTAGCCTGAGTAGTTGAAGAGACATTTACTACTTCTGCATCAAAATTAGGAATTTCTCCGCCGCCAGAAATAGTTTTCCATTCAGTATCATAATCAGCATTAGACTTTTTAACTAAAGCTTGACCTGTAGTACCTCCAGGAACTACTCCTACTCCATCTGTTCCATTCTGACCTGGATTACCTGTTGCTTGTCCTATATCTTCTCATGTTTGTCCTTCATTCATTGAAAGCATTCAACGACCATTTTCTATTTTTAATTGAGGAGTAATACCGTTTTCTCCAGATGGACCTGTAGGCCCAATATCTCCAGGATCACCTTTTTCTCCTTTACCACTATTTCCCATGATAAAAGCTCAATAAGGATTTGGTTCTACTCCAATAATTATGTCGTTTTCATAGATCAACATAGGTTTATTTCATTCTGATGATAAATGACCTCTTAGACAATACAGTAAACTACCATTGTAAGATATAAAATCAACAATATGTTCATCATTAAAATAATGAGTATTAGGGGCTCAAGCACCTGCCATTTTGAAAGAGGTGCCTCTATAAAAGTCTCTAGAACTATACATATTGTAATATTCTTGTGAGCTTACTGCATCTTCTACGATTACATTAACATTAGATCTCTTCATAATATTGAATTATTTTAATTATTTCACTATTAGTTGGATTTCCGTGTTCAATATAATCAATTGCATTAACAATCTCATTCATTGTAAACAATGATTTCTTGTTAGGTAAATGTCCAATATTAATATTAATTAACTCTTGAACAAATATTTTATATAATTCATTATATAGAATTTCCACAACCACAACTATTATTTATATTACCTAACTCTTCTCCACATAAGGAATTACATGAAGATAAGTTATCTAATATTCGTTGTGCTTCTGTAAAGTTTCCCATATCTTTTAGATAATCAAACACATACATAGCACTTAATAAGAAATCTCTTCGATCTCTTAAACTTTCATTTGTATTACATTTATCATAACTACATATCTTACTGTTACTCAACAGTAATTGCCGTTGCAAATATACTAAACATCTTTGTAATTTACAAACACTAAACACATTTTTTATTGGACAATAGAAAGTTTGTGATGCTTTATTTTCCTGAACTAAATCGTATGCCACTTTGTAGTTAACAATAACTTCAGAATTTTTAATTACTTCGTCTAAAGTATGTCCATCCTGATTTGTAATATTAGACTTATATAATTTTCCTTTAAAGAAAAATAATTCATCTATTAGGTTAATATATTTATCAGGTTCGTCTTCATCTTGAAAATAACTTAATTGAGGAATTACTAATTTATAATAAGAATATGTACCATCAATATCTAACATAAACTCAGATGCAAATCTAGTTAAATATTGTCCTCTATTATGTAGTTCTTTTCTTATTTTAACTGATTTAGGAAGTAGATTCTTATCAGTATTATAAGATAGGAATTCTAACATTATATACTGATTTAAATCTACTCCTAAAGCTAAATAATCACTATTATCTACAGCAATTAATTTGCAATCAGACCTAACAATTACGTCAATATTTATTTTTTTATTCATATTATACAACTTGTTTTATTTTATCATTATATGGATTTGCATCAACTGTTTCTGCAGCTTGAATTTGAACTTGTTGCTGTTTAGTTTCAAGAAGTTTGTCATTATAATCTTTATCATTCTTGACTTTTTCTCTTTCAATAGCTACTTTTTCAGCTTCAAGTTGTAGTCTAGCTTGACTATTTTGTTCAAGTTGATTTTGTGATTGACCTAATTCCCTTTGTAATTGTTCATTTTGTTTCTGTAACTGTTGCAGATTTTGTTCATATTGCTGAAGTTGTTGCTGCAACTGAGAAACACTATTATTTTCTTCCTTCTTAACAGCAGTAGCTTTAGCTACATAACGTTTAAGTTCGGACATACTATTGGCAGTTGCAATACTTACTGCCATATCGGGATCTGACATTCCAGCTTTAATTAATTCAATATTAAGAGCCTTTACAGTTTCCATATCTTTAAAAGACTTAGAACTATCCTCAATATGTAAATCAAAATCTGTAAGTGTATAATGTTCAGGAAGTGCAGTAAATATTCTTGAATATTTATTACCTAACACAATAGTACCAGTAATACCATTTGGATATACTAATTTAGCTAAATTAAGCATATCATAATTAGCTTCTTTATAAATGATATCCATGGTCTCAAAATATTGTTTAGTTAATAAACCTGACATTTTAACTCCAAGTTGAACATTAGAAACTGCATCTCTCTGTTCATATTGAGCTAATCTTTCAGGTAACACTCCTGTAATTGAAGAAGCTTGTTGTTCTACAGCTTGAATAGCTAATTGAATGCCTTGAATAGCTTGGGCTTTAACTGTGTCATCAAATCCATTAAAAATAGTATTTGGCATACCTTCGCTGCCTTCTTCTTTACTATTTATTAATGCTAGCCCATTTTTTTTATATGCTTGTCAAGATTTAACTCTGTCTGTTAAATCGTCTCCTAAAAATGATGGAATAAAAGACACGTCCATCCAATCTCCAACTCCTCCTGAAGAAGCAATAAGGTTGTCTCTACAGTAAATTAAGAGATCTAGCTTATCTTGTAGATCCATAGTATTAGTAACTAAAGAATATGGATCTCCATTCTTATCTAAGAAAAATATTCCATTGACAGATAATCTACATCTACTTGGACAATCGGCACTTCTTACGATATATTTTGACTCTCCACGAGTAATGTATACTTCTGAACCAATTTTTACTCCTTCGTGCCTCGTTAATTCTCCAGTTTTATAATCTACTTCAATTCACTCAACTTCATATACAGGAATAAGATAATTCTTTATAGGTTCTATTGAATCATAATCTCCAGGCCATCCTGAATGTGCTTCAAGTCCTGCAAGAATACCAGTATGTAAATTATCAGCTCGCAGATTAGGTTCTGCAGGTTTACCAACATATCTAACTAAATAAGTAGGAGACGTTGAATCTGCAGTTTGTTGCATATCTCTAATTTTTTTAGCTGCTTCTGTAGTTAATTCTGATCTGAATGTGTTTAAGATATCTTCTTTTGACATTCATTTTCTAATAACAACCCTTTTTGAATCTGCAAGATAAGGAGAATTTGGATTACGTTCTACAAACGTATTAACAGGATTTAAAATTTCAATATTAACATTTGAATTACTTTCTGTAGGTTTAACTCTATAGTAACAAGTACCTGTAATAAGTAAATCTGTAAGTAATTCTGCCATTTTACGTTTTAAATCGATGTTTCTTGATTGTCTTAAATAATCAAGAATATTTTGTGCAGCAATTTCATATTCAGAAACAAAAGATTGATCTATATCTTGTTGAATTGAGGCGATCTCTTTTTCAACAAAAGGATCATTTACAATTTCTTTATTTTCAATAATAGCTGCAATAATATTATTCTTTAAATACTGTTGCAAATAATTAAATACTTCTGCACTAATTTTAAGTTGCTTTTCTCTCATTATATTTGAAACAGTCTTCTCATCCTTACAAGATACTTTTAAATCTTGATTTAAACCTAGATATTCTCCAACTAGTACATCAATATGTTTCTTAATCAATGGTGTAAAACTAACTGATGTAGGAGTCCCAATTCCATAATTTTCTTCTAGGTGTTTGAATTGATCAGCATCTCTATGACAATGATAGTATCCATAAGCTTTTCTCATGGCAACTTTATCATATACAAGATTACCTATCGCATCATTAATCTTCTTTACTTCATTCTCTATCACCATATTCTAATACTATATATTGATTTCCTTCACCTAGAGTAGTCATTTCTCCAGAATAATATTTTGTTCTATCCAGTTGCCTATTTCTAAGTTCTTTTTCAAGAAATTCAAAAAAACCTTCTTCATCACCTTCATAGACTAAGACTAACGGAGCTTTTCACTGATTTAAGTCTAAACTTAATTTTCATTGATTACCATCTATAGTTAATGTAAAGTCTCCAGTATAGTATGCACACATAGCCTTTTCAATTGTTTCGTATACTTTATCAACGAGTTCCATTTTTTTGTGATATTACTCCATATTCTTTATAGCCTTTTTCATTAGTGTATCACCCTATGTTTTTTCATTCTTTTGCTAATTTATCCTGAGCAGCAGGCCGTATATTCATTAATTCTTCATCTGCAATTTCTGCCATTTCCATAGCTGCAATAATATCGAACTTTCGTTTATTTTCTCAAGAATATTTTAGCAATTGCTCAAGCATTTCATCAATATCAATTGAATAACAGTAATCATTAACAAAATTATTAATTAATTCAAGACCATGCTTGATAATAGCTTCTGTAGCTGGTACACCAATCATTTGTGAGTTTCCTCTTTTCATATCTCCAAGAGTTGAAGCAGGACGTTTCATAAATAGACTATCTTTCTTTTTTTCTTTAAAATATGTAACAATACTAATCTTAGTATGTTCAAGTAGTGCTTTACAATTATATCATACTAATAATTTCATTGCTACATCATATGCTTCTCGAATATCTCGAGGACGATCTTTATAGATCGCAACATATTTAGCTTCTTGTAATCCATATATCCGTTTCTTAATAACTATACAGAAATCAGATACATCTGTTGAGGTAGAAGAATCTCCAGAACCTTGGTCAATAGAGTCTATTCCTGCAACATATAAATTTTTTAATACAAGTCCATCTTCGTCACGAAGTGGCCTTTCATATATAGTAATTTTACTATTTGGATTACTTACAACTTTTACTTTTGTTAAATCAGGAGTATCTCCAGAACGATCTCATAATAATGATACATACTCTGGTTTTAATCCTGCTTTAAATATTCTAATTTGGGTTAATCTATCTGCAATTGCAATTGAATCAAAGATATTTTCACCCTGCTTATATAATGCTTCATTTGGAATAAAACAGTGCTCTGCACAATAATCAAGTAGATCTTTACCACTTAATTTTTTACGTTCTTCCTCATAAAACTTTTTAAATTCTTCAGATTGTGTAACTCCTCTTGTATCTAAAAATTCTTCTCGTAAACTAAACTTATGAGCTGGAATAAAGAAAGCTGTTAATTGTGGCTTTCTATCTTCTGTATCATAGTTTTTATATGGAAGTACATTATATCCTTCTGGTTTTGCAAAAATATTTGTTAAACCTTCAAGTGCCATATCATCACCACCTGTACCTAAAGCAATACGTGTTCCAAAATGATAACCACCAAGCTCAACAAGAGCATTACCTTGAATCCAACTTTTAGTTAAATATTTATTAGATCCTGCTTCTTCATAGATTAATCTATCGACACGATCACTACGAATCTTATCAGATGTATCAGCAATTACTGAATCAATTTCTGACATTCAACCATATTCAACTCCATCAGGAGTAACTTGAGATGCACGTTTAGTATCTGCATTATTAACTTTTTGCCGTAAATGGCGCATACCTCCATTAGTATTCATGTCTAATCAGTTTAACTGCTTTCAACATTTAGTTTTTAAAGGAGTAAGTTTACCTTCTGCAGCACAAGTTAATAAAGAACGATAACCTCTATTAGTTATATAAGGCCTTACTGCTAAACAAGCAACAATCTCAGATAATCCAATACCACGAGCTTTTAATATAGCTACATCTTTGTGTAGTCTTTCAGCCATTTCAACATAATGAAAGAATTCATATTGTTTAGCTAGAAATGTAGGAAACTTTTCATTACGACCAGCACCACCTCTAGCTCCTTCAGAAATAACTTCCATTCTATAGAAATTTAAAAAGAAATAATGATCTCCTGTAATTCTATATTTGCCAACTGTATAACCTTCAGTACAACGTTTATATTGCTCTCTCCAGAAATCATTATAAGGCTTTGAATCTGCAGGATATTCCGTATATGAACCAGTTCTATCATAAATTTGAGCTAGTTCATTAAAAGGAGTAGGATCAAAATCTAAACCTTGAGTTTCATTAATTGGTCTATATCCAGTTAATTCATATGATAGCTCTGGATCAAAGTAAAGTACATCTTCAGTGACCGCCACATCTCACAAACCATCTCTCTTTTTATAAAAATCAGTTGCAGTATACTCAAATTGTTCTGTAGTATCTTTTTTCTGATCTCCAAGCATTTCTTGTAATTGCTTTTTTAATTCTTCTTCAAATTTATCTGAAAAAGATTGAGGAGTTGGTTCAGGTTCTTTTATTGATTCTCTAAGTTCTTTATATTTCTCTTTAGCAGTTTTCTTTCTTTTAACTTCTGATTCTTCTTTATTTTTTATCTGTTCAAGCATTTTTTTACGTGCTTGAGACATTGAAGATTTAATTGTCTTTACCATACTTAACTATCCATAAATCCAGGTTTTACATCCCCTCTATTTTTAGCATTGGATTGCATTTGATCTTTTTTATAATTAAGCTCAAGTTCTTTTAATTTATCTGCCATAACTCCAATACTAGCAATATCGGCTAATACATCTTTTGCCTTAAAGATAGGTTTACTATTATTATCTCTCTCTTCAAGGTCTATATTATCTAAAGATACTCTCATTTTTTCAAGAGTTCGATACGCTGTTTTTATAAGGCTAAGTATTCTAGAAGAATCTTTGATTTCCATGTATTTTCTAACTGCTGCATGGAAGACTGGATCGTCTCATTCTTCTTGAGTTAATCCAGAATCTTCCATAGCTGCATCATGCTTTTGTCTCTCTAAGTATTGTTGATATGGACTTTTTCAGTCACAAAACAACCATATATATTTAAATTCTCTTCAAGCTCTTAACCTCTTTGTTCCTTTTGGATCTTCTTTACATTTATTTCTTTCTATATCTCACAGCGCTGCAAACTCCTTTATTAATAATATTTCGTATTCGTTAATCTTTAGATTACATGTTACATTATCATAAAGGAATAAATCTAGCATTACTTATTTTAGATTAAAACGTTTATTAAATGCTTTGTCCCGTTTATCGTATTCTTGTCTTTCAACTTTTTTATCTCTAAATTTTCACCACTTAGGATTATTAGAACGTGACATGCTACTTAAATCGTTTGTATATGTTGTATCTCTTTTATCTGCACTTATATCTCTATATGAACGTTTTCCTTTTGGATTTGTTACAATTTCTCTTATAGATCCATCTGAATTAATTATTCTTTCAGATTTATATCCATTAGATTTAGCTTGTTCAGTATCAGCAGTACCGTTTGCCCAGTAAGGAATGCCTGTTGGATGTAAGAATTTTAATAGATTCTGTTGTCTAGGTGTATATTGTTCTGGAGAAAATTCATCTAATTTTCTTTCTGCATTAGAAATAATAGGATTTGCAATTCTATTAACCATAACAGGATTATAACCTATTTTAATTAAAGAATCTCTAACTAATCCTGTAGTATTAAATACATCATGTACATTGTGATCTCCTGTCCTATTGTTTAGCGCCTTAGTAACAGCTACACTATCATTTGGATTAACCTTTACTTTAGTTGTAGTTTTACCCCCTTCTTGGAAAAATGAACCAAGGTTTCTTGGATTGATGCGGTGTTCAACAGGAATAGATCCTAAAGTAGCATTATTTCCATAATTGACCGACATACTTCTAGGTCCTACATATCTACTATCAAACCTATTAGGATTACCTAAATTAGATGCCACTATGTAATCACTATATGAAGGATTAGTTATAACTAATTCTTCATTCATATTTGTAGGTCTAATTCCTTTAGCTGCAGACATTCCAGCTTCTTCTGCTCCAGAAATATTTCTTGATCCAAGATTAGATTGTGGAAGTTTTGGTTTCTTAGGAGCAGGTCTTGTTGGAGCTAATTGAGTTCCATATAATTTTCCATTTCAAGTAAAGCTAGTAAGTCCTGCACTTCTAGCTGCTGCAAAAGCTTGATTGAAATTACCTTGGGATAAATCAGGAGTAACATTAGTTTGTACATTTACTTTAGGAGTAATTCCAGTTTTCATAGATACTCCAAAAGATAAAGGTTGAGAAATAACTGAACCTTCAGTTTTTGTTACTTTAGGTTTAGAATTATCTCCTACAATATTTTTCATTGCAGCTGCTTTGACTTCTCTTCTACTTAATCCAAGATCTTGATCCTTAATAGCAGATTTCATATTTCTATATGCAGTGCGATTGAATTTAGAAGATTTCTTACCTTCTTTTACAACCTTCTTATTTTCTTTACGCTCATTCTTTGCAGATCCTCCATCTTTAAATTTATTAACAAGATAAGCAAGTTTGCCTCCTTGTTTAAACATTCCTGCAGATTGCTCTTGTTTAAATTGATTAATCAATCCAGAAATAGTATTCATACCATCTTCTGTTTGTGCTAATTCATTTAGCTTTCCTACAATTTCTTCAGGAGTTTTATTTTGGAATTCTTCTACTTTAGATGGAAGTCATTGAACAAATTGCATTAATTCTTCTTGTTCCATGATGATATTGTTTTATTATTAATATCTGTTGTAGAGCAAGTAATTTCAAATTTATTATATTTAGGATCTAAAGGTTGTGAAGGTAAAACCAAACAGGAGTAGTATTTGGAGTAGTTGTAATTGTATAATGCTGTCCTTCCAAAAACTCTTTAATTTCAGCTACAGTACCTTCTATTGTTATACCATTATTTAAATAAGCTTTCATAATTACTTGTTCTTATAAAATTTTAAATCTTTTGTTGAGAATACTGCTTCACGTAAAACCATATTCTTATCAAATCATCTACATTTAATACCTTTAAAGATATTAGTTATTTCATTACCATGTTTGTATGATTGTGTAATTTTTTCTACTACATACATAACAGGAGATGTAAGTTTACCATGTTTTAAAGTGACTACATCTCCTGGGTTAAAAAACGTTTTTTCAATTTCGTTTATCATATTATTCTTTGTCCTTTTCAATTACTCGACATATAATGTTTTGTTCACTGATAGCGTAATAACCCATATTATTGAATGGAACAGGTACTACAGAATTTCTGTAATATATATCCTCTCCAGGTTTTACGTATTTACATTCGGGTCCTGCAGAAATAACAGTACCACATGCAATAAATTGTTCAGCTCTCTCCATCTCACCAGTATCATCAGACTTATATGTATCTGCAAAAAGATCTCCTGGAAGAATTAAACCTGAAGCACTTGTCTTAATTTCTCTATAAGGATTTTTTTCAAATGGTTTTATAATAACAGTATATCCTGTTGCAGCTACCCTCATTTTAGATGCATCTTTTGTGCCTTTGTTTAATTCAAGTAATCTATTTGCTGTTAAAAGCTGTTCTTCTTCCATTTTTTTATTGAGAGCAGCAATTTCTTCAGGAGTTAATTCCTTTGTTTCATGTTTAACGTTTGCTCCCATAAGATGAACTCCCATTTCTTGCATGTGTGCATTTCCTAAAAGATTTTTTCCCATAATCATTTACATTTTTAAATTTAACTTATTACCATTTATTTACTAAGCATCTTGCGTATGCAAGTCTTGTTTTTGCAGATAATCTACATCCGCATCCTTTTCTATATCCAATTTTTGGTCTATCTGAATAGTCTGTTTTATTATTTTCATTAATATATAATCTAGGATTACATATCGGACCCATTGGTGTTTCTTTGTATAATGGACATTCTTTACAAATTGCTAATCTTTTTTCAGATAAGTCTTCATTTTTATTAATTGCTTCATTAACATGTCCACTAATAATATCTATTAGTCCCATAATTAAAATACTATAGGTTTATCTAAATCTAATTCAGATTTAATCTTTATATCTCTTTTATAATGTTTTAACATTGTTTCTACATCTGATTTTAAATAATCACATTCATGTTCTGAAATATGATTGTTGTGATCAATATGAATTAATACTAATTTTTTAATATTAAAGTTTGGATTAATTTTTTGTAGTAAGTAAGCATATAATGATAACTGCAACGAATAATGATAAAAATTACAATCCATAATATTATCCATTGGGAATTTCATCATAGTTCTACTTTTAGTAAATCTATTATAAAATGATTCCTTATCGATTTTCTTATTAGTATTATGTGTAACTATCATTGAATCACCGAATAAAAACGTGTGTGATGGACTGTCAACTTCTAAGCATTGCGTTGCTACTGTATCAACTCTTTCTACAGATATAATATTTCTAAATGTATTCTTATTTTTAGATGGGAAGTCGATATCTTGATTTCTTACTAAAAAGGGATTTAATCCATCAGTTGAAAAACATACATCTCATCCTTTAAATATCTTTCCATTACATTTTTTATCTACTTCAAAAACAGTAGCTTTTATGCCTAATGTACTTACTAACCTTAATAAATCTTCAGCTTGTCATTTCTGAGTAGTTCCCATTACAAATCTTTTTCTAGATTCATGATAGTAACCATCAGTATCCATTAACCCTCTAAGCAAATCAAGTCTTTGTTGATAAGAGGCTCGCATATATAAATCAGGTATAAACTTATTATTTAGTATTCCTAGATCGTTAAGTTTTTTTCTAATATTATATATAGTTCGCATTTCCGCAGATTTTCCGTCAGAAAGATCTCCTCCAAAAGTATATCCTCTATTTTCTATTTCTTCCCATACTTTAGAGTTTATATTAGTGATAATTCCACATGACTTAGAGCCATCTCCTAGTCAACATCCCAGTACATAAGGATCTATAGGAAGTTCTATTTCTGGAAGATTTAGAGGATTTGCGTTCATTATTTTTGGGATATTGTACGAGGTTCTTGGTTTATCAATTAACCACTTTGCAATATCTTCTGTGGTCATAACTACTTCCCTAAATGTTTTATCTATATTCCTAAAAGAAATAAGTCATCTATGTTCATGGTCTGCCACAATCGACTCTCCGTTATCAAAAGTTATTTTAAAACATGGATTGTAATGGATATCTGATTTATGTAACACTTTAGTTATATTTCCTTCTTTATCAAATATCTCTTCTCCCTCCTTTATATCCTTAATAGTTGTCCATCCGTTTTTAGTTGGAATTTTTGTATCTAGAGGGAGTCCTTTATAATCATATATATAAATATCATTACCGTCTTTAATGAGTAAGTCTAACTGTCCTGCAATTCTTAGTATTCCATCATCTGATTTATAACTAATTATAAATTCAGGATATACTCCTTTTTCTAAATCTAACTGATAGTATCCTTTTTTGCAAGTAAACTTTCCTCCAAGTCCAAACTTTTTTAGATCTTGTTCTTCAGATTGATAATACATGTTTTCAAATTGAGCATGTATTTTTGTACCTCTTTCACAAGATTTATTTCTTTCTACTTCATACGATTGAAGTATTTCTGCCCGTTTATTTTCAAACTCTTCTTCGTTGATATTTAACTTTTCAAGTAAAGTTGGATTTCAACGTTTTGTATTTAGTAATGTAGTTTTAACAACTTTAAAAATTTCTGGTTCTACTAAAGCTTCGCAAGCTTTATATGCAGATCAGAATGCTGAATCAAACTCATTAACATATTTATGTATCAATGTTGTTACAGATACATAAGGCTTATTATCATATTTATCTAAGTACAGATGTTTTGCATCTGAATAAATAACATCTTCTGTTTCTTTGTCTACTTGATATCCATTAACATATTTTTCCTTTACATTACTTAATTTTGGCATTGTTTATTATATTTGGTTTTATATATTGTTCTATTATTGCTCCGTATCTAATTAAATTCTCTTTAATAGTACTATCTTCATATCCTACTTCGTTTTCTTTTTCTCAAGTGAATCCTAAAATTCCTATTGGAGTTCCAGTATCATCTTTTAGTAGAATACATGCTAAATATTCTACATTATTTTTTCCAAATCGATCATACATTACATGATCTATTTGTTCTAAAGTAGTTAAGTTACCGATAAACTGATTATGTGTTTTTAAATAATCAGGAAGATTTAATCAATCAGAAATACCATTGTGATATTGTATTACTCATACTCTATCTGCACCTGACATATATAATAGTCTTGGAAGTAGATCTTTAACTTTCTTATCATCATCAATCCTATTTAACAATTCTTGTGAATGTTTCTGATTCATATATTTTGAATACTTATCAAATAAAAATGTTGGATCATAATATATTCTCAAAGTAATACTTAACATAAACATGATGATTAAGGCTTTAAAGATACTACATACTCCATAATCTCTAATATACTGTAGGATAGTCCCCAGTCATGAGAGTCCTGAGCTTAAATCGTATTGTTTCTTAGCCATATCTATTTCTTTAAATTATTTGTATAATTTTATTTGGATGATGCAAATATATAATAATTTTTTTGTATATCCAAATAAATCAGTAAAATGTTTGTATTTAAATAAATAAATAACTATATTTGCACAAATAATGTGCATATTCAATTATTAATATTATAATTATGAAATATAACGATGAAATTTTAAACAAAATTGCGCAGGCATATAGTAAACCTGCAGATGAAAAAGGTAATCTAGATAATATTATGTTAGGTTATCTTGAAATGATGAAGAATGGTAGTAAAATCCATATTAAACCAGAAAATAGAGGTAAATTTAATGCTACTAAAAAGAAAACTGGCAAAACTACTGAGGAATTAACTCATAGTAAAAATCCAGTAACCAGAAAACGTGCTATTTTTGCTCAGAATGCTGCTAAGTGAAATAAGAGTAAAAAATAAAGGTATGATAAAACAATTTATCTTTCAAAACAGGGGGGGGTAAAAAAATAAATAAGTCTTATTTTTATTTTTATGGCCCAAATTATACAGTTCCAAAAATTACAGATTCAAATATTGAACCCTTACGCACGGCTAATTACTTATTTGGGGTTTCATTTGATTATCCTTTAGATTATGATGATCAAGAACAATATTTTAAAATAACTGCAAATTTAACATTTACTTATTTGGGAGTTGATACTCCACTACCTGTAAACTATACTGTATCTGTGGGAACAATAGAAGATACAGGTATTGGTTTCGATCATAAGAATTTTGCTATACCTGTAAACTTATTGTTTCCAATATCTTCATTAGAACGTATGACGTTTAATTCTGCAACTATTGAAATATGTAACCCTAATCCAAAATACGATTATATAGCTCCCACAGAGTTTTCTACATCAGGAGAATATATTGCAGTAAACACTAATCTTTATATGGATAATAGTCAGTTTGGAAGTTATCAAGGAATATTTAAAGCAGATTTATATAATTCAAGTGTAGGAATATTAGTAGTAAACAATCCTATGACTTTAGAATTTAATGCAAATAGCAATCCATATATAAGTAAACTACAAACTAATTGAGCTAAACGTGCAGATTTAGTTTCTAGTATGACAAGACCTCAACTTGATTTAAAATGTGTAGATAAAGATGGAATGGCTTCTAAAATGTATATGGGAGTAAGTTATGCAGTACTTTCTTATTATTTTGCAGGGGAAATAGATACTATACTTAGTGCAGTTGAACAGATGAGAATACCTATTATAACTGGACAAACTGCAGTAAATGGAAATACAAATTATATAGACGAAAGTCTGGTAGGAGATTATCTCATATATAATATTAACACATTCCTTCAATAATGATAAATAATTTAGAGATATTAAAACCTATTCTTCACTTTGAAAAAGATTATTATGTAAGAGTAATAATTCTTTCAAGATTGAAAGATGGTCATTCTACTCAAAAAAGAATCTGTAAAGATTTATTTTTTGGTTCATTTGAATCATTAAAAGAAACTATGCCAGATATAATCAAAGTTGCAGAAGAATACTACGCTAGAGTATATATTGATACTGTTTCAAAAAGATTGTCCTCTGGATTTTTATCTCAGATAGAGTGAGAGCGGTTTAAAGTTTTTGGAATTAAACCTCAGCTAAAAGATATTATTATAAATGAAGATTTTTATGGTTTATATGATGCTGATGAATATTCTGAGAATGCAAACAAAATAGTGGCCTCTATATCTAAAGAACTTAACTTTACTCCTTTAATTATAAAATCTTCAAATAAAGGAGAGCATTGATTATATAAAATTTCAGAGCTTTATACAATGTTAGATAAAATTGAAGATAATTATATTAGAAATAAGATTTTTATAGGACATGCATGAGCATGCTTATATAATCCATGTACTAATTAATATGCAAGCAAATAAATATTTTCAAGTAAAAGAATTAGTATCATCTAAAATATATAATCAATATGGTGATGATGCTATAAAATTTCTAGATCCAAAAGCTCTTGAAGCTTTAGAGAATGTTAGAGAAATTCTAAATGTTCCTCTTATATGCAATAATTGATATGCAGGAGGATCTAGAAATTATAGTGGTTATAGAGAACCTGGATGTGGAGTTGGTACTCCTACAGGCTATCATTATAAAGGTCAAGCGTTTGATTTAATATCAACTAAATTAACTGCTAAAGAGATGAGAGAAATTCTCGAAAATAATCAAGATAAACTTAGATATCCTATACGAGTAGAAAAATGAGACAATAAAGGTGAAATCTCTTGATTACACATTGATATTTCTCCAAATACACATGGGAAAAAACTATACTTTTTTAAAGCATAACATATGAAATGATATATTAAACTATTAAGATGGATCTGGGAGTTTCCTCAGTGTCTCCTAGGTCTCATCTTAACCAAATGTTACAATGTCGAACGTAAAGAGACATTTAAAGAAATTCCAATTTATGCAGGAAACTTTCCTGGAGGTATTTCATTAGGATTATATATCTTAATGGGAGAATCAAGTTGGAAAAACAATAGAAACTTCATTAAAGAACATGAATGGGGACATACAAGATGGTCATTATATTTAGGACCATTATATTTACTTGTAATTGGATTGCCAAGTATTATATGAGCTATGATCCATACTCCATATTCTAAAAGAAGTTATTACTGATTTTACACTGAAAGGCTCGCAGATAGATCTGGAGGTGTACCTAAAAGATATTAATATATGAGAAAACCTTTTATATCTCAAAATATAGGAAAAGAAACATCTCCTTATTCAATTCAATTGTATAATGTTGAGGGAAGTCATTGAGAAGATGCATATCCATTTAAAAATGTTGTAAGATATAATACGAGCGATGCAGGTCATCAACCTGGAGAACCAATGCATTTTCGAATTTGACCTGTAAGAGATCCTGATTATTTAGAGTTACGTTATACTGGAGGAAATGAAGGAACATTCTCCTGAAAGTCTACTGAAGATGGGAAGTCAATTATTAATGATGGTTCAATACTTTATTGCTCTGGAGGCTTTAATGCTCCCTATTATTGTAATTTTAATATCTATTCTCCCGTGTCTAGTTCTATAGCACAAACATTAGAATTAGAAGTATTCCTTGGCGGAGAAAGTGGAGAATTCATCAATTTAGGAACATTATATTTAACTCATGATTAAAATTTATCAAAGAAATACACTTGTACATAATGTGGATATGTATATGTAAAGGAACTGATTTTATAACAACATAATATGAATAAATTTATTTCCCAAAATAAAAAAGGTTCATTTCAATATAAATCTATAGAGGTATATGTAAATGATTTTGGAGCCCAAAGAACTGAAGGAGGTAAACGTAGAGATTAATTTCGAAGTATTTAGTGTAGAAATGAGAATTTAAAACAAAAGGAACCCAATTGGGTTCCTTTTTTATTATATTTTATATTTTCCCCTAAATGGAACAGGTTCTAAGGTTCCAATATTTGTTAGGCTTATAAATTGTCCATTTAATTGTATCTGGGTCGTTCAGGCAGAAGTGCTACTTGGGAATTCATATCTAAGATTATACCCTAAATATTCGTCTTTAAAAGTCATAGATTCAACTGCTTGGTTATATATATTACTTCTAGGATCAAAGAAGAACATTAAAGTTTTACCATCTATAGGTAACATCGTAAGAGCACTTACAATATCTCCATCAGTAGTTGTTAAAGTTAATGTAACTTTAGTTTTACTTATAGTATTATTTCAGAAATTAGTTTGAACCTCTTTTCAACTTAAAAGTTCATCTGGTGTAGAATTATATAAGTAAGCATCATCAAAATTCATACAAACAAATCCAGAATAAAGATTCTGTCTATTTAATATATTAGAAGACTCTTTTGGAGTAATATACATATTTAATGGAACTGTAGCAAAAAATGTTCCAGTTTGTTCTCTTACTATATTTTCTCCAGCTGGTAATGTTACAGTTTTTATAGTAGTTGCACTTTCAGCTCCATAAGTTAGTTTACAGGTTGTTGATTCGGTAACACCTAGACTAGAATTAAGGTTGAAATTAACATATGTACTAGTTGGCTTATTAATAGAATTATAAGTTAAATAGAATACATTGATAGGAAGTTGATTAATTGTAATAGTTAGATTTTTTCTAATAACTCCAACATCCGTTAAAACATTAAAATTAATCTGTGGACTAGATGCAGTGCCTGCTTCAATATAAGCATAATTTGTAATATCTGTTCCATCCATATATACAGAAGATTGAATAAAACTCTTATAATCATCATTATAATCAGGATTCATCCACTTTAATTGAAGACCTCAAATAGAAGTTAATATATTTTTTGGAACTTCAATTGTAAAATTCGTTATTAACTCATTATTTCATCTCTTTAAAAGGTGCTCCGCATTAGTTTCATCAACGTATACTAATTCTGATACTCCTTTACTAAAAAGAGTTGCTCCTATTACATAACTTATAGTAGTACTCCCCCCCAGTGATATTTTGTGATATAAACTGTTTAATCATCTTCTTTATAATATTTTCCACTAATTATAAAGGATACTAAACTCAGCAATGCATATAAAGGCACTGCTGAGTTTAGCGTACTTAAAAAGAATAATGTCATAAACATTAATCCTAATATGTAGAATATTTTATATATTTTCATTACTTATCTTTGAAATATTTATCATAAACATTCTTTGCATACCAGCCACAACCTACACCTACAGCTAAACTTACAACTGCAAGTAAAAGACTTCCAAAGCTCATAGCTGATACAATGCCACAACCTGCTAATACTAAAGCAATTACGATTGCAGCAATAATTAATTTTGTTTTTCAAGTCATTGTTTTCATAATTATTTATATGTTAAGTTACTATAAGTTGTTCCATTTCCAGAAACAATATAGTTTTGTTGTTCTTTATATAATGGTAATACTCCATCTTTCCAGCAAATAAAAGCATAAGCCTCATCATAACTAGGATGGTCTTTCATTTTATCTTCAAATTCTTCTGGAGAACGTTCTTTTGTAATTAAAACATAATAGTCTCCTAAGTCGAAATTTAATTCACTTCCATTACCTGTAATTTTTCTTAATGCAAACATGTATTTATATATTTATTAATTTAAAAGTTTATTTTAAGTATATTACAAATACTCAAGTATAAACATCATCTGGTATGTCAATTATGATATCACAAATTGTGACATCATCTATCTCTTCATGTTCTTCTTTTATTAGTTCCATAATTCCAATTACTTCCTTCATAGGACTAATAATAGAGTTTTCTATTCCCTTTGATCCGTTCTGTAAAACTGCATAGTACACATTTGAACCTTTAATAAAAGATACAGCTTTATTAGTGTAAAGTCCATATCCTTCTAATTCAATCTTTAGTGTATCAGGATCTTGCAATTCTGTTACTACTTTGTTATATATTTTATTGTCCATATGTTAATATTTTTTATAATATGGAGAAGATTCTCAATCTCTAGGTCCAACCTCTGCATCTTTTATTAAAGTTCTACCAAGTTTGTCAACTCGCTCTGGAAATCAATCATATTCTCCTAATGCCATTGCTCTTCTTCCTGAAGATCTTACTCCAGTTCAATTATCTTTTGAAGCATCGTGATTCATTTCTTTTATTAAAAGATTTGGATCAGTAACTCCATCAAGTAGCATTTTTCTTAACTTTGGGCTTCGTTTTTCAGAAAATTCAGTAATTCCATGGGTATTGTAGGATAACTCTGTTAGTGCTAACTGTATATTGGGATCTAAATTTTTAAAAGTGGGAAACTCCTTATTTAAGGCATCTCAATGTTTTTGCAGTTCACTTTCTAATAATTTTAAACCTTCAGATTGAGATATACCTGTTTCTCTATATTTATTGATTATATTTTTATCTGCAAATCCAAATCCAATTAATTCCTGATTATTTAAGTAATAAGGAAATTCTTTAAATCCTTCAAATCCTGATGTAAACTTAGTTGCTAAATCTTTAATAGTAGGAATGTATTTTTGTTTAGAAGGAATTTCGATTAATGGAGACTTTCAATTAGGGTCAAATGGTTTAAATTGCATTTGTTCTGGCAATACATTTCAAGGTTCTTGGTACTTAGGTATTTTTAATCCCAACTGAGCATATAATGTAGTATCTTTCTTTTTAGTAGGCGCTTGAGCTACATTATTAAATAAATAAAGTAAGAAATCATCACTATATCTATTCAATAAATTATATGTATTCTCTTTATTATAATGTGGAGTAACTGTAGACTCTTCAGGTACAATTTTATATTCGGGATTAAATGGTTCTGATTGAATTATCTTTCCATCTTTATCAAATTGTGATACTGAGAAACTACCTTTACCTTCTGAATTTTTAAGTCTATTTGTAAGAGTATAATGATCTAAATGTTCCTTCTTAATATTTTGTATTTCTTCTTTAGTAAATTTATGATTAGGATCTGCATTAATACTATATCTTAACTGCATTAATCTAGCATAAATTTCTTGAGGATTATCTAAATATTCATCAGGAACGATTGTTTTATTATCATAGACAGTATCTCCAAAATTATCTTGATACTTCTTAATTACTTTCTCTTGTGCATCAGGTAAACTACTATGAGTTCATTCATGAATTGCAGTACTAGTTGATCCATCTGTTAAAAATATTCTTCTACCAAACGGATAATAAACTCCTGAAGCATTATCAGGAACTTTACTAGGATTTATCTTTGCTCTAGTAAGATCTAAATTTCTTTTAAGTGCATTAAATACTAAAGATTCAGTTACAGGGAGAGGAATTGGTAGAACTTGTTTAACATTTTGTTTTACTAAACCTTTACGTGATTTATATCAATCTTCAAGCCATTGTTTTCCTTCTTGAATTCCTCCTTGTTGAAATTTTAACACTCCTCCGTGTTTAGCAGAAGCTATAACTTGATTTAAAATATTTGCATATCTTGGATCAGTAGCATATCCTCCTCTATGAACTCTATTTGCAAACTCTTTTATATCTCCAGAGAATGCGTTATAACGTTTATTATTTAATAGATCAATTTTAAAGTTTGCATAATCTTCAAGTGATTTGAAATTTCTAAATTGATCATTTATATAAACATCCTTACCATTAATAACTTCTCTAGTTCGTTTAGTTGTTCCCTTTCCTTTAATACCTCCAAAATTATATGATCCTGCAGGTTTAGAACCTCAAGCTGATTCTAATCCGTCTTGTGCTACTAATGATTTAGCAAATGCAGGATTTAAACCTTTTGATTTTAATAATCTTTCATAAATAGGAAGCATTGTATCTTTGAAATCCTTTTTAGAATTGAATTTATGAACTGTAGTTTCTTGAACTATCGGTTCTGGATTTCTTATCTCTTCTACTTGAGATTGTACTTCTGTCTCTGTATCATCTTCTAAAGGTTGAGAATATCTGGGTTTATATACAGGTATTTCAAGATTTGGAATTTGAATATTAATATCTCCTAAAGCACTATCTCGTATGAATGGTCTGTATGTGATATTGTTCATAATAATTGTTTTATATTATTTTGCAAATATATACATTATTTTTATAAATCACAAATTACAGTACCTATTTCTGGATCTAATTTACAACGATTTGGATTCTCTAATTCAGAAATCCTAGATGTTAAATTATCTACTTTATTTTCTAATTCAGAAACTTTAGATAATAAATAACTTGTTTCGCTTTCTAAAGCTGCAATTCTTTGTTCTAATTTATTTTTTAGATTAGTTATTGTAGTACTTGCTGAGTTTGCCATAGTACTCGCTACCCCTATAGTACTTGCTGTACCTATATATGGATTAGGTGTTGTATTAATTATACTTCCAAGAAATGAAATAGTACCCGACAAATCTGCGGTAGTCTTACCTGTTATAGTCGTATTTGTTGTGTCCATATTATGCAAAATTAAAATCAGAATTAGTATTTAATCTACTTAGAAGTTTTTCGTTTTCTTGTTTTAATTTCATAATTTCTTTACGTAGATTTTTAATATCTTCTGAATGTTTTTCAATCTGTTCTGAATGTTGATCTACTTTTTGATTTACAAATAATATTGCTTGACATACTAAAGATAAATCAATAAGCTTAGCTGATTTACGTAATCCTGATATTTTATCTAAAGCAGATGTTCTACTTGTAATTAAAATACCTTTATCTTCTAATTGTCTAAATACTCTAGTTAACACTTTAGTACTCATGTCCATTTTTGCTGCCAGTTCTTTATTAGTTTTAGTTGTAATAGCAAATTGTCCATCATTAGTACTAGTGTATTGTTGCATTGCTAATAGAACTCCTTTTTCTTCAGGAGTAGTATTCTCAGCATCCATAAACTCGTAAGTAAATCTTTCAAAATATCTTCCCGATTTTTGAATCTCATAAATATTACTCCTACCTTTTTTCTTTTCTAGAATTTTAATTTCACCTGCTGCATTTAGTTTTTTAATACTACTTTGCACTGTATTAATAGATACTCTTGCTAATTCTGCAAGAGTTCTTAGTGAAACAAAAGTTTGGAATGTATCTTTATCCATATTTTTTCTCATATAACCATAAATGAGATAATCAGTAGGATTCATTTTAATTTCTTTTGCAACCCCCAAATCATGAGGGACTTGAATGTGTTGTACTTTATTATCCATAAATTAATATTTTTAATATTACAAAGATATAACATTTATTTAATATTACCAAATATTTATACCAATATTTATTTAAAGTGTATAAGAATTTGATATAGTATATTCAATTTAAAAATAGCCCTGGGAGATACACTAAGGTGTCGTTTTTGATACACCTATTTTAAAAAAGTACCCTGGGAGATACACTTATATGCCCTGGGAGATACCTATCTATATATGTTCTCGCTTCGCGGAGGCGCTCGAACAGATCTATATACCTGTTGGGTTGTTTAAACAACCCCCCCCATTGAGTTTAGAAAAAGAGATTTGTGTATGGATATCATGTATACATACGAATATTGTATATATTGTATACACATATGGATACTCTATTAAAACTCCCCCTGGGGGTTTCAGATGGAAAATCGAAATTTTTTCGAGTAAAATATTTCTGACAAAAGTTCTATTTTTAGAAACCAAAGCATCTGAACTGTCTATATGTTAAACTTTTTCATCTAATACCATTATGAAAAACATCGCACTTATCAAATCGATCGTCGCTACTTCCATTTCGTCGGCAAACACTGCTGAGCTTACTGAGCATATCGTTGCTCTTATTTAGGCTCATCCTGAAGAGATCCGTGAGAATGCACTTGCCATCCTCACTGGCACTGCAGAACTCACGGTTCGTCCTGTAGACCAGGTTGAACTGACCTGCAACAGCAGCAACTACACCAACCTCTCGTTCATGGGCGAGCCTGTAGCAAATCTGCTTGAAGGCACGGTTCGCTGCTCTGTCAACTACACTCGAACCGAAACTCACTGGTACAAGACCGAGGAAGACGCCAACGCTGGAAGGAACGGCAGCTATCAGCATGACGACTATGTCATCCAGCGCGAGAGAAGCTACGAAGAATCTACGAGTGTAACATTCGACATCCGCGAGTGGAACACTGGCAAGGTTGTGTGGAAATGCTAACCACCTCAATCTATCTCGGAGAAATCCGAGATAGATTTTTTTTTTCTTTTTACTAAAATATCTGAATATTATTTAGATAGCAATAGTGCTTCTCGGAAACTCATCAAACTATCAAACCATGGTACAGACTGTTTTTCACAACCTGCTCATCGAAGCAGAATCTATGTCGGATGTTCACAATTGTGGCACTGCTCGACCTCGTTACACTTATCAGGAGCCGCTCAAGCTGCAGAACGTCGACAAGGTCACGGAAGAAGACCGTGCACTCATGGATGTTGCTCGCGATATGTGGGCAGGTGTAATCAAGAAAGGGCTTTGAGCCCTTTCTTTAATAGCTTTTGCTATGGATGACAGAACCCAACGTGTTGCAGATGAAATAGCTTCTATTGAAGCTATTTCTCACAACACTGTAAAAGCTTTATCGACTGTTACTACTCCGCTCAATGTAATTGTTGAGATGTACATTGCAGGACTCGAAGCTAAGCTACAAGCACTTCGAGCACTGGTTAAATAACAAAAGCTGCTGAAAGGTAGCGAATCACTAACTAATCACTCATCTTTAACTCATCACGTTTATGAAACAATTAAAAGGCGCCAAGAGGGCCGAAATGCTGCAGGATGCAGTCAACAGGGGATTCGATGACGTAACTGTCGAGATCTTGAAGTCGAAGACTATTTTTACCCAGAACTTGCTGTTGAAGGGTGATACGGTCGAGTTTGAGGACTTCGATATCCAGCTCATCAAGCAGGGGAAGGAATTTAAGACCGTCAACAAAGACGGTGAGGAGATTACCGTTCGGGGTCTCATAATACTCTGCTGCATCAACGGAGTGTGGCGCTGGTTCCCGCTCAGCACCTTTCAACGCGGTTGCCAAATCGCACCTGAAGGTCGCACGGACTACATGGAGGCCATTCGCGAGAAACACGACCTCAATCTGCGCATACTCACCTGCGGTGATGCGTTGGAGGTCGCCCAACTCCTCGCAGGCAAGCGGCTCAAAGTCACGGAGAACCAGTCCTTTAAGTTCCAGCGGTTCAACAAGGACCGTAAGAAGCTTGAGGGAGAGTTTGACCTTAAACCAGTCTCGTTATTCGAGGAGCTGGCATAATAATTGGAGAGTGGGGAGCAATCCCTGCTCTCCTTCTTTTTTCCATCAACCAAAGCCACCAACAGGTACCAAAGCTCCCGACAAGTTCGTAGTACATCACAAGTATAAAATAAATGTGATTGTAGTACATAGAAGTTTAATTTAATTTATTTATAAAAGATGAAGATTTCTGAAGTAAAAAATCTGCCGAAGATTGCAGCTCCTGGTGGGCGTGTAGTCGCTGAAGTATCTCCTGAATTTCTGAAGGAGAAAGGCGTAGGTATCGTAACTTACGGTATTGCACCGAACGAAGTTATCGAATTTCCTGATACGGAAGCTGACATCAAACCCTTTACTCGCACCGTTCGTCCGAACAGTGATGCAGTTGAAACACTGATCGTAGTGAAACGAAACGGAGAGTTCGGGTATTTCTCGGTAGCGGCACTTCGTCGCATGGATTATCAGGGCAAGTTCGTCGGTCCTGTATGTCAGGCATTGCAGAATGAAGCAAGCGATTATGCTCGTGTAGCTAAACTCTGCGGTAAGAAGCTGACGTGCAAGAAGATGACGAAGATCAAGGTTCGTAAGTTCGATAACGGTGTCATGACCGATGAACTGACGGAACGTGATGTACCCGTCCTTGAGTATGCGTAACGGCCAAATTACAGTTAAGGGGTCGTGAGTACGGCCTCTTAACTGTTTAGAAACTAATATGGGTAGAATATATATAGCTAATGCAGATAGCTGATATAGTAATCCAGAAAGTTTCTGAGTTCTTGAAAAAGGACGGTATGACATGTGGTACATTGTACGATGTGTCCATTGTCTATAAGTCTTTGATCGGACTTATAGGCCCTAGTGATGATTTGATGAGTTTAGATGATTAGTGACCGTGGGAAGAGAAGTGATGAGCTCTTCCCACATTTTTATTAAAGATTATGGATGCAATTAAAGTAATACTCGGTATAATCTTTGGCTTGATTATGCTTGGATGGATTGCTACAGTAATAGTCATGGCTTGTGGTCCTTGGGTAGCTGTAGTAATTGCCGCGATCGCTTTAACTATATATCTTAACCAAGATTAACTGCGATTGCATAGTAATAATAGTTCTTTGACATATTGACATGACAAAATGACAGAAACACCTGACAAAATGTCATGTTGTGACTGAAGTAGAAGGTGAAGTGATCGGTGTAAGTCGTTGATTATCACACTGTTATTCATCCTCTACTCTTTTTAAAACTGTCAATTTGTCAGACCAACTTCCTTCATGTAAAATATCTATTATTCTCACATTCAGAAAGTTACTCTTCAATAATAATAATTTCAATTACTATTTTGAAGTTTAAACAATCGCTTTTGGCAATATTAGTTATTTTATAATTTGACAATTCAAAGTTTTAAATCTTAAATATACATAAACTCGAAAGTTGCCTGACGATTACCAGAAATTAATGTCTGGATTCACTATAATTAGTTTATCTAATATAAGTGGGCTTAAACGAGTATAAATAAAAGCCGAAACGTTCGCAACAGTCAAATGAGAGAGTGAAGCATAGTAGCTCTCTCTTTTTAGACCATTTAGGATTTACAATATAAATCCAAAATCCTAGTACAACAACTAGTATTAGGTTAACATTATATCTACAACAGCGGTAGAGGAAGTTGTACAATCAGTTTAAGAGGAGACTACCATTACAAATTGAGAGTCTGATGTATAATGTTATTGATGTTTTTTCATTTTGATGAATTTACTTAGCATGACGATGCTAAGTCGCGTGTTCTCTTGATATCGGAAGAAGTAATGATATCTAGCAGCTATGCTATCTTAACGTGAGAGAAAATAGCAATTGCCGAGATGGCGAAATTAGGTAAACGCACAGCACTTAAAATGCTGTATCCCGCAAGGGGTTTACGGGTTCGACTCCCGTTCTCGGTACAAAAATCCTATGAGTTCTGCAGAGCTTACATAGGTCGCATATGTGCCTCATCAGCCTTATGTATGAGATAATAAGAGTGATTCTTAAACTTGATTAGGAAAATAGTTTTTTCTAGTTAGTGATTCTAAGTTATCTAGTGTACAATGGGATTATATGAATCTTTTTAATAAAAATCTAACAAAATTTTAATTTTAAATAATATGCTCTGTAAGAATAATATTTTTAAGCTTTTTGTTCAAGAATTTATTTTATTCTTGCATACCAAAGACTCTGAAGAATTTTGTAAAAGACTTTGTAAAAAGCATAATTTCAAAAAAGAAGAATTTGAGGAATATTTTAAAATAGTCCAAGAAAAATTCAATGAAATACCTAGTGATCAAGAAATTGCATCTCAAGAATGCAAACAGTCTCAAATAAAAAATCAAGTTATTGAAACACTTGAAAAAGTTATTTTAGACATTAAAACTCTTAAATAAAGTTTAACAATACCTAAAATTGTAATTATGTTTATTTCTAAGAAAACTATGCGAAAAAAGGATTTCGCATGTCTCAAAGCAGAGAAGCCGAACTATAAGGCTTTTCGCGCACCGAAAGAAAATGCGAGACACAAGTTTCAGACGCTTTTCAAAACTCCTCGTGGCTGGTTTCTCAGCATGATGCAAGACAAAAAGCGTGTGATCGGCGAAATCTCTGTTCCTGCAGCTCAGGAATGGCTCGACGAGTGTCATTTCAAATACGAAACTGGCTGGTAAGCCACCTCCTTTCTTTGTAGTTAATGAATTCATAGCGAGAACCTTTGGGGCTATCTTGCCGTGACTGAACCATTAACAACGAGCAACCCTGGCACAACTCGTAAACGCCAGGAACAGTCTATCTACACATAAGGTCTAAGGACTAATTTGTGAATATAAATCCTCCTCCCCAAGTTGAATTTTATTCCAAATTGGATAGTTAATAGAGATGTCTGCGTGAGCAGGATTGGTAATACCCTCTATTGTTAAAACTGTTTCTTTTTGACATTTTTATCTAAACATATAAATCTAGATTATGAAATTTGCAGTCGGCTAGCTTTAACGCTAAAAGTTCTTAGTTTAATTTTATTTCCTCTGATTTAATTCGAGTGAACAAATTGCAGAAGTAACTCACCTGCACTAACAAGCTAGAATATGAAGGCAAGAGACGGTCCGAATGTATAGGATTTATTTTTTATTCATAATAATTTATTTGGAGAAATTAAACATAAAAATGCCTAAGAAATTAGGTGTGTTGAATAGGAAGGCACTTGTCCTATTGCACGCAAGTTAATTACGGTTACTTCTAATATATGCTAGCAACATTGATGTAACCCAATTAATATTGCCTATACAAGAGATGCGGAAGACTGTTAAATGTCGAACTACCAAGCGGTTTAACAGGGATAGAGGCTCTATGGTAACATAGAGAATTTGCTGGATAGCGTAGGTTCACATGCGTAAGTGTGGAGCAAAGGAAAATGGCAGAATTACCAAACTTCTTTTCAATAGGGACGAAATTTATCTATAGACAATAACCAGTTAGCTCGTAATGTCTGCCTTTCAGATTAGCTAGTCTAGAAAGTTGAGTGAGTCATATAGACAAGAAAAGAAGAAAACCCTCGAGTTAGAGGTCATATAAGAATTACTATCTTACCTAGCTAGTAAGATTGATCTGTAACATTGACTGTAGTACGACAGATGATCGTAATCTTATATGTTACTTAGCCGTAACAGTAGTAATTGTAATTCTTTATTATTAAAGTTTTACATGCTGGAGAGAAGACAGAACTCTCAACAATCTGTTATTTAGGTATAGCTTCTTTGATCGGAAGCTATACCACTAAGATATTTTATTCTCGAATCATATTAAAGGTGGTTTCCGATTTTATAAATCGGATTCGCTCGGTTCGTCTAGTTGGTCTAGGACGTAAGATTTTCATTCTTGAAATCACGGGTTCGAATCCCGTACCGAGTACATAAAATTGAAATCTAAAATTGACTAAAAGAGTAATGGAAGTATATTTTGAAGGCACTATAGGTACCCGAAAATGGTTGCGAATTCGAAAGAATCGCATCTCTACACTTGAAGAACTTACTAAGTTAGTAATCAAACATGAACCTCGTGAATTAACTATTCACATCAATTCACTTGGAGGAAGTACATATCAAGCTTTAGCTATTTACTTCTATCTTCTTTCTCTTAGCATTCCAGTTACTACTTTCTGTCATGGTCAAGTAGCATCTGCAGCAGCTATTATCGCTCAAGCAGGAAAGAAACGATATATGGATAAAGATGCAGAACTTCTTATTCATACTCCTCGAATCAACACAAGTAGTGCAATTACTTTCAGACTTTTAGGTATTATTAAAGAAGATCTTGCATTTTCTAATAAAATACTTAAAACTATATTCAAAAGAAAATCAGCTTTAACTGAAAAACAAGTTGAAAGAGTCATGCACTTACAAAATGAAGAAGGCGTATGGTTGAACTATGAAACTGCACTTCAGTTTAAGTTAATTGATGAATTTGAAGAATAATACATATTTCCATAGTTAGTAGCTGGATCTTAGTGAGAGTGAGCTACCTCTCTGAGCTTAGCTAAGATCCATTTTTAGAAACCTCTGTTTGCATTTGATTATATAACACACCTAGTTCCATATAACTTTTCAGTTGGCATTAGTTAGATGAAAACTACGATTTAATCCAGCGAGCGATAGTGTGGTTGCCATGACCTGGAGATTTTTAAAACCCTTTAAGTTTAACAATATCTAAAATTGTAATTATGTCTAAAGATCTTTTTTCGAGTTGTACTCCCTTTGAGAAGTGTTATCTCGTAGAAAACGTAAAACATCTTTCGTTCATTCCAGGGAATCGTACCCTGAGAACAGCTCATGTAAATCGAATCTTTAAAGCTTTCCTTGATGAAGAGTGGATACCGCCTATCTATGTTTCTGCAGACGGTGAAGTTCTCGATGGTCAGAATCGTCTCGCAGCATTTCGTATGCTGAAAGAGAAGTATCCGCAAAACAAAACTGCAATTCGAGTGATTATTATTAACTCGGATGCATCTCCTCTGAATCTCGCAATCAAGTTCAATGCAGGACATGCAAACTGGGTAATCACCGACTACATGAAGGCTTATCTGGAAAAAGGTCTTCATGGCTATCAGCAGCTCCAGGATTTCACGAAAGCTTTCCCTGAGTTCGAATTCAAGGCAGCTATTCAGCTGATCAAGGGTTCGCACTCTTCGAGAAAGTTCAATAACGGTCTCTTGGAGATCTCTAACGAAGAGTACATGGAAGCATGTAAGAAAGCTGCTGCTCTCATTCAGATCGCAGAAAAGTTGAACAATAAGATCGTCCTTCGACGAGACATTGTTCTCGCTTTCTATCATGTCTGGAACAAGATTCCTAACATTCAAACATATCTCAAACGTATCGGTAATCTTCAGGTTCCGAGCGTTGAGAATCGTAAGGAGTGGGAACTTGCATATAGTGCTCTGTTGCGATAATTTCTGGTTTTTATTTGTTAATCGGCACGTTAATAGAGTTTACTCTATGCCTACTACCACTCGAAGGTGTGATTAACAAGGTCGCCTAGCGTCCTTATATGAACGTAGGTCGGTGATGGTCACTATCTCAGCCTCGCCATAACAATTTCAAGAAAATGAATAATTTAGGTAAAGCTATAGGATTAATTCTCTTCATGGGAATTATTCTAACTTCCTGTTTATTACTTGTTTCTAAACCTAAGGATCAAGTAGTAACCGTTACAGAGTTTCCTCAGGATAGAGTAAAAGTATCTAAAGTAACTCCTACTTCTGAGTTCGAACGTAATCAGATTACAATATCTGTAATGCATGAACTTGATTCACTTGATAATATTTATCGAGTAGAAGCAGGTATGCAAAAGATTCCTACTGAAGTGTTCGATAACTATTGTATTGAAGTAATGAATCACTACAAAGACCAAATTCAAAGTATCTTTTATGATCCTTTGGAAAATCCTCGTATAAAAATCAGATGGGTTAATTAACTATGATTATTTCTTGTATTACAACAGCTTCTAATAAAGCTGTACTCATTAAAGGAATTCCCTTTCGTATTGTTCAAATTAAAGGCTTTGTTGTAAATACAGATACAAATCAAGTTCTTCACATCTGCATTAACAGATTGTATGATTTGTTAATGACTTGTTGTTTATACGAAAAAGTCTTTACAGAATAATGTAGGAAGTTGTATCTATAATTAATAATAAATAAATTAACAGTATGAAGGGTGGAAAACCTGGACTGAATGTCCGTCGCAAAGGTGCTCTTGCTCGCCTGGAAGTTACGTATGAAGCTTTCAAAAAAGCAGGTGAAGACAAAAGGAATTTGATTACGGGAAAAACTATTCCCTACGATCAAGAAATCGCACGCATAGAGCGTGAGATTGCAACACTCAAATCTCGAATCTATAACTAAAACAAAGAAAGAAGATGTCAACGATTGGACAGGTAAGACGCATGCTTCGTATTCAGGCACTCGAAGCTGCAAAACGTGAGGATTATCGAACACGTACTCGTGTTCAGAAAATCTACATCAAGGATAAGATTACGAGGAATATCACTGTAAAGGAGATTACTCATTTTCCTAAGAAGGAAGAGACTCCTGCAGAGGTAGAAACTCAGGTAACTGAATAAAATTACGTATGCTTTCAGGCTTCAGTAAAAGATTTGGTGAAATTTCTCCCATGTACCCCTGCATATGATTAAGTTCATAGAAACTCGGATAAGTTCAACAGGGCATCTAAGGATGATAAAGGGGTAGCAATAGAAATACTTGCATACTTGAGAGTTCGAACTGTATCAATGACCAAATAAGAGATACAGATTTTTATTTAGTGATATTTAAATATGAAGAAAGTTATTTTATTTCTTTTAGCAATTTTTATTGCTAATACTGTTTTGCACAACTCAATGTTACATCAAGGAATCGACAACCTGAAAAGGTAATGTCAATACGTCCAGGATACAGTCAACTGTATTATGATGTTGAAAAATCTGATACTTTGTATTATTTCAGTATCAATACAGATAATCGTTTTGATAATCCTATTTATTTTGCAATAGGATATGGAAAGAGTTCTGCAATTTTATCTGTAAAGGAACTTATAGAATTTGCGGAACAGGGAAATAAGGGTGAAGAAACTATTAGTGTTCCAGGATTGTATACAGAAAATAAAATTTATATTAATACTGCGGCAGTTTTTGGAATAAAAGGATTACTTCTAACACAAAAGGGACATGCAGGAGTTTCTAACCTTAATTTAGGAGAACTCAAGAAGGTTCTTAAAAAGTTAGAAGATCGAAAATAGGCTGCAACCTATTTGGGACGCTAACGGATATTATTATGATGTTGTTGCAGTAAAACATATAGTAAGAAGGTTAGTGAAAAGATGTAAATAGCTCAGTTAGATAGAGCGGCAGGTTGTGCTGAGGGTCGCAGGTTCGAGTCCTGTTTTACATCCAAAATTAAAAATTAAAATTATGTTTTGGTTTATATATAAAATAACTCTCGTAGTTATTGTAATGATAATAATTGCAGTATACTTTAAAGATCGAGAACTTTTCAAGTCGCAAATTTTTAACTTATTTACGACAGGAGAATTTATTATCTTATTGACTCCCATTATCAATACACTTCTTATTATTTATGGTGTATATAGAGCCATTCAAATTACAACTAAAAATGATAGGGAGTAAATATTGTGTAGAATATTATTTTTATGACGAGGATAATTTACCAGTTCAAAGTTTTGCTTTTGTCATTGCAACTTCTGATGAGGAAGCAATACAAAAAGCACAAAATTATTCTACAAGTAAAATAACAATTATATCTTGTACTAAATACGCTTAAATATGGAAGATATTGAAACAAACGATATTGGGCAATCTTTAGTAGATGAATTTGTCGATGATAATGCTATCGAAGCTCAAGAAAAATAGCCTACGGACTTAAGAGGGTTAACATAATTTAAGTAATAGGATTAAACCGCAATTGAGTGGGAATTAAAGACAAGGATATCGCGAGAGTGGCGCACAATCCAGGAAATAGTCTGTATTTTACTTCTGGTGGGCATAGTTTCCATAAACCCAGATGAATAAGTTTCAGATTGCTTAAAGTGAATCGTTTTCTAGAGTGTCGTAAACTCTAGTTTTTAAAGTCACATATACAATTTAGATATGTTGAACGATCTGATAAACACGATAGATCTGCCAATTTATTGTGTGAAACAGAGATGCCTTGGCAGAGGCTGCAACGGCTAGAAGATCATAAGAGATCCTAGTATCGGGCGGAGGGAAGTTGCATACGTAAGTACCTCTAACTTTTTAAATCCTTCTGATCTAACCTGGAGTTGATGAAGGTCGTAGTTGATGAAGATCGTAATAGTATTTACTATGTTAAGGTGGTTGACTAAGAGACGAATGCAGTAAAACGACTGGCCACAGAAGGTCAGTAGAGTAGGGGCGGAGCCTATCATAGTCACAATGAAAAACGAAAAGATTAAGTTGTCGCAAGGAAACTTACACTTAGTAGTTTATAAGAGCAAACAGACGTCAGGCAATGTACAGATTAAATGATGTTTGGGAAAATAGAAACTATTAGTAGCTGTAACTACGAATGTTTGATGTAGCAGTTAATTGCATATGAGAGGTCATATGATTAATAGCCAAATGAATATCTGCTCTTATTGATAAATATACCTGCACAAGTAATATCTAAGGTTGCACACAGATGATATGAAGGTTAAAGAGCTGGTGCAATAAGCTCATAATTGGAACCGTCCAGTTGGTATGTTTATCACTTTTTACCTATAACACTTTGATCGGTGTTATAGGTCCTAGAAAATAATAGAGATAGGTGGCAAAGTCTGAAGATTCGAAAGAATATATGGCGACAGTACCTAGCTGTAGGGTTGTAACCATTGTGAGGTCACATTTTAGATGATCCAAACGTACAGTCTATCTCTTTTATTTTTTTTAAGAAAATAATTATGGTAAAAATATGAAAAAGTTACTTATTGTACTCGCATTATGTGTATTTGCAGTATCTTGTTGTGAAGTAGACCACAACAATTCTCAAGAAAAGAAACCTACAAAAATCACTGCAACTTCTTTTAAAGTCTACAAAGAAGATGGTTCTTTTGTTTGTAAATACTATGAATTCATGTATCATGGACATAAGTATATTACAAACTATGGAGAAAAGTTTTTACTTCATTCTCCTGAGTGTCCTTGTCAGTATTAATCTATGGAGAATAAAAGTTTACGAATACTTGCAATATTTATTATAGTAGGTTTTGTCTTTATAGTAAATTTTGCTTTCTTTGGAGTACAAGGTAAAATTACTCAAAGTTGGACAGATAATTTTACAAAAGAGATTAACCATCTTGAATATAAGGTAGATTCTTTAGAAAAGGTAGTTAATAGTAATCTTACACATCGTCGTGATACATTAATCATTGATGTACGCCCTCAAACAATCAAAATTTATCAACCTAATGGAAATAGTATTAATAATAATTCTAGTATTGCTAGTACTCCAAGATGACGATTAAACTATGTGGTTCTTTAGATTTGCAATTATTCTCTTAGAATTTTTATTTATTTTTTATTATACTGCAGTTGTTTTTCAACTGTTAGATGTATGGAAAATAACTAATCGTAAGATAACATGGAAGGCTATTATACCTTTCTATTACTTTATTAAGAGGTAGAAAATATATGGCGCCTCTATTTATAATTCTTGTAATCTGTTTATTGATATTATTAATAGATTGCTTTAAAAACAAAAGAAGACATTAATCACTTTATAAAATCATATGAATTTAAAAAAGATTATTGCTGTCTTCGTGGCAGTGTTCGCAGTTTTCTGCGTTGTGTTTCTCGATAAGATTGGAGAGGATGTGAAGAACGAAACTATTGTGGTCAACCAGTACCCCCTTACGGGTAACATGGAGTATTGGACGACGCCTGGCTTCCACTGGCAGTGGTGGGGTAAGACGACGGTCTATTACAAGACTCAGCAGCTCTGGTTCGGATCTGACAACGATGCTGGTCAACAGATGGGAAGTCCTATTCCCGTGATCTTTAATGATGCGTCGGATGGTATGGTGTATGGTTCACTTCGAGTTAAACTCCCTACTGATCCTAAGTATCTAGCACGTATTCAGACGGATTATAACGGTATGGATAGGCTTATTAATGACCTCGTTCGGCCTACTGTTACCAAGGTTATTTATGCGTCTGGTCCTCTGATGTCTGCATTTGAATCTTATGCTGAAAAGAAGAACGACCTTATTGAGTATATCACTGACCAGCTCAATAATGGTGTATACAAAACTTCTGTAAAGCGAGTTGAGATTCTGGATGCAATTTCAGGAGATAAAAAGCTGGTTAATATTGCAACTCTTATCCCCGATTCTCTCTCAGCTGGTGGATACAAACGTAGTGAATCTTCGCCGTTTGCCTACTATGGTTTAGAGATCGGTCAGGTAGCAGTTTCTAAAATTGACTATTCTGAAACAGTTAAGAAGCAGATTGCTCAGCAACAGAAAGCAAACATGGATATCCAGACTGCAAAGGCGCAAGCCGCTGCTGCTCAGCAGGATGCAATTAAGGCAGAGGAGCTTGGTAAAGCTGCTGCTATGACTGCAAAGTGGGAGCAGGAAAAAGTAAAAGCAGTCGAGGTAACTAAGGCTCAACAGGCTTATGAAGTAGCATCACTTGCTGCTAAAGAAGCTATGGAAAATGCAAAGAAAGTGAAGGCTGAAGGTGATGCAGAAGCATTCCGTCAGGCAGCATTAGTACGTGCAGGTCTTAGTCCTAAGGAAAAGGCAGAGATTGAGATGAAAACAAAGATTGGCGTAGCTGAAGCTTTGTCGAAACTTGAACTTCCTCGTGTTGTCATGGCTGGTGGAAACACTAGCAATGGTGGTACGGCCATGGACGCAATGGGACTTAAAATGGTATCGGATCTTGTAGATAAGATGTCGAATTAAGTTCTTTAAGGCTAGGGAGGAGCCTACGGCAATCCTCCCAACAAACAGAAGTAGTTCAATGGTAGAACGTAACACTGATAAGGTTAAAATAGGGGTTCGATTCCTCTCTTCTGTTCTAATTTAACAGTATAATGTTTAAGAATATGTTAAAGTTTAGAGGTAAACAACTTGCAAGTGGTGCAGTTGTAAATGAAAGGATGTACTATTATGTTCTTGATGCACTTGATAGTAATAAAGACATAACTCTTACTTCTATTCTTGGAGTTGAAGTGAGTCGGTGTAACGATTTAACTAAAGAACAGTTAGAACAAGTTTTTGATTACTTAGTTGAAAAGGAATTAGAATAAAAATATCATTCATTAAATAAAAAGAAACGATGGCAAAAATGAACATGAAGGCTATTACGATGGCTTTCAAAGAAGTTCTTCTCGATGAGGAGGGAAATCCTGTAAAGGATAATGAAGGTAAAACTGTTTATGTACGTGTGTTCCGAAAGGTTCGCCACAATGCAGCATACTTTCCCCGCACTTATCGCCGTTAGGCAGAAAATCCTACCTGCTTCACCAAAGGTGTAGTCCCTGTAATAGAACGTTACAGTTTTCTCTATTAAATATATGGAAAAACCATATATAAGAGAAGGAACCCATACTAAAACTATGAAGTTCTAAAAGGACGATAAACATTGCCCATATCTCTTTGATTGGAGATATGGGCTCTATTTTTAGTTTATTGCCCACTTTCGAAGGTACTTACTAATTGAAAGGATTCTCCAGTAATGGGAGCGAATCCAGGTAGGTGTACATGGTATGACCCGTTAATTAGAGTCTGATTCCACAGACGTTAAGTATTGTAGATTATATCAGAGAGAGAGTTCTTCTACTATAGATTACAGGTCTTGAGATATACCAGTTGGAAAATGCTGGAGTGGGTAATTTTTAAACTAAACAGTTTTATGAAAGTAGATTTTTCGAAAGTAAAGTATGACAATCCGTGTTTGTCATGCTCTCATACAGACATTATGTACTGTCACAACTGTATCCACTATCTGGGTAGGTACCGTAAAAAGGTCTAATCTATGAGCAAATTATACGACGCACTTCACAATCAGTTAAAAACTGAGCATAGGAAGGAAGCTGAAGATTGTATTAAAATATACAATGTACTGAAAGCTATAAGTAGAGAAAAATATGGTGAGGAACATGTATGGTCTTCAGACTGGAATGTCCTAACTACTACTATGCTTGTTGAGAGTTATCCTAATGTAAGAAAGATGTACAAACCAAGCCATATAGGAAAAGTATTTCTTATTGGAATATTATTCGATGAATCAGGAGAAATAAAGCTATGAAAATGCAAAATACATATAAAGGATATTGGAGTATTGTTAAGGGCAAGACACGGATTAGAGTTTAAAGAATTGTAATTAAGTCAAGAAAATGTAAACATGTACTCAATCTATTACAAAGGAAAGGAATATGAAGTCTCAGAGAAGCTATTCCTTAATATATGTTTATGTATGCTTCAATTTGAGCAAGCGTCTATCATTGATAAGCCTGACCTTATCGAAGCTTTCCAAGAAAGATGTGTTCCTGAGATTCTTAAATCTCCTGATTTTGATTACTCAAGATTAGAAGATGAGAGTCTTGAAGGTGTAATTGATACAACCCCAATTTGCGAATGAAAATCAAGTTCAATAACAACAAGAAATACTGGTATAAACCAGGGAAGATTTAACAAGGGGCTATATTACTGTATTCAAACCAGAGCCCTTGAGGCTAAAAGGAGCCATGGATTTTACCATGAGGAAGCTCAAAGCCAACAGTCCACGATATAATGTCTAGAGCGCTGTTAGGGATACACTAATTAGAGAGGAAGGTCAGACTGGTGTATAGTAGTATAGAGAGCATGGCTCAGTACTAGGCTGAATAATAGCCCATGTTAGCACACCTTAACTTTTTAATTATTAAATTTCTATTAAATTATAGAAGAAGATTTTGATGGAAATCAAATATTAGGAGTAGGACTATTAATAGTAGCTGCACTTGCAGCAATAATTCTAGCTCTAATGTAATTATATAAGTACTAGCGAAAGCCGAGTGAATGGTTCGTCTTCCTAATACGCGTTAAAGCTCCCGAGAGGTATCAGAACTGAATATCAGAGTATGTTAAATCTCAAAACGAAGAATAGTACTTATTTTTTGGACCCTTAGCTCAGTCTGGTTAGTAGCGGCGGCCTCATAAGCCGATGGTCACTGGTTCAAATCCAGTAGGGTCCACATTTTTAAAATTTGCTTATCGTCTCAATTCTTATTGAAGAAATAGTGTACCGTATATTTAGTTCTAGTACATGAAAGAGACATACTTCGAGGATAATCTGGAGGTCGCGAACGAAGGATGAAAGTAAGATGTTAGATAGGACCTGATAATACAGGGGAACTGAGAGCGAGACTCAGGATGGGCACAAAACTTTTAGTAAAATGATAATAAAAGAAGATATAATTCATTGGTTTGAAGTTCTCAAAAATAAATGTGATAAGATAACGACAGGTAATTGTTCTCATGAGATTAACTCAATTCGTTTCTTAGCATCTAATTGGGCAAGTAGAATAAAGAAAGAACAAGGAGAAACTATGTTTTATCATAATTTCATAGGTATATCTGAAGTTTGTACTAAAGTAACTTCTGGAAATCTTTCTCATCATATAGCAACAATTAAAGGAATGTGTACTCGAAATATAGAGTTCATTGAAAAATATGGAATAGAAAAAATAAGTTAGATATGAGCAGTTATTATCAAAAAATCAACACTCTCTACAAAAGAGACATGACAAAGCCTAAGAAACCGATAATTCTTGGGGAATATTCGGAGCCTGAGTTTGAAGTTCTTAAAGATTTTAAATGGGAAGCTACTGAAAAGATTGATGGAACTAATATGTCTTGTTGTTTTCATCCAGGTTTCAGAATGATTGAAGTTCGTGGGAAAACTGAAAATGCAAGCATTCCCACTCACTTACATAAGCGAATGGAGGAATTGTTTCAGTTTGATCTCTTATATAAAGCTTTCGGAGTACAAACAGAAACAGGAGAAACTGTTTATCCTGAAAAAGTAGAAATCTTTGGAGAAGGGTATGGTTTAAAGATTCAGAAAGGTGGAAACTATATTAAAGATCATTGTGATTTCATTTTATTTGATGTAAGAATTCTTACATCTACAGGTGAATCTCTTTGGTTAACTCGAGAAGCATGTGAAGATATTGCTAAAAAGCTTAATCTTAAAATTGTTCCTTTAGTAGGTTATATGACTATTAAAGAAGCTGAGGATTTTGTAAAAGCAGGTTTCAAGTCTTTAATTGCGGAAAATAAAGACTATATTGCTGAGGGTCTTGTACTTAAAGCACCTTGTGGTCTATTAAATCGTAGAGGTAAGAGAATTATTACAAAGATTAAGTATTGCGATTATAAAGATCTTTAGCATGCGAGCTCTTGATATTTTAGTATTATTAGCAATTGTATTGCTACTCTTTCTTTTAATAATTGTTTTAATAGGATATATAATGTTTAAGGCATCTGTTTGGTTAGGTGTTGGATATATTATAATTCTTATTGCAATTGTTATATATCTTTTATATAAACAAGTAGAAAAATATTAAACATATGACTGAAAAGAATAAAGTCTTTTTTGCAGCAGATGGTATTACTGCTACTTCTGCAAATCATCTCTGCAATATAGGTAAAGAATATGTTGCATCTGCTCATAGCCGTCTTGATAATATTCGGTTTATTACTACGACTGTAGAAACATTAAGTGCAGACAACCGCATCACTCTCTCGCAAGGATTAAATTCCGCAGAAGTACTTTCTTTAAAGGAAGAAATCAGAAAAATTGCTGAAATTAACGCATTTATTGCATATATGCGAGAGGCAATCAAGGCAAAAGAAGCTGAACATCGTACTGTAAAAGAGCTTTCTTTTAAGGATTGGTGCGAGCAGGAAAGTATTACTCTTCCTGAATATCCTGCTAATCCTAAGTATCCTTCTTTTGAAGATATCTTAGGAGAATTGGATATTAAAGAGCGTAATCGTTATTATACTCTTGGTGCAGAAGCTGCCATTATTGGCAAACAGATTCATCCTCGTGGAGCTATTCATGAAGCACGTGAAAAACTGTTTGATGCAATATCAAATCCTGCATTAGTAGAAGATGATAAAGTTTATCGTCATGTTGCATCTGTAAAACAGGAGGAGGTTGAAGAACTTTACTTTGAGTTGCAAAAGCAACATCGTGCTGTTGAAGCAAGCCTCAACGCTATTAAGGGTTCTATTGATCAACGTGTTGCAGAAGAAACTGCAAAACTTGATACTGAAACTGCAGTTAAATTCAAGCAGTATTCAAATGAAATAGAGCTTTTGAATAAGCAGTTTACAACCTGGAAAAATGAGGAAATAAGTAAAATTGGTAAACTTCGGATTATAATTCCGAATGAACTGAAAGATACTTATGATTTCTTAAGTTCTCTCTAATAGGTAGATAGATGCTATACTGTATTTTCATCAGTATACTCTATCTTTTACATAGGACTAAATCCTACAAGATATATTGTGTGTTATACGCGTGTTGCGGATAATACAAATATAGACAAACACTTGCTCTAGTAAAGCACATGCATGTTAAGCATTATTAGTATTGTACAAACTTGTGAAATACTTCAAATATAAATATAATTGACTTTGTTTTTAGCTTTGAGAAGTATTTCGTCATGGTCATTGTTTTTACTTTTGCCTCTGTTAGGATTTAGTCCTATGACTATTTCTTTATATACCTGCTGACTCCTGCGGTATAGAAAATGGGTAGTTTTCCTTCGACTATATGTAAGGGTATGTAACTCAGTGATACTTAAGACTGAGGGAGTTAAAACTAATCTTAAAAGTTTGGTAGATTGGCTATTAGATCCCCACAAGAAATAGCCCTCCGCGATGTTCAGGCAACTTCACGCGTATCTGAAGTATCCCTATCGTCTTTCCTAGGACATTAAACAAGGATCTTGAGCCTATCGAGAATACGGGGCGATTCGGTCGGTTTTTCATGTTAGGTTCCGCAGAAATAAAGAACATGCTATGTAGTTTCCATCGTGAAATAATAGCCGCGGTTAGTGTTTTCACACTAATCTCCGTTATAATTAGAGTAGGGATACTCTAGACTACAAGCTTGGAGTTCCACAAGTTTAAAAAAGAATCCTACTAGGGAGGTGATGGTTAATTCCTCCCTGCTCGGGGCTGCTAGGTATTTGATCCTAATGTCAAGTAATATCAATCGTGTCGAGTTTGATTCATACTCGTAAAACAGATTCAAACAATAAACGCAAATAACATTTTTTCGCGCATTATCAACAAGGTTGAGACGGCGCTGTTTGGCGACATTGAAGGAGTAGCTTTAATGGCTGCGTAAATCAATGGGAGGTTCGTCACTCTTAAACTGGCGAGAACAACACTTCCTTTCAAGGTTTGGCTTCGTTCCTTAAAAATGAGCTGGTGGATGGGTCACCTTTGGGTACCCCTATTGGGTAGTTCCAATTAAAACAAAACTAACACACGTAACAAGTTGATATTAGGAGAATTAGGAGACACGCGTTCGACTCAATGGGTCGCTTTGGAAGTAATTCCATCGATTAAACAGGATGAATTGCTGGAAGGCTAAGTCAGAAATGATATGCTAATCAGCAGCTAAGCTATAGACCATTCTATAGAAAGTTCAGAGACTACTGGAGGGAAAATGGGTTCCCTTAATAACCAGATTTAGCGTCCTGCTCCAGTGTTTTCACTGGATGATGATATAGTCCTATTTTTAACAGCATCAATTAAACTGTCCTTAGAAATAAGGTTCCGATGGATTAGTCTATGACAATTAGGACATAAAGAAATAAGGTTTGAAATTTCATTTTTACCTCCTTGAGAAACTTCTATAATATGATGTATATCTCTTGGACCTTTATTTCAACCGCATAATTCACAAGGAATATATTCAAATATTTTGTAATAATATTTCATATCTTTTGTGTTGTCAACCTTTTGTTGAGCTCTATAATGTTTTTGTTTACAAGACAACGAACAATATTTAGCTGTAGCATGATATCCAATAAAGAGTTTACCACAATGTTTACAAATAAGTTCAAATTGTTTTGTTTTTTCTGCTTTTGCAGCACAAGATAATGAACAATATTTAGCATTTCCTCTGTTTATTTCTTTATTTTCTGCTAAAAAGACTTTTCCACAATAATTACATTTTTTCTCAGTTTTTGCCATAATTTTTGTTATTTTATAATTAAATTTTTTATTACAAATATAATAAAAATTATTCAATTGTGGAACTAAAATGTAACAAAATAAAAATAGCGCGTCAGCTCCACTATTTAATACTCAGCTACTTAGGTGGCTGAGTATTTTTTAAAATTGAAATTTATGAGTAGTAAATTAAAGATATTTCAATATCATAACTTACATCTATACAATCTAAAACAATATAGAATAGCTTTAGAAGTTGGAGTATATAATTCTAAAAAAGGTTTTCTAAGTGTATTAGGAAGTAATCAACGTTTAGTTTGGGAATTTAAAAAATGGTTACCTATTTAAGATATGGAGATAAAAAGCAATGATAAACTCTTGTCATTCAAGATACGGACGTTTAATTTTTTACACACTATGCATTATAAACTTATAATTTTCGAAAATCACACTAAATCTACTAGCTTAGACATCACTCCTGAACAAGCTAGACAAATCTTAGGAGTAACTGACTATACTCCTGAACAGTATGAAATATTGGCAGAAATAACCAATCGTCCTGCATCCTACTTTATGGATGATTTAGTCGATTATTATGTAGACTTCTAATAAAAATATGGATCTTAAAAAACATATTGTAGGAGAAGTTGAAGGGTATCCTGTAATCTATATTGAAGAAAAAGATACAATTTTCTGTAAGAACACTGCTGTAAAATATTCTTTATTAAAAAGATTATATGATAGTCCTTTCTCAAGAGAAAAAATTGAGGAAAAATCTCTTACTATAACAAAAGAAGAACATTTTGTTACATTTGGTTGTTTAACTACAACTAAAGAATATTGTCAAACTGTAATAAAAAATATAAATAAAATTAAAAATGGGAAATCCTGTAGGAGTTAAAAGCGTAATGCGAAGTACTGTTTCTAAGTATGAGCAGGAGCAAAAAGAGAAATTTATTCAGGTAATGTCTGATCCTCGCATGCGTTATTCAGATGCTTTAAATTTTGTTGAAAACGAGATTAAGCAGTCGAAGCGTATGGGTACATTCAATCATAAGATCTTGTGTTTTATGAATGATGGAGTTTATCAGCTGAATCGTGCAATCCAGGAAGTTTTTGGAATTGTATCAGCAGCTAAAAACGATAACCCTTCAGGAGGTGATGATACTGTTAATACTATTGAAGTTATCCTTGCTGATGGACGTCGTGTTAAAGTTCCGTATGGAGATATTGAACTTGCGGATTTAGGAGAAGGAAGTGTTATTTCTATCTCTTACAATAGTAACGATCACCATCTCTATATCAAAGGTAAGTGTCAGTTCAGGTTTACTACTCTGATGGACGACATTATCGATCGGACAAAAGAACTTCTTGCAACTGATTCTATTTATAAGAGTCAGGCATTAGAGATCTCTGATCTCAACAATCCTCTTGTCATGGATCTGTCAAATATTGACCGTGAAATGATGGTTCTTTCTGAAGATACTGCTCTCGGATTACGTCCTCTTAAATCTCGTATCAAGTATCCTGAAAAGTGTACTGAACGAGGAATTCCTCTGAAGTATGGTGCACTGTTTGAAGGTCCTTATGGAACTGGCAAAACTCTACTTGCCTTTAAGCTTATTCAGGAAGCTATTCAGAATAATTGGGTGAGCGTATATCTGAAAGATCCTACATTACTTGCTGAGACTATTCGTCTTTGTAAAGTAATCGACGGAACTGGGCATGGAGTTGTTATCTTTGTTGAGGATATCGATCAGGTAACTCGTGGTAAACGAGATGCTGCTATGCAGGATATTCTTAATACTCTTGATGGTGGTGATACTAAGGGTATGAATGTAATTACTCTGTTTACTACTAATCATCTTGAGCTTATTGAGCCAACTTTTCTGCGTGGCAAGCGTATTGGCAAAGTTATCTCCTTAGGTGCCTTAGATGAAGCTACTGCTAAAGAGTTCATTGAACGTTCTTTTGTAGGAGATTATACTCTTCAGGGAGATTTCTCTGCAGTATGTAAGCAGATTCGAGATTCGAATATTGCGCCTGCATTCATGGCTGAGATTGTAGAATCTGTAAAGAGTGATATGATCTTTATGGATGATACTAAGGTTGTATTACCTCAGTATATTAAAGTAGCAGTTGAATCTTATCTGCGTCAAGTAGGTCTTGCTCAGAAGAAAGATATGACTGAAACTCCTGAAGTTAAATTTGCTGAATCGATTCGCGAAATTACTGGTATTGATCGTGTTGAGAAGAAAGTAGATGAACTTATTGAAATGCAAGACTAAGTGCTATGGAGAGCATATGCTCTCCTATGACACCTTTATTCTACCTTCATGTGGTGGTGTTGTAAGTAGATAGATATCGAAACCAAAGAATAAATAAAATGTAAATTATTTTAAAACAACTATGATAGTACAGTATTTTGACGTAATTCACTGTAAAACTCAGGAACAGGTAACGGCAGTAATTAACAAACTTCATTCTGAACAAGGACTTACTTGGATGCACGATGATGAAAATCCTCTTATCGAAAACCCTGCAGATTTTGAAATAGAACAGAAGTTCTTTAAAAATATTAATGAAGAAGAAAAGGAGGAGTTTTATATTGTAACGGTGAAATTCCCTGAATTAGATAAGTGTATTGTTCACATATCTCGAAAGGAACATAATACGGAAACAATGCGAGCCGCTCTTGCAGAAACTGATGAGGAAGAAAGTTCTGCAGAAACTGTTTTCTATGAAGCTGGAGAATTTCTTGGGAGTTTTATAGGAAGCGATCTCTTTGGAGTATTTTCTATAGACTACGAAGTCTATGATACTGAAGATAATCATATCTGTAGTATTAAGAATAAAAAGGAACTTTCTGAAATTTATAATAAAGCTATAGAAGAAGGAACTACATTTGTTGTCTACGTCGGTAGTGAAAAAGTAGAAATCAATTCTGAGCATAATATTGATTATTATGATGAAAAAATTGCATTCTAATCGAGAATACTGAAATCAATTAAAGGAAAATGATAAAGTATTAGTAAAATCTAAAGACTGGTATGATAAAAATGCCGTTGAAGAACTTACAGGTTTAAATGTTCCTATAGGTCCCAAATTTATTCCAGCAATGACTGAAAACTGTAATAAATTCTTGACAGTTTCTAATATTATAGGTTGGGGTAGTGAAAAAGACTTACGCTTTGAAATTAAACATAACTGGTATACATACTCAAGTCTTTTTGTTCATAAGCTAATTATTCGTAACTATAGAATTTTATTGTAATAATTTTTTAAAAATAAGTGTATAAGTATTTGGATATATTAATTTTTGTCCTTATATTTGTACACTTTTCTGATGAATTCAGACTGATTGATCCGTAGTGTAATGGTTACCACACAAGATTTTGGTTCTTGGAATCCTCGTTCGAGCCGAGGCGGATCAACTAAATTTTAAATATATGAAAGAGTGGTGGTATAAAATTAAGAATTTCTTTAGAAATCTCTATATTTATAGAAAAATATTAACAACGGATTATCAATTTGATTATGGATATCTTCTTGATTTAGAAAAGTTTAAGTTACAGTTAATGCTTAAATCTTTTAAAGATGTATCTCATGTAGATCATACTAGTAATATTCGTTGGATATCTATATGTATTAAACTTATTGATATTATTCAAGAAGAAGATTCTGCTCTAGAAGTTGTTAAAATGGAAATGAGTAAACCTCAGTTCAAACTTATTAAATATGTAAATATTAATAATACATCTCGATTCAGAATTGAATATTTTGACCGATATGATGGACTTCAAGTATATCGAAGAGAATTATTAAGACAGCAAAAAGCACTTTACTTATATAATAAAATTAGATATAATTATATGTTAGAGTGGTGGGATTAACTTTAAATATATGAGATATATAAGATATTTTGCTAAGCATCAATTATTAAAAGGAGATAAAATAGTAATCGCAAGTAAAGAAGTTTTGAAAGATAATAGAACAGTGTATCCTTTTGTAGATAGCGAAATGCTAAAATATGCAGATCAAGTTCATACTTTAAAGTCTGAACCTAAAGATGTAGTTTATCTTACAAATACTCAAAACTGGGTATGGGGTCCAACCTTTTTCAGAAATTTAATTATTCGCAATTATAGACTTCTATTAGAAAATTAATTATTCAAGATTTTTTAATGTTTGAATTAAAAAAGATTTATCTTCTTAGTAAGAAAAAATATATACAAGTATGTAAGGAAGGGAATATTTGTTTCTCTAAGAAGCGATTACCTTGTTGTTTTCAATATAGTTCAGATTGTTCTTTTTATCCTTGTCCAAGTAGAGTATATACGTATTAAATATAGAATAACTTTATAAATAGTGGTCTTATAGGGTAGTGGTTATCCTTCCAGCTTGTCACGCTGGAGACACGAGTTCGATTCTCGTTAGGACCGCAAAAATTAAATAAAATAATGGCTCCTTAGTTCATTCGGTAGAATATGGGCTTTGTAACCCCAAGAGAACGGATCGTAACCGTTAGGAGCCTCTATTATTGGGGGAGGTATGTAAATACTCTCTCACAATATTAACTTTTTAAAACTATTAAACATGTTTAATTCAAAAGGTACAACATCTGTAGATCTGTCGAAGAAAGTAGACAGCGTTTTAAATGCTTTTAAAACAGCAATTGATGGACTTAATACAGTTAATACTCAGGCAAAAGCTGGTATTGCTGCTAAAGAAGAGGAAATCAAAGCTGCTCAAACTGAGAAAGAAGCACTTGAAGCAATCTGCAAAAAGAATGAAAGTGTTCTTGCAAAATTAACTGCTATCCTTGAATAAAGGATAGTTTTTACGGGAGTAGTTCAATTGGTAGAGCCCGTGGTTTGGGACCACGAAGTTGCACGTTCGAGTCGTGTCTCCCGTACAAAAATTACTATATTTATGGAAGATTTTATTGAAGATCCCAATCCGTTCTGTATTCAAATTGTAGAAGGTTATATAATTCAAACTACTCCTTCAGATAGTGAGTCTTGTTTAGCTCCTGATCAATTTGGCAATTATTCAGAGTATAGTAATTATATAATACAGACTCAAATTAAATACAGAATTTATGTAAATAGTAAATAGAGAGTTAGCCAAGTGGTTCACAGCACCTGATTTACATTCAGGAGATCGAGAGTTCGACTCTCTCATTCTCTACTAATAACTAATATGTATAAGATGATAACACTAAATCATGTAAACAAAAATTCTGGAAACTTTCTTCCAACACTCTGGTTAGTAGATAAATATAAACAGTATCCAAACTGCGTATCAGTAATTTGTAACCTTGAACAGAAGAAACTAAACGAAAATAAATTCTTAAAAAGATTTAAAGAAAAGTTCGCTAATTTCTGTATATGGGAAGATAATGTAATCGGAGTTAAACCTGAAGTTTCTGAAGAAGTACTTGAAGAATTAGATCGCCCGTTTTATGTAAGTCAACCTACTGCTTTACAATTCAGTGGAATTTGTGAAGAATATAAATGTGCATTAAGCTATTATTCTTCTAGAATGTTAATCTATTTTTGCGATAAAGCACTTATAGGTAACTTTATAGAGGATATTAAATCTTTATTTGAAGAATGTTCAGAAAAAGTAGTTTCTACAACAAAAGTTAACTTAATTACTTTTGATGGTCAGGATTATGGTTTAACTGAATGTAAGATTAGAGATGTTAATGTTGACCTTGATAAACACTATAATGATGATTTCAAACCTGTTTATAAAGATATTTCTGACTTCTTAAATAGTCCAAAATCTGGTTTAGTTATTCTTCATGGAACTCAAGGTACTGGTAAAACCTATATGATTCGTCATTTAGTTAATAATTTTGATAAGCAATTTATTATTATTAATAACTCTATGATGAATAGCTTATCTGATCCTGTATTCTTAAACTTTATTCTTGATCATAAGAATTCAGTAATTATTCTTGAGGATTGTGAACAGCTTCTTAAAGATCGTTCTGAAAATGTATTTACAAATGGTATTAGTAATATTCTTAATATGACTGATGGTATTTATTCAGATATTTTAAATATTAAGTTTATTGCTACATTTAATAGTCCTGATACAAGTATTGATAAAGCATTGATGCGAAAAGGTCGACTTGCTGCAAAATATAAGTTTGACGAACTCTCTTTAGAAAAGACTAATAAAATACTTAAAGAATTAGGCAAACCTGAAGCAAGTAAGGGCATGACTCTTGCAGATATTTATAATCTTGATGTTCAGTCTTATGAACATAAGACTAGACGTAAAATTGGATTTTAATGATATTTTGGATATTGATTTATTGGTTACTTTGTGCATTTATTGTTATTGGAACAGATGATGGAGAACCATGGACTGTTGGAGATAAATGGTACATAGTATTCGCTGGATTTTATGTTCCTATAATAATTGGCCTATTTATAGGTAGTTACATTAAAGAAACTGGATTTTTTGATAAAAAACATCCATGGGAACATTAATCTATATGTTGTCCGTAGCTTAGTTGATTAAAGCGCAAGTTTGTGGCACTTGAGATCGGGAGTTTGAATCTCCTCGGACACCAAAAGTATTCTTTAAACATACGAATCTGGACAAATGGTTAGACCTTATCTTATAAACCCCAAGCTATAAGAATTAAGAAGTATTTCTCTCAAAATTAGGTAGATCCAGCTTCCTAGAGAGATAGAAGAATACTTACGATATAGTAGATTAGTTAAAATAATAATAGCTTCTACTAAATACCTACATGGCGCAATTGGTTAGCGTACTTCTCTGATAAGGAAGCGGTTGAAGGTTCAAGTCCTTCTGTAGGTACTAAAAGTTATAAATTATGTGAAATAGTAAAAGAATAGGAAATATAGGAGAGGCAAAAACGCTTTCTAAATTTGTAGAATTACAAATTCCTGTGTGTATATCATTTGGAGATTGTGAACGATATGATATGGTTGCCGAATTTAATGGTAAATTAAACAAGATTCAATGTAAGACTTGTTTAAATATGAAAGATGAAGATTCTTTTGAGATATACATAATAAATAGATCAACAAAGGAAGGAAAAGATATCAGTCGTTCTTATTCAAAAGAGGATGTTGATTATTTTTCAATCTATAATGTTGAAAAGGATATTTTACTGCTGTATCCTAATAACGAATATCAAAGTACAGCTATTACATTTGGCATTAATCCTTCGAAAAATAACCAAGTAAAAGGAATTAACTTTGTAAAGGATTACTTATTTGAAAATATTGTTAAAAAATAAGTATCCTAGAGCTCCTACTAAAAAGAAAGTTATGAAAGAATATAAAATTTGGAAATTTAATAAATCTGGGTATTTACAAACAGTAACTATTAGTCTTGAAGAGGAATATCCTTGTAAACAAAAAAGATGTGGATATTCCTGTTTAGGAGATAAAACAGAACACGTATGTTTTATTAAAGTAAATCTTACTTTTGAAGAACGTGTAAATTTAAAATGTACGGCTTCAAATAATAAAGAACATAAAAATTTTATACATATTAGACTTTTACATAGAATTTTTGTAAATAGTAAATAAAGAGGAGTGCAATCCTTGGGAAGAGCTTATAATATAATCGGTTAATATCCTACACTTTTAATGTAGTTATCAGGGTTCGAGTCCCTGTAGGCTCACACAATTTTTAAGTCAGAATCACAAATGATAAAACGTTTTGAAAATAAGTATATACAATCTATAAGAAGAGGTTATTTATGTCATATTACTCCTAATAAAAAATGTTATGGATTTGAATATCATCATAATTCAAATGGATGTGAGATTTTTAATGAGAAATTTGGAGGATGTAGTAACAGACGTTATAATATGATTAAATATAGGATCTATGCAGATTAAATATTTTCCTGAAATAAAGTGTTGTATACAAGCAGTTAGATCTCTAAAACGAAATTATTGTAGTAATAATCAATGTTATAAATCAACTAATTATTGTATTTTGTTTTTACCTGCTTTTAATAAAAGTTGTCTTAAATATTATTTTTGGAGAGTTTCTTATCGTGTATTTTTAGAAGCTTCTTATGATAGAATGTAAAATATAAGGGAGTATGGCTGAGTGGTTTAAGCACAAAACTGTTAATTTTGGTAACGTGGGTTCAATTCCTACTGCTCCCGCTAATATTAAACTTAATAACAAATAATTTGTTACAAATTTATTAACTTTTTGTGTTAAAACAAGGAAGATTAAGCCAAGTTGGACTAATGGCAGCACTCTTGAAAAGTGTAGGTCGCTTAAAACGGCGTGGGGGTTCGAGTCCCTCATCTTCCGCAGTTAAACTTAAATTATATGCAAAGACCTATTGTATTAAAATATTGGAGAATAATTAGATATAAAACTTTAATTATTCAATGTGTACTTGAAGGAAAACCTGAGAAAAGATTTTGTTATGAATCTTCTGTTGGAAAGCCATGTGCTTTTACAGGAAAGGCTTGCACTGATTTTAAATGTATAGATAGAGCAGATGGTCTTCGAGTTAGGTATATTAAAGTAGATTATAGAGTTTATGTTAATAGAATATAGAGTTTCTCAAATTATAAAAATTCCAAATAATAGTTATCTATTATTTCAAACTGTTTTAGGTGAGAAAAACAATAGCTCGTGTTCTGTAAGTTTTATTAAAAATAAAGGTTGTTTACTTCACACATATAATAGACGTCTTTGCCATAAGTTTTTATGTAATCCTAAAGAACGAAAAGATGGTATTAGAGTACGTTATATTAGACTAGATTATCGAATTTATTTATTTAAATAAGCACTCTTGATGTAACTGGTAACATGACAGTCTCCAAAACTGTTCTTTGGGGTTCGAATCCTTAAGAGTGTGCTTATATAATTAGGGCTGTTAGTATAGTGGCTATTACATCTGGTTTGCAACCAGAAAACAGGGTTTCGATTACCCTACGGTCCACAATCTTCTGTAGATTAGGATTCTATACAGAAAGAGTACTGTAATCTGTTAAGAGCTTATAAATCAGACGTTAAAGAAAAAAGTTTTCGGGGCTGAAGAGCCCTGCTATGAATCTAATCCTAGTAGAAATACTAGGATTTTTGGAACTGCAGTGTGCTAGGTGCGCTCGCTGGACTGAAAATCCAGAGGTAAACGTTCGACTCGTTTCAGTTCCACACTATCGTCTTCCTTATTAAGTTTGGTAACACGTGCACTGCCTGTAAATCTTAATAATAGATATGCTTAGTACTTATTTTTATTAGTGGATGTATTAGCTCAGTGGTAGAGCTCTGGCAGGAAGTACTAGAAGGGCATAGGTTCGAATCCTATATGCATCCCTTAAATTGAAAATTATGATTATACCTCCAAATTTTTTAGTTAAAACTATTCCACTATATAGTGAAGGAGATGTATTTACTCCACATGTAGTAATAAATTATCTTACAAGAAGTCTATTTTTTATTCTTTTAAAATTTCCTCCGAATAGGAAATTGATAAAAGTTAAAGAAATAAAAGGTAGAATTTTTATTAAAAATCTTGATCATAAGATGACTATGGGTCTTATGGAAGCAAAACGAATTGTAGATGAATTAACTATAGAATATGATATGAATAATATCTATAGAATACGATTGGTAGAATAGCCAAGTTGATAAGGCAGTGGTCTGCAACACCACGATCGCAGGTTTGAGTCCTGCTTCTACCTCTAAGCGAGTTGGAGAAGATGGTTACCTCGAGAGTTTCATAAGCTCTAGACCTCGGTTCAAATCCGAGACTCGCTACACAAAATTTTAAAGTTATGAGAAATATATTTAACGTACTTATATGGAATTTTAATACTCAAACAATAGAAGAATATAATGTTATTCCATATTTTGTAAGAGAATGGAAAGAAGAAAAAGATAAATCTAAATTTAAGTCTTTTGATGATATTAAAGAATTTGTTAGAAGTAAATCTTTATATCAATTCTGGTCTCGATGTGAATATGAAATGATTGTTAAAGGATGGCCTGTAACTAAAAGAGAAATTAAATTAGATGTACATGAACAAATTATGATGAATCTTGATTTAGTTACACAAGTTTTTATAAATACTATTGGATGGAAAGTAAAGTAAAGGATATTTTGTTACTTTTAGAACAAAATGGATGATCTGATCTTATCGATAGTCGATGGGAACAACAGGTTAGAGAGGAAATATTAACAGCTTATCCTGATATTGATATAGATACTTTAGATAAGGTATTAGAAATTGTATTAATTTAATTAGGATTACAAGTGAAAATAATTGTAAGTCTAGTTGACTATAATCACGATGAAACTGCAATTATATTTTACTGTAGAGCAAAAGATCGTGAGGATTATATGCGAGTATATGGTATTTTTGATACAGAACAATTTGAAATTATTGAATCAAGAATTACTGATATAACTATTTTTAGAAAAATGGTTGAAAAACTTAACGATTTTGGATTTGAAAATGAAAAATATAAAGAAAATAATCCTAATTTTGATATTAATATTGTTAAGCTCATGTGCAACAACAAAGTTTAACTTAATGGTTGGTCCTACAGGTGAGGAACAGAAAACATATATAGAAAATATAAAACAGTATAAATAATGATAATTATTATTTTCATTTTATTTTATTTACTTCCTATATTTTTAATTCATATCGTTGGATTATATTTTTGGAAGAAGCGCACTGATTGTGGGAAAACAATAGGAGATATGTATGAATATTATGATGCAGCTGATGGAAATCCTTTAGTAATTTTTACTTGGGTTCCTCTCGCTAATATTTTTATATTATTAGCAGGACTTATTATATTTTTTATAAATTTAATGAGTAATATAAAAATTCGATAGGATGTATACTTTTTTTGTTATTATTTTATGTTATATTATTCCTGTATTTATTAATGCTTTTCTTTTTGTTTTTGCTTATAAAGTAAGTCATAAAGAAAAGATTGCTATTGGAAAAATATTTGAATATTGGAATGATAAGTTTAGGGATAGTGATGGTGATAGTAGTCTTTGTCTATTTCTTTTTATTCCTGGAATGAATATACTATTTATACTCTATACCTTTTTCTTATCATTGTATAACATATTTAAAAATATAGAAGTCTAATGTTTACTTTTATTACAGGTCTAATTGCAGTTTTGGTATGTGGAGCTCTTATAGGATATGAACGACAATTTAAATCTAAAATAATTGGAATTAGAACCTGTACATTAATTATGTTAGGTTCTTTTGTTTTTACATATATCTCAATTAAAATAGGTGGAGATCCGTCTAGAGTTGCTGCACAAATTGCTTCTGGTGTTGGTTTTATTGGCGCAGGTATAATATTTAAGAATGGAATTGATGATATTCGGCATTTAACTACAGCTGTATTAGTTTGGGTATTAGCGGCTTTAGGTAGTTTAATTTCTCTTGGATATTTATTTGAATCGTTAATGATAACTGGAATAATCTATATAATTCTTAAAATAAAAATACTAAAATGAACAAAATTGAAAAGCTGTACAGGTCTATGTATGAAAATGAATTACGTAAACTAAGAAAATGTGCAGAATCTGTTCAAAAACTTTCTCAATATGTTGTATTTAAAGCATGGAGTAAGGAAGTAATGGCTTACTTGTTTTTTAAAATAGATCGTTTAGATTATGCTTGGGAATGGGAATATAAGGATAAAATTGCAATGTTTATTCAGGATTGTCAAGAAATTGCTTTGCGAAAAGTAAAACTTAGTTCTGAATGACAGAAGAAAGAAAACTTTGGTTATCAATATGTAATAATGATTTAAAGAAATTAGAAGCTTGTGCTGAATCTATTCAAACTGAAATTCAAAGAAATGTGTTTTGAATTGGAGCGAAAAGGTAAAGTGGAATATTATCTTTAAATTAGATAAAGCTACTCGTTGGGGGCATAGTCCTCATAGAAGAGAAATTTCTTATATTATTTCTGTATATCAACAAAGAGTTAGAGAAATGATGCTAGAATAAATATTAATGGTTTGCGTCGTTGGTGTTAGTGATAGCATATTAGACTTCCAATCTAAAGGGGAGAGTTTGAATCTCTTACGACGCTCTAAAGTGAATAATGAATATTGATGAAAACTATTAAAGAACTTTCAGATAGACAAATTAAACTTGCGTGAATTAGTAGTAAAAGTTTATATGAAATTTGTAAAAAATTAGAAATTCACGATAATACTTATAATAGAAAATATTTAAGAGTTTGAGGAGTTAAGGAAGGACTAAAAATTCCTGTTTTTACACGATTTACTAAAACAGATTATGTAAAAAATCCTAAATTGTGTAAAAAATGTAAAAAACCTATTCCTTGAAATCAAAGAGAAAATAACTTCTGTTCTCACTCTTGTGCAACTAGTTATACAAATATAAAAAGAGGTGCTATAACTAGTGGTAAATATGTCAAAAATGCAACTAGTAAATGCTTAAATTGTGGAAAGGAAATTTTTGCAAGAAATAAATATTGTAGTATTATTTGTCAAGTTGAATTTAAATATAAGGAGTATATTCAAAGGTGGAAAGACGGGAAAGAAACAGGAATGTCTGGTACAGATGGTCTTTCAAATCATATAAGAAAATATTTATTAGATAAGACTAATTATACTTGTGAAATTCCAGGGTGTGGATGCAATTTTATTAATCCTTATACTGAATTATCTATTTTGCAAATTCATCATATAGATGGAGATGCAACTAATAATAAAGAGCAAAATCTTCAGGTTTTATGTCCTAATCATCATGCTATGACAGAACATTTTGGCTCCAGAAATAAAAATAGTACTAGAAAGTATCGTTATAAAAAGTAATTACCCACTCTAATAAATTTTAAAAACATGAAATCCTTATCCAAAATTTTTAATGCAATATATTTGTGTATAAGATTCCCATTCTTATATCCAAGAAATAGATTTTCAGATGAACATACAGTTTATATAAGATGGATGTCTAATTTAGTATACAAATACTATAGTAAGTCTTATTATGATATCAGTTTAGCTTATAAGTTTTATAAAGATCCTCAAGAATGTACTACTATTACAAAGCAAGTAATCTTCAAGGATAAATACAATTTTAAAGCAAGGCTTATACGTAATAATACTATTTTAAGATTTTATAGTGATATATTGAAAGAACCTTATGATTTTAATATACAAAAGTATGTGGGTGATAATTTTAAGATTTCAGGAATTACTGTAAGTAAATCAACCTTCAATAATATACCTGTTTTATATTATCATATACATAAAAAGGAAGTTACTAATATTAATTATGGATTTAGTTATAAGAAGTTAGAATTTGTAGCTGATACCAAAAGTGTCAAGATCTATACTATTCTAAACTATATTTACGAAAATATAATTCCTAAAATTTGTTTTATTCCAACTTATACAGAACTTAATAGTATGCCAATTGGTTGGAGAAAAGCATTTGGCATTCAAATGTGTAAAGAAATAAAACAAGCTCTTAAAAAGCATAATTATTTATATAATTATAGAATTATGCAGATTAAAGAGAAGTACGGTTCTCTTCGTTGGTATGATGCAGGAGCTCCAGAAGAAATACAGACTATAATTAATAAGTATGAAGATATTTCTTATCATACATGTATAAGTTGTGGAAAACCTGCTAAATATTTAAGTACAAGGTGGATATGTCCTTATTGTGAAAAATGTGCTCCAAGGGGCAGTAAGTTAATGAAATAATGACTTTTAAAGAATTTTGTAAAGAACTATTAGAGGAGTATGGATATATAATATTTCAATATGATAGTGTTATTTCTTTTACTCAAACTTTTCCTGATACAACTTGCGGATTAGGTGGGATAGGAGGACAGGCACTTACTGATGTTCAAATATTTATATTTGTTAATCAAAGTGATAGAAATGCTATTGTAATTGGTCCTGCATGGAGTTATTACATAGAAGGTATTACTGAAAAATTTTCAGTAGATTGTTGTAATCATCATATAGCTGGAATTAATAATATTGCAAGAATTAAAAAATATGGTGACATTAAAGAAATTAAAAGAGCTTAAGCAAATTAAGCGAGATAATAAGGTAATTTATAATTTGTTAAATACTATCATTGGAGAGTGTGAACAAATTAGTAAAGATCCTTCTTGTAGTCAAGTTATGGATGTTATACAGAAAATGTATAAAGATAATAAACAGACTATTAGTGAATGTTCGGTGGATAGAGTTGATCAACTTAATACTCTAAATGAAGAAAATGCTTTTCTTGAAAGCTATTTACCTCAACCTCTTACGAAAGAAGAATTAACTGCACTTATTGGTTCACAATTAACTGCAGGTAATAATATGTCAAAAATTATGAAATATCTTTCAGAAGAATATAAAGGAAGATATGATGGTAAAGTTGCAGTAGAAATTATTAAATCCTTACAATAATGTTAATTGTATTTATTATAATATTCGTAGCTTTATATGAACTAATAACAGTTATATATTATGAAAGTCTTAAGATAAGACTTGTAAAAGTAGGCACCTTTATGGATCATCTTAATACTTTTGGTTCTACAGAAGATAAACAAATTTTCTATAAGTTTTTTAAAGAAGTTAATGCAGAATCTATTAGATGCAATGCTAAACTCGATATAACTGTAGAAAATGCAAGTAAACCTGAACTTTGGTACAGATATCCTTCAAATCCTAATACCTTTAAAGAGTATTTCAAACTTTTTAATTTATGTTTTTATCGAAATGTACTTAAAGATCCAATTGATAAAATAATTAACTGGTTTAAAAAATAAAATATGAAATTTTTACTTTGTCTAATTTGTTTAATTACAGTTAGTTGTAATGCTGTAATTGATCCTAAATCAGAAACTATAAGATCTGAAGATGGATACTATCTTGGTACTGCACATAAATTTAAATTTGAAGGACACGATTATATTAGTTTTACTAAAGGTCATGGTGTAGCAGTTGTTCATAATCCTAAATGTCATTGTAATCTAAATGAAGACTATTAAAACATATTGTCCAGAATGTGACAAAGAAACAGTTCATATAATTTGGACAGAAGATGGTTATGGGGCTTCTGGTGTAGCAAGAATTTTTTCAAGTTTACTTTCCCTTGGAACGTCTAATTTAGCTTGTACTACATATAGTAAGTGTATTAGTTGTGGAAAGACTAAAGAATTATAAAATGATTAATGACCAAATTAAAAAGTTAGCTAATAAAAAGATTCCATTATATAATAACTCTTCTAGTTTATATGATATTTTGGATTGGCTGCGGGAGAAAAAATTCCTACATGTAGAGATACAATGGTATCCTCATGGTTGGATGTTTGTTATTTATAAAATTGATTCTCAAGAGGGTGAACCATATGATACTTTCTCTGAAGTATATACTAGTTATCTAGATTGTTTAGAAGCTGGAATTATAAGAGCATTAAATCTTATATAATTATGAAAAATACAGGTTTACATGATATTCTGGATGAACTAAGAGATAAAGAGTCTTTACATGTAGAAATCGGATGGCATCCTAATGGATATGCATACTCTATTTATAGAATTAATAGGCGAGATACAGAGCCGTGTTATGCTTCTTCTGAAAGATACTATAATTATCGGGAATGCTTAGGAGCGGCAATTGTAAAAGTAATGAACTTAGCGGATTAATAAAAATGAAAACACTTCTTTGGGTAGATGATGCTCGTAATCCAATGGAAGATGATTGGATGAATTTTAGTCCAATTGGTAGAAATTGTAAAGTAATATGGGCCCAATCTTACCAAGAAGCGATTGATTTTCTTGAGAAAGAATGGCCTGATGCAATTTGTCTAGATCATGATTTAGGGGAAGAGAAATCTGGATATGATATAGCTAAGTATATTGTGGATAAATGTATAGATGAAGGATATATTCTTCCACAATTTGCAAGTCAATCTGCAAATCCTGTTGGTAGAGAGAATATTCTTTGTTTATTTAAAAATTATGAAAAATTTTATTCAACATGTTGTTTATAGTCATAGAGAGGGATTACGTTGGTACTTTAAATCAACAGAGCGTAAAGATACGTTTGTAATTTCTTTATATCCTTGGGATATTAGACTTTTAAAATATGAATTTTATTTACTAATTCCGCCTCTTAAAGAAACTCATATTAGAGGCAACTGGAATTAAAAAAGGTATGCCCACGCAGCAGAGTTGGAGATCTGCACGAAACTGTAAATTTCGCGTCTCAGACTAATGAGATTCGAATCCTCACGGGGGCACAAAATAATAAAAATTGCAAATAATGAAAAATTTTCAAGTAACTTCAAAAGAAGATAATCAAAAATACTGGATTTCGAGGTCTTGTGCAGTTGCTATGTTTCTATTTTCTAGAGATAAATTTGGAAACTTATGTGTTTTAGCAAATAAACGTGGTACTGGAACTCCTGATTTTCAAGGATATTGGAATTGTCCTTGTGGTTATATAGACTTTGATGAAACTGGAGAAGATGCCGTTTGCAGAGAAATTATGGAAGAAACAGGATATGTAATTACTCCTGAAGTTCCTAAATTTGTAGAGGTTGAAACAAGTCCAAAGGCCAATAAGCAAAACATTACTCTTATATATACGGCTTTAGTACCTTATAAATTACTTTCTCAAGTCCAACCTACTGGAGGTGAAGATAATGAAGTTAAAGAGATTAAATGGATTGATATAAGAAAATTAAACAACTATAAATGGGCATTTAATCACAACAAAATAATTGAAAGAATTATACTTTTAAAACAATATATACAAAATGACAGACATAAACACTTTAGCTAAAAGTGGTTGGTATGAAACTAATCACGATAAGTATAAGTATGTTTACTTAGAGCTTGATTATAGTAAAAAAATTAACAAGTTTGTATTTTCAGGCTGTTTAAGCCCTCAAGGGTTAGCTTATTTTCCACTTCCTAATCAAATTTATAGAGAACCAGATAGTGGAAATATGTTTTGTATCCCTTTTACATTATTTTCGCTTGTAAAATTTTGTGACGGAACTTTACTTCCACTAGTTTTAACTGAAGACTTAGTAAAAAGGTATGCAGATCCTGAAAATATTGTTCTAACTTCTTTATGTATTAATATCTCTCGTTATGCAAGTAGTTTAGACTTTAGTACTATTCATCTTACTCGAGATACTCCTTTAAGAAATCTCTTGAGTGAAGAGGCATTAAGAGTTGTTACTGGTAGTATGTTTGACTATTTTATGATAGGTGTATTAGAACATAAGAAAGAGTTTGATGAGCTTAATACTTCTCATTCAAATATAGAGTCTTTCATTAAGGTAATCTTAAAAATAATGGATTTATAATAAGTTCTATATTAGAACTTATTTTGGAGAGTTGGGGGAGTTGGCTTAACCCATCGTCCTGCTAAGACGACGTACCTCAAAAGGGTGCCACTAGTTCGAATCTAGTACTCTCCGCAAATTTAAAATAACATGAGTAAACTAATAATTAATAAACATCAAATTTGTTATATACCAGAATACAATTTATATTTACAGAGAGTAGGAGTAGATAATACAAGCGTTCGTCATACTTGTGAACGTATATGTTCGATTTATCAGATCTGTAGGGATGGTTATTGTCGTAATAAGACTAGAGACCCACATTATGGTAATCATGGTTGCGCAGATAACGGAGAGCAAGACGCTTATAAAATTATTTGTTATAGAATATACTTAGAACCTATAGAATGGAAATAGCAAATTTAAAGGTATATAATGATAATATGCGAAAATCACTTTTAGATAAAGCATATTTTCTATCTTTTGTAGATTCGGATACGTTCATTGATTTTGGATGTGCTGATGGATCTTTATTAAAACATATTCATGAGATGTTTCCTGATAAGAAACTAATTGGATATGATATATCTCCTGAAATGCTTCAAGTTGCAGAAAAGAATCTTGAAGGATGTAATGTTTCTTTATATAATAATTTTGAAAACGTTATATCCTTAAAGTTAGATAATGCTACTTTGATACTTTCTTCTGTTATTCATGAAGTTTATAGTTACGGTGATAATCAAAGTGTAAATGAATTTTGGAGACAAGTTTTTAATGAAAACTTTAGATATATTGCTATTCGAGATTTAACTCCTCGAAAATCAATTGATAGAATGTCTGATATTAATGATGTTTCTAGAGTTTTACATAATGCTAATCCCACACATTTAGCTGAGTTTCAATCTATTTGGGGAAATATTAGTAACAATAAAAATCTAGTTCATTTCCTTATGAAATATAAATGGGTTGAAAATTGGGCTAGAGAAGTTAGAGAAAATTATTTTCCAATAACTATCGAAGAGTTTTTATCAAAAGTTCCTAATAACTATGTTATTGATTATTTTTACGAATTTATTATGCCTCAAACTCAGCAAGGAATTCTTAAAGATTTTAATATCTTATTAAAGGATACAACTCATTTTAAATGTATTTTAAGACAAATATAATATGAAAGTAGTACAAGTAAATGTAGATTACTCAAAAGAAGTTAATTCTTGTAACAAAGAATGGTTAAATCAGTCTGATCGCTTTTGTGATATTCTTGTTCGAGATGATAAAGCCGAAACAGTTAAATATACAGGTGTATTAGATCAGAGTCAACTTGAACATGTCATTATTTTTATTCAAGATGGTCGTTCAAGTTCTGATATTAAAGATCTAATTGAACATTATGAGAACGAGAACGCAAAAGTAGATGATCTTATAGGAGATCCTATTTTTATTGAAGGGTAGAATATTAGTTATCAACTTAGAAAATCCTAGGCAATTTAGACTGGTTTATAGTAAGGCGTAGATAGAGGACACACTACGATAAGTTGATAGCTTTAAGCCCCTGTGGCGTAATTTGGTAGCCGCGCTAGACTTATATTTAACACAATAATTTTGGCAGACTAGTAAATTTTTAGTATATTTGTCTATACTAATAAAATAAATTTTATGAAAAAGACAAAATATACTAAAGAATTATTGATTCCAATTGTAAAGGAATCTAACAGTTATGCTGATGTATGTAGAAAATTAAACATTACTCCAAATACAGGAGCTCAAACATACGTTACTAAAAAGATTAAAGAATATCATATTGATACTGCTCATTTTACAGGAAGAGGATGACTTAAAGGTAAGAAAATTACCACAAATCCTGGGAAAACTTTAGATGAAATTTGTGTAGAAAATTCAACATATAGTTCATCTAAACTTTTAAAGAAACTTGTAAAAGAAGGTAAAAAGAAATATCAATGTGAAATTTGTAATCTGACTGTTTGAAGAGAGAATCCTATTTCTCTGGAATTACATCATATTAATGGATGTCACATAGATAATAGATTAGAAAATTTACAAATTCTTTGTCCTAACTGTCATAGTCAAGCTCATAGTTATTGTAAAGGATTGAGCACTCAGAAGGAAACTTCTGATGTGAATGTGGGCTAATTCGGTGAAGGTATGGAGTTAACCGCCCATAATAACGCCGAGCTAAATAAATAGAAGGAATTTTCGTTTTTGTTCGTAATTCTTAATATGTCGTCCAATGGAGTGGACATGTTATCACTGACGCGGCATCTTCTATTTTAAATGTGTAGAGACTATATACCCACCTCCTAAGTCGAAAGATATGGAGAAGACATAGTCCAAGCAGAGAAAAAATTCTCTGTATGAGGATCTAGTGAGGAAACTCGTGCAGGTTCGATTCCTGTCAGGGGTACATTTATTAAAAATAAATTTATGTTTAAGTTTATTAAAAAGATGTTTCAAAGTAATAAGAACATTCTAACTGTAGGTTTAAATAAAACAGAGTTAGATGAATATGATAAAGCTTTAATTCTTATATGCGGAGTATTAAACGTCGATTTAAGAAAACCTAACTTCTTTGATGAAGCTTTATATGTAAAAACAGCTAAATCTTTTGGGCTTAAAGTTGATAAATCAGATGCGTTTAAAGCTATTGATTTAATATTTCAAAATATTAGTTCTAAACGTAATCATAATGAAATTGTATTACAATATTTAATTAAAGTAATGCAAATTCCATCTAAAATATTTTATGATGATAGTTTTTATAAGTTTGTAAGGGAAGCTTTTGAAAGAATTTCTAGGTTTTATAATAAACAAAAACAGTTTGGTCAGTTTGAAAGTTATTGTTGTAAATTTATAAAACCTGATTGGCGAAACGCCTTTATATTTGATAGTTCTGAAGCAAATTTTTATAGAACTTTTTGGAGTGGATGGATCGATTACATTAGAAGTCAAAGACAATATTATCAGAACTATCAAAATAATAGAAATTATCAAAAGTCTCAACCTAGTATTACGAAATATTATGAAATATTAGGTATTAGTGTTACAAAAGATAAAGCTATTATTAAATCAGCTTATCGTAAATTATGTCTTCGTTATCATCCTGATAAAGGTGGATCTAAGGAAAAGTTTATTGAAATTAATCAAGCATATGAATATTTAATTACACATGTCTAAAATGTATAAATTAATGAGTCTTAAAGGCTATAACGGGCCTGAAGATGTAATAAAACTTCAAGAATGATTAGCTATAGAAAAACAAATATTTATTGAGACAAGAGTGTGTTGGAATAAAGAAGGAACTTTCCCTATTGGATATAGTGCAAGAGCTTGGATGCCTCCGTATACATTATATACAGTAGCTCCTACAGAATTAACTATTGAAGAAGCAGTTATGGCAATTCTAGCAAGAATTTATGATTATATTTAAATAATCTTGCTCCCGTAGTTCAAGGGATAGAAATTAATTTTTGATTCGAACTTTGTATTTTTGATAAAATTTTTGTATCTTTGTGTACGAAAATTTTAAATATAAAATATATGATAAGTTGAAAATTAGAAAAAGAAAATTTAATTAAGTTTCTTATTGATGAAAAATTAAGTTTTGAAGAAGTAGGTCGTAAGTATAAATGTAGTGGTAGCAATATTAGAAAAGTAGCACAACGTTTAAATATAATTGTTCCTTCTAGAAGAGCAGTAAATCCATGCGAAACTTTTAGAAGAGGAACTGCTAAAAAAGGTATCTGTAAGAACTGTGGAAAAGAATTTATATTATATTTATCTCATAGCGGAATTTATTGTAGTAGTAAATGTCAACAAGAGTATCAATCTAAGAAAAGATATGAATTAATTCTTAATGGAGATCCTTCTATTATGAGAGCTAATTATAACCCTAGATCATCTAAGAAGTATATATTAGAGGAACAGAATAATAAATGTGCCATTTGTGGGATGGAACCCAGTTGAAATGGGAAAGAGTTAGTTTTTATTTTAGATCATATTGACGGTCATGCTTCTAATAATAAAAGAGATAATTTAAGATGTATATGTCCTAATTGCGATTTTCAGTTAGATACTTACAAATCTAAAAATAAAAACGGAGACAGATATTATTATAGATACTATAAAAGTAGGAGTGACCAGAATGGATAATGGACCAGACTTCTAATCTGGCGAGCTGCAATGCTCATTGCGGGTTCGACTCCCGCCTCCTATACTAAATAAATATAACTATGATATTATATAAAGTTCAGAAATACTTTCCTACAGATTTTACAAAAAAATTTATAGAATGTAATATTTGTTCTATAGACAATTTTGAAAGAGAAAGTATAAAACATGCTATTCGCGATGGTGTTAAACCACATATTTGTTCAGGCATGTGTAGAGAGTGTAATAATTTTATAGGTTTAGCTGGAGTAGATCTTGAAAAACAAACAGGAACTGTAATATGTTCTCATAAAAATTATTACAGACTTGAATTTGATGAAAATGAAGTTTAGTAAATTATTATATATGAAATTATACGATTCAACTGAAAACACATTTCATTGGGAAAAATTAGATTTAATCCCTGAAATAGAAAAACTAAAACGAATACCTCAAAATGAAATATGGCACAAAGAGGGTAATGCTTTTGTACATACTTGTATGGTCGTACAAAGTGCATTAGATCATATTTCAAATGAAACTATTGATTATTTAGCATCACCTGAAATTAGAGAAATTTTGGTGTATGCTGCTTTATTGCATGATGTTGGTAAAGCTTTTACAACAAAGAAAGGAGAAGATGGCCTATATCATGCAAGTAACCATGCAATTAAAAGTGCAGAAATTGCAAAAGATTTATTAGTTAAGTTAGAAGTAGATGAACATTTACATACAGCAATTATTTCATTAGTTCGCTGGCATATGCAGCCTATGTATATTCTTGAACAGACAAATCCTGAAAAAGCTATACTAAAACTAGCTAATAATCTTAATGAAGTAAATGTAGAACTTTTAATTCTACTAAAACAATGTGATTGTGAAGGTTCAATCTACGATAAGGATGATCATCGAGACGAAATACTCCAAAAGGTAAGAGAGATTTATTATGATAAAATTACTTACAAACGTGGAGAAACAGTTAAGATTACTAAGTTATCAGACAATGATACTTGTAGTTATGTTCCAGGACATCATCCTAATGGAATTAATACTGGATATGAAAAAATAGGTAGGCTAATTGAACCTATTACAAAAGGACATAGAGTATATCTAGGACTTGGATTCTCTACATCTCCTGTTGTAGAAATCGTTAGCAAAAATTGTTTTAAAACAAGAAATTCTGTATATGAAATTACAGAGGTTTGTAAAACTACAGAAAAATAAAATTTAATATAATGCGTTATTTATTAGTAAAAACCGAAAACATGCCTATTTTGGCTCTGGCTCTTGGAAGTCTAGATTACAAAGCTGGAAATTCACCTATTTTTCCTATTGCGTTTGGAGAATTCTCAATTTTAATTGACAAGGAAGATAAAACATTCTTCTATGTTAAAGATCGAAAAGAAATTGATAAATTTGTTGAGGATCATGCTAAGATCTATACAACTAATGATTTATCACATGCTCTTGAATTCCTTAAGGAAGACGAAGATGAGGAAACTGATAAGTCTGAAGAAGATAAAGAGGAAATCGATCTCAAGACTATTTTTGAACATCCTTTAATGCAAATTTTTAGCCGACACATTCCTAAGGATATTCTAACTAAGTGTATTATGGAAGCTAAAGAAGAGCGGGAAGAGGAAGAAACTGCAGAGAAGAATTCTGAGTCTACTAGAAACGAAGAATCTAGCTTTTATAAAGAGTTAGTTCCTGGACGAATAGTTCAGTTTGAAAATGCAGGTATGATTCGGTATGGAATTGTACTTAGTAATGGTACAGTGATGCACTTCTCAGGAAGTAATTTAGCTGCTTCAGGATATATTAATAATATTACTGAAGATCGTCCTTATAGAGTTGTACGTATTCTTAAGCCTACAAGCCAGTATTACAATCTAAAGGATGTAAACAATATGGAAGTGGCTTGGGAACGTAAAGTTCGTAAACCTAAAGTTACTAAAACAATAACTGAGATTGAAAAAGAATTAGGACTTGCTCCTGGTTCGTTAGTCATTGAATAAGAGGGAATTAATTCCCTCTTTTTGTTTTTATAAGTATGGGTAAGTTTATTCGGGATTATCAAGTTGATAAGACATTTAGTAAAGAAGAGGAAACTTTTAAGCCTAATCGTAAAAAGGTAAAAAAGTTTAAAGACCCTGAAAAACGTGAAAAGAAACAATCTAAAAAAGATTAAAAGATGACATATGGATTGAACGATATTTGTTTAGTACCTGCTAGGATTAGTGATATTGAACATCGTGAACAATGTAATCCATATAATGCTAATAATATGCTCCCGTTGTTTACTGCTCCTATGAGTTCAGTAATTAACGAGAGCAATTATCAGGTATTTATGGATAATAAAATAAATACTATAATTCCTCGTTCAGTAGATTTATCTACTAGATATGAGTTAATGTCAAAAACTTTTGTGGCCTTAAGTTTATCTGAATTTGAAACATTTGCAGGTCTAGAATTAGGTGAAATTAAGGAGGAAGAAATATTTTATATATGCGTAGATATTGCTAATGGTCATATGCGTAAGCTTATTGATCTTTGTAAATCTGTAAAACAGAAATATGGAGGTCATGTTATACTAATGGCAGGCAATATTGCAAATCCTGATACTTATATAGATTATGCCTTAGCTGGTATTGATTTTGTACGTGTTGGAATTGGTGGTGGATCAGTATGTACTACTTCTGCAAATGGAGGAGTTCATTATGCTATGGCTTCTTTAATTAAAGAGGTTGTAGATCGTAAGTGGGAGATAGAAAAAGCAATTAAAGATGCAGAAGCTATGCGTATTTCCCATAAATATGAGTCTTTGCCATTTATTGTAGCTGATGGAGGATTTGATAATTATGATAAGATTATTAAAGCGTTAGCATTAGGTGCAGATTATGTAATGGTAGGCAAAATCTTTGCTCAAGCAGAAGAAGCTTGTGGTAAAGTAATAGAACATTGGGTACGAGGAGAGTATATTGCTCGAGACCGAGTTTATTATGGGATGTCTACTAAAAAAGCTCAAGTAGAAACTGGAAGTCAAAAATTAAAAACAGCAGAAGGAATAGAAGTTACAGTACCTATTTTGTATCCTTTAAGTGGATGGTGTGAGAATTTTGTTCATTATCTTCGATCAATGATGAGTTATACAAACTCTTTTACACTTAGTGATTTTAAAAATACAGAATATCGTATTGTTAGTCCTTCTGAATATTTATCATATTATAAGTAATGGCAGAGATAATTTATTGTAAATTAACTGAAACTAGATCTCGAAGAACTTGGCAAATATTGCCTAAGCAGTATTTTCCTGACAAAACTCCTGTTTATGAATTAGCTGTATCTATTTCTCAGTATACAATTGATAGGGTACAACATCCTTTTGATTGTATAGTTGGATTATATGCTAAACAGCTAAATTTTGCATCAACACAAAAGTATTATTCTTATTCTGGAGACGTATATTCAATAGCGGATGATCCTAAGGCAGATTCTGGATATCAAAAATACCTTAAAAATAGGGATAAGACTCCTGAAGAAATAGAAGAGGAAGAAGCTAAGCTAAAATCAAAAGTCTTGTATCAGATTAAGAGTAATCCTGATATAGTTCCTATGTCTATTGATAAGGATGGTTTCTATATTAAGGATGAAACTTTCTATCTACTTACTCGAAATATTTATAAACGTGTAAATACAATGCTAACTGGTCCTACTGGATCTGGTAAAACACAAGTAGTAGAATTAATTTGTAAGCAGTTAGGAATTCCTTGTACTATTTATGATATGGGTGCTATGCATGATCCTATATCTGATTTACTTGGTGTTCACCGTCTTGATGATGGAAAGTCTATTTTTGACTATGCTAAGTTTACTCAGGATGTTCAGAAACCTGGAGTTATTGTACTTGATGAGTTATCACGTTGCCCTGCAACAGCTCTGAATATTTTATTCCCTGTTCTTGACCATCGTAGAACTTTACCTGTAGAAATTGCAGGTTCTAAGGATATTCGTGAAATCCCTATTCATCCTGAAGTATGTTTTATATCAACTTGTAATATTGGTATTGAATATACTGGTACTTCAACTCTTGATAAAGCATTAAAGAATCGTTTCTTTCCAATTGAATTTACATATCTTCCTGCAGACATTGAAGCTCGAGTTCTCATGAAGAGATGTGATATTGAGAAACAGGATGCTGATATGATTACTTCTATTGCTGCTAAACTTCGTAGGATGGCAGAAAATGCAGAGGCTGCAACAACAGTATCAACTCGAGAAACTTTAATGATTGCAGAATTAATTCATGATGGATGGTCAACATTAGATGCATTAAATTATGTATTAATTCCATTATGTGATAGTAAAGAGTCTCGAGAATTAGTACGAAAATTATTAATGAGTAAATAATATGTCATTTACTGACTGGTTTGGGCGTAAAGGTAAGAATTATACATCTACTTATAAAGGATCTACTCGTTTAGGATGGGATACTAAAGTAAGTGGATCGTATTCTTCTTTCTTTGCACCTGATTTGAATAAAAGAAAACTTTTAAGAGATTCCTATCGCCACGCGTGTGACATTAGGGATATTATGGATATCCCAAGAAGTATTCGAATACAGTTAAATGTAGACGCAGAAACTTCATGTACAGATGGAAAAACAGTTATTGTTTCTACTAAAGTATATGATGATAATAAAATCGATAATAATGTTAAATTAGATGTATTCTTAGGTACAACTATTCATGAATTTTCTCACATATTATATACAGATATGGCAGAAATTCGTAAAAATAGACCTAATAAGTTCCTTTTTAATCTGTTCAATACTATTGAAGATGAACGAATTGAATACAATACTACACAAAATTATCCTGGGTATGCTAATTTTATTGGGCAAGCAAAATATTATTATTTTGATTTGTTATATAAAAAAGCTGAAAAACAGGATGATTTAATGGATGTATTACAAAACATTTTATATATTGTAAGATATCCTGCAAGAGTAGATACTAAGGTTATTTATCGACATCAGGTTTTGTTTGATAAAATTAAGAAAGTTCTTTGTGACTTTGGAAATAATTCTAAAGAAGCTTATGATAAAGCAGAAAAAATTTATAAGCTATTACTAGATTACTTTAAGTTCCCACCTCCTCCGCCTGAAGAACAACAAGAAGGAGATGAAGAACAAGATCAATCTGATTCTAGTGAAGGACAGTCTGATTCAGGTGAAGGCCAAGAAGGATCAGACGGAAGTTCTGACCCTCAAAATTCTAAACAGTCTTCTCAAAAACAAGATTCTAAAGATAATGAAGGATCAGATAAGAATAGTAAAACACAAAGTTCTCCCAAAAGTGGTTCTGATGAGGGATCTGCGGGCAAAAAGAAACAAGAACCTATTAAAGCATATACTCAAGAAGAAATAAAACAGGCAGCTGAGAAATTAGCTGAACAAATGCGACGTTTAATTACTTCTAATACTTCTTTAAATAGTAATGAAATTAAAGATGAGTGGGATTCTAAAGAAATTGCTGATGAGTATAAGCAAATAAAAGATGATGTTTTTATTGTAAAACAAGAAGATTACGAAAGACGTTATAAAGCGGATTTTGATACAGTAAAACAACATATTAATGGTTTAGTTAATACTTTTAGCAAATTCTTTGTTGAACAGGAATATCGTTTAACAGGAATGCGAAGAGGTGTGCTAGATACTAATAAATTAGCTGAAGCTTATCAAGCAGTAGAAACTGTCTATTCAAATAAGTTTAAACGTACTACTCCTGGTTTAGATGTTTGTGTATTGATTGATGAGAGTGGCTCTATGAGCGGAACTAATATCGCATCTGCAAGAAAATGTGCAATATTACTTAATGAGGTATTTTTACGTTTAAAGCAATGTGACTTTTATGTTTATGGTCATACTGCAGATAATCGACATATGGGAGAAGTTACTATTAATGTATATCGTGATCACTGGAATAGGAACCGTTATGCTTTAGGTAAAGTTGAAAGTTATTCTAATAACAAAGACTCTGTTGCTATTGAAGAGACATATAAAATGGTTAGAAAGCAAACTTCGAAACCACTTTTAATGTTTGTAATTTCTGATGGAGCACCTAATGCATATGGTTTAAGAGGACAACCTGCTGTAGAGGAAGTTAAAAAGGTAGTAAATAGAATTGAATCAAATGGAGATACTCTAGTTTGTCAAATTGCTATTGAAAGCCACTTCCGACCTCAGGATATGTTTAATCATTATGTTGTCATGACAAATATGAATACTTTTCCAAGTGACTTATCTGGATACGTTATGAATACGTTAATATCTAAACTTAAAAGAGTAGATGTTTAATTTGTATATTTTCAGATTTTTTACTACCTTTGCTGTATAACTAAAGGTAGTAAAATGCGAGCTTAGTGTAATGGTAGCACAGCGGTCTTCGAATTGGAGCACGCTTGGCGTGAAAATTGTGGCAAATTCGGTAAAAGCGAAATAAGATGATAAAAATCATGCGAATCAGCTTTCTAAGAAAGTCTAAGGTCCCGAAATATGGATAGCTGATAATACCGAGCTAAATTAGAGTAAAATACAGTAGAGAACATAGGCTGTCTATGCCGTGTAAAATAGGCGGAGTGCTTAGTAGGTCGAAAATTAAAGCCGTACACTTCTCTATGTATCCTACTTTACTCTATAAATGTGTAGAGACTAAATGCCACACTTGTATATCAAGCTGATATAGTCCAGACCACAAACAGTAAAACTGGTAGTGAAAACTATAGTGGTAAGCAAAACCGTATTGTAGGGCTCCAAACCCTACGGTCTCTGTTCGAATCGGAGAGCTCGTGCTAATAAGTTGATTATGAGTAAGTTAAAGGAACAAATTCTTATTTTAAGAAGTGATAATAAAAGTTATAATGAAATTGCTAAGATACTTGGATGTAGCAAAAGTATTGTTGGATATTATTGTAATGATATAACTAATAGTAAACAACGAAAATCTACTTCATTATGACGTAATACACTTAAGGGGAGAATTAAATCTAGACTATGTACTTTTTGTGCTAGAATCTCTCATGGAGGTAGAAGAATTTCTAATAGAACATGACGTAAACGTTTAAGGAGATATATTGAACATTTTCAAAATAGAGGAATGAAGAGTTTAAATAAAATTAAGACTTTAGATATTATTAATAAATTTGGTACAAAAACAAAGTGCTATTTAACAGGTACTCCTATAGATTTAGAAAAAGATAATTATTGTTTTGATCATATAGTTCCTGTTTCTAAAGGTGGAACAAATGATTTGTCAAATTTAGGTATTACAATTCCTATTGCTAATTATTCTAAATCTGATTTAACAGTAGAAGAATATTTAGAATTATGTAAGAAAGTACTTGAACATTATGGTTATACCGTTAATAAGATATAACAATGCAACATAGTCCTTATAAGATAAAGTATGAGCAATATTTTGTAATGTATTCTGATAGATTAAAAAGAAGGTATTATCAAGGAAAGCGTTGGGCAGAAGCAGGCCCTTATACAGTTTGAAATCTTCATTATATTAATAAAACTTATCGAATTGTTATACAATAGGCATCTAGAGTAATCTAGGTGCCTTTATTTTTAAAACGAAGAATATTATGGTAATTGAAGTATTAATTTTAGGAACATTAGTTGCTTTGGATAGTTTGGCAATTATAGAATATTTTATAGATAAAAAGTAAAATGAAATCAATTTTAATAAAAATTGGGATATTAGCTGTTTTAGGTTTAACAATATTTTTCATGGGACAAAGAATTCATGATTTAAATATTGCATTAGATAATTCAGTTAATAACGAAAAGGCTTATGCTGCAGAAAATTCTGGTTTAAAAGAAAGTAATCGAGTATTTAAATCAACTATTGAACAATTAGATTATTATAATGATTCACTTATGTTAGCTATGAAAAAAATAGCTAATGATAATGGTATTAAAGATAAAAAAATTAAGTCTTTACAGTATCAATTAGAACATTATTCTAAAAGAGATACTTTAATTCTTAGAGATACTGTATTTAAAGATCCTAATTTTGTTCTTGATACATGTATTATTGATCGTTGGAATAAGAGCTGTTTACACTTACAATATCCTGGTACAATTGCTCTAAGTAATGAGTATGAAAATGAAAAGTTTATTACTTTAAGTTCTCATCGAGAACCTATTAAACCTCGTAAATGGTTTTTACCTAGATGGTTTACTAAGAAACAAACTGTAGTAGAGGTTTTAGTAGTTGATGAAAACCCTTATGTTAAAACAAAACAACAAAGATTTGTTGAAATTATAGACTAATATGAAAGCTGCACTTCCAAGAGATGTTTCTTTAAATATATTATTTGTAATAGATATCTGTAAATTAACTTTAGAAGAAAAAGGTAAACTCCAGGAAGATTTATTTGGAGTAGGAGCTTGTTGGAATAATAGTCAGAGAGTTATTATTGAAGAGGGCACGGATAATTCAGTTGGATATTATTTTATATATCCTAATCGAAGAATAACTTATTTACAAAAAGATCGTAGTATTTTTGATTTTACCTTTGATCGTATTGTAGATAAAGATACTGCGCTAAATCTTTTAAGATATAGAATTTTTCTAAAGTAATGAAAAAGAAAGCTATTGCATTAATAGATTATATTGATGATGATGGAATGATTGCATTTCAAGTTAATCAAAGAGTTAATATAATTGAATTTACAGATAATTGTCTAGTTAAAACTAAGTATGGTTATATAAAAATCTCTAAAGAATATTTAAAAATATTATAAAATGTCTAAAAAATCTCTTTCAATTAAAATTCGAAGAGCTAGAATAGAGCTAAGAATAATGCAAGATGCCGCTTCTATTATTTATCATAAACTTTCTGCCATAAATAATATTGATAGAAGTAAAACTACACACTTTTATCGTTCTGTATATATTGAATCTATAGAGAGTTCTTTAGGTGAATATCAAGTTAAAAGTATTACTGAACTTGAAAAGCTTATTCGAAAACAGAAAAGTAAAATACGTAAATATGATCAAAGAATATGCAAATTACAGTCAACTCAAAATATGAAATAGGCCAGCAAGTATATCTTTGTAAGACAAAATTAAAATTTAAAGATGGAGATTTTGTAAACGCAAGTGTACCTAATTTGAATCCTTTTACTGTAACTTCTATTCGGATTCATCAACATCCTAATTCTCAGAGTATTTATTATCGCTTAGATGGCTTACAAAAATCTATTCGAGAAGATCAGATTTTTGAATCTATTGAAGCAGCTAAAAAATTTTGTCATGAGCAATAGTTTTAATCATCAATCTTTTTTAAAAGCAGGAGCTGAAAAAGAACAAAAATTTGCTAATTTATTAGTTCTTAGGAATGGTGGGGTCATTTCACATTCTGATAGAAGTACAGATATTAAAGATCATATAGATCTTTTCTGAACTAAAGACAATAAAACATTTTCTTTTGATGTTAAGGGCTTAAAAAAGAGTAATCGATCAGATATTAATACCGATAGTAGTATTCATTGGATTGAAATTAGTAATGTAAGAGGAAATCCAGGCTGGTTATACGGAAAAGCAGATTATATTGCTTTTGAGACAGATAAAGAATGGCTTTTAGTAAAAAGACGTAAGTTAATTGATTTAATCAATTCGAAAGTAACAGATACTGCAGTTAAAAATACTAAAGAATTATATACTTACTATCAAAGATATGGTAAAAAAGATATAATTGTTAAGGTTTTAACTAAAGATTTAGCTGAAATAGCTTCAAAAACTATTAGTAAATGAGAAAATTAAATATAGCATTAGTTGCACACGATGCTAGAAAACAAGAATTAGTAGACTGGGTTAAGTTCAATAAACAAGTTTTATTTCCACATCATTTAATAGCTACTGGAACTACCGCAAAGTTACTAAGTGAGATTAATATTGATGAGATCAGTCCAGACTGGCCAGGTAAAGGAGATTATTATAATACTTATTTAGCTGTAACTCCTGTTCTTTCAGGACCACTTGGAGGAGATCAAATGATAGGAGCTATGATTGCTCAAGGACAAATTGATGTATTAATTTTCTTTTGTGATAATCTTATTACTCAAGGGCATCAAACTGATATATCTGCATTAACTCGTTTAGCATCATTATACAATATTGCTTTTGCAACAAATAGAACTACTGCGGACATGATTCTTACATCCTCATTATTTGGAAATGAAGATTATGTTCCTATTAAACAAGATTTTAGTTCTTATTTAAATAGAAAATTATAGATAATTTAAAAATAAGAAGATATGAGTAAAGTAGTTAAATTTTATTACACTAGACCTCTTTCCTTTCTTGAAGTAGCAATTGTGCCAATTCGAGAAACTGTAGCAGTACCTCAGCAAAAAACTCGTATGAGTGAGCGATATACGATTGCTGCAGTATATGATGAGGAAGCTAAAACTATTAAGTTTGGTCTTGCAACATGTGTTCCTGCTGATCCTTTTGTTAAAAAGATTGGTCGAGAAATTGCTGAAAAGAGAGCAGAAACTGAACCTTTCTTTGAGGTAAAAGATTTTGATGGAACTTTCGCAGATTTTAGGCGCTTAGTTATAGAGGTTGGTACTAATAAAGAAGAGGAATTACTTTATCGGAAGTATAACCGTTATATGCAGGCTGCTGATGAAAATCCTAGATCTAGCATTTAAAGGAAAGGTAACTCTTCCTTTAGAAAAGGAACAAGACTTCTTAAAAGATTTCGAAGACTTATTAGCTAAACATGATGCCTATTTTGATGGCACAATTAGGTCTTATGAATTTGACGATTGTGAAATTATAGAAGAAATTGAAGAAGTGAGAAGTTAATATTCCAATTTTTGATAAAGACATTTTAGTTATTCAGGATGAAGATATAAGTAAGATAATATCTTATTTGGAAGATATGTATTCTGTACATCTTGAGTACCAGTCTAACTTAACAGATGGTATTACTTGTATACTACCTAATGGACTAATTGTTATTGGACTAACTAATAACGATCCATATATTGCTTTACACGAATGTACTCATGCTGTATTTGCTTTAAAAGAGATAATAGGATGATCAGATAATGATGAAGAAGTATTTTGTTATACTTTAGAATGAGTCTATAAGCATGTAACAAAGTATATAAATTCTCATGATTAGAGTATATACAGATGGTAGTTATAAACCAACATTAAATCAAGGTGGATATTCTTCAGTTATAACTGAAGATGGAAAAGTAATTAAAATTCTTTATCAAGGTTTTAAAAATACTACTAATAATAGACAAGAACTAAAAGGAGTTTTAGAAGCTTTAAAATATTTTAAAACTCCTCAAGTTCTTGAAATCTATTCAGATTCAAGTTATGTAGTTAGTAGTATAAATAATGGCCATGTGGCTAGATGAATCGAGGAAAAAGACGATTCAAAGAAAAATATGGATTTATGAACTGAAATCTACAAGTTAATTCAGTTTCATAAAGTTACATTTGTCTGAGTAAAAGGACATAATAACAATGAATTTAATGAACTTGCAGATTTATATGCACAACACGCTGCAGAATGTTTAGAATTAACAGAAGATGAAAAGCTTTAAATTAAGAAAAATTGGAAATCATTGGTATCCTTGTATTGATCATGAACTTGGAGATCCTATTAATCTTACTGAGAAAGTTGATCGATATTTAAATATATTAGATCTCTCTAAATCAGGAGAAATTACAGTAGAACTAGAAGAATTAGGAATTTTATTTGGAGGTATAAATATTATCTATTTTAACGAAGAGGATATTGTTCGATACTTGACTACTGATGATAATTTTGATATTCGTTTTGTTGTAAACGAACATGAGTTTCTTATATCTTCTGATGTTTATTGGTTATTAGAAAATCAATTTAATTTTAATTTTCATAAGACTAGTTATAAAATTCATATTTATTAGAGATAGCAGAAATGCTTTGTATTTTTAACCATTATAATTATGGTAGTTAAAGAAACTGCAAAGGACCCTACTGGACCTAAAGATATTAGTAGGAGAGAATGTACATTAAGTAAGGAAATTCAGGAGTTATTACTTCGACAACTTAAACACGAATTACAAAATCATAATATATATATGAACTTTGCTAATTATTTTGGAGTTCGTGGATTTGTAGTTCTTGAAGAGTATTTTAAATTAAGAGCTGATGAAGAGTATTTGCATCATAGTTGGATTCGTAAATATCTAAATGAAAATGATGCAGAATATATTTATCCTACTATTGATCAATTTGATAAAAAGATAGTGGATATGGTTGATCCATTCAAGATGACTGTTGATCTTGAAATTGAAACTACTCAAATGATCTATGAAATAGTTGACCAAGCTGCTGCTGAATGTGATTGGGCAACGTTTAACTGGCTTAATGGTCATGATCCTGTAACAGGTATGCTTGTAAATGAGCAGGTAGTTTTCTGCCTGATTGTTTAGAAATAAACAATACAAACAAATCAAAAACGGTGAAGGCTGAGACGCTAATACCGTGCTAATTTTAAATTTAAATAATTTAAAGCAGTGTAACGCATAGGTTTTGAACCTAATTTGTTTGTGAGTCTGAAAAAGAATTTGTATATTTGTATCATGTTTAATTAAATTATATTAATATATGAATAACAATAAACAAATTTATGAAGGAAAAGTTATGTCTTCAAATAATTCAGGAGATTTTGTAATCTTAGAATATATTGATGCGTATCACGTTAGAATAAAGTTTTTACAAACTGGAACTATAATTACTGCAGAACTAGGAAATCTAAGAAAAGGTGCAGTTAAAGATCCATATTATCCATCTATATACGGTATAGGATATTTTGGAATTGGCCCTTATAGTTCAAGGGTAAAAAATGGTAAACAAACTCGTTGTTATAAAATTTGAAAAGAAATGATTGGAAGGTGTTATTGTTCAACTGTTTCTGAGTATAAAAATTATGGAGGTTGTGGAGTTACCGTTTGTTCTGAATGACTAAATTTTCAGAATTACGCTAAATGATATTATGATAATTGTTATAATGAAACTTTTGTAGTAGATAAAGATTTCCTAGTTAAGGGAAATAAAATATATGAACCAAACTATTGTTGTTTTATACCAGCAGAAATTAATAGTGTAATTACTTTACGTAATACTGTAAGAGGAAGTACTCCTCTAGGAGTTAGAATTAAAGATAATAAAATAATAGCACAAATTAATTATATGGGAAAGAAAAAACATCTTGGTACATTTTCTACTATAGAAGAAGCATTTGCAATATATAAAAAGAATAAAGAAGCCTGTCTAAAAGAGTATGCAAATAAATATAAGGATATTCTTCCTAAACAGGTATATAATGCAATATATAATTATCAGATATTAATAACAGATTAGAATAAAATAAACCCAAGAGTGATTTGCCCTTAACAGGTAATGCTGAAGGTGAAAATATATGCTGAACTACAGAGAACACGAATCTGTAGAAGTTAAGATAAAAAGCTTAACGATAACAAAAATTGAGAAGAGGAATCTATTAGTCGTACAGCTTTAGATATTGCAGAATCAGAAGGTTCTTGGCTTCGGAAAGAGAAGTCTATTATGAACGCTTATAAAGGCGATACTGATTAATAGTTAAATCTATGTTAATTCAACTTCCAGATACAATTAAAGACTTATACTTTGTTGGCGATGTTCATGCTGGATGAAATATAGTTACTTATTATATTCGACAATACAAAATTAAGGACTCTGTTTTTATTTTTTGTGGAGATGTTGGTATTGGATTTGAAAGTCTAATGTATTATGCTAATTGTGTAGTTCCTCAACTTCATAAGACATTAAAGAAATTTAATGACATATTTATTTGGGTTAGAGGTAATCATGATGATCCATCCTATTTTGAACAAAGGCTAATTGATACTAAATACGTAAAATGTGTTTCAGATTATGATATTATTAATGTTTGTAATTTAAACGTTTTATGTATAGGTGGAGGTATTAGTATTGATAGACAGTTTCGTATGCAAAATGATAGTGTTAGTATAGTTAGATATATGAAATATCATAATTGTGACTATCAAACTGCAGAACTGAGTTGTCTTAAATCATATTGGCCTGATGAGCCAGTAATATATCGTCCAAAAGTAGAAGAACACATTGATATTATTTGTAGTCATTCCGCTCCTTCTTTTTGTTATCCAAATGATAAAGGAGGAATTGTAAAAGACTTTGCAGCATACGATTCTGAGTTATTAAATGATATTGACAATGAGCGAGCTGTATTAGATCGAGTATATGAGGATTATAAGAATGAAGTAACACATTGGTATTATGGTCATTTTCATAAAAACCAAATGCAGACTATTAATAATACAATGTTTAAACTTTTAAATATTGGCGAAATTGTTCGACACTACTCAGACAATAACAATACATTGTAAGATAGTTGCTATTGAAGATGGTCAGTATACAGCTATTGTAGTAGAAGATCTGAATCGAATAGAAACAGATGATCTTAAATATGTTACTGTTGTTAAATGTCCAAACTGAGATATTTCTACTTTTGAAATTGGAGATACAGGTTATCTTCAATTTCAATATGTAGAAGGAGGAAAGACACAATGATACAACAAAGATTCAAAAGATTTTGAAATTTATAAATATACAAATAATTATTTTATAAGTTTTATTAAAGAAAAAGATATATGTAATCAAAAAGAATTTAATTTTTAAATATGCGTAAAGAGACAGAATTTGGCGAGAAGTTACGTAGCGTGTTAGAATCAATTGATTCCTTAACATGGAGAGATAAAAGTGGGAATGATGTTAAACTTGTTGATGCATCTGTAGAGGACTTACGTAAATGATATAAGCACTGTTATGAGATGTTATATAACGTTAGTCCCTGGAATCCTGGTAAGTTTATAGTTCGAGAAAATATTCATCGAACTTGAGATTCATGTAATACGGAACTATTTGTTAGATACATTCTTCATGAATGCGAAACTGATATTAAGACTAAGAAAGATATCTTAGATTATATTAATAAACAAAGAGCAGCATCTGGAAGGGATATACTAAATGATTCAATAGCAAGTATATTTAATGGTGTTCCTCCTATTTTTGAAAAAGTAACAGTAAATCGTCTTATGGACGCTTGTTTTGATAAACTTGATGTTCTTAATAAGAAAATGATTACTGATAAATTTATTTTAGCACAAGGAATTTGGCTAACGGACGAGGAAAAAATTGAGCTAACTGAAGTTGGCAAAGACGGTAAGGCAAGAAATAGAATGGAAGTTATTAAGGAACGATTGTGTTTAAATCCTGATATCAAATTAAGAGTTAGTCCTACAGGATTATCTTTTACAGAATTTAGATCTTTAGTTCAACTTAGCTCTTTACCAAAAATTTCTTCTTTAACCACAATTGCACTGAAAACACTAAGAGATAAGATCTTATTACTTTTAGATAATGATCTCGATTATCATATAAATAAATGAAGTACATTAATGTCTAATATTCAACGAGTTGCTGATGCTCGAAACATTGAAATTAATCCTCCTGCAGGAAATTAATTAGTACTAAAAATTTTATTTTTTAAATAAAAATTTGTATCTTTGATGAACAGAACGGAACGTCAAAAGCTTGCTATTAGACGTTGATTAGATAGTAATGGGATAGGTACGATTGTTGCTGCAACTGGATTTGGTAAGACCTATATGACTTGTATGTTGATAAAGGCACTATATAATAAAAATCCTAAACTATCTGTATTAATTGGAGTTCCTACAGAGGTTCTAAAAGAACAATGACTTAGAGAGTTGGCTAAAAACCAGCTCTTTTCTGTCTGTAAGGTAGAGATATTTAATACTATTGTTAAAAATCAATATACAGTTGATTTATTTGTAATTGATGAAATTCATTGCGCATGTAGTGAAAATAACATCAATATGTTTAAAGCTGTAAAATATCGTTATTTTTTAGGATTAACTGCCACATTTGAAAGATTAGATGGAAAAGAAGATCGATTATCTGAGTTTACTTATGTTTGTGATCGTATAAATATAAAGGAAGCAGTTGATAATGATTGATTATCTGATTATAGAAATTATAAAGTTTTAATTGATGTAGACTTATCTCTATATCATGAATGAAATCAGAAATTTCAAAATCTATTTTCTATATTTAATTTTGAATTTAATACAGTAATGAATTGTATTAGTCGTCCTGGTTTTGCAAGTAAATATGCAAAGAAAACAGGATGAAGTGAATCTCAAGTTAAAGGATTTGCAGCAGCTTGAATGAGAATGTTAAGAAAACGTAAGTCCTTTGTAATGTCTCATCCTAAGAAATTTGAAATAGCAGATAAGATATTAGATGCAAGAAGTAATAAAAAAGCAATTACTTTTTCAGCTACTATTAAAGATGCAGAATATTTTAAGAAACGAGGATATGTTCTACATAGTAAACAGAAAAAGAAGGAAAATAATACCATTATAGAAAGTTTTAACCAACAAACTATAGGTGTATTAAGTACTTCAAAATCTTGCGACGCAGGTGTAGATATAAAAGGTTTAAGTGTTGGAATTATATTAAGTGGAGATAGTTCAAAGACAAGGACTACGCAGAGGATTGGAAGAATTTGTCGATTCGAACAAGGTAAACTCGCAGAAATGTTTACACTAGTTATTAAGGGAACTATAGAAGAAACCTGATATAATAATTCTAATTCAAACCAACAGTATATAACTATTGATGAATCACAATTAGATATAGTGTTAAGTGGAAAGGAGATTTCTACTAGACCAAAAAAAGGCATAATAGATATAGAACATAGATTTTAATAAATAGATCTAACGTAGTACGTTTGTTTATTTTTTATCGTATTATATGGAGTTAGATACGATTCTTAATATTATGGCTAAATACAAACTAACAGCCGATGAGTTACTGTTAGTTTATTTAACATTTATTGCTCAAACAGAAAATGGAGATCCTAAAATAAATAGGAACTATTTTCGAAAGTGATATGAAGGAGGCGGCAAAGAAAGATTGCGAGAATTATTCAATTCACTAAAAGAGAAAGGAGTAATTAGGAAAAATTATAATCCAAGTACCTATGATCCTGATGAAATTGAATTTAATCAGAATTTTATAAAACAATATTTTAAGCTTTCTGGAGAACTTGGTATGGAATTAGAGGAAGCTTATCCAACTAATTTATACTTTAATGGGAAAACAGTTAGTTTAAAAAATATTGCAAAGAAATTCTTAAATATGTCAGAATTCTACTTCTGATATTCTTCTACTATTGGACATAGTATTGAAAAGCATCGTGAAATATTAGAGATACTAGAATGAGCTAAATCTAAAGACCTTATACAAGTTTCTATGGTTGAATTTGTTTCCAGTCAAAAATGGAAAGAATTTAAAGAAATGCGAGATAAAGGAATTAATGGCAAAGTTAGTACTGAACAACTTTACGATACTGCTTAATGTCTATTGTAGATGAATTATATTCTGAAATTGACAATGGTAGAGAAGGTAGAAACTTAGGTTTAAAAACTGGATTGCCAAAGTTGGATTGATATACAGGCGGATTCCAAAAAGGAGTTTACAAATTAATATTTGGACAAAGTGGTTCAGGTAAAAGTTCATATGTAATATATTCTGATTTATATCGTATATTACGAGATTATCCAGATAGAGATATTGTACATGTATATTTTAGTCTGGAAATGAGTTCGAAAGTTTTACTTGCTAAATTGCTTAATCTATATATATATGATACTTATGGAATAGAAATTTCTTATATGACACTAATGTCCGTTCGAGAAAAACTATCTGATAAATATTATAAGTATATTCAAGAGTCCAGAGTATGACTAAACTCAATCATACATAAGCTTATTATCTTTGATAAACAGCTAAGTTCTAATACTTTCTATGGTAATATGAAAGAACTTCTAAAACAATGAGGTACTTTTCAAGATATTGATGAAGGTAGAAGAAATATTTATATTCCAAGTAATCCCGATAAAATAATAAATGTAATAATTGATCATGCTGGTTTATTAACTCCAGTTGATGGTAGAACTAAAAAACAGGAAATTGATCAAACCTCGCAATACTGCGTTTATTTTAGAGAAAAGTGTGGAATATCTATTGACTTTATTATGCAAGAAAATAGAAACACAAGTGATGTAAATAGATTAAAAATGGATCTTGCAGAGCCAACCCTTGATGATGTTAAGGATTCTGGTAATGCAGGTAATGACTGTAATATTTGTGTTGCAGTATATAATCCTATAAAACATCAACGTAGTACTTATAGAGGATATACTATCATTAATAAAGAATATCCAGAAGAATCTTTAGGTTCTGCTATGCGTGGATTAATATTATTAAAACATCGATTTGGAGTTGCAAATAAAGTTTTTTGTACTGGCTTTCAAGGTAGTTTAGGACGATTTGAGGAACTTCCTGATCCAGGAAGTATTAATTATGAAGTATATCAATCTTGAAAAGATGAGAAGTTAGAAGATGAAATAACAAAAGATACAGCTGCAAAAGATGCAGAAGAAAAAGATAGCTTACAAAAACCAATATTCAAATTTTAAATATGGCTATCACATTACCAACAAACAAAATTCCTGCAGAAACTCAGGACCCAAGAAATTTAATTATTTTCTCAAAACCAAAATACGGTGGCTTTCGCCGTGTATTATAGTAATATAATACTTATGAATGGGCAAAAACGGTGAATTCTAAAAATTTGCCATATATTTACATTCTTAGTTGGAATTTCCAGAATCTTTATGTAAATTTGCATTATTAATTTTTAAACTAAAATAATTATTATGCAAATTAAAAGACAAAAATATTCGTATGAATTATTACAAGAGTGTTCAAATTATTTAAATACACACTCTCTTAAGGAAACAGCTATACACTATAACCTTAGTTATAAAACAATGATAAATGGGTTAATTAGGTTTGGATTTTATACTCCAACTAGAAAACACAAAATAACTAAGAACAACTGCTATAATCAAAATTTCTTTAGTAAAATTGATTCTCATGATAAAGCATACTTTTTAGGATTTTTAATGGCAGATGGGTATATTTGTACAACTCCTTACAATAAACAAATAGGAATTGGGATTCAGACAAAAGATAAATATATATTAGAATACTATAAAAATTTAATAGGTAAAAAATTAAATATAAAACAATATAAAAATTCTAGTAAACTAACTATTACTAGTACTATAATGTATAGTGATCTAACTAAATTAGGATTTATAGAAAATAAATCTCATAATGACTATCATTTTCCAGATATTCCTGATGAATTTAAATCATCTTTCATTTGTGGATATTTTGATGGAGATGGGTGTATAACTATAAAATCTACAGGATTTAGTGTATGTTCAATATGTTGTAATTCTAAAATATTCTTAGAAGATTTAAAATCTATATTGGCAAAATATAACATACTATGTAGACCTATCTGTAAAGAAATAAAAAATAGAAAAAATTCAATATATGTTTTATATTTATCAGGAAGATCCAACCAATTAAAATTTAAGGATTTTATATATAAGAGCGTTAATGTTTATCTTGTACGTAAATATGATAAATTTATGAAAATACCGTGCTAACTGTTGTAATAATATATAATGGTAGTGTAACGCGTAGGAAGTGAACCTGTTATACAGAATATAATCTTCCCAAGAGTGTCCATTATCCTTATGGGATAAAAATGTACGCTGAACTATAAGGAAACTTATAGAAGTAGAGATAAAAAGCTCTACGATAACAAAATTGAAAAGCACAGCTTGTGCTAATCTTCCTGGAGCATTATGTATCGACCTTGAAGGGGGTGGATATGATTATATTGATGCTGTAAAGGTAAAAGCATCTTCTGTTAAAGATTTAAAAGAAATTTGTGCTGCAATTAAGGAAGCTAAATATCCTTATAAGTTTATTGTATTGGATACAATTACTAGACTTGAAGAAATGGTTAAACCATTAGCTTTAAAGTTATATTTAAATAGTCCTGCAGGACAAAAGTTTACAGGAGATGACGTACTTGATGCACCAATGGGAGCAGGATATAGCGCTCTTCGTAAGGCATTAGAGATGGTTATTGATATGGTATCTAAATGTGCACCTAATATTATTCTTATTTGTCATACAAAGGATTCAGCAATCGGTAATACTGATATGACTGCAAAGACTATTGACTTATTTGGAAAAGCAGGTAGAATTCTTGCTTCAAAGTCAGATGCTATTGGTTATTTAGATAGAGATGAAGATTCAAATACTATTCTAAGTTTTAATACAAATGATAAATTTGTAGAATGTGGTGCTAGACCAGAACATTTACGAAATGCAGATGTAGTATTAGGAGAAATGAAGGAAGATGGAAATATTGAATTTCATTGGGAAAGAATTTATCCTTCACTTTTAAATCCTGTAGAAGTTAATATATAATCTAAGGATTATGTTAAAGGTATCTTTTGAATTTGACGAAGAATCGAAGGCTGTTACAAATGTTAAAGTTGTTAAAGTGCCTTCAAAATATGATAATATAGATTTACCAATTGTAGAGATAGGAGATAGTAAGTTAATTATGTCTCCTAAAGCCGTTAGTTTATTATCTGCACAATGCGGAGATCGAATAGCAGTTAATTATATCCAAAAAAGTAACGAGCTTACAATCCCAGTTATCGGTAAAGCTGAAGTATTTTCAGATCCTGAAAATGGGAACAAATTAACAAAAAGTAATACAGTCTCTTTTAAAGGGACTCAAAAAACAATTTTATCTAAATATGGTCAACTCTTTAAAATAGAGGAATGTAGACCTGGTATGTTTAAAATGATTAAGATTGATGAATCAGATCTTTCTAAAGCTGATACCGATTTAGATACAGAAAATTCAGATTTATTAAAAATTTAAAATTGTAAAAATATGTCAATGTTTGATTTTAGTGTAGCAAAGAATGCCAATCAAGTAACTTCTACTTTCCTTCGCGGAGGAATCCATAATGTAACCTATAAAGGTATTGAATGAGTAGCTAGTCAGAGTGAAGGTAACTCTGATGCTTTTGTTTTGTTATTTGAAACAAAGGACGGTATCCAGCATCGAGAAACTATTTTTGATCCAAGTAATATAAGTAATTGTACTCAGAGAGCTACAACTCAGTATGGAGAAAATCCATCTGAAATGGAAAACTTTATGGTTAAGATTACTCAAATCATTAATGCTCTTAATCCTGAATTAGGTGCAAAAATTGCTGCAGGAGAAAAGATTGAAGTAAGTAGCTTTAAGGCTCTTGCTAAATATTTAAAGGAAAACTTAGCAAGTTCTGTTGGTAAGGAAACTCAAATCAAGTTAATTCCTTATAAAGGTTTTGCTAATATGCCTAAGTATGTTGCATCAGTAGGTAAAGATGGAGTAGTTCGTAGTAAAACAAAAGTTATTGGTGAAGATTTAACTTTAACTGCTAGAGAAAAGACTGATATTGAGAATGCTAACTCTGCACAACCTACTAACATGAAAGAACGGGATAAGGATTTAGACGATCTTAAGGAAACGTTTAATGTAAAAGGCTCAGAAGACGACTTGCCATTCTAAAAAATAATATAGTTAAATTTTAATGGTCTTTACATTAGAACCGATAAATATCACTAAAGAACTTATTTTAAGTAAAGTTAGTGAAGAAACTTTAATGGAGCATTACTTGGGCATTCCTGTAAAAAAAGGATTGTTCAAGTCTCCATTAAGGCAAGATAGTAAACCTACCTGCGCATTTTATAGGAATAGGAAAGGAGATTTAATATTTAAAGATTTTCGTGGAGACTTTTATGGAAATTTTATTTCGGTTGTAATGTATAAATTCGATTGTCCTTATGGCAAGGCTTTACAAATAATTGCTAATGACTTTGGAATAGTTTCCCGCAAAAATTTAACTATAAATAAACCTCTTATTAAATATACAAATCAAAAATTTAATGATACTACTCAAGCTGTTATTCAAATTGAAGATAAATCTTGAGAAGATTATGAACTTGAATGGTGATCTAAATATGGTATAGATAAAACTATATTAAAAAAGTTTCATGTATTTTCATGTAAAAATGTATTTTTAAATGGAAGTATATTTAGTTTACATAAAGATCGACAATTAGTATTTGGATATTATGGAGGTATTCGAGAAGATATAGAACGTTGACGTATATATTTTCCTGGAAATATAAAATATAAGTTTATTTCAAATTGAAAGTCATTTAAATTACAAGGTGCTCATGCACTTCCAAAAAATGGAGGAGAATATTTAGTTGTAACGAAATCTTTAAAGGATGTTATGACTCTTTATTCATGTGATAAAATTCCTGCAATAGCTCCAATTTCTGAAAATTGTTTTTTAACTGAAGCTCAATATACAAAGTTAAAGTCTAAATTCAACAAGATAATTTTATTCTATGATAATGACCTTGCTGGAATTGAAAACATGAATAAAATTCGTAAGAAATTTTCTGACGTACATGTATTATTTATACCTAGACATTATAAAGCTAAGGATATATCAGATTTTTATAAAATGTACGGAAGGACTAAAACTTTAGAATTAATTGAAAAAGCAAAAAACTACATCTCAGAAAAAGAAAACAGGAGCATACTGTAGAAATAAAGGACATAGATATGAGACAAAAATTGCTCAGGAACTTAGAAATCTTGGATTTACAGATGTAGTTACATCAAGATCTGAGTCTAAGAGTATGGATGATAAAAAAGTGGATTTAGTTGATCGCAGTGGTAAGTTACCATGTTATATACAATTGAAAAATACTGTTAATACACCTCAATATCATGCTATTAAAAAAGAATGTCCTTTAAAAGATAAACCTTTTATTGTAATTTGAAATAAACAAGTTAAGAAAGAAAAAGTATTTGGTTCTGCAGGAGAAGTAGTAATCATGGATAAAGACTTTTTCTATGAACTCTTATCAAAATTAATTAATGGATAGTTGTAGAGTAGTGTTCACCTCTGCTTCTGGACAAAAAATCATTATTGTATTTACATATGATGAAGAGAAGGATGAATTAAATTACGTCCCTCGATTTGAACCTCAAGTTGATGCAAAAACTCAATTAGGTTTGTCTGGAAAGTTATGTGAAATATTTTTAGAAGCATTATCTAGCAAAGATGGAACAACAAAAGATTAGATACGATTTGACTCCACAATATGGAATTGAGGAGGTCAACAAAATTCTTACAAGTAAATTAAGTAAGTACCAAGAAAACGAATGGAAAAGAGGTATGAAGTGGACGGATGTTCTCTCATCTCTTAAAAAACACTTGAATCAGTTCGAACGAGGTATTGATTATACAAACGAGGGACTTTTAGAAATGGCTGAAGTAGCTACTAATGCATTGATATTATGTGAATTTTATCATATATATCCTCAAGGAGATGATAGAGTTATGGCCCCTATCGATAAGCCTATTGTTGGATTAGATCTCGATAATGTAGTATTTGATTTCAATAAAGCTTATGAAGACAAGTTTGGTGTTGCTATGAATCCTTACTGGAATGCAAACTATCAGATGTCTGAACATCTACATGAATTAGAATCAGATAAAGAGTTTTGGATTAATATTCCTGTATTACATAGACCCTCTTTTGAAGTAGACTATTATGTAACTGCAAGAAATATTCCAACTGAATGGATTCAGGAAAGTTTACAGAAGAATGGTTTACCATGTGCTCCTGTAATTACAGTACCTTGGAATGCTAGTAAAGTTGAGGCAATTAAAAGTAGGGGAATTACGATTATGATTGATGATAAGTACGATAACTATAAAGAAATTACTAATGCGGGAATATTCTGTTATTTAATGGATGCTCCTCATAATCAGTATTATCAAGTAGGACATCGTAGAATTTATGATCTTAAAATACCTATTAAGTAATGAACTTAAAGGATAAATTAGAACTGGCCTTACATGAAGCCTATATAAAAGCCTATAAATTAGCTGAACCTTCTGCAGACTTTGATATTTTAGTTGAAAATGCAGAAATTATGTCAGATGGCAAGAAGAACATTCATTTTGAAAACTACTTTTTAGATGATGATATTGCAGAAAATATCTTAAATGAAGTAGCTAAGAAATATAAGTTATCTAAATACATGAAAAGCCAGCTTCATATAGCTTATTATTTAGGTTGTAGTCCAGCGACAAAACGCAAGGAAAATGACAATTAACTTAAATGATATAAAACTTAGTCCAGTCTTAGAAAGTGTATATAGAAGTAAAATAAGTGATGCAGAATATTTCTCAAGCTCTTATTCTAATTATATATCAAATTCTAGATTAAAATATATAAATCCTGAACAGGATAAACAAAACTGTCCTGTATAAATCCCTTAAATTCGGTGAACCCTGAGATGGGAATACCGAGCCAAGCATAAGGTTAACAACTTATGAAGGTGTAGAGACTAGCTATTGAAACCAATCTGGAATATAATATAGCCACGAAAAAGGGAAATGTATTTTGAAATGTAAACATCTTTTACTACCTTTGTATCAATAAAAATTTAATTGATATGAAGAAAATTTGCAATTGTTGTGGTAAAAATTTACCTATTGAAGAGTTTTATAATAACCCTGAGTTACGAGCGGGAGTTATAGATATTTGTAAGAGATGTGAATATCTTAAGAAACAACCTCAAAAGGAATATCCATTAGAATTTACTTGTAGAATTTGTAATAAAGTTAAACCATATTACGAGTTTGATGTAACAAGAAAGGTTCTACGTAAATGGTATTGTAAAGAATGCGCAAAGATCTTTGCTGAAGAAAATCCAGGAGTAGATCTGGATAAACAACGAAGATTGTATGATACTTCTTATAGAGAACGTAAGCGGGAAATAAATAGAAATTCTAGAATAAACCATTACGAACATAAGATGTGAGCAAATGCTAAGAAGCACGCTCCAGAAAGAGGTTTGGAATTTAATATTGATGAATCAGATATTGTAATTCCTGATAAATGTCCTATTTTTCAGAAGCCATTTGAATTTGGTAAAGATTTTTATTATGATTGAACACCATCCCTTGATCGTATTGATAATACAAAGGGATATATTAAGGGAAATGTTTGGGTTATTAGTCATAAAGCGAATGTAATGAAAAATAGTGCTACTTGAGATGAGATAAAAGTATTTTGTCAAAATATATTAAGATATAGTCCGAACAATAACGAAAAGAAAGTTATTGAACTTAAAGATAAAGAGCTTTAAGGATAACATATTTGGGCAGTCCTCTAAAATACAAAAATGGAATAGATAATAAACAAACAGTATCTTTAGAATTAGGAACAGCTATACATGAATTATTTTTACAACCAGAGTCTTTTAAATTAGGTGATCCATATAATAAGCCTACAGCAAAATTAGGTATGGTAATAGATAGTATTATTAAATATAGAAAACAAGGTTATACTATTAGAGAATCTATTACTAAAAGCTGTATTGATATAGATTATTATAAAAATAATTTAAATGAGAGTAGAATCCAAAATATAATAAAATCTGGATTAAATTATTATCAAAACTGCAAAGATTTAATAGAAGGCGATTTAGTAATTTTAAATGATAAACATCGTACAATTTGCAGTAATTGTTTAGAATCGTTATCTAACAATCCTTCAATAGTAAACTTAGTAAGACCTGAAGGTCTTGAAGCTTATAATGAAGATGCTTTGTTCATAGATATTATTGGCGAATATAATAATAGTAAATGTATATTAAAATTAAAAATGAAAGCTGATAATTGGACGATTGATAAAGATAATAAAATAATTACTCTTAATGATTTAAAGACTACGGGTCATTTACTTGAACAATTTATGAATGGAAGTTTTTGGAATTTTCATTATCATAGACAGATGGGAATGTACCTATGGATGTTACTTCAATTCTGTAAAAAAGAATATGGATACACTCCTAAAGACTGGACTTTTCAAGCTAATATTATTGCCGTTGAAACTACAGGCTCTAACAGAGCTAGTGTTTTTAATATTGATTCAGATATACTTAATATAGGTAGATTAGAATTTTGTAGACTTCTAAAAATGGTTGCATATTGTGAAATCAATGGTTATTCTGATGATGTTACATTTATTTAAATATGCGCAAATTAGAAATTCAGGCTTATACCTTAGATGAAGCTAAAATTAATGCTTTTAAACAAGGTATAACTGTAGTACAAGATGCTACCAGAAGCTGAAAAAAATCTGGATCTCCAGTTCTAACTAAAGATATGAATATATTTGCTGCAGATTTTCTTGAACAAAAAGGAATGTTTGATTTTGAAGGTGCTGGTATTATTATTGCTATAAAATCTGGCACTAAAGATACTCGTAAGAAGCCTTATAAAGTTATTAGTTCAAGACGTAAGGGACGTTGTAAGCTTTATCGAACTATTGAAATTCGTTTAAAACGTAATCATGAAGTGATTGGAGAAGCAGTAAACAAAACTGAAGCGTTAAATCTAGCTAAAAGTTTAATTCGTAACTTTCGTGAAAATGTGTATGCAAAAACTGTATACAATACTAAAGATATTGATTTTGAACTTGAATATATGCCTTCTACTAAGGCAGAAAAAGGGCAATATATTGTCTTTGGAGTAGAACAATCTGATGTAAAACTCAATAAAAGAAAGAATAGAGGGGCAGAGTAATCTGCCTCTTTTATTCTCTTTATATATAAAATTATATATAAATGACTATAGAAGAATGGTTAAATAAAGACGAACTTGCAATAACAATTTGAAATAATAAATATAGATTTGAAAATGAATCATTAGACGCGTGGTTTAAACGAGTAAGTAATAATAATCCTGAAGTCGAAAAACTAATCAGAGAAAAGAAATTTATTTTTGGAGGACGAATTTTAGCAAATAGAGGTTTGAATTCTAAAAATAAAAAAATTACTTATTCAAATTGCTATGTAATTGCTCCTCCACAAGATAATCTTGAATCTATTTTTGAATGTGGATCTAAGCTAGCTCGTACTTTTAGTTATGGAGGTGGATGTGGAATTGATATTTCAAATCTCCGTCCAACAGGATCTAAAGTAAACAATGCAGCAAAAACAACATCTGGTGCAGTTAGCTTTATGGATTTTTATTCATATATTACTGGATTGATTGGACAATCTGGAAGACGTGGGGCATTAATGATCTCAATATCTTGTGATCATCCAGATCTTGAAGAATTTATTGAACTTAAGTCAAATTTAGATAAAGTTACAAAAGCTAATATTTCTGTTAGAGTTAGTGATAACTTTATGAAATCTGTTATTAATGCAGAAACTTTGATTCTTAAGTTTATTACAGATACAGGAGAAGTTATAACTAAAGAAGTTGAAGCTTATCCTATTTTTAGAAAATTAGCAGAGATGAATTGAGATTATGCAGAGCCTGGAATTTTATTCTGGGATGCTATTAAAAATTGAAATCTTCTCTCAAATAACCCTGATTTTTCTTTTGCTGGAGTAAATCCTTGTGCTATGTAAGTGATTGATAATCAAATAATTACGTCAATCTTTGGCTCAAGTAAAAAATTGGGCAAAATCGGTGAATTCTAACCAATTCAAAGAGGTGGAATTTGTTTGTTAACAAATTTATTACTATCTTTGTTGTATGAAAATACCGAGATAACTTCCTAAATTACGAAAGGTTAGGAAGTATTGTAACGCATAGTGAGTGAATAAATATAATCTCACCACGAGTGCCCAATACTAATTTACTATGATAATATATAAAGTAACGAATAAAATTAATAATAAAATTTACATTGGTCAAACTATTAATTCTTTAGAACATAGAAGGAAACAACATGAAAAAGATTGTAGACGAAATAAGTACTATAATAATCGTTTTCATAATGCACTTATTAAGTATGGATTTGATAATTTTATCTGAGAGTGTCTTTGTGAATGTGTTTCTATTGAAGAATTAAATAGTAAAGAACAGTTTTATATTTCTGAATATAATACAACAGACAAAACTTTAGGTTATAATTTGAAGCTTGGAGGAAATAATGGAGGTAAATGTTGTGATACTACAAAAACTAAGATTAGTTTAAGTAGCAAACAAAAGTGAACTAATCCTGAAATTGCTTCTAAAATGTTAAATGGCCTTAGAAAAGGAACTGAAACCGTTAAACAAAAAGGTTTAAAAAATTATGTACTTCGTAAATGTATTTATTGTGGCACTGAATTTAAATGTAAACCTTATGATTCTAAAAAGTATTGTAGCCTAAAATGTGCAAATAATGACCCTAAACATTATTTAATAGGAGTGAAAGCTGCTTCAACAAAGATTCAAGAACAGTATCAAAACTCAATATCTTTAAAAATAAAACAGATTGAAGATTGAGTTAGAAAAAATAAATGACTGCTACAGAATGTAAAAATGAATAATTTAACTTTTATTCAAGATTTATGTGCATGTTTAAATGTGAAAGACTATAGAACTGTTGCAAAAATACTTAATGTAAACAATAAGAAAGATTTAGTTACAAAATTAATAGAAATTAGTAAAAATGTATGCTAAACTGGTCTGAATTAACAGACGTATCAGGTAACTGTATGGAGGAAACTCCCAGAAATAAAGGATAAAAAGCCTTTATGATAATAAATTGGAAGAGCCCTTGCCGAGCGGAGGGTCGTGTCTGCTCGGAAGTATAAATCTTGCAGAATTTGTTACAGAATATGAAACGTTTGACTTTGTAGGATTTAAAGATACTGTTAAAAAAGCAGTAGTTGCATTAAATGAAGTACTTGATGAAGGTCTTCCATTACATCCCCTTATTGAACAAAGAGAATCTGTTAAAAATTGGAGACAAATTGGGTTAGGAGTAATGGGGTTAGCAGACATGTTTATAAAACTAGGTATTAAATATGGAAGTGAAGAATCTATTAAATGGATTAATATGATTGGAACAGAAATGATCTTTTCAGCTTTAGAAAGTTCTAATGAACTAACAGTAAGTAAAGGAGCATATCCAATGTTTAATACAAAAGTTGTAGATACACCTTTCTTTCAAGCACTTAATACTAAAGAAAATAACCTCCGATATCAAGAACTAAGAAGTAATATTCTTTTACGAGGATTATGTAATTCTCAGCTATTAACTTGTGCTCCTACAGGTAGTATTGCTACTATGTTAGGAATTTCAACAGGTTGTGAACCTATTTTTGCAACTTCTTATACAAGAAAAACAGAATCTTTAGTTGATAAAGAGAAACTTTATAAAGTATATACTCCAATTATTCAGAATAATTTCATTTCAAAAGGAATTCCTGAGAATCAACTTCCAGAATATGTAGTAACTTCGGAAAATATTCCTTATACAGAAAGAATCCAAGTTCAAGCTGCTTTACAGAAGTATATCGATGCTTCAATTTCCTCAACAATAAACTTACCTGAATCTGCTACAATAGATGATGTTGAAAGAATTTATAGACTTGCATGAGAGTATCATTTAAAAGGTGTAACTGTTTATAGAGCAGGTTGTAAAAGAGGAGCTATTTTATCTAAGAAACCTATGGGAAGTAAAGAATTAATGAAGCGTCCAGAATCAATTGATGCTAAATTAATTAGATTTAAAAATGGAACTGAAAACTGGATTGCATTTGTAGGTTTAGTTGATGATAGACCTTATGAAGTATTTACAGGAATTAATAATATTGAGGATTTTCCAATTCCCTCAACTATTACCGAAGGTAAAATTATTAAGGTAAAAGATGAATTTGGTAAACGATATGATTTTCAATATGTCGATAAGTATGGATATACAAATCGATTAGGAGGATTGTCTCGCATCTTTAATCAAGAATACTGGAATTATGCTAAATTAATATCTGCTCTATTAAGAGGAGGAATTGAATTAGATAAAGTAGTCAAGATTATTGATGGTATGCATTTTGAATCTGATACTTTAAATACCTGGAAGAATGGAGTAAAAAGAGCAATAAAAACATTTATTGTTAATGGAACAGAATCTCACGAACTTTGCCCAGATTGTGGTGACCATTTAATATATGAAGGTGGTTGTACTATATGTAAGAATTGTGGATTTAGTCGTTGTGTATAATTGTAAATAATAAAATATTAATAGATTAAAATTTAAGAGATATGAAGACAGAAAGAATCGTTTCCGCTCACGGATTAGAAGGTTATCGTGTAACTGATAGTGGTAAACTTATTGGTAAGAGAAATTGTCAGTTAGTTGGATGCTTAAGTAATGGTTATACTCGATATACTGTTAGAGTAAATAAGAAAATTAAGAGTATTAATGGAGCTCGTGTAGTTTGGGAAAGTTTTTATGGTCCGATTTCTAAAGGCTTTGAGATTGACCACATTAATGGAGATCGAAGTGATAATCGTTTGTCTAATCTTAGAGTAGTAACTCATAAGGAAAATATGGCAAATCCTATTACTCGTGCTAGAATGGGTAAACCTCGTAAGCGTTATTCAGTAAAATATGAAAAAGTATAGTGAAGAATTTCGTGATGCAATGACCGATGTTGAAGTAGTTAATATTTCTAAAAATACTCTTCCAGAGTATACTGAAGAATGAGATGCTGGTTGTGATGTTAGAGTCGACTTTAGTAGAATAACTTCAGATGAACCACTAAAAACAAAAGGAGATTGCCAATTTCTATTTGAAAACGAAGTTAATCCATTAAAATCTTTTATTCTTGAACCTAGATCTCGAGCGATTATCCCTACAGGTTTATTTGTTTGTATTCCAAAAGGATATGAAATACAAGTACGCCCAAGATCTGGTTTAAGTTTTAAGGTTGGTCTTACTTTAATTAATTCTCCAGGTACAATTGATGCAAGATATCGAGATGAAGTAGGTTTACTTGTTGTTAATAATGGCTCTGAACCTGTTGTAATAACAGATGGAGAACGTATTGGACAACTAGTACTTAAGCGTGTTGAATTTATTAACTGGATTGTAAAACGTTCTGTTAAAGAATTCTCTGATCAATCTGACAGAGGTGGAGGAACAGGACATTCTGGAGTAAACTAAAATGATTTTAAACTATGACTTACCAAAATTAGAATCTGAATTACTTTCATTTCAACTAGATTCTAAGCAAAAAGAGGTACTCGAATCAGCTCTAAACTATATTAAAAGTAATATTAAGATTAATTCTGATACTAAACATTTATGTATCTCAGGTAGAGCAGGTACTGGAAAAACTCAAATATGTGCTTTAATTGTGAAGATATTGAAGGATAATAATATTCCATTTTTGGTAATTACTCCTACAAATAAGTCAAAGAACGTAATAGCTTCTGTAGTTGATTCAGAAGCTATTACTGTTCATAGACTATTAAGTTTATCTCCACAAGTTGATATACTTGAATTAGATCTTAAAGAGTTAAACTTTATACAAAAAAATACTATATATTTACAATATAAAGCAGTCTGGATTATTGATGAATGTAGTATGGTTAATGATGATTTATATAAATTAATTATTGATCAAGCTATTAATCACCAATGTAAAATTATATGGCTCGGAGATGAGAAACAATTAAGTCCTGTAAACCAAAAGCAAGTATCTAAAACATTTAGAAATTCTACCAAATATACTTTAGATAAAATATATCGTCAATCTTCAGATTCTCCAATTGGAAAAATATTAGAAACGTTACGTTCTAAGCCAATTAGTAGATTTGAATCTACGCCAGATAGTGATTCTGGATCTTTAAAAGTATACAATAATATTCGAGAAATGTTAGAAGAGCATTGCTATCTATTTAAGGTTGGAATGAATCTTGAAGATCAACATATTATAAAATTAGTCACATATACTAATAAAAGGATTGAAGCTTTAAATCAAATTATTAGACGTTTAGTTTTTAATGATGATGAGGAGTATCATTTTGGAGAGGTCTTAACTGGGTATGATTCTTGTATGTATAAAAATCAAGGTATTATTGAAAACTCATCTGATTATTTAGTTAGAGAAGTTGAAGATACTACATTTCAAGGATTAAAAGCATATAAATTAACTTTATATGATCCTTCTAAAGAGTGTGATATTGAGATTACTATAATTTCAAGATATAATAGTAGTTATGATATTGCTAATTTAGCAGCTCGAATTGATAATATGAGAGTTAAAGCTGTAAAAAGTAAAAATGGCAAAGATTGGAGAGCTTATTATCAATTTCAAGAAGCGTTTCTTACTCCTTTTGATTTAGTACATGAAGGAAGAGTTATAAAGAGAAAATCTTTAGATTACGGATATTGTATATCTGCACATAAATCACAATCTTCTTCATATTTAGCAGTATTAGTTGATATGGAAAATATTTTGCAATGTACAGATCCTGAGGAATTACGACAATTACAATATGTAGCTTTATCTCGAACTACTAATGATATATATTTATATCAAAGATAATATGACAAATTACTTCTTTAAAAGAGACAATAATAATAAGATTCGAGTAGTTCAACTAAATTTAAATGAACATACTGATATTCAATCGAATGAAAAATTCTATTCAATAACTGGAGAAACTGGCGTATTGAATGGAAAAATGGTTAAACGACCTTTAGTTACTATTGAACAAGGTAAAGTTAAAAGAACTGTCAAAGAACAAGCTGAATTACAATATAATAGCTTATGCAATAGCTATTTAGATAAAGGGTATAAATCTCAAGAGGAACTTAAAATAAAAGATATAACAGATAAATCAGAAGTAGATTTAAAAGTTCCTAAACAGAATACCGACGCAAAAGGAAACTTAAAGCCTATGTTGGCTCTTAGTGTTGATAGTCTCCCAAAATCTAAACAAAATATATTAGACAATAAATGATATGGGAGTAGAAAGATAGACGGTAGCCTATAGTATGCCGTCTTTAAATTCCGTTAATTCGGTGAACCCTGAGATGGGAATACCGAGCCAAGCATTATAGTAATATAATGAAGGTGTAGAGACTAGTATATGGAGTCTACGAAGTAGATAGTAAAATACCACGAACGCGGAAAATATATGGTACAATATTTGGATGGAGTTCGAAGTTTTATTATATTTGTAATAAATTAATAAAATTATGGAACGAAAATGTTATAAATGCAAGAAAATTAAATCTATTGAGTCTTTTGTAAAAGATAATAGAAATAAAACTGGATACGGATATCTTTGTAAGGAATGTAAAAAAGAGGAAGATAAAAAGTATCATGCTAAAATTAAACAAGATCCAAATAGATGGGCAAAAGAACTAGAAATGCGAAGGAATTGAAAAAGAGATAATCGTAAAAAAGTTCAAGCGAGTTGAACTGAATATAATAATAGACCAGAAGTAAAAGAACAAAAGTCTGAATGGGCAAGAAAACACTTTAATGTAATGCAACTGACAGAAAAGCAATACATACATAAAATGTGAAGAAATGCAAAATCTAGAGCGATTAAAGAAAATATTCCTTTTAATATAGAAGAAACAGATATAATTATTCCTAAGTATTGCCCAATTTTAGAAACAGAACTAGTTTTAAACAAAAATTATAAGAATAGTAATCCAGAACATACTCCCTCTATTGATAAAATAGATCCAACTAAAGGATATGTAAAAGGAAATATTCAGATAATTTCGTTTAAAGCTAATGCTATGAAGCAAAACGCATCGTTTGACGAGTTACAAAAGTTTTCTAAAAATATTATAAAATATATACAACCATATATTAAGATATAGTCCGAACTATAAAGAATAAAATTTATAGAGTTAGAAGATAAAGAGCTTCTAAAAAACAAAAAGGTACGATGTCTAATGTATTATAAGGATAAGGAAGTTTATACTTCTTCTAGAGGAGGTAAAGATTATGATACTCCTACAACTTATATTCGTAAGAATACATTCTTAAATCAATTTTTTAATAATAATCCAAATGTAGTATTAGATGGAGAATTATATATTCATGGAAAGCCTCTATCTTATATTAGTGGAATTGTTAGATTACAAGATCTTTGTGAAAAACACGAAGAACTTCAATATTATGTTTATGATATAGTTGATGAAACTAAAACTTTTCAGGAAAGACTAAAAATTCTAACTGAGTTAGATAAATGTATGAGTTTAAGTTCTATTATTCCTAATAGAGTTGTAGTAGTTAATCATGAAAGTGTATCTGGAAAGGATGCAATTGTTCAACTTCATAATCAGTATATATCTGAAGGTTATGAAGGTTTAGTTATTAGAGATCCAAATGAAAAATATAAATGTGGAGCTCGAGATAAGCGAATGCTAAAAGTAAAAATGTTCCAGGATGATGAATTTGAAATAACTGGAATGACTGATGGCCTTCGAGAAGAGGATTTTGTTTTTAATATGAAAACAAAGGACGGATATCCATTTGAAGCTAAGCCTATGGGAGATAGAGCTTTAAAGAAGTGATATCGAGAAAATATAGACAAATTAATAGGACAAATGGGTACAGTAAAGTATTTTGGATATACTGCAACAGAAAATGCAGTTCCAAATCTTCCAGTATTCAAAAGTCTACGAGATAAAACTGATTTATAATGAAACTTACATTAAAGCAACTTAAAGATTTAATTTCAAGTTATCGTACTGCTTTAAATGAAGCAGAGAATTTTGAAAGACTAGGTTTTGATATTAGAAGTAGTGAGATGTGGTATTATTTAGAACATGCTCTTGATATAGCTTTAACGTTGTATTTTGGAGAGAATGTTTCTGAAAAAATATGGAATTTTATTTTAAATGATTCTGTAAATGAATTTGCTACTATTGAGGAATTATTTGAATTTGTATCAGATAAATATTCAGAATTAGTTAATAAAGATACAGCACTTACACTTGATCAACTTCAAACATTATTTCCTCAGGAAGAAATGTTTAAGTATTTTGATAAAGTAATTAAAGAACAAACTAAACAAAAAGAAAATGAAACAACCGTTTAACCTATCTCAAGAAAAAATTGATCAACTTTTTCGACATTGTATATTCGATCTAACTCCAAAAGCTATAGGTAATAAATATATGTATTATCATACTTCTGATAACGCTTATCGATATAGAATTCAATGGACTGAAAAAGATGATAGATCTTATCATTCTTATCCATGTAGCGATATTACAGAAGATCTTTTTGAATCAGATAACTTAAAATTTAGGATAATTATATATCGTACTTTTGAAGATACTGTATTTGGAGCGTATCCATGTACTAGTATTGCTCTTGAAGTATCTGATTTAGATTTTGAAGAACTTCAAAAAGTTAAATTAGAAATATATAATACATATAAGGAATTTTATAATGATTTATTAGAAAGTGCTCCTTGTGAACTTTCATCTATTGAAGCACATCCTAGAGTTATAAAACCTAATGAATAAAGAAGAGATTAAGGAATTAAAAGAGAACAAGGATATTAAGTATATTTATAAAATTCCTTGTTCTCTTTTTGAAACTGATCTTTTAGTTATCATTGGAAACATTAAAACCAAATATGATAAAGAAAAACATTGTTTATATTTTTCTTTTGAAGATTGGTTTCAAAGAACTGATTGTGGGGATCTTTTACCATATGTATGTTCTACACTTAATAAAAAAGGAAAGATAAAAGAATATCTTAATGTTTATGTAAAACCTGATTTAGTTAAGTTTAGAAATTATATTATTAAAGATCCTAGTATTACTCCTTTAGAAAAGTATATAGAAGTTAATTGGGCATTACAAATTCTTAGAGAGTTTAAAGTAAATCGTCCAGATGTGTTTTCTAGAGAATCTAATCTTGAAGAACTTATGAAAAATAAGTACCAAAAAGATTTAAGTACTTTTCTAACAGAAGTCCATCCTATGTATATAAAGCAATTTTATGACAAAAAATAAATTAACAATAATTGTAATGGTTGGACCTCCAGCTAGTGGCAAAACTTCGTGGTCTAAAGAGTTCGTGAAGGGAAAGTCTACTTGGATTCGGGTGAATAGGAACGATCTCCGACTTATGTGCGGTGATTATTGGATTCCGTCTCGGGAAAAGTTAATTAATACTCTTGAGGAAACAACTATTACCTCTGCTTTAGAGCAAGGTTATAACGTTATAATTGATGCTACTAATCTTAACCCTAAAACTAGGGCTAAATGGGAAGAAATTGCCTCAAATTTCGATGCAAATATTGAATATAAGGAAATAGTTATTCCATATAAAGAAGCTGTTAAACGGGATAAAAATAGAGATTTACAAGTAGGTGAAGATACAATACGTATATTTTATCGAAAATATTATCCTGAGCTACTAAAACAAGAATTAGACGAAATATAATATAAAATATATACTTATTGAGTGGCCTGAAGTTCAAGAATTAATGAGTTATGATGATTTTGATTGTCATGCGCATCCTGTTAATGATGAAGGTTGAATTGATCAGTATGGCCCTTCTTCATACTTTGTAGAAGAGGATTGATTAAAAAAGTTAAAGAAATGTTAAGAATATATAATATTTATATCCAGATATACAATAAATTGTGTTTACTCAATAATATAGTTCTACAGGAAAATTTATTGTATTTAACACTAATACTACAATCTTATGTCCACTAGATCTAGAATAGGAATGATAAATCCATATGGTAGTGTTAGTTCAATTTATTGTCATTTTGATGGATATCCAGAAGGTGTTGGGAAAACTCTACATGATAATTGGAATGATATAAACGATATTATTGAACTAATTGCTAATGGAGATATATCTTGTTTAGGAACAGATTTAGATACAACAAGTTTTTATGCAGATGGATCTGGCGCAATTATATCTCCAACTGAAGAAGATTACTATAATTTAGATCCAATAATGATTGAGTATCATTATTTACATAAAAATGGAGAATGGATATGTAAAGAGGTAAACCTTAAGGAACGTTTTAATGAAAGCTCGAGTTAAGAATTTTGATATAGAGGTAGAACCTATGACTAAATATGAATTTTATGATAGAATTAAGAAAATTCAGTTACAACATCCTGAAAATAAATGAGTCAAAGGTTATTATATTAACTGGAATGGATATGAATTCTGGTTAATGGAAGAAAATTTTAATAAATTATATGAAATAATAGAATGTTAATCCGAGGTAAAACTGTATATGTTTATGATATTGAGATATTTCCAAATGTATTTCACTGTACAGTAAAAAATTCTGAAACAGGAGAATATTTATATTTTGAAATTTCTGAAAGACGAAATGATCTTCTAAAACTAGTTGATTTCTTTTGAACTATTCAAGAAGAACCTCAAGATGGCATTTGAGCAAAAAACTATACTACAGATCTACAATTTTTTACAGATAAAATATTTTGTGGATATAATAATTTACATTATGATAATCCTATAATTAATTATATTATTGATTATCATAAGAAATTGTCAACACTTGATTATCTTAGTGTTTGCAAGTCTTTATATAATCTTAGTAATGAAATTATTAGATCTACAGATGGTAACTTTACTTCTTGGAGTAAATGGAAATATAAAATTTATTTTGAAACCTTGGATTTGCTTACAATGTTATATTCTCAAAAATTGAGAGTTGGGTTGAAGGAAATGCAAGTAACAATGAAATTTCGTTGTGTACAAGAGTATGAAGGAGACTTCCAATCTTGGCTTCCTGCATCTGAAATTCCAAACATGATTAGTTATAATGTTAATGATGTCGATTCTACTGAAGAATTATTAAATCGATGTAAAAGAGATATTGATTTAAGAATTGCTATTGAGGATGAATATGGAGTTAAGGTACTTAATAAGGATGGTGTAAACATTGGTATGAAAATTATTACTCAGAAATATCTTGAGAAAACTGGTCAGACCTGGAAACAGATTAAAGACTTACGTTCTCCTTGTGATATGATTGATTTGAGTAAAGTTATTCTTCCAATTGTTAAATTTGACACTCCTATTCTTCAGTCTGTATTAGAAGAAATGAAAAAACAAACAGTATCTCCAGGAAGAAAAGGATATGAAAAACATTTTATATTAGACGGTCTAGAGTATTGTGTTGGAGTTGGTGGTATACATTCTGTTAATAAACCTGAGGAAATAATACCTAATGAAAATCAGATACTCAGTGATGTAGATGTAGCTTCTCTATATCCTAGTATGATTATAGAACATAAGTTTTATCCCCAACATTTAGGTAAAGAGTTCCTTGAAGTTTACTCTCAAATTAAAGATGAACGTATTGAAGCAAAACATAATGGTAATAAAATTAAAAATGAAACATTAAAACTTGCGTTAAATGGATTATCTGGAAATCTACAAAATGAACACAACTTTTGTTATTCTCCATTTACTGTTATGCAGATTAATTTTAGTCTGGCTATATAGTAATATATAGAATAATAAACTCTTTTAATTGCTGGAAGCCTAAAAGTAAAGTTACTCATGGTAATCAGCAGCTAAGTAAAATTATAATAAATGTATAAAAACAAAGAACTTAATTGAGAAAATGATGAATTTAAAGTAATTAAATTCGATTTAGAAAGGTATGAGAAAATGAATAGAAAACATTTGTATTACATTATAGAGTGTAAACATTGTCATTCTCAATTTTCTCGTAAAAAAGAATCTCTAAAAGGCATTATTCATTGTCCAAAATGTTGTCATGCTAGGAATGGTAGTATTTTGACAACAAGATTATATAATATGTTTATTCATTATATAAATAATGCAAGACAAAGAAATATTAGTTGAGATTTATCTGATTTAGAATTTAAAGATTTAGTTCTAGGAAAATGTTATTATTGTGGAGATTTTCCTAAATCTACAAAAACCACAACTTGGAATGGTGTTTCTGAGGCAGTTAATGGCATTGATAGAATTGATTCAGATATTGGATATATAAAAGAAAATTGTGTATCTTGTTGTGGAACATGTAATAAAATGAAAAACAATTTTTCTCAAAAAGAGTTCTTGGAAAAAATAAACAAAATATATTGTAATTTTAAAAGTTCAACGACTATCCCAAATGGGAGTACATCACAAGCTAATGGTGATGGAAATGGAGAGAATCCTAAAAATAGGATTAAGATATAGTCTTAACTATATAGAAATATATAGAAGTTCATAAGAGAACTGTGTAAAAAGTTGCGTTTTTACATGAAAATTTTGTAGAATTAATGGACAGTTATTATTATTAATGTTAGCTGAGAAGTTTATCAGTATTGGATGTACTATAGTTCAGGCAAATACAGATGGTTTATTTGTATTAAGACCAAGAGATAAAGAAATTGAGTTTCAAAACATTTGTAGAGAGTGGGAAAAGTTAACAAGGTTAACCTTAGAGGAAGATCGTTTTGAAGCTATGTATCAATATGCAATTAATGATTATCTTGCAGTAAAGGAAGGTTATTCTGAAACAAAAGATCCTAAGTTACTGAAAAAGAAAGGAATGTTTATAGATGAAGTTAAACTTGGAAAAGGAATGGATGCTATGATTATTCCTGAATCTGTTAATAAATGTTTAGTAGATAAAGTCCCTGTTGAAGAAACAATTAGAAATTGTAAGGACATTAATAAGTTTATTACCTATCAGAAAGTAAGCAGAGATTATTCAGTTGAATATGATGGTAAATTAATTCAAAGAATTAATAGATATTATATTTCTAATGATGGACCATGGTTATATAAATGTAAGGTAGATTCTAATAATCACCGATCAAATTATATTAAACTATTAACTGATTCTGGAGTTACTATTATGAATACTATTGAAAAAGATCAACCAATTCCAAGTAATATTAACTATAGATTTTATATATCAGCCGCTAATAAAATTGTTAGTTTCTTTAAAAATAAACAATTAACTTTATTCTAAAACAATGAAAATTTATGAATTAATATATTATTGAGATGATTGTGCTTATGGATGTGATATTTCTAATACTATATTAGTTAAATCTCAAGAAGAAGTAGAAAAACTTAAAGCAGATTTTTGTGCAGATCAATCACAAAATGCAAAGTTAGAAATAGATACTCCAGAAAATATGATATCATATCAATATAAAGAAGATAGATCGGTACTCCTTATTAAAGAACATAATATATAAATGAATTATTTTTAATGCAATTTGATATTATGAATATAAATTTATATATTTGTAACATCATAATGTACTAAAAAATAATATAATATGAAAAATAATAAGTGATGTGTTTATAAACACACAAGTCCTTCTGGAGGAATTTATATTGGGATAACTAAACAAAATCCTATAGTTAGATGAAATAATGGTTTTGGATATAAAAGAAATCCTCATTTTTATAATGCTATACAAAAGTATGGTTGAAACAACTTTCAACATGAAATTATATTTTCAAATTTAACTCAAGAAGAAGCAGAAAATTACGAGAAAATTTTTATCGCTAAATATAAAAACGGAGGTAAGTGTTATAACATTCTAGATGGAGGATTGCACTCAATAGTAAATACTTCTAAAAAAGTTTATCAATATTCTTTGGAAGGAAAATTTCTAAAAGAATGAAATTCTGCAGTAGAGGCAGCAGAATTTTATAAAGTATCTCAAAGTACTATTACTAATTGTTGTAATCCTAAATATAGAACTAAAACAGCATGTGGATTTATTTTTAGTTATAATAAAATAATTACACAATCTTCAGTAATTCCTATTTCTCTAAAACCAATAAATCAATATGATTTAAATATGAATTTAATAAAAACATGATCTTCTAGAAAAGAATTCCAAAAAGAGTTTCCAAATTGAAGAATTAGTGAGTGTTTAAATGGTAAAAATAAATCCTGTAATAATTACATATTTAAATATGTCGATGAAAATAATACATTAGAAAAACCCATTCATCGAGGGAAACAGATTGTTATTAATGGAATTACGTATCAATCTTTAAAACATGCTTCTTATAGCCTAAAAATATCTATATATAAAATAAAGAAATTATTATGTTAAAATTGTTAAAATTTGGAGCTTCATATTGCGCACCTTGTCGATCTTTAACTCCTATTCTTGAAGAACTTAAAGATAAAGTAACTATAGAAGATATCGATGTAGATGAAGTAGATCCTGTCGTACTTACAAATTATAAGATTAGAAATATTCCAGTATTGATTATTACTAAAGATAATGTAGAAGTTTGGCGCCATGTAGGAAGTATTTCTAAAATAGATCTCGAAAATAAGCTTAAAGAATATGAGACTAATTAAACCATCTATAGAAATACTTGAACAAGGCTCAGGAATTCAAGGAATTTATAAGCAAATTGAGAAAGCAGGAAGAACCGCATATAAAAGTGAAAATTATATTACAGAAGGTTCTGCGGAAAAGTTTGTAAACATGATTAAAAATAAGAACCATGGAGCTTGTCTAGAGCACGGTACTGTTTATTTAAAAACCTACAATCCTAAAATATACTATAAATATCGTAATAACCAATATTCTAAAGTTAAAATCATTAAATATTCAAAAACAGGATGTGATGAATTAGATCTACAAAATTCTGCATATGACGTAGGATTCATTACTACTAATTATCGAGTATTATATGAAAACGATTGGTTAGACGATCTTTCGTATATTTGTGAACCTACTGAATATCATGAAAAAAGGATCACTGTAAAGTTTGTACTTCCTATTTCTATAAGTAGAGAATTTTTAAGGCATAGAATATTTTCATTTATGGAAATGAGTACAAGATACTGTAATTTTAATAAAGAGAAGTTTAACAATGAAATCACATTCATTATTCCGTATTGGTCATCTCTAAAAGAAGCTAGGTATGTTTATTGGGATGGAGACTATGTAGAAGATACTACTCCAGAATCTTTACCACATACTATTCTAAAACACGTTGTGGGAGATAATGACGATGTGTTTTTATCAGTATGTGAAAATGCTGAATTATGTTATAAGCAACTAATTAACTCAGGAAGAACTCCACAGGAAGCTAGAGAAGTCTTACCATTATGTACTAAGACAGAACTAATTATGACTGGAACTATTGAACAATGGAAAGGATTCTTTAAATTACGTAGCTCATTATATGGAGCAATAGGAGCTCATCCTCAAGCAGCAGAACTAGCAGATAAACTGTATATACAGTTTAAGGAGAAAAATTATATTTAAAATGAGCCATTATAAAGAAACAGTACAGTATGATCATATAGATGAAGAACAAGAACATTCTTTTAGACATCTTTATGCAGATTGAAATTCTAAAACAAATACTGTAACTGTATGAAATAAAGAAGGTATAGTTATATATAGTGGATACGATGATGAAGCTAAAGCTTTAGGTTGTTTATTATCTAATATTAGATGTCAAAAAATCGATAAATTTCCACATGAAGATTAAAAAATTTAAGATATGCAACTCATTAAAGCATGTAAAGAATTAATGATTAGAGAGCCCTTTTATGGGCTCTTTCTTCTTAATTTAAATAAAGAAATATCTGATACATATGTAGATACAGCTTGTGTTTCTAGAAATGGAGTAAATTCTAAACTAGTTATAAATCCTAATTACTGAGATAAATTAACTGACAATCAGCAGTTAGGTTTATTAAAACATGAGCTAATTCATATATGTTTTAACCACATGTTTATTGAATCAGAACTTCGAATTAGTGACCACAAACTATTCAATATTGCTTGCGATTTAGTTTGTGATCAATATATAAAAGATGTTCCTGATAATATGTGGGATCAACTAAAAGATAAATATCCTGATTTAGTAAAAAACTTAGAAAAGGACAAAGGTGCAAAATATTATTATGAAGAGCTAATAAAATATGCACAAAAAAATTCTCAATCTGGACAGAAAGGATCAGGTAGTGGGAATAGAGGCACAATACAAGGTCTTGATGGAATTAGTGGAGGAGCTGATGATCATAAGTCTTGGAAAGAATATCAAAATCTTGATGAAGCAGGAAAAAAATTAATGCAAAATCAAACTGAGCATCAATTAAAAGAAGCAGCTACAGCTACTACTAAAAGTAGAGGTAGCATTCCAAGAGAATTTCAATCAATAATTGATGCATTATTTAAAGTAGATCCTCCTATATTTAATTGGAAAATGTATTTCCGAAGATTATTAGGAAATTCATTTAAAACGTATACAAAAAAATCTCTTCGAAAAGAGTCTAATAGATTTGTTGGAAGTGCTGGAATCAAAGTAAAGCATAAACAACATATTCTTGTTGGAATTGATACATCTGGATCTGTAAGTGATTCAGAATTACAAGATTTCTTTAGTGAAATCTATCACATATATAAAACTGGGTCTATGGTAACTATTGTAGAATGTGATGCCGATATTCATAAAATATATGAATATAAAGGAAAGTTTGATGGAAAAATTACAGGTAGAGGAGGTACAGATTTTAAACCTGTAATAGATTATTATAACGCTAATCTAAATAAATATACTACCTTAGTATTTTTTACTGACGGTTATGCTCCATTAGACACATTCAAACCTATGCGACAAATGATGTGGGTTATTACAAGTAATGGGCATAAAACCCAAAAATATCCAGGACATACTATTTTTATACCATAAAATATGAAGAAAAATATAAATACAATTAATATTGAAGAATTAAAAACATTAGCTAGTTATATTATTGATAATAATAAACGATTATATAATGAGCATAAAAAGACTACTGCAATTGAAGTAGTAGGTGAATCTGGTTTAGGTAAAACTTCTGCTATCATTCAGTTAGCTCAAGAAAGAGGAATGGACTGTATTAAACTTAATCTTTCTCAGTTAGAGGAATTAGGTGATCTTATTGGTTTTCCAATTAAAGAGTATTATGTTTGTACAGAGCGTCCTAGACTTGATGATGATGGAATGCCTGTTGTAGAAAATGAAATAGTAATTAAGGATGAGGAATGTCTTTGGGTATCTGCAGATGTACTAGATTCTTATATTGCAGAGGGTTATAGAATTAAAGATAATATATCTCGAATGGGATACGCTCTTCCTGCATGGGTTCCTACTTCTCGAAATGAAAATGGCACAATTCTAATTCTTGATGACTTTAATCGTGCGGATTAAAAAATATATTGTAAAGTTTTGTTTCCCTGAATAAATTTAGTATCTTTGATATAAATTTAAAAATATGGAAAAACTAACATTACAAAAGATTAAAGTTTATAAAAAAGTTTGTGGAATTTATAAAATAAAGATCCACGATAAAGAATATATAGGAAGTTCAAAAAATATTCAGCATAGATTAAGACAACATCTAATTACTTTAAAACAAAATAAACATCACAATCATACTATGCAAAATTTGTATAACAAGTATGGCATTGATAATATTTATTTTGAAGTTATAGAAACTTGTCTTGAGGAAAATAGAATTAGTAGAGAAAAATACTATATAAATAGTATTAAACCTTATATAAATCATATTTTAGACCCTGAGAATATCATTAGAGATAAAGAATATAAACATAGAATAAGTATCTCTAAAAAGAAATATTATGAGACACATTCTCCAGTTAATATAAAAATGGTATATCAGTATAGTTTAGAAGGAAAATATCTTCAAAGTTATAAATCGATAACAGATGCAGCTATATCTACTAACCAAGATACTACTGCAATATGTAGTGTATGTAATAATCGTAGTTATACTGCTGGTGGATATAGATGATCATTTGAATTAAAAGAAAATCTTTCTAAACTAAAAAAGAAATATAAGAAAATACCTGTTATTCAATATTCACTTGATAATGTTTTTATTAAAGAGTGAGATTCTAAAACAGATGCTGAAAAAGAACTAAAAATTTGTAATATATCTCGCGCTATAAGAAAAAATCTTACTGCAGGAGGATATAAATGAAAGTATAAAATCTAGAGGTCCGCATAAAATAGCGTGAATTGCTGGAAAAGCCTGAGGAGGTCAATCAGCAGCTAAGCTAATTAGTAATAATTAGAAAGTTCAACGACTAGTACATGGAGTCCAGGAATGGATAGTAAAGTACCACGAGTGCGCTACACTATTTATATAGTGATGATATAGTCTGAACTACGTTATAACCTAAGAAAAGACGTAGAAGTATAGGATAAAGAGCCTATACGATAACAATAATGCCTAGATTTATACAAGCTACCATGGAGTTGGTGGACAGAGGCGAATATATAAGTTGGTCATTACCTCCTAATTGTACTATTATATTAACTTCTAATCCAGATAATGGTGATTATAATGTTAATTCTATGGATAATGCCCAAAAGACTCGATATATTAGTTTCGAATTAGGTTTTGATAAAGATGTATGGGCTCGTTGGGCTGAGAAAGAAGGTATTGATGGTCGTTTTATCAATTTTGTATTATCTTATCCTGAGATTATGAAAAAGGAGGGAGGAGTACAAAAAGTTAATCCTCGAAGTTTAGTAACTTTTGCTAATACTATTTCTGGATTTAAAGATTGGTCTGATACAAACACTTTAGGTTTAATCCTTAATATTGCCCAAGGATGTTTTACATCTGAAGAAAACGTTATTGGAAACTTATTTACTACTTTTATTGCCAATAAGTTAGATAAATTAATGGATCCTGATACAATGTTAAATAAAGATTGGGATTATGTTAAAGGAGAATTAGCAAAACAAGTATATGATGGTACTAACTATCGTGCAGATATTGCTGCAGTTTTAACAACTCGGTTTTGTAATTTTGTAAACCTATATTTTGATACAAAAGGTAGTAAAACAGAGGTAGCTGTTGATAGAATTCTTAAGATTATTGAGCATGATAAGATGTTATTTTCTGAGGATTTGATTTTCAGTTTAATTAAAACTCTCCAAAAAAATCATCCTACAAGATGTAATAAATTATTATTGAATCCTAAAGTAGCTAGAAAGTTAATATAATATGTTATTTAATTTAAGTAATACAAAATTAAGAATAGTTGTCTGCGACTATTATAGAAGACAAGGAAATAGTAGTAATAGTTCCTATTATAGTAATAACATAAGTAATACTTGTCTTGCAGATATGATTGTTGTTTATGATATTAATGGGAGTAAAAAACATATTGGAGACGATTGTTATTATACTAGTCCTTTTTGTGCAGAAAAAGTATTTGGTATGTATTTAGGAGATAATGATAGTATAGAAACTATCATTTCTTCTAAAACTTTAACAAGTCTAACTGGAGTAAAAAGAGTATATTTTGATCCTAAATCTAAATATCCTCGATTTAAACTAAGCGAAGCTACTACTATAAAACGTAGTTTAACTGCTGCAAAAGCAGATGTTTGTATACTGCCAAAAGTAAAATATAGTGTATATACGCCTCAATATAGTTCAGGAGGTGCTCCAAGGGATAAAAACATTAAATTATATTATTCTCCATCAGAAGATACTTATTATCTAATTGATCATAAACCTGGAGCTTGTTATCAAAGCAGCAGTAGTAAAGACTTAAACAACTTTATTAATAAAGCGATAAATACTAGCTCTTCAGATCCTCTTGAACAGTTTGCTTCAGCTATAATGTCTGCAGGAATTATTCCTGCAGACTGTACATTATTTTATTCAGGTAAATGCTGTTTCTTTACAGATAATTCAGAGTATGAGCAAGTTAATAATATTTTAAATAATTATATGAAAGTAATATATGATACAGAATTAGATAAATTTGTAAGTAATAATTTGTCTGATCTTACAGAGGACGATCTTAAATCTTTATCTGGAATGTTAGGCTCTCAAGATCCTACTGTTGTAGGTATGGGTATTAAATTACTCTCTGGATATAATATTCTAGATTCAGCTTGTTCTGTAGGTATTCTACTTATGAGTAACTGGAATACTATTACAAGTAATTCTGCTTTTAAAAGTGTAGGATTTCAACAAATTTTAAATACATTAGGAATTTCTGAAAGAGAGGTTTATAGTAGTATTACTGATGATATTATAAATAAACTTTATAAAAGTAGTACAAATGATGCAGATAAAGAAAAGGCTAGAAAGATAGTTATAGACAAACTCAAGAAAAGTTTTGAAAAGAAATGGGCTGAACATAAGTCGCAACTTGATGCTATACCTATGAACTTCGATTTTACATTAGAATAAGTGAAAAATATAATAGCTATTCAAGGTTTTAAAGGAAGTGGAAAAGATGAAGTTGCTAAATATCTAAACTATTTATTAAATACTCCAACTTGTTTACATTCTTATAATATTGCTTCTGCATTAAATTTTACTCCTGTACCGTTTATGATTTCAAAGCATTGAAAGATAGTACATTATGCAGATAAATTAAAAGAAATGTTATCTATCATGATGAATGTAGATAAGAGCAAGTTTGATGATAGAGAATTTAAAGAATATTATCATTTTGATTTTCAGAAGTTTTTACTTTACGATAGTAGAGTAAGAACTTTTGGAAATGAACCTACAGATAAAGTATTCGCTAGAGAATTAAAAAAAGAAAATAGAAATTTAGCTATAGAATATAATTTATCTATTAGACAAATATTACAATATTTTGGTACAGATATAATGCGTAAATATTTTGGAGATAAATTATGGATATATTCAACACTTCAAAGTGGAAATAAAAATAATATTATAATTGCAGATCAAAGATTTGCAATTGAAAATGAAGTAGTAAAAGAATACAATGCCTTTATTATTCATGTAACAAGAAAAGGTTGTAGTATAGGTTTACATTCTTCAGAAAGAGAATTAGATGCTCTTTATAAAAAACATAAATTTGATATATCGTTAGTAAATAATGGTACATTAAAAGAATTATTTAATAAATGTAAAAATATTGTATATGGCTACTGAAATTAAGTTCTGTAAAAACTGCGCAGATAATAAGATTACACATAAGTTTCAAGATGAAAAGTACGGAAAATTTATTCGGGTTTTTAATATTGGAGAAAAATCAGGTACTTCTACTTGTACTATTTGTAATGGTGGTAAAAAAGCTAAGAAATAATGAATAAAATTATATATAAATATCCTCTAGAATTTACTTATCCTCAAACGATTAAGTTACCTAGTAGTGCAGAAATTTTATATGTTGATAGCCAAAGAAATACACCTACAATTTGAGCTATAATAGATACAGATGATAAATCAACAATCGAGGTTGATGTTTATATAATTGGTACTGGGCAAACTTTTGATGCTAGTAATAAATTATATATTGGTTCATGTATAACCGAAAACGGAAACTTTGTTTGGCATATATTTATTGATTACTCTAAGAGCGAAAATATAATATTACCAGGTGTTGATCTTTAAAAATAAATTGTTTTACTTCTATGAAAAATCCCCTTACTTGCTTAATTGCGAGTAAGGGGATTTTCTTTTGCCTCTATCTGCTTATGCGGATAGAGGTTATTTTTTTAATCTAATTTATCTCCGATATATTTAAGATCACTCATAAATCCAAATGTACTTGTAGCTCCTTCTCAGAGATTTTTATCTCCAGTAATAACAGCTGTACTCTGATTTACAATATTCTTAATAATAGAGTATGCAGGTGGGTTTAAGTCTCCTGCAAATTGTGCAACAATATTCTGAATTGGGCCATCTTGGAATGATGTATATAAAGCCATAGCTCCTAAGTGTCCTAATGCTCCTAATTCTTCTTTAGTTTCTCCTGATAGAAAAACTGCATATATCATCCACATTATTAGACTCATAAATATTAAATCAGTCAAGAATAAATAAAAATTAGCCTTTTTAGTTGGATTAGCTCATAATGCTTTAAATTCATTATAATCCATTTTACCTATAGCTTTTGCAAAGTCAATCATAGAATAAGCAATACCTTCAATAAATCTTCCTTGCCATTCTACATAAGGAGTAGCTGTTTCTCCTTCTTTAACATTAGTTTCAAGATCAACTCTTGTAGTAGGTAACCCATTTTCTCCTATTGATTGAATCATTACATAGCGAACTCCATTTTCATCAAATTTTTCTACAAATTTACCTTGATCATAAGTTCCAGGTTTAAGAATCCATTGTTCAAGTTTAGCAGAAAGGAATGTACGGAATTGTAGCATCATAGCTCCCATGAACATACTTTTAGCAAGCATCTGAGTATTTTTATCATAGTGTCCAAAACAAAGTTCTGCAAAAGATTTAATACTAGTTGCTTCTCTAACAGTATAGGCTCTAGGTAACGGCTGTCCTTTTTCAATATTTCACCCTTCTTGATTAAATTGCTGTCTATAAGCTTCATATAATCCTTCTTGTTTTTTATAGGCTTCAGAATTTACATCAGCTCCTGCAGCAGTAAATACGTCAAAACGTTTATCCTTTTTAAAGTCATATACTAATTCATCATCTGAATTTAAACTATATGCTTCTCAGCATCCATCATGAATCATTTTTGCAATTAATAAGCCCATTCTATGATATACATCAGGAGCTCTATTGCAAACATATAACATATCAGAATTAAAGTTCTTAATACCATTACGAGATTGACTGAGTTCTTTTTGAACTATGTCGGCGTCCATGTTAGCCATACCAAAGTCTGCATTTAAAGCTTCAACTTTTGTTAAAGTAGCAATACGCTTCGGACTATCTTTAAAGATAATTCCTCAAGCTTCAGCTAAATCCTTTCCAGAAAATTGATCTTTTCCATAAGCATTTGTCATAGCTCTACTAATATGAATTCACATACCTTGCATCATTTCTCGAAGTCCAGATCTTAAGTTAAGACCTAAAGCAGTAGCAGTAGTAAATTTCTTAATTGCAGCTAAAGTTTTATAAACAGGTTGTAAACCTTTATCCATAATAGGTTTATTATAGATATTAACTGTTAGATACTTATCAAGAAATTCAAGTAAGTTTTCTGCTTCTTGTCCATACATTGCTTGATTATACTGTAATGCTATTTTAATTCCTTGAATTTGAGGAATAATATCATTGTATTCTGCTTCTGCAACATATGCATGAATATAGCTTCTTAACAAATCTTCAAGTTGAGTTTCAAGACTATTTATTCCGTGATTTGATATAATCTGCTCTCGAGTATCATTTCCAATTTTAAATTTGTTATATACTCTTTGTGCATCTTTAGCAAGATCAAAATCCTTCATTTGTTCCTCAAATAGTCTTAACATATTAGTAACTTCTTGATACTCCATCTTAAGACCTTCTTTAAAACCTTTATTATGGAATTGAGATTTCATAGAACCAATAGTTACAGGAACTTGATAATAAGTGCCATCTTCTATTGCTTGTTGATAACGTCCAGGATTTCCTTCAAAACGAAGTTGGTTTACAATTTCTGTAAATGTTTTTATTAACGCTTTTTCTTCTTTAGCTAAAGAACTATCATTAACGTCTTTTAACATAAAATCTTTTGTAATATTACCGTTCTCGTCTCTTCTAAATAGATTATCAAAATATTTTACTTCTCCACCTATTAAACGATTTTGATCTTTAAATTTATAAAATTCCTTAAATACTTTTCTAATCTTAGAATCTCAAGCTAATTCTTGTCGACGTATCTTAGTCTCTGTTACTGCAACTATTCGTCCAACTTCTTGAGCTGTTAATGAAGGTGCATTATTAATACTTGTAATGTTTATTCCTGTATGAAAACTACCTGTTACACTAACTCATTTTGCAGGATCTGGTTCAATGTATACTTCATATCCTCTTACTTTATTAAGAGCTTTTCCAAGTAACATATAAGAAGTTTGTAAAGGATCATCAAAATTTCATTGTCCAGTATGTATTGCTTTACGCAATCCCTGAGCATTATCGAGTTTCCTAAGTTCTTCCATTCTATTTTTTAGAAATTCTCCACCTTTAACAACATCATCAGCACTAAATGTAACAGCTCAATTCCCAATATGTTTTAGTTTTTCAGGACCACATATATCAGTAATTGTACTTACTACAGATTCAAGAGTTGAACTAAAGTTTGATCTTTTAAGGTTTATAGGGACATTATGTATTCTACATAATTCTACAAAGTTATCGTATAGCTTATCAAAATATTGCTCTGAACCAGTTTGTTGCCAAATATTAATACTTTCAATTTTATTAATTCTATAATTTTCATATTTAATAGCATCACTATTTAGTAATGCCATTACTTTAATTAAGTCAATATTTCCGTTTGTTGCAGACATTATTTTATGTTCATCAATATCTCGATTAGCTATTGTTGAACCTAAAATATTTGTTCCCTTTTCAAGTTTAACTGTTTGATGAGTAACATTATTTGTAATAGATACTATTTCTAATACTTTATTTTTTGTAAATACTAGTAAACCTGCAGAAATAAATGATGGATTATTTTCAAATTGTCATTCTCCTTCGATGTATTTTTCAATATGTCTACGTAAAAAGTCTCCTTTGTATGGATTATCCTTTGCAATATCGTTAATATCCATCGATCCCTGCTGGACATTTATAATATCCTGAGCAATATCAGCTAACTCATTTCCACGTCGCTCATTAATACTTTTTATATAGTCCTCTAACTTTTTATCAAGTTCTTCTTCCGTTTGAGCATATTCTCACCTACTTTTTACAGAATCTTTAGGTTTATATTCATTTCAGAATCTATATTTTCCATATCCTGCTTCAGGAGCAGAAGAACTAATATATTGAACGATTTTTTCTTTATAAAACTTAAAGTTTGCGTTCTTTCTTTGAACTTTTGAAGATAGTTCATAATTAGGAAAGAACTTACTCATAGGTTCTTCAATAGTTTTAATAATATCAAATGAATCTGTTAAACGTCTAATAGGAATAATTTCTCTAACTCTATCATAATATTTTCCAATTGTATTAGATGGATTTACTATAATATTATCAGAATCAATGTATACACTCGATAAATTATCAATTTGAGATAAATTATCATTTCCTGAATTATCTTTTTTATAATCAATATCAAGTTTAACAGGAATAATTCCTACTGTAGCTACATTAATACCTTGTTGTTCTAACATAGCTTTATAGAAGTTTAACTGATATGCTGCACCTAATTTTTTAGTAGAAGCTCATACATTATTTAATAATGCATTTCTAGTTTCATCTCAAGCTCCTACTGCTTTTCGAGATACTTTAAAATCTCGAATATGAGCATTACCATTTTTATCTACAATTAATAAGTCAATTCTACCATTAATTGAATTTAATCCTGCTGCTTTATAAGGTTCAGCTATATCTTCAGAAACAATTGGTATTTCAGTAATGAATTTACAGTCTCTTCCAAATTTTTCTTTAGTGTCTTCTATAAAATCTCTTAATTGGTTTTGTAACAATGATACTTGCTCTTCATTTAATAATTTTGGAGTATATTTTATTTCAGGATTAATTACAGATTCAAAAAGTTTATGTACTTCTGTACCATAATCGGTTAGTTGAGTTCAACTCTTTTGTAGATCCTCCAAATATTTATCTGCTTCGTTCGAAGTCATGCCTTTTTTCATTAGTCTTTCTTTTTCTCTTTTCAGATACTCTTCAAGATTAAATTTTGTAACTAATACTTTAGCTAAATCAAAAGGATCTCCATAGGTTGTAAGGAACTTAGTAACACCCATTGATTTATCTAATTTTAGAGCAATTTCCTTTTCTCCGTCTTCATTTGTTATTTCAAACTCTGTAGCAAGTGATTTATATTTTTTTATAGCTTCACTTATTTTATCTACAGTGACTTGTTGTTGATCTACTTGTAGTGTTGCATCAACATTATCAACTACTATATTTTGAGCGTAGTTGTCAAGAAACGTGTCCAACTCCATTTCGGAGTTGAACACTTTCTTTTCACCGTTTATCGTAATTTCGTATGTACAATTTCTTGCCATTATTTACAATCTTCTTTTATAATATCCTCATTCATTAATTTATTCTTGATTGTAGCTACTTTTTGACTAAGTTTATAGTTTTCATGAATAAAACTATCATAGAATGGCATAATTTCTCCACTATTAATAATAGCTTTAAGTTCAGGATTAGCAATTGAAAGAATTTCATCTATAATTTCTAATTCTACATCAGATTTAATATGTCCATTATAATAGTCTGTAATCATAGTTGCTAAAACTTCTTCATCAAAGTCAGATCCTTTCTTATTTTTATAATAAGGATTTTGTCGCATTCTATTTCATAATTCAGTATCTTGTATATTACCTAGAATCTTATAATAAGACTCAGCATACATATTTCTAGCATCTGCTAGGTATAGATGTGAGAATTCATGAATTAGAGTATCATCTGTAGCTCTATCAATGTTAATATAAATTATTCCTTCTTTAATAAATCCTTTTGCATTTTTAGTTGCAGTATCTTCATTAATTACATCCTGATCTGTTACTAATCTTACATTTTGTAAAGAATTTACATTTTTTACTAATTCTGTAATCTTAGTAGACATTGGAGTTTTTAAGTCATAGAATTTGGTTGGTCCATTATTAAATAAAGTAAGTTGATTTGGATCAGTTCTAACAAAAGCTCCTGAATTAAAGATAATATATTTTAGAGTTCTAGATATAAGATTTTTAGAAGATGTATTAGTATTATTAAACTCGTCTACTAATATGTTATGTTCACCTATTAGTTTATTAGTTACAGCATACATTCTTTGATCATATCCTTCATCAAATAACTCTGCTACACTTTCAGCTATACCTCATTCCGTAGAATAGTCAAAATCAATGTAAGAAACAACTTCTTCATTATTTTTATCTGCTTTTGTTTCTGCAACTTCAATAATTTTAGTAATTTTTAAAGCTTCTTCAACAGATATATCTGTTTTAGGAATATTGAATCTTACTTGTCTATACTGTTCATTTCCATCAGATACTAATATTGGTTTAGTAGTGTCTGTAGTTGAATCATTATAATCTCTATCTAAAGAAGTGTTTTCTTCAGATTTAAATCCAATGGTTTCAACATTTTCATTTGCTGCATTAATAAGTACTGCTTCTGCTCTTTCTGCCATACTATCATTTGGATCTCGTTTTAGGAATGTATTAGCAAGTTCTTGTGGATTTTGTTGGTCAATTCAATTATTATAATCAACAACTCATAATGAATTATCTCCACTTGCTACTAAGTCCTCAAACAAACGAGTTAATGAAGCCTGTCCAAAACCATCTTTATTAACAATTAAGTTATATAAATAGAAGGCATTAACAGGATTTAGAGCTCCAAATTCAGGAATCGTAACTTTATTTAAACTATTAAAATCTCGTAAGATTTGTTCATAAAGAGCTTTAGTCTTTTGACTATTATCTATCTGCATCATATTAAATGGAAGTTTATAAAAACCTCTTTCCTTACCTTCTGAATCAGTTTTTAATCCAAAGCATAAATATTTAATAAATGCATTATCAGGTAATTTTTCTTTAAGTGTAGGAATAATATAATCCTCAATATACATTCTAAATGAATCAATATTATCCTTACTGTCTAGATTAATTATAAAGTTTTCATCTTTATTAATTAAAATAGAATTTTCTACCTTATATTTCTGATTAACTGGAACTTGAAAACTTAAATTTTTAGTTTTAATTCATGAATCAATTAAGAAATTATCAATATTATTTCTAGTTTGTCTAAATTCTTCTATAGATAACTTACTTCCTCTTTTAGGAGTAGTTTCATCTATAACAATAGATTCAACTTGATTTCTAACTGATAATCGATTAAGAACTTCATTATCAACACTTAGAATATTAAACATTTCTTTGAAGTGTGGAACACTAGCTATAACATCTAATATATTAAATGTAGTCTTAACTTTTTCATAGTTATCAATTTGTTGTAATCTGTATTCTTCATTAGCAGCAAACTTTAGTAGATTAAATTTCTCTCCAATTTCATCTTTAAACTTATCATTAATAAATGTTTCAATTCCCTTAATATAAGAATACTTTCCTCATTTATCTGTAGGAAGTCCTTGATTAATTTTTAATAATCTACCTAGAATTCTAATTTCTTCTGCACCTTTAGCTTTCTTCTTTAATGTTTTAAATAAAATTTCAGTTCTCTCATTTGCTTTTTTAATATCAGCTTCAGATGCATTTGGTTTATAAACTGCATATCTTGAAGGATCATCAATAGCTTGATCAATGAAATGAATTTTATTTTTTGGAATTGGATCTGTTCAAAGATTTGTATTATATTCCGATACAAGTTTAGTAACTTCTTCAGATACCATTAAATCTCCAATTCTTCTTAAGTCCTCTCCAAGCATTAAACTATATACATAAAGATCAACTCAATTAGAGTCTGCATTAATTTTCTTAAGAATTAACTCCTTAGCATTATCTGTTGCAGCATTCAGTAACTCTCCCATATCAAGAGATTTATCAGTTAATCTTCTTTGGAAGTCTATTAGCTGAATAATATTATTTGCAATATCTGCAGGAACTGCATATTTAGAAATTCATTCAGGATCATTTTCAAACATAGAAAAATCTACATTTGCTAATGTAATTAATTGTTCTGTTCCATTACGTTGAGAACCTTTAATAAATGAATATCTACTTAAAAGTTGTCTAGTTGTATCAAAATCTCTATTTACAATACTATCATAAACTTGTTTAAATCTAGTATTATATAAGTTAGATAATGCAAAGAAACTCTTTAATCCTGTAGCAACATTACCAATTACAGTTTTACCAACCATATTTTGAATTTGCATTAAATATTTACTAGCAGAATTATAAGGATTCATAATTTTTGCACTTTCTCCTAATACAGATTTACTTGCAAGTTCTTGCATATGAGATGTTGTAATAGGCATTGTAAGGTTAATCTGATTTTTAGGACTCAGTATTACATCAAATACACCATTTACAATTGCATTTCTTATAGCATCCTGTTTTAAGAATGGAGATATTTTTGGATCTTCTGCATTTGTAAGTAATTCTCCATTATCAGAAATAGAATAACCTAATATATAAACTTTATCGATCATTTTTGTTAGCTTATACTTTCGTATAAGATCAGACTATATCTTATATTAAATTACTATTACCATAATTTAATATCCTCTTATTTCCATAAAATAATGTACTCTACTTGTTTATTCCTAATAATATTTCTTTATTAGTATACTTTCGATAGTCGTTGAACCCTTCTTTTCAGAATCGGCTGCTGATTGTCCAATACTTATAATTTTTAAACATTCACACTTAAATCATTTTTAGATTTTATGTTGTAGTTTATAAGTCTCTAAGGAGTTTCCAGCAATTAAAGAGGTTTTATTATGACACGTAACTCTATCATAATCAGACCCTTGCAACCATGTCTGATTGGTTGGTACGTAGACCTCGTTTATGTCACTATCAGTAAATAGAACTACTTCCATTGGCATGAATGACTGCATTGACTGACAAGGAATACGAGTACCTACAAATCTTAAACTTTGCTCAAACGCTTTATATTTTCTATCAGCGATTTTCATAATTCTATTACTAAATCTAATATTTTGATTATCACTTAACATTTGAATTAGCACTTGAGGATTTATAGATTTGTAATCTAAAATTTCTCTAGTTTTAATATCTCCAAAATCATCATAATATGATAAAGTAACATTATCTGACGTAAATTGATTTGCAATTAAGTTTTTGTAATTAGATAATGTATAGTTATACTTATAGTTATTATAGATTCTAGAGTTATTAATTTCAGAAAATCTTTCAAAGTTATCTACAATTACTAGGTCATGTGTATTTCCCGCAGTATCAGTATATTTATAAAACTTCTTACCTTCTGCAGATGCTATTTCTTTTCCATTGTAGTAAACAGAATTATCAACTATAGTAAAATCTCCATTTGGAGTTAAAGTATCCTTATATAAATTATTCAGATTTTGGTCTCCAATTTTTACATAAAGTTTTTTTCCAGTTCCATCAAATAATATTATATCATAAGATTCAGGATCAGGATTATCATTGTTATAATAACCTTGAATTCTCTCTTTAAAGAACTCAGCTCCTCTTTGCTTAATTTTAGCTATAGAATCTCCTGGCAATAGACCTAATTGTTTAGCATATAATTTACCCATAATAATCTGGGCAGGAATTACTTGTACAGATTCAGGTTGTACATATATACCTTTTCATTGGATCATCTTACCATCAGCTAAATCATTTAATAATTTTTGCTGAGATTTATGTAACGAGTTTTCTATAAAGTCAATATCGATTTCTCCCGCACTAGGAATTAATGTTCCTGCTGCTCTACGAATTAGAGCTATTCTCTCTGTAGTAATAATATTAACTCATTCTAGTTGCTCAGGGGTTAAATCTTTTTCAGGTTTTCCTTTAAGCCCAAGTTCCTTTTTAATATTAGATCTTAATTCATCATATAGAGATTCTACAGTAGTACTAGAGGTTCCATTAAGATAATGTAATGCACGAGTTATATCTCCTTCAAAAATACTATGTTTTTCTCCCTCAATAATAAATATTGTATCAGAGCCTTTAAGATTTTTTGGACGTAAAGATAATCTTTGTGCATATCTCTTATCTAAGTTTTTATACCAATCGTATTTTGAATAATTATCAATTTTTACAATATCATACATATCAGTAGTAACCTTTCCCATATATCCTTGATATAGTCTCTGTCCTTCTTCGTTTAATAAAGGTTCTTCTCCATTAAACATCGGATCATTATAAACTACTAATGTGTCTTCAAAATCGATAGGATTTTCGTTAGTAAGTTCTGTAACAAATGGATTAACAAGATTTTCTCCATTACGAGTAACAAAAGGACCTTGCATTGCTTCATTAACAGTTAAATCTGCAAGGCGAGGATCTGTAGCTCTACCTACTTTTCTTACTAAATCTAAAAGTTCATCATAGCTATAGTTATATCCTCCTCAGTTAAAATACTGTTGTATTCCATATGATGGATTTAATACAGATGCAACACCATCATAATGACGTCTAATTGCATCTTTTACTAAAGAAGATGTAACTGTTGAGTTAAAGATACCATTAATAGTTCCTGCACTAAAAGGAATTTTATAATCAATTTTCTTTTCATTAAAACTTTGTTGCGCAAGTTTTATAAAAGATTGTGCGAGTCCTAAAGTATCTTTATTATTTGTTTGAAAAGCTTTAACTAAAGCTTTACCATAAATTTCATATAAGGCTTGTTGGTCTCCTATTTCAAGAACTTCATGAATTTCTGCAATAGCATCATGACATAATTTACCAATTTCTTGATATACTTTTGTTGCTAAATCGTGTGTAAATCCATTTTGTTCAAGAGCACTAATCATCTGAGTCATTTCAGTAACTTCTGCTTCATCAAGTTCATGATCTGCATTCATCTGAACTCCTCCAAACTTAGTTGACATTGTAGTAAACCATAAATCAGAATCATTAGTTCAAATATCATCACCATTAACATTAGAAGCTCCTACTTTAATAGCAGATTTATTTACAAGATACCCAATCATATAATCCTTTAGATTATTATCATTAATAATATCATTAACAACATCTAAATTATTTTCTGATCAATATAATTGTTTCATGGTATCATTGTATTCCATTGATCATGCTCCACCAAATATTTGATCTAAATCATATATACTACTAATTTTAATATCTGTATCGAGTATACTATTTTCTCCAATTATATTACCAAATATATCGGTTTCAATACGTTCTACTTGAGCTACATTATTATTAATAACTACATGATTTATTTTCCAATAAGTTTGGTTATCAGGTTCTCTATAGAAAAGATTATCAAATACTTTGTCATAAACGATTGTTACACTAGGATCAAATAGTAAATTATGCATTTTTCTAAACATATTTTCTAACTTGATATCTGATCCCCATGATGTACGCCTATTAGCATTTGTAATCTCATATTCTGCTCACTTTAATAATTTAGGTAAACCATATTCTCCATTCATATCTGCTAAAATAGTCTTTTTATTTCTACCTACTTTAGCATCAATTAGTGATACATTTTGTTGTCTAGAAAAATACGGACTTGTAAATCCAGATCCGTCCATAGAATCAACACTATCAGTCATACCAGAAATATTTTGTACAGCAGCTCCAATATCTCCAACTACAGCCATTTTAACTTTTGGAGCAACTCCATTTTTTAATCCTTGTGCAAAGGAATGATGAGTAGCTCCATAAATAACCATACGTTTTACCTGAGAAATTCATCTGCTTGCAAAACTATGTTCAAGATATCCTTCTGTTGCAGAAACCTCTTTATTCTTATTTGGGTGAGCGTAAACTCCTCCAACCATCATTTTATTATATTCATTACTTAAAAATGAATCCATAATGAAATACGAATAAAGCATAGGATTTAATTTACCATCCTTATCATGTATTGTTACATAAGGAACTGTATATGATATTGGCTCATCATTTTCATCAACAGTTTCAATAGTTCTTTCAGAAATTCAGTTACTTCATTTTCTAGCAGAAAATGCCTTATATACATTTTTGTCAGAAGATATACTCTCTCAAGCTTTTGAACTATCTTCAAGAAATCTGTTTAATTGATAATTAATAAACTCATTAAATTGATTTCTTTCACTAAAGATATTATAAAGATTTTCAAGGGTTTCATTAAAGACATTTTTCTTAGTATATGGATCTTTAGATATATGAATTTCTTCAATAAATTCTAATCCATTGTCTCTAAATTTTTGCTTAATATCTGCAAGTTTTGTTTTTGCAATATATTCTTTTAGATCACTTATAGTCTTAAATTCTTTACCTATCGCTTGAGTATAGTCGTTTAAGATTTTATTAATTAAGTTCGTATACTGACTTTGATTTGTTTTAAATCAAATATTCATAATAGGTTCTAAATCAGATATATTCTTGCTAGAATAATATTTCTCTAAAACCTCCTTAAAGTTAATTGAACCTAGATCTTTAAAATCTCAATTTTGACTTAAATCGAATTGCATTACAAAATGTTTATTTTTATCTGAATAAACTGTTGATTGCAATCCAATTACTCCGTTTACCTTTCCACCCTGCTCAGAAACAGATTTACTTGAAGTTAATCCTTCAAAGAAATCATATACTATTGCAAGGTGCATTACTTCATCTTCAGTAAGATTACTCGATTGTTTAGTATAATCTCCAATAGTTACTTCTGCTCGAATCTTTGGATTTTTAATACGTTGAATATTATTAAATACAGCATTATCACTCATTACTGTATCAGATCCTCATCCAAGTTCATCATGTAAATATTGACTCATTTTCTTATGAGAATACGCTAAACAAACCATTTGATATAATGGTAAATTATTACCTTCCGCATTCTTAATAACATTAATTGTATCAGAACCATTAGTAACACTTAAGACTTTTGCCAAATCATTTGCTTGTCCAAAGAAACCATTTTTGCCTATATCAATAATTTGACCTGAGTTGGCACTATATAAAATACTACCTAATATTGGAGTTAATAATGTAATTTTATTTACATTTTTTTCTCTTGGGAACACTTGTTCTGCAACTTGATTAAAATCAGCTGCTACTAAAAATGAAGCAAAATCCATAAGTAAATCGTCCATTAAAGTATCAGATATTATTCCTGCAGAATTAATTTCTCCAGTATCAGGATTATATTTTAAATTTAAAGTATTACTGCCTTCTGTAATACTAATATTAGTTCCAATAATATTAATATCATATTTTCCTAACTTATTTTGGAAGTTAGTTTTATTATCAATTCAGTAAGTACTTGCAGCTTTAATAATATCTGTAAGAAAATATCTCTGTATTTGTACAGGTCTATCAGTTAAATTCTTACCAGTTAATTCTCCAGTTAAGTTGTCTTTACCATAACTAATATAACTTGACAATACTGTCTTATTCATTAGATGTGTATACATTTGTTTAATTGGAGTAGCCATTTTATCTGAATAGATAAACTTAGCAATACCTCTTAACTTATTTTGTAAGTAAGTTGTATGTTCTGGTGCTACAGACTTAGTTGCTAGTGCATTTAAATATTTTCCAATAATTTTACTCATATCCATATTGCCCTCTTTAGCTATTTCGTCAACTATTTCAGGGTCAACACTTTCTTCCATGAATAACTTTACTTTACCCATAGCTGAATTAAACCCAGATAAAGTAATAGCTGTATTTTCTATAATAACACCATCTTCATTAACTTCAGGAAAATATGAAAGTAAAATTTTTGCGAGGTCACTGACGGATTCTTCAGCTCCCATAAATTCATTATTACTAAAACCAGTATAGTGTGTAACATTCGGACCATCATAATTATAACGTCCTACAGCATAAGTTGAACTATTTTTATATTCTGGTTTAATAGAAATAAATGGAGTATATAATCTCAATATATCATCAAAAGTTTTTAATGTTACATATGCATTATATGCATTAAAATATTTTTGATCTTGAGTAAGTCCTGCATTTTTAATGTAGGCTTCATATTCTTTTATAGTATCTTCAAATACATTAATAATAGATTTAGGTTCTGAGTCAATGCTAATAGGAGTTAGAGGTTTTCCCATGAACTCACTAATAATAGATAAAAGTTCTTGTTTATATTTAAAAATTCCAGTATTTAAATTGGAATAACTTCCTAAAGTAGCATTTGCATCTATAAAAGAATCAGAATTAATATCAAATACAGACATAGAAATAATCTTTTTTGCTGTATCGTCAATCATTTTATTATATTGTCTTGAATTATCAATATAATATTGTTGAGGTGAAGATCCTTCGGGAGGAAGTTCAATACCTAATCTACTACTAATCTTTTTAGGTTCAGATACAGGTGTTGGAGCGGAGTCTGTATAGACTCCACTCACAAACATATTAAACACCTCATCTGGATTTGTAAAATGCTCATTTATGAACACTTTAAACGCATTTAAATCTGGTGAATCACCTCTAAGTAAGTTCTTCAGTAATGGATAATATGCTGAAGAATATCCACATTTAACACTCATTATTTTCTAATTTTGCTATTAAGTATTTCTGTACATTTTCTCTTAACTCATTGAGAGTTTCATTTGTACTAACTTCGTTATAATATGTACTTGCTATAGTTTCAGTTACTTCTGTATTTTGCATTAGAGCTTTAAGGTACATTAAAATATTAGGACTTGATTTATATAGATCCTTTGCAGAATTTAAATAATCTCTAAGTTCTACATATTCATTCATTGTATTAAACTCTCTAATTGAGTAAACTCCATCTTTATTTTCAAGTACAAAATTCTTTGAATTATTGTTCAAAGATACTAAAAATGGTACAAATTTCAAATTATTTCTAGAGATAATTGTAACATCATCTGGATTCTCTCCATAAGCTTGTTTAAATAAATTTTTAAGCATAGGAGTAAGATCATCCTTTATTTCCTTCATTACAATTTCAGGATTACTAGAGTCTCCAACAATTTGAATTATTGTATAATTTGGAGTAGTAACTTTATTTAATATTTCATTATTAACATCATTAACTGTTGATTCTAATAAGTCTATATTTGTAATTTGTTTGTTTACTCCAAACTGTTTAAACGCCTCATTAATTTTATTAATCTTTTGACGTTGTAAATTCTCTTGAATAGCTCTTTCAGGATTAACTTGAATCTTGTCATAATCTATAATAAAATCGTTTCCTATTAAATTAGAAGCATTTGTAGAATATAGTTTATTTGCAGTATCAACTTCATAGTAGAATTGAGATCCTGGAACTACTTTAACTGCATCATCAAATACATAAATACCTTGCTTAAAGTTTGGATTGTTTTCAATATGTTCTTGAAGTTTTTCAGTTTTTCCAACAAAGTCTGCAAAGATATTATATATCATAAATGATGGATCATTAAATTCAAATTTACCAACTCTACTAATATATCCTGTTTGCATTAACATTTGATTAGGATCAAAAGATCCAAATTCAGTGTTTAATAAAGAATCAAAATCAGAATAAGTTTTTCCATTAACAACATATTGACCATTCTCCATAGTTACTATTCTCTCAGTAACATTTCCTCTATCAGCTTGAGCTACTTTATCTTCATAAGTAACTCTAATTGCATTAGTATATCCTGATTGTGTATTTAGTAATGCTCCTAATCTAAATAATATAGTACTCTTATAAGGAGAAAAATATGCAAGTGAAATTAATTGTCCAGCTCTTTCTCTATTAAGATTATTTCTAACTTTAACATTTTTGTCTCCTGCTTTTCTTTGTGCATTAAATAAATTAACATTATTAATTGCAGTATGAATTATATTATCTAAAGAAGCAACACTATTTATTCCTATTAATCGAATTCTAGGATCATTTTGAACAGTATTTAAAATAGTTCCATCTTCTGCTACTTGTGCTTTTAAGTGAGCTTCAAATTCCTTTTGACTGACTAATGGATCAGCAGAGAATAACATAAATGTATTTCCTCTATTCTGATACATAAACGCATAGTTTCTTGAATCTGCTTCAAATGTATTTCCTACTCATTTAATATGATCTTGCCAGTCTGACTTACGTACTACTAAAGATACTAATTTTCCATAAGAAGAGAATAAACCTCCTTTATTTAAAGTACTTGTATTAAAATTAGATACATCAACAGTTGTTAATTCTCCTTCTCTTGTAAACTTAGCATAACTTCCAATTGTAAAATCTCCTGTATATATTCCAAATCTTGGAGTTGTAAACAATAGAGGAATTTGTGCTGTTTTATCTTTTATCTGAATTTTTGCTACTAATAATCCTCTTCGCCCATTATCATATGGAACTACTTCAAAAATAGGTTTAGTTTTTAGTGCAGTTTCTAGTTCACTAAAAGCACGACCCATAGCTCTATCTTTATTTAAAGCTTGTCCTAATCGTACAATTTCTCTTGGATTTTTATAATATCCATATTTAAAATAAGCAGCAATTAAATTTAAAGCCCTAATATATTTAGGAGCTGCAAGTTTACCTTTTATTCCCAATATGTTAAATAAAGAAGATTCTTCACTTTGATCATAATTTCATAAATTATTTAAATAGAAATCTGCAATATCATTTCATTTAGAAATATTTAAAGGATCATCTGTTATTCCCATATTCTGAGGAACTTCTTCAAGTATATCTACAGGAGGAGTAACAGATTGTTCAACATTGGGGGCGTGTACTGAGTTTTGATCTGTAACAGGAGGTTGTTCTCCAGTATTACTATCAAATGTTTGTTCACTTTGTGTTTCAGATATAGTATCTTTAGTTTCTGATTCTACAGAAGCTTGTCTAACTGATTCTTTAGGAGATTCACTAACTACTTCTGCTTCTGGTGTAGGCTCTACTCTTGGCTTAATATTTTGTTCTGAAGTTGGCAGAACAGGCTCAGCTACAGTTGGATTTGGATTTACTTCCTCATAATCAATAGATTCGGGACTATTCTCTAATAACTTAGTTCTTCAATCTTTGAAATCACTAATTTGTTCAGGAGATACTTCAATACTTCCTGCACTTGTCATATCATTAATTGTGTTTAACTTTAAGTCTAGACTAATTCCATTATCTACAATAATTGTACCTTTTGTAGAACGTTGAGTTAGTGTATATAAATCCTTAAGAGTTAAATAATGTTTTCCACTTGTATCTTTCCAACTCTTGTCTATGATTGCAAATTCAAATTCATCACCTTGAACACTATCTAATCCTACTACCTTAACATTATTAATAGCTGTATATTTAGCAGGATTATCAGTTATAATTGCAATATCATTAGATAACTTAGATAACTTTTCTACTATTTTAGGTACTTCATCTGAACTATTAATAAATTTCTCTCCACCAAATGTTTCAGTAGTTTCAAAATATTTAAGTTTAATACTATTTTCAGATAATATCTGTTTCGTTAATAAATCGATCTCACTTTCAAGCATACTTGGATTATCATAGTATTTATCTCAAGTTTGATCTAATATACTATTTAAAATAGTATAGTTGTCATATTTTGCAATATTATTTGGACGTAGAGGAGCAGTTAAGTTTGGAGTACGTGTAAAATAAGTATCCTCAATTCCTAAATTTCTTCTTGCATTTTCATAGAAAATATAAGCTGAATTTTGTTTATAATCTCCTAATCCAACAATTAAGATATTATTTTTATTTGCCCATCTTGTAATTAATTCAAGATCAATTTTAGAAAACTGACTAATTTCATCAATAAATATGATTCTATTCTCAGTTTCTGCAAACATTGTAGCTGGATTTAATTTTAAATCCTTAAGAGTATATGTAGGTATTTCATCACTTCCAATAACTTTATTAATATCTGATTCAGAAATTTGTTTTCCTAGAATCTGTTCAATTAATTCTGCTTTTGTATATGATAAACCGTCATGCTCAATTGCTGCAGATAATCGATCTGTTTGTTTTCTTGTTGGAGCTACAGTTACAATTTTATATGCAGGCATCATTTTACGTAGTACATAAGCGACACCTTGTGTTTTACCTGTACCTGCTCCTCCAAATGTTGCAATAAAGTTTAATAACTGACTTTTATTCTGTATATAGCTATCATCTGATGTAGCTTTTGCTTTTGCAGATAAATATTTAACAAATTCATTAAATAAATCTTTTCTTTCAGATGTTGCATGTATTAATCTAATTGCATATTCCTGAGAAAAAATTGGAGCTTTATTAAATGATTCATCAGTAATAACAGTTTTTAAGTTGTTATAGAAATTTGCAGAAGGATATGCAATTAAAGACAATAAATAAACTGCCTGATCGTAATCAGTAATTGCTTCAGTATCTCTAGCAAGCTTAGTAGGTCTTGCTGTAATTAAAGAAGTTGGTTCGAATAGTGAAGTGATGCGGTCAACTATTTCGCTATTAGATAATTTTTGATCATCTATAAGTTGATAGATTTTGGTTTCTAATCTAATAGAAGCCTCTTCAAATTCTTTAAAATTACTCTCCTTAATTTCTCCTGATGGAAAATCTGATTCAGCAATTAATTGGTTAAGATCTAAGTTAAATAATGATGCAAACTTATCTTTGATTACAGAATTTTCATTATTAAGTAACAGATTTGTAAATCTCTGTCTCATATTAATAGCAATATCTTTCTGTTCTCTAATTTTTTGTGCATTATTATTTTCTGCAATATTTATTAATGTATCAAGTCTAACCTTAATTGCTTTAAGATCTGAAGACATATTAACGGCAGTTTCTGTATCAATTTCTGCAAGTAGATCTTTAGCTAATTTCTTCTTAAATTTATTAATTTGAGTATTATATCCTCCATCTATAGAAGCAATAACAAGAGAATTTAAAATATCAATAAACCTACTAGTTTCTTTAAGTCTAGTTAAAGCATCCTTATTATTAATAATATAATCTTCTAACGAATCACTATTAAGATAACTATTATACTCTTTTACAATAAGATTAACAATATTTTGGCTAATTCCATTAGTAGATACTGCAAATTTTTCTAATAACTCATATGCAGGAGATACTTTAATTTCAGATTTAAGATCTGCAACATCATTAATAAAATCAATAAACGTTCTTCCAGATATTCTTGGAATAATTCCAGCTAATATTTCATCTGCACTTTGTCCTAAAAAGTCTGATAAATTTACTAATCCATCACTTTGTAAAAGATTTTGATATGCAGTTTTAATCTGATTTATATCTCCTTTTGATACAATATCTTGAAAAACAGCTAAGTCATTTGCAATTCCAAGAGTCATTGACTCATATCCTACACTATCACCTTCTGTTCTTTCTATATATGTATTAATAGCTTTTTCTCAATTAGCTGCAGCAATTCCTTCAGTAAATCCATTTATATAAAAATAACTCTTCATTAATGCAACAAGGTCTACATCTGTTACATCAGTATATAAAGAATTAGCCTTTAAATAATTTAAGAAATCGATATAACTATTAGCATATGTATTTAAAGCAGCTTCGTTATCTGCTATAAACGTATCTGGTCTAGCTAATACTTTTCTACCTTCTTCGCTCAGTTCCTGAGTTAGTCCAAATTCATGTCTTTTAACTAAGAAATCTTTATAATTTTCAGTTAGTTGTAATTTAGTTTGAAGTTCAGATACTTCTTCATTAATTTCGACTCCTTCAGGAAGTTTAGAAATAGCTTCGTCTATTTGTGCTTTTAGATTAGCAATTTCTTTATCGATATTTTTGATACGATTAGTTTGAATAGTTTCACCTGGAGCATAAGCTTTACTTAAGTCTACAGTTTTTTGAGATACGGCTACTAGATCTTGTGCAATAGATTCATTTAAACTATTAAATAAATCATATGCTGCAAATACCTTTGTTTTCTCAGTTGACTTAGAATATTTTTCATATTCTTCTTTAATTACAACTTTTTCATCAGATGTTAATTGATCAAAGTCTTTCTGATATCGAACTTTAGTAAAATTATGAATACCTAAGTCATCAATAAAAGCAGTTGCTAACGCAGGAGTAGCAGCAAATCTTGCTTGTCCAAAATAATAGTCATTAAGTTCTCCAGAGACTATTTTATCACGTCTTGCTCTTAAATCATCAAGTTTTGCTTTTAGTCTTTGAAATTCTACATCATTTTGAGCTGCTGCTATTTTGTTATCAACATCTTTAGGAGTTTTAGACTCAAGTTCAGTAGGAGTAATCTTAGATTCTAAAGCTACTTTAGTTTTTAAAATATCCTCTGTAAGATCATTCCAATCAGAGAATATTTTACTATAAACTCCAGTTTCAATTAACTGATTTTTAAGGCTTTCTCTCTGAATATTCTTAGCTAAATTTTCAGTTACATTAATACCAGTCATAGCTGATAATGCTTGTAACTCTTCATCAGAAATGTTTAATCCCTCTTCATTGATAATACTATCAATTCTATCAATGTAACTATTAATTTGGTTGTAAATAACATCGTTCTGAGATTCTCCTTCTTTTGCAGATTCGTAATTAATTTTATATCCATCAGGTTCTTTAACAAGTTCAAATGATTTACCTGAAAGATTTCTACTTCCAAGAGCTCCTTTATCACGTAATCTTGTTAATTCTCTTTTTAAATCAGAAGTTTTACCATTTCTTACTAAGTATATAATTTCTTGTAAAGAATCATTAGGTTTTTGAATTGCTTCATCATTTATAGAGTTAATTCTTGAATCTCATTTTTCATGGAAACTAAATACAGCACCACCAATAGCACCTCCCATAAATGCAGAAGTATAACGCGCAAACGCTTCTTCTGTGCTTATACCAAAATCAAGTTGTCTATCCTTATCTACAATACCCATTGTGTTTAACGCTGAGTAAAGTGCTTTTACCATGTCAGATGAAACTTCTTCTGCTACTTCTTCAACTCCTTCATTAACACTGTCATATAAAATATTTCCAGGTTTCATTTTAGAGATTCGTTGCTGAATTTGGTTTTTAGTTTTCATAACCCAATTTGCAGCAGCTTTAGGAGAAACAATTCCTTTGTTAATGTTTTCATTAGTTACTTTTTCAGCAACATCTTTAATAACTCCTTTTACAGATGTACGGTCGAGATATGTATCTTTAAACCAAAAATCTTTAAAGTAGTCATTATTCATTAATGTAAACATTGCTCCCATTACAGATAACATTCCTAATCCTGCAACTCTATCAGATGCTCCAGCTTGCTTAAATGCATCATAAGCATCTGTAGAAGAGGTTCCTGCCATATAAGCTAAAGATAAGGCTCTACCTCATTTAATTGTATTCTCACTAACATTTTCTTTACCTACTATCCACTTTGGTATTTGTCCAATTACTCTTTGTTGAAATAATTGTCTTGAACTATCTTCAACTAATTTTCCAATGCTTTCTACATTTCAGAAACTATTTCTTCCATAATCAGAAACACTTCCATCAAACCTAGAAAGCCAAGCTTGAATATCAGTAGCAGTTTGTGCTGATTTAGAATTAGTTAAATCTCCCTTAGCAATACCTTCGATACTTCTAAATAATACTGGGAATAATTTTCCTATTTCAATAGCAGCTGTCATGCCACCATATACTTGTCCAACATATGGAATAAGCATTGGTCCTACTTTAAACAAGACCTTTGCTAAAGTGCCTCCAACACTTTTATCTAATCCATCTGAATCAAAGAAATCATATTTATTCCATTTACTTCCATCAACAGTTAATGTATCAGATATATGTAGAATATCTTTTCCTGTAAGCGGTCTATTTCCTAATGTTTCATAAAATGGATCTCCTTCACTATTAAATTTTAGATCTCCTGCTTTATGTGAAACAGTTCTTCCATTTACTTCATGAGTTCCATCTTCATCTCATTGAGCTAATACAAGTGTAGGACGAGCTATAGCACCTAACCCACCTCATTCATTAGGTGTTCAATCCTCAAACTTACCAGTATCATAATTAAATATCTTATTTGTTTGTGCTACTTCACGTATCGACATAGTTGGATCAGAAGTTTCATATAGATTAACTATACCTCGACTTCTTCTTTCAGGATTAGAGAATTTAACTAATCTTGAACTAACATCCAGTACATCGCCGCCGAGAGGTGCAAAATAATCTGCAGGATCATATGTAAATGAATCCATAGCAGTACTTGCTAAATTAGCTTCATCTGCACGATTATATAAGTCTAAAACGTCTTTATAATATGTATCGAATTTTTGATTATCAAATTCTCCTCTATCGTTTTTAAACGCCTCTTGTATTTCTGGTATACCTTTATAATATTCTCTATCTTTAACATTAGAGTTATCAGGAGTTATTCCTAAATTAACTAACTCTTGAACACTTTTGTCTGGCTGAAAAAATAATGCCGCCAGCCAATCATTTTTCTTCTGATCCGTCATACTTTAAAAATTAGCTTTTATGCTTTGTTGTTGTTTTTTCAGATTTGCCTGATTATATATATCTCTATATTCACTAGCACTTCCAATTTCATGATTAGATGCAACAGTTGCAAGTTTAGAATCATGCATAGGCATAAATATCATTCCTTTATACATTGAATTTTTATTGCCATGAAATATTTTTCCAAAGAAGCCTGGCTTAAAGTTATCAACCTTTTTGTCTGATTTCTTTACTACATCTCCTCCATAATTTACATAAGTTGAATAGATATCAAATATTCTATCTTTATCTGGTCCATCAACATGTCATAACCAAGGAGAATTACTATCAAAGTCAATAGCTTTATCACTAGCATAACCTGATAATCCAAAAAATACCATCATATCTTCAGGTCTGAATTTTCATCTATTAGTTTCAGTATCAAACTCTAAGTCTAGATCATATTCATGTAATTTTTCTATCATTCTTTGTCTAGATACATTAGGATTATCTTCAATTCATTCCTCAAATTTTGTATATCGATCATATGCATCTAAGTCAGGCTTATAAACTCCCATTTGTTCTGCATCTCGATCTTTTGGAAGTCACATTCTACTAAGTGAACTAGAGCCATCTCACACAAGTCTATTTAAATCAATATCTGATATTCTTTGATCTCCAAAGAAAATAGAATTTTTATCAACAATATTACCTATTTCAGCCTTATCCAATACATTTTTTAATGTATTTTGAGTTACTTGTGTGCCATTCTTATCTTGTAATGGATAATCCCTAGTTACAATTTCTAACCCTCCTTTGGCATCAGATGTTGATAAAACTGCAATTTTAGGATCTACAACTCTACCTGCAGCAATAGTTTCTAGAGAGCTTCTATTAACATCTTTATCAGTTCCTCCAGAACTTCCACTGCCTGCTTTAGATGCAGTTGAATCATAATCTAAAGCTTGTGTATTTTCTACACTATGATTTGTATGTTCAACTACAGCAATTTGTAGTAATCGTTTTACATCTTCAGGATTACTTGGATTAAAACCTTCAGCAGCTGCTTGAGCTCTTAAAACGTTTTTCATATTTTGTGGAAGAGTCTTATATAAATAATTAACAGCTAAATCAAGACTTTCTTTATCATGATATCCCTGATTAGATGTACTATTTGATTCTGTAACTTTATATATTCCATCTGGTCCATTAAATCCTAATAATTGTTCAAATCCTTTTTCAATTTTATTCTGATATTTAGAAGTATATCTATCAAACTGATTTGAGGATTTATTAGTTCCAAACGCTCCAATAGTAGCTTTTACATAATCTACTATAGATTTCATTCCAACTGTATTAGATAAATCTGTAAGGATACTATTATTATATGCTAGTTCTGGACGTTCTTCTCGAAGATGAATTAATTGAGAATTAGTTAATGCTTGATATTTTTGTGGATTTTTATAATAAGTATCTGCAGATATAGTCTTAATACTGCCGTCTTTATTATACACATATAAGCTACCTTCATTACTAATTGCAACTTCAGACCCAGATCCTTCTTTAATAATTTGTTCTGATGCAGTTTCATGTAATTCATTATTATGTTTAATTCTATTAGCTAAAGATTGTAATCTAATTAAATCAGACATATCATATTGATTACTCTGTCCAGATACAAATAATTCACCTAAGTTTTGAGATTTTCTTAAAAAACTATTAGCTCTATCTAAGAAGTAATCTACATCATTAGGTAACCCATTCTCTTTAAGAACATTAATAATTTCTTTTTGAATAAGTTGTTCTTCTTTATTTTCACTTGTTTTAGAGGTCTGAGTAGCAACTTGTGTAGGCTCTGCAGCATCTCTAAAAAAGGGGGTATAACTAATACCCCCGTTTTGATATCTCTTTATCTTCATATTTATGACATCATTTTTAGAAATAACTTAATAATGTTATTATTTAGTTCTCCAACAGCCTTATTGATAGCTTTTTGCTGGTCTAGATATTGTTGCTCATCTGTTTTACGTAAATATCTACCGCCAGATTTATAACTATAAGGTATAAATCTTTGAATAGGAATTTGCTCAGGATTAGTATAATTAATTAAATATGGTTTTGTATCTAATTTGTTTCCTCCAAGCCAAAATCTTCTTTGAGATTGCTGATAAGGATTAACTAAAGCCTCAATTCCATATTTACTTCTATTAGTAGCAATATCTCCAGAATATTTGTAATTTAAATAATCATCGATTTTCCAACCACTATATTCTGGATTTTTACCCTCATTCTGTTGCCAATTATAGAACTCATTAATTTTACTATTTCTAAAATTAGTAAGCCAATTACTGAAATCTCCAGCAGCCTTTTGTTGTGCTAATTGAGCTTGTAAAGCTTGTTTTTCATTTAGATCCTTGGCATAGTCTCCTCTTAACTGATAAATAAGATTCTTAACATTTTGAGTTTGTTGCGTAATCTTATTAGCATCAGCCATATCTAACTGAGCTAAACCTTGTGCTCAACGGTTTCTATTCTCATTAGTTATCTGAGTTCTAATATTAGCGTATTGTTGTTTTTGAGCAAGTAACTTATCATTATATTGATCTATCATTTGAGAAAATTTAGCATCTCTTTCTCCTTCTAATTGATCAACATTCATATCTCTCATAAGTCTTTCTGCTAATACTTTATTTGGATCACTAGTCGATGTCTTATATTGACGCATACTTTTAATGCGATCATTATACATTCTATGCAACCCATTATCACTAAATCTAGAGTAAAACTCAGTAGGCATTTGTTGTTGAGAACCTATCATTCCTTTACGAATGGCATCTTTCATTTTTTGGGTAGTACGATTGATACCTATTGTAGAAGTAATAAAGTCTCCTATTCCCATTACCATATCAGGATTAATATTAAATCCTTTTCCTTTGCCATGTCCAAAAGCTGTATAATCAGAGTTATCTGTATTATATGAGGATCTGTTTAAATTAGACAAAGTTCTACTAGTAGAATCATTAAGTAATTCTTCTTTTGAATCTAACCTTCCTTTAAACCCAAGATTATTATTAATTTGAGCCATTTTAGCATCATTTAAAATTGAATTATACTGATTCCTCACTACAGTATTTTGAGGTGATTGAACAGCTTTATTTAAGCTTGTAGAAGCACGTTTAATAGGAGTTCCAACAACAGCAACTGGATCTACTTGTACATTAATCGGATTATGATTTTTATCTAGCATATAATCAGCTACACTAGTTCAATTTTGATCTATTGGAGTACTAAATGTAGGATACTTAGTACCAGGTTGTGCTTTTATAATTTTACCGCCTTTTTTATAAAATACTGGATTATTCTCTGGTTTATAATACCAGAGATGTTGTGGTTGATTACTAAATATTCCTAAGTTAGGAGCTAAGTTAGAATAGATTGGCATTGTAATAGGTCTCCGTTTTAGAGCTGTAACAGATGTAAACATTTCAGGTCCTCCGAAAAATCTTTGAACTTGAGAAGTTTGTTTATCTGCATAGTTCTTAAAATAAGGATTGCTTCTATTAGTTTTTGCATCTCTAGTAGCAGCAGTCTTATTCCAATTTCACCAACCCATATCATCTGGATTCCTATAAGTACTAGGAAGTTCATCATATTTAAATTGTCCTGTATTAAGTCCTTTACTCATTGAAGACTTCCAAGGTTTTTTCCAATTGAAATTTACATTAGAGGAACGTTTAATACCATATTCAGAAAGTAAGTCAGTAATATTATCTGTTTTAGCTTTACCTAACTTTCCAATAATTATTTCTTCTAACTTTTCAGTTTTTTGATTTTTTGGAAGTGAATTAACCGACTCAATCTCAGAACGACCTAATTTAATAGTAGGAAGATTTTTATTATTAGTTGGTTTTAAGGTAACCATATCAGAGTTTCCTCCTTTTAATTTTGCACTTCCTGTGTTACGTTTTAAATTAGCAAAACCTCTAACTCCATTTAATACAGTACGAACATCTTTAATAGTTCATTTACCATCTTGAATATTTTCTCATGCAGTTGCTAATCCAGATGCAGCACTTCCAAAACTAACTCCTCTAGTTGCTCACTTAACAGCATTTGCGACAGCCTTAGATTTCTTTAAAGCTTTAGCTATTTTTGCTGCCTTAGCTCCTGAGCCAATCCCAGGAAGTAAAGTAGCTGCATCTAATCCTAGATTAAGTGCTAAATTACTAACATCGCCTCAATCTAATCCATCTCTAGCAATATCTGCTCCAAAACCAGTTAATGAACCTACTGCACCAACTCCAGCTCCAGCAACATTGCCAAATCCTGGTACAAAAGTAGCACCTAAAGAAGCAGCATCTGCAACTAAAGCTGCAATTTCAGCTTTGTCAGCAGCAGTTAATTGTGTACCATCTCCAATAGTTTTTTCTTCTCCAGCAGCGCGAAGTTTTTTATCTGATTGTTGAATTGCTTGTTTACTAGCTTTTGCACTATTAACTCTATTTGCAGCAACTCCTCCAATTTGATATTTAATAACTCCTCCGTTTTTATTACTTGGAACTCTATAAGCTAAACCTAATTGTTCTAAGCCTTCAGGAGTAGTAATACTTCTTAGAGCAGAATTACCTCCTGTTCCTGAATATTGTTGTTGATACTTACCAAGCGTTTGAGTTTTAATTAAATCCTGAAATAATTGATATAAATCAGGATATTTTTGTCCAATAATTGGATTAAACTTAGCATGACGAGTACTAATTGTAGCTATATATGGATTTCTAATAATATCACTAATATATCCCTTAACTTCTGGATCTCTTAAGATTTCAGGATGTTGCTCAATATATTGTCCTAAACGAGAATCAATATTCCAATAATAATTTCTCATACTATCTTCAGATCCAGGTAAACGACTATTTAATGTATAGTTATCATTTCCTGGGTTTTCGTCATGAAAATAGTATAATTGAGTTTGAGGATTATAATACAATGTAGCTCTTGTTTGAGGATTTGAAGCATCTCCAGTACTTGCTACTTCTTTATATCCTCCAGTATTTCCTATAGTATAGTAACTATTAAAAGCAGTTGTAGGATTATTTTCATAGTAAGAATTAACTATATTTGGATCTAATTGCTCTTGTAAAGTATTATTATAATTAATTCTTTGTTTAGTTAAAGGATCAATATATACTCTTTCTGCTAAAGTTCTTAAAGGGTGTCCATAGGGATCAAACTGAGAAGAATCTTCAGGATTGTAATTAGGAAAATAATCATAAACTAAAGGATCACCTGCTTGTCTAACATAGTTACCAGTTAGATCTGCAGCATATCGATTTGGTTGAAAATACGGGGACCACATTGGATTACCTTCTGAATCAACAGAAGTACTAAACCATGGAGATCTAGAACGATTTTCATCCCAATATTGTTTAATAATTGAAGAATTACCAGCAGTTCTCTTATTATCTGCTACAAAATCTAAATACTTTTGAATTTTAGATAAACTATCTTGGTCATCACCCCTATATACTTTTCCATTAATAACAAATAAACCAGAGTCATCTGGAATATAATCCGCATAACTTCCATATTTTCTTTTAAATTCATTATTAAGTCATGCATCTCCAGTTCCAATATATGATAATAATTCTGGATTATTTATAGTTACATTCCCATTTGAATCAACGTTAAATAGGTTATGGTACTTATCATAATCTCATCCTGCTTTACTTCAGTTTTCTTTTGTTTTCTTAAGTTCTTCTTGTGCAGGATCTACTTCTTTTTGAGCTTGAACAGGTTTACTTCCTCCTAAAAAGATACCAATATCATCTAATGCCATAGCATCTTCATCCGTCCAATTTCCTTGTTCAAGCCTAGATATAATATCTTCTATGCCTTGCTCACCATATTTATTGTAAAAGTCTATATAAGCTTGCTTATCTAAATCATTATAGCCTTTAAATTGATCATTATCCCCATAACCTGCAATATCTTTTAGACTACGAAGTCTTCTAGTTGCTTTTAGATTATTAGCTCCATTTATATAAACTCTATTTCCATTTACTAATTCAAAATCTCCAGTATCTTTATTACGCTTATATTCCATAGTAATATCACTAGACCAATCTCTAATATTAATTGGATCTAATGCTTCTACTGGCTTTTTATATTGAAAATCCTTTAAAGCATGAACTGCATTTCTTGCAGTATTTTCTTTTCCCCTTCATAGATTTCCAAAACTTCTGCCAAGTCTACTTCGACGTTTACCTAAACGTTCTGCTTGATTATTAGTAACATCAAACTGTACTCCTTCTAATCTATCGGCACTAGAATCATATGATAAATTAGCACCTGATCTTAGAGCATCAGTTATTTTACTAAATTGATATGCAGTATCTTGATCTAATGTTTTTCCATAAGAAGACATCTGATTTAGAAAATCATCATCAACCTGATATTGATTACCATCTATAGTAAAAGTGCCGTATTTTTGAGTAGGAGTAGAACCGCCTTGTTGATATTTAATTACTTGTGCCATTTTATCACACTTACTTTATATATAAAAAGGGAGATTGATCATGTCAAATCTCCCTTTTATCTAATGATCATTAAATTACTTTTTGCCGAAAAACTTATTTTTCATTTCTCCGCCATTTTCTTTTTTAGCGCATTTCTTACGACCTACTATTTTTCCACCCTTTTTGAAAACTGGTTCTCCTTCAGGAGCTTGACCTACAGGACCCTGCGGGCCTTCACTCATAGCTTGCTGTAAAAGTGCTAAAAAGCCTTCACATACTTGCATTGCTGCCTGGCAATCTTGTGCCTGTAATGCTTGAGCTGCCATCTCTGCTAACATTTGTAGTGGATCTTGTCCACCTTGTGGACCAGCAGGTGCTACAGGAGCAGGAGCGGGACCGCCTTCTTGATACTTTTTAACTTTCATAATTTAAATTATTTTAATTTTTATAGATATCTCATAACTCTATGATTGTCATATATTCATTTAATGCCCAAAGATAATACTTTAGTTATTAATATCCAAATAAAATTACTAAAATTTTCATTTACACTAAATTTTTATGAAAACACTTGCTACATTAGCAATAATATATTATCTTTGTCCTACAACCCAAGAGTATAAAATGAGTCTATTTCATTCTCTTTGGAGATGCTAGATTAAACATGAGGCAATATAGGGTTATAAAAGATAGTTAGTATCTTTTAAGGAGAGTAAGAAATTACTCTCCTTTTCTTTATCTATTTAGGAGATTCGATAAACTCACTTGGACGATTATCCTGTTCATTTATATATTTAAAGATCTTTTTTCCAAGTTTAGCATAATCAGAATCAGCTTTACTTTTATTAGCCTTTTTTGCTAACTTTATTAGAGTTCTAGAATTTTTTCTTGAGAAAATACGTTCACCACCAACCAAATCCATTTGAGGTTTTCCATCAGATCCAAGAATATACATTTTATCAATTTCTTCTTCATCTATATCCTCTTCAAAGTCTAATTCGTCTCCAATCTGAATTCCAGAATTAGCATTAACTTCTAATACATATTTAGTTCTTCCTTCTTCATCTTCAGGAGTAGAAATAATTGGTTCAGAACTATGAGCTTTACCTAATACTACATTATAAACTTCATCATCTTGATTTATAAATACTAAATCAATATCGAATTCCATTTCCTCTGTATTAAATACTACTTGACCTTGATCTTCAGGCATTATAAATAACATACCCTCGTCATCATCCATAGATTCTACATTACCTAAACCTTGAATTCTTTCTTCTTCCGTTTCTGCTATTAGAACTTTATATTCTTTATCTGCTATTTCTATTTTTACCTCTTTCATTATTTCACACTTTTAATTAGTCCACTTCTATCATCTGTATTCTTTAATAGTTCATGACAAACTAATTTTCCAGCTTCAATTGCAATTTCGTTGGATGAATCTTCTTGATATGCTTTATATAAAGCCTCAAGTTTATCAGTAAATTCTTTTCTAAGTGTCCATTCTTCCTTTTCAATTTCTGCTGTCTGAACAATTCCTCCTTCAGATTGTGCTACTACAGGAATTCCTTTTTTAGTAATTTGATCTTTTAATTCTGGATTTACATTTTCTAAATGATGTTTATGTGCATGTAAGTTTCCTTCAGGAATTAAATTCATCTTACCTCCGAGTTGGAATTTTTGTGTTTCTGTAGATTGTGTTGGTCGTTTCTGTAAGAATGCTCTAGCTTCATCTAATTCAGGAAATTTCATTCCGTTTTTAGCCAAGGAATACATATTATCTAATCCATTATAAGTATTGAAGTTTTTACTAGCAAGAGACTGACCTATTTGATTATTCAGTCGCTTTTTACCTGCATCTGTAATATCTAAAGTAGTATTTTGCATTCTTCTAGCTCTAGTTATAGCATTTTGGCCTTTTCGATGAAATCCAAAGTCAAATAATCCAGCTTTTTTATTACTATATTTATCAATACTATTACTGATAAATTTCTTTGAACCACTATATTCGTTACTAATATCAGATGTATTATCTACTAATTTATTAATACGCTTTCCTCCAATACCATTAATTAAATTTAATGCAGCTCCAGCAGCCATTCCAATAGGGCCAAGCATACTTAGACCATCACTTACCATTCCTTGTATTTGAGAACCAGTACCTTCAACACGATCTTTAGTTCCTCCAATAAGATTTCCTATAGTTTTAGCTCCAGTATTAATCATTCCACCCATAGGATTAAATTGACTTACTACATTGTGTCCTATGTCTTTAACTCCAGACATTACTTGAGCAGTAGATCCAGTTTTCTCATTTCCTACAAGGGCTGTGTTAAGATTTCCAATGAACTGGTCTCCCATTTGAAAAGCTCCTCCAAATTTGCCATTTAGCTTATTTACAGTTTCTGCTCCAGCAAATGTATCATTCTGTCAATTTCTAACAGAATCTACAGTTTTTTGTGAAAACATACCTTTTGCGGTAGAGAAAGGATTCCTTTCATCTGCATCAGAATCAGATTTAGTATCTTTAAAATTTCCAATATCTGATTTGATTTTATTCATAGAAGCACTAATGAAAGCATTATAGTTTCCTAAGTTAAGACCAAGCTGTTTTAACATATCTGGACTAATAATATTCCCAGAACTAACTCCTCCTATTTCCATTTTTTTTATTCTTTTATGCATAACTTTGAGTCATTAATGTTTGTAATGCAGTAATAATAACAAGTTTATCACCTTTATATTTAACTCTAATTCTTGCATATTTATCTCGAACTTTAGTTGCCTTTAATGGAGATTCAAAATCATTAGAGCTTGTTTGTTCATAATATATTGGTTGTACTTGGAAATACCAAGAATCTTCACTATAGTATATATTACCTAATCGTCTTCCATATTCTTTTATATTTAAACAATCTGCATGTACATTTAAGTAATATTCATTTCGAATTGGATCTCATGTAACTTCTGTTTTATATCCTTTAGATTCTTTATCTAAATAGATTTCTGGGAAATTAGCGTTTGTAGATTCATTTTTATTAAAAGTTTTATTTCTATAAATAGCTCTTTTACTAAATTCATATACATCTCCAGTAATTTCTATTTCAATAGAATTTGGTTCAACATTATTAGATATTATTACTAAATTGTCAAATATTTTATGAATTCCTTTTGGTTCATTAACTATAAATTCAAACTCAAAAGGTTCCTGTTTATTATATCATTTAGTAGGTAATATTTGATTTGTTTCATCACTATCAAAATAATTTATCTCATCAATAATGTTACTTCTACCATGTACGAAAATATTATATAATAGTGCCTTATTTCAATCATCTTGATATTTCAACATGTCGAATTCTTTTAGCACCTCATAAGGAATAATAGCTCCAGCTGTATATGATCGTTCAATTCCAAAAACAATACAATTACTCATAAGATTTCCACTCTCATCTTCAGAAGGATTATCTTCTGATGAAGTTACAACATATGGAGTATATTTTACTTCAATAGTATAATATAAATAGCCTCTGTCCTCTTTTCTGTATAGATCTTTAAATTCTATTGAAAATGGAGCCGCATCCTTCTGTTCAAGATAATTAGCATAGATTATTTTCTGACGGTCCTCTTCTGATTCAGCATCTATAGCATTTCCAACATTTTTATTTTTAATTTCAACCCAATTCTCACTTACTTCATCTATAAGCCAGGTTTCTTCATTTGCTTTGCATTCAATAAGTGAATCAGTTTTTATTTCATCTTCGTCTCAGTAATATCCTTTTATAACGACACTATTAACATTATATCCATCATATCCATCAACTGTGAAAGTAAACTTTGAGTATTCTCTATCAGAAGTAACATATTTTCCAGTTCATTCTTCTCCTACCTTTACAAGATCATCAGTTTTCCGAAGATTATTACTTATTATACTAAATATTTTACTCTTAAGCAAATCAAAACTAAAATATGTATTATTTATATTTTCTGATAATAAAGGAACTCACGAATATCTAGTAACTCACATGCTACGTACTTCATTATAACATATATTCCAAATTTTATCATTATTATAAAAAGTGAACATAACATCATTTTTATAAGCATTAAAGTGAGTTTTAACATTTCTCGTTCCTAATGCTACTGTTTTTTCAAGTTCCTTAAGATTTATTTCATCATTAAGGAATCTTTGAATTGTAAAATCAGATATAAGTTCAAGACCTCTATCAGAAAATCTCCAAATTTTCTTAGCATATGTATCAACACCATATACTGCTCTAGGAGTTCTTATAATAGAGTCTTTTCATATAGAACCATACATATCAGATATAATTGTCATTTGCTTTTGTAATACTCCAGATCCATACATATGAATATTTTGCCCAGTAGTAGTTTGAATAAGAGCTTTTTCATTTATTGGAACAATAGCTATAGCGTGCTCAAATACAGTTAATAGATTTCCTCCTCAAGGAAGAATTTTTACTATACCTCCATATTGTCTATCTAAATCTTCATATGATAATCCTTGGAATACCTTATATGAGTTCTTAAAGTTTCCATCTACCTGAATATCACTAAACATTATACGAGTATCAAACTCGTCAACTTCATAAGGTACATCTATGTGCTTATAATTTCTTTTAAATCCTAGAGTAGTACTATATCCTCTATTATATAAGTTACTTTCTGGAATTTTAGCAGAAGATTTAGTAGACATACCTTGTATAGGATAAAATCCTCTTGGATTTCCCATTAATGCAATTTCTTCTGTATTAAACTCATCAATGCTTCTAAGAGAAATATTATTATTAGATAATCCTTTAAATGTTATTCAACTTCCAATAGCTACTGCATTAATATCTCCAATATTTATATCATCCCAGTTTTCAGTATTTCTAATACCTTTAAAATTATCTTTTCAAGTATTAAAATCTACTATTGTATCATTTGTAGGAACTGTTTGAGAAGTGAAGTTTCTATGTAACCTAATGGTAGTTGTATAAGTAAAGCAATCACCACGATATAATATTGGAATCATACTCCAATTAAATTCTATAGAATTACCTTCCACGTCTTTATAATCAGTAGTACAATCTGTAATATCTTTGTCTTTTATTACACTAGTATCTGTAGCATATCTATCAGATACTGCAAAGTAAGGAGAATTATCATCGATTCTTATTTGAAAATATTCCTTATTAAATGTTTCGGAGTAATTTTTTATATAAACATTATATAATGATGATTTACCAAGTAAAGTGTTACATCCTACAAAATCAGTAAATACTCCTCTAACTAATTGAGCATCGCTTGATTCTATATCCTCTTTTCCAAAACAGGTTTGTTGTTTAATTTCTTCTTGCATTCCTGCTCTAGTACAAAAGATATTATCATTAATAATTTTCTGAGGAATATCCGAGTCTATATATAAAAGTTCGCTTATTGTTTCTGCATTTGTACTTTCAACATTTGTTAAATCTAAGGTATAACTTCTTCCTGATGCGTTATATTGATTAAACTTGTATGCTTCTACTAATTTATATCTATCTGAGTTAAGTAGAGATTGCATTTGCTTATCACACTTAACATCTGCTGATAATAATCCTGAATAGCTACAATTGTTACTATATATAAGTTTTGAATCATAATCGTTAATCAATACCTTATTTTTATTTACAAAAGATTCTGTTACAAGCTTTGGATTTTGGCCTCCTTCAGAAAGATCAAGACAAGGAACTCCACTTACAGTGTCAACTCCTATAGATAACCCAGAGAATAAAAATGTTGGAATACGCTGTTGCCTAACAAAGTAGTATCCCTTAATATTCAGTTCTTTAAGTTTATTAATTACAAATTCAGGGATTCTAATTTTTAATCCCAATGGCTTCACAGATTTTCCGTCATGATCAATAATAGTCTTATCTTTAGTAAATCTAAATACTCCTCTTGTATTTTCTAAAGTTTCTAAAGATATAAAATCTTTATTTTCTATAGTTTCAGGATCTCTTAAGTCTATATTATAATCATAATTACATTTATTACTTGATATTATCTCTCCATTATCCCCTTTTTCTTTAAAATGATAAGTTGAAAGATTAAAATCAATACCTCTAAGATTATATACAGGAGATAAATGCTCATCATTATATATAAATACTACTCCTAGTCTATAAATTTCTCCAGGGAAATATCCAAGTCTATAATATATATTATATGGAGAATAGTATTCTGCAGCAGTAATATCCCCTTTATAAATTCCATATTTATCTGTAATATATCCTATATCATGTTCTTGACATTCTTCTACATTAATATATAACGCAAGATTACTTAAAGTGGCAGAGTCTTCTTTAAGTTTTGAAACATTTGCAAAGAATAATCTATTTTGAACTTGTGCCTGGCTTTTTACAGACTCTACATAGTTATATTGTATATTTAAATCTTCTGCAGTTATGTCTTCAAGTTCTTCAAATCCATTAATGGTTATTGTTTGATTGACATCAGTTATTTCATAAGTCTTTTTTATTTTATGAAAATCTGTTTTAGAAATACCATTTACATCACAACTTGTTCTACTATAATATATATTTATATAACTAAAAGACGTATCTATATTCTTAAGATAAAGTATTATAGATTTATCAGTACGTTCATCCATATAAGCTCCAACACAAGTCTTAGGATTTGATAAATCTCCTTTAAATACAGACACTATTCCTGATTCAGCAACAATATCAGTTTCATTATAGTCACTATCAGAATATTTTATATAAAATATATAATTCCCTCCTTTGAGAGTTCCAAAGTAATCTACATTTTTAAATTGAATCTTTGGAATTCTAGTAACGTTTCTAAATAACCTAGTTTGTTGATCTAATTCATTTTCTGTATATAAATTAGATTGTTTAATTTGGTTTCGATTTATAATTTTATATCTATTATTTTCTAATAACGCTACTCTAGTATTTATTATTCTAGGAGGATTTTTATCATCGTTGAATATTAAATTTGTACTTCCATCATAAGAACTTTGACATTCTATGTCTATAGGATTTTCTAGATCTAATTTTAATTGAGAATTACTTACTGTAAAATCATCAATCTGATCATCAGATTTTTTTAAATTACGTAAAGGATTATACTCTCAAGCAATATCTCCAGTATCCTTGTACTTTTTTACTTTCAGTTTTATATCCATTATTGCCCGTCATCATATATATTAGAAATAAACTCTCTTGCTACAGAACGCGTATTATTATCTGTCTCTCTCATAAACAATTCTAAAGTAGCATCCATATTAGATCTTACTTGATCTGTAAACACCATACTTTTTATAGCATTAGTTAATTTCACTTTATTTGCATTCTCATTATACTCATGAATAAGATACAGGTCTCCACTTTTTATATTCGGCTGTCTTTCTAATTCATCTACTTTAATTCTTACATCACTATTCTTATTATCTATTAACCTTTGGAGTTCATATTTAAAAGATTCATCAGGAGTAACTATACAATTAAAATTGACATTTGTATTTGTAGATATCACATTATTGTCTGCAAAAGATACTCCATTAAATATTGAATCTATTTCATCTGGAATGTCAACTCCCTCATCCATGAAATATTTTCAATCATATGTTCCAGAAAGATTAATAGTTTTTATATATACTGGATTTATAAGAGATTCTCCATAGTTATATAAAGAATAATAAATTATATTATTTTTAGAAGACATACAATATCTTAAACAGTATATCATCATAAGATAGGAATACATACAAGTTTTGGAAATATAAGAAGCATCTTTCTCTGAAGGCGCCTTATTAGCACAGTAATATATACAAGGTCATGAATTTTTTGTTTCATATGACATTGCAAGACAGAAATTATTTGCAGATCCGTATCTGCCAAAGAAACCAGAATCTCCAGAATGGCTACTATCATTACTATATTTTGCATTATAGAAATTATATATATTAAATCCATAATCATCTGCATAACTTTTTGTACTAGTTGCAGAATGGCCATCTGGTTTTCAATCTGTTCTATGCCAATTAGTTCCACTTGAAATATTTAAATCTCCAAGAACACTAGGTCAGTTCTTTTCTGGAGTGAATGCTTCTGTATTCTCACCATAATACAACTTATTGTTTTCAAACCTAATAGTAAAAGGACCTACCTCTTTCCACCAGAAACACATTGATCATTTATCTCTTCCAGAACCGTCTTTTCTAAATTCTACATATTCAGGTCTATATTCTATTGTATGAGTATCGTCTTTATCTGTAACTTTAGTTTTAGTTTTTCCAATAGGATGATATTCATATAAATATTTATCACTACTACTGATTTCTTTTACAATATTATATTCAGTATTTGTAACTGTAAAAGTATTAAACAAATCAAATGAAAAAGATCCATCTATTTTATTAAAGAGTAGTGTATAAGTATTGCCTTTAGAATCTATAGCCTTGCCATTGTTAACAGTAACGCCTTTAGAAGTGATTCATCTTCATAATCTACCGTCATCTCCATTTTGGTCTTTTGGAACAGATATAGTATATACTTCAGAGTTTCCTACCTTTTTAATAGAATATGTATTGCCTTGTTTAAATATAGTCTTAATTCCAATCTTAGAAGTATCATACGTTTCTCCAGGAGGTTCTGGATATACTAATTTAATTTCACTAAAATAGTCACTAGAATCAAATGAATAATTATTTATTTTTTCATCTTTTGAATCTTCATTACCTCTTCGTTTTAGAAAAGCAGTTTCTGTAAACGCATAATTACCTGAATTAAGTTCGAGTTTTATATAATCAGCAAAGTAATTTACAAGGTCTTGTCCTGTAATATCCTTAAAGTTATCTTTAACATAATATCACCTATTTACAAGTTCTGTGGCATAAATTCTATTTTCGGCAGGTTCTATATCTCCTCTAATAGGATTTCCAGATTCAATATTAATAACATAACGAAGACTTAGAAAGTATATATCCTCTTTATTAAAATTAACTTTTTTTATCTTAGGTTCTCCAGTTTGAGTAGTATCATACTCTGCTATGTCTTCATTATTTTCAGAAAAGGGTATATCTATAATAATAGTTCCATTACTTATTATATCAGAAACCGAAGTCCAATCAATAGCAGTATAGGGGTTGTCTGAATCTGAAGTAGAATATCTTTCTAACTTATATTCAAGGCTAACTCCAGGAAAACTTTCTCAAGAAGTAAGCATTGTTAGAGAATTATCTCCTACAAAATATTTAAAATAATTTCTTCCAAAGTGTATTTCATTAGGATCTATTGTTATAGGATCTCTAGAAATTGTTTGTGTAAATTGACTATATATTATATAATTTTTCTTACCTTCATTTTCAACTAATAATGCGGGAGTAATATATTTGTAGTTTCCAAGCGTTTTTGCCTCAATAGTATTAAATATTATAGACTGGAAATTATTATAAGATATTAATTGATTAGGCTCTAGACTTATTGGAGATAATTTACTTATATTTTTTTCATCTAAAGTATCATAATCATGTAAAAAATATACTAAATTATTTTGAATCTTATCTAAATCTCCATCAGCATAATTTACAAGATTCCAATAAGTTTGTACTCTAAGATCTCCGCCTGGATAAACTTTTATAGCATTTGAATCACTATTATCTACATATATCTTACTTTTATCAAAATATATATTAAATTGTTCTGGAACTGTAATACTAAACTTTACAGCAAGCCAACCAGGAATATCCCAAGATATAGGAATCCAATCACTTCTATTAGTTGTGGATTTATCGACTTGTAATTCAAGAAGCCCATCTATATTATACAATTTATTTTCATCTGTAAGAATATAAGGAACTAAGTGTCTATAGTATTTATTGTTTAACTGTTCAAGTGCTTCCTTAAAGGAATATTCATCTAAATTTTCATATATAAGAAGATACTTATCTCCTGGATTTAAATAAAAATTAGGATCTTTACTAAGAAGTATGATTTTAGTTTCACCTTCTAAATCTTTATATAAAGATGTTTTATCAATAATAATATCCTCAATTGTAGCATCCTTATTATCTACAATTGGGGTAAAGATTGTTTGTTGTGATGGAAAACTTCCAATTTCTACTTTGTCGTCAATTGGATTATATGAAATAATATATAATACTCCTTGGTGTTCTTTCATTCCAACAGGAACAAAACCATTACTCAAAGCTCCATTTTTAAACCCATAATTACCCATATCGTTTTGTAAGGCAAATTCATTACCATTATAAGTAATTAAAGTGCCGTTTAAACAATCAGTCATTACAGTATTTGGAACCATTAATGGTTCTATATCCTTTATCATTCCTCCATTAAACTGATTTATTTGATTTAATTTGTTCTTCATAGTTATTATGTAGTTATTGCTGCAGAAGGAATCTTAACTTCTCCAGATGCAGATATAGTAATTTGAGTATCTCCACTTCCTAAAGTTGCAGAACCGTCTTCATATACAACTAAAGGCCCAAACTTACAAAAAGTATCATAGTTATTAATATTATATAGATTGCCTCTCTTCAAACTACATTTGCCTGTATTTTCGATACTAATTCAATTTTCTTGAGCATCGTTTATTCCAACGAATGATGTTCCTAAAGCAGATATTTTAAGATAACTCTTTTGTTCAGCACTATTGTATAGGCATATAGTTGGGTTATTTAAATAACAGTTATCACTATAAATCCCTATTCCAGAAGGATTTAGTATATCGTCTGATATTACAGATAAATTTCCAATAACTGTATTACTAGTTTGATAAAAACTGATAGATTCAGGATTAGTTTCTAGTATAATATTATAATACTCTGAAGTTTCTTCAGGCTCTTGATAATATTGTACATTAATTGAGGTAAACGGTTGTTCTTCAGTATCTGAAGTTAGATTCTCAGCTTCTGAATATGCATACAACCCAATAGATTCTGAAGAAAGAGCTAGAAAGCTTGCTTTATCTGAAATGTATGTAGTATGTACATATATTTCGTCATTATTAATACCTGTGACTATGAACTTTGCACTAATATTCTCAATCTCCTCAGATGTATCTTTTTTGTATTCATTTATAATTAATTCTCCCTCTGTACCAGGAGTAACAAATCCTGAATCTATATATAATTTTAAAACGACACCATTAAATGTAGATTTATTTTCCTCTGGAATAATGTAAATTTTTGTTATAATCTCATTGTATAGATTAGATGAACGTGCAATATTTTCTGCACTTTCAGTAATTTCTGTATCTTCTGTATCTTCTGTAATTTCTTCAGGATCTATATAATAATTATCTGCAACAGATAATGGTATGCACGAAATATTCTTTCAAGATTCAATGTTTATTGGCTCCCAATAAAAAGATTCTGATAAAAGTTGTTTATCAAAATCTAATTGATGAGAGGTATATGTTGATGGAGTTTGTCAATTATAACTTGTATTTACAGATTTTACAAGATCTTTAGCAAACTCAACGAATGTAGTCTTACTAGTATTTATTCCTTTTACAGAATATAATTTATATAGAAGCTGTAAAATATTTATTCCAAGATCATATAGATTTCCATCAATATCTAGCTCGCTTGCTGTAACACTTATATTTCCTCCAATTGAGATATTTCCAGAAAGAGTTTCAAAACTAAGTTTTTTAATATTAGCATTACTACAAACTACTGTATTACATGTAACTTTCCCATCTTCAGCTATAAATTTTCCATCTGTAGTTTCTAATGTATTAAAAGAGATGTTCTGTTTATTTAATAATGCTTGAATATCATTTCAACTATGCCCATCAATAAACTGTGCATTAAGATTACTTATAACTTCTGAACTACTTAATTTAAATGGAGGGGTTCCATTAAATATTACAGTATTATCAAATATTATATTCCCTTCAAGAGAAGCATCTGAATTTTGAGAATCACTAAAACTAAAATAACTATTATCTAATGTATAATAAATTCCTCCGTTTAATGCAAAGATTATTTTTCTATCTCCAGGATATTCATACTGCCCTGTCTCATATAATAATATATCGTCTACAATTATAATTTTAGACTCTATAGATTCTTCGTCTTCATCATCAGTTGTTTCTTTATCATAATTTAACTTATAATATTTATCTCCAACTTTTACTCTTATTACCCCACTAGTTTCAAAAACTAAATTTCTTCTAGGAGACCCTATTATTTCTTCTTTTGCCATATTAAATCATTATTATTTTATTTTTTACATCTCTATATGCTATATATTCAAAGTTTCTTGTTGTGATTTCACTTTTTAAAAATGTCCATCCAACATCAATTGGATAGTATAATTTAAAGAAATGTGTTCTAGATCTATCTAAATAACACTCTTCTTGTATTTTATATAACTTCAAATCTCTAAACTTTATTTTAGATCTACGCTTTGAAGTTATCTGAGTTTTATAAAATTCTCACTCAGCTTCAGTTAGACCGAAATAGTACGCTCCGTTATATACTTCTTGAGCGTACTTATATTTCAGTCTTAATTTAATACGATGTTTAATATTATTATATCTAACTCTTTTATAATCATCAAAAAACATCTTTCCACAAAAAGCAGTATAGTTATGATTTCCTAAAACTACATCTGCTCCACTTTTAGCTAATAAATGAAAACTACTAAAACCGTGTTCTATAACTCTTTTTAACTCATCTTTTGAGATCTTTGGATATTTTTCTTGTATAATACCTAAATAATCGTCTAATTCTTTAATCATAATTAATAGTACACTTTTGCTTCTTCAGTATATTGATCTATGAGTTTTTTAAGATATTTATCAACATAGATTGGTTTTTCCATAGTTTCTTTATTATGCTTCATATATCTATATACTAGCTGGTTTCCTGTAAATTGAGATAATACAAAATCAATATTATTAAATTTACCTCTTCTATATGCTTGTTTAAAGTCTTCATCTGCAATTTGTTTCATAGAAATTTCTCCATAATTCCCAAAACGCAGAGGTAGTACAAAGGTAACATTATTATTTATAATATCCAATAAGATCTCATAAAAACAGTCATCAAAAATCTTAGCAGCTAGATTCTTACGATCTTTATATCTATTTTTTACTCATCTTCCTTTTAATAACTTAGGATTTAACCCATTATATAGTTCCCTAGAGTTAAAACCATGAGGAAACATTTTTTTATTCATTAGTTAACAGGTTTAAATGATTTCTTATATTGCTTTCTATCCCAACGTGTACGAGCATCAAGAATCTCATTCATTTCATTTTGCGAGATATGTTCAGGAACTCTGGCATCACTACAAGCTCTTAATCATTCTTGTTTAACTACTTGAGCCATTTGAAAAGAATTGCCATCTCTTAATACAAGACTCTTTTTATATAAATCAATATATGCTGCATATGCAGCTAATGCAGTTAATTCTTTATCTGTTATAAGTGGAAGTCCGTCATCATCTACAATTACACCATGATACAGTACAGATACATTCGAATAATCTCTATCAAACTCTAATGCATTATTTATCTCATTATAATTTAATAGTTTTCCTGATTGATATAAAGGATCTTTATTTCATTTTCAAGCTTCATTATATCTTTCATAATAAGCATTTTGAACTAATGGAAAAATACTAGTATCTGAAGTAGATTGAAAGTCTTCAAATGGAATTGTCACAGATTCTATAAAAGATAAATTACAAGGTAATTCTAGTATTCTGTTTGTAGTATCTCCTACATATCTATACATTCTAGAATGTTTGTTACCTATTAACTGTAAACCATTTAAAACTATATCCTCAAAATTATCAGGATTTATTGTAACCCCGTATAATATATTAGCAAGAGAATATACAGAATTTATATTATTTAACTTCATAACTATTTAGGAGTTTGATCGTTAGGAGTGACAGGAGCTGCAAGTTGACGATACCAGCGAATATATTTCTCAGTCATTCTTTTAATAATTTCATCAGATAGAATTCCACAATCTAGATATACTTCAGGATTTTCAGAACAACAATCTCATTCTAAAAGCTTTCTTGGATCTAAGAATAGTGCAATTACAGATATATATTTTACAAAAGGAACATTAAAAATATATCCATCCATATTACCATTAGAATTAATTGCAGTATCTATATAGACATATGGACTTCCTGGTTTATTTTTTCTATACTTATGAAATCTATAAGTTTCATCTGTATAAATATTATAACGAGTATGTCTATCTATACTGCCAACAAATCTTATTGTATCAATTCCGTTTATATAAATAATCGGTGGAATTTCAAAATGTAATGCTTTTTCTCCAACTTGTAAATCACAACATTTTGACATATAATCACAATCAACTTCAATACAATTAATTGCTAAAAATAATTCATCTAAAGTTAAAATTCCTTTTAAAAGAAATTCTCTCATTATCTGATTACGTTCAGCTACTACTTCATCCTGAAGTTGTTCTACAGATATTTTGGGATTTGAAGTAATTCCAGCTAATCCAGTTACTGTATTATTATATACAGCACTTGCTATTTGTTCTATTGTCATAAACTTCAGTTTAAAAAATTAAAGGCAGGACAGGGAAATACCCCGCCCTGCCTTCTCTAAACACTTTTATATATTGAAGAATTACGCGATTACCTTGAATTCTTTCGAGGCTTCTGAGCCATAATAAGAAACAGTAACTTTAAGTACATCACCTACTTCTGCAGTTTTTTCTGAAACAACAGATAATAGACCTGATGTTTTACCAATTTCGTATTTACCATCAGCGTTTTCTACAGCATACGTAACATCTTTTGTAACATCGCCACTAATTGCAGGACCTGAAATAGTTTGCTTAATAGAAACTTTTCCAGCATTAATGTCTGCAACAGTTAGATCAGCATCATTTAGAATTGTAATTTTGAAAAGTGCATCAGGAATGTCTACAATAACTTCTGAACCAAATGCTTCTTTGATTGCTGTTTCAAACTCATCAGCAATAGAACTCAATACATAGAAAGTATGAGTAGTAATTGACTTCAGAGCCTGACCAACAGTACCTTGTCCATGAAGACCTCTACGAGGTGAGCAATATCCAAAAGAATATTGAACATAGAGACCACCCTTAACAGGATACTCCTCTTCATTTAAAGCATCATACCGAAGATTAGGATAACTTGGGAATCGAAGATTCTCCTGAATCCATGCGGCTGTACCAACTTCCATTTCATTAGGAACATAGCTATCTTTGCGGTTAGCTTTAGAAAGTGCATCAAATACTGTAACATACGTCCATTCGTTGCAAGCATCTGCAGGACATCCGTTGTTATCTGCAAGTTGTAATTCAGCTACTTTAATAGTCTGATGTGAATCAATTCCACTAATTTTTACTTTATTAGTATCAACTTTTGTAACACGTGCAAATCTATAATTTTCAGGAATCGCCATTTCGATAGCTTTAATCATAATTTCCTGAGCATCAGCAAGATTGCTAGCATCAAGTTCGAATTCAGCCATAATTGGCTTACCAAACTTATACCAGGGATAAGCATAGTCTGAAAGATATTTTCCATCTAAACTAAAACCTACAATTACACGATAAATACCAACGTCTGTTGGAACATTAAGTATAACTGAAGGAGCAACTCCTTTGTTGTACATTGTTTTATAAACAACTCCATCAATTAGACCTTCTTTTCTATAATCTGCACAACGAAGTACACGAAATAGATTTACAGCTCCAGTCATTGCCTTGAAACGAGGAGTTACACCATCTTCAAGTACATTTGAATTGATTATTACTTCTTTTTGAAAATCAAACATAGTTTTCTAATTTTTAAGTTAATAAATTTATTTATTTCCAGGTACGGCTATAGTCTGATTAATAGGAACGTTTGTTTGTAATCTTGGATCACCTGCATTCTCTAATAATAGTCTAGTTACGATATTAATAATCTCGTAACAAACATAGTCTGGAAATTCCAGGGTTTGAGTATTATCTTCTGGTAATAATACATCATCCTGAGTCATGGAAACATACATAGGAGCTTTTACATAAGTAATATATACATTATTTAAACTTCAATTCGAATCGCCACTATGTATTTCCAAATTTACAGAAGATTGATTTACAATCCTTTTATATGGTTCTTTTAATGCATAAAATCGATATTTTCCATCCTCTGTTTTAATATAATTAGGACGATAACTACCTTCTTTAATTTCATTATCCATAACAGGATTTGTTACTGGTTGATCTTTTTCATTTCTATTAATAATATAATAATATGGCTTCTTATGTGAAGGTTTCATATAATAATTATTAATAATACCTGCATAAAGATCTGCAGTTAATCTTTGACATGTTGAAGTAATAGTTCTTTGCACTCCATTTCCACATCTAGATTTATTTGAATCACTACCTGTAAATTCTGCAATACAATTCAACATATGTAAGTAATCTTTAGGAAGTTGTAGCTCTCAAACAGTATCATTAAATTCCTGTCTTGGAGCAATTTTACCTACTTTAATTACTGATGTAGTTTGTAAAAATCCTAAGTCATCTGAACTTTGTTGATTGTACTCACTTCTATTATATACACTATTTATATATTGTTGAATTGCTTTATTAAACAAGTATATGAAGTCCTCAAGTAAAACTTGAGGAGCTTTCACCTTGTTGCATTCAACTAAAATGTATTCATATGCTTGTCTAATAGTCATTATATATTGTTATTTATTGCTTTTCTTCTTTTCCGTATTTTCAACTTTTTCCTCAGCTTTATCTTCAGCCTTTTCCTCTACTGTTTCTTTTAAACTTAGTTTCTGAAGATCAGGGTATGTCTCTAATGTAATACCCTCGTAGATAGTTTTATTTGCAGGAATCTTCAAGAAGAGTAAGATAGATTCGTCAGTTGTACCTAGACGAACATCCCCATACATCCAAACTCCACTTTGAAGGTTGATAACACGTTGTTCTTTTGCGTCAATAAGCAGCAGTTTAAGTGCTGTATCTGATCCTGTATAAAGGTCAATAACAACCATTGGATCTTTTTCCGCTCTTTGATATAAATAGTCCTGAACATCTGAGTCAGGAGCATTTCTCATTGATTTGCCAAGTAACCTTGTTTTGGTAAGTCTTCCTTTAGCAGAATCTTGTTCAATATAAGTGAACGCTTTTGTTACAAGCTTCATACGTTCGATACGTTTTTCAGATTCAACTCCAGGTCTTTCTACATAGAATTCAGCTTGACCATAACGTTTTGGACCTCCGTCAATTAAAAGATTACCTTTTGAATCTTTAGAATCTCTTTCAGGTGCAATTAAGAATGAATCTTTAATGCAAGTCCAAATATTTCTTTCTAGAGGATTATCTAAATCAAACGTTTTACCATCATAAATCTCTATTCGTTCATCTTCCTTAATAAAGTAATTACTATCAGGACTATTAATTTCTGCTTCACTTAAGATCATTTCTGTATCTCCACTAGCGTCTACCTGACGAACTCTTTTTACAAAAGGATAGTTTGAACCATTTGCTTGTTTTAAAGGATTAATAAAGCAATGTGCTTTTTCCTTACCATATACATTTCTTAAAGTTACTATATTATTCATATTTATTCTTATTAAATTTATCTATACCAAATAATGATATCTAAGTTTTAAATATTTTGTAGACTTCTCCCGAAGGAGAAGCCTACTAATATTCTATTCTATCTTTTTATATTACTTTTCACTAACTAAGATAAAGCTACGATATGGGTTGAATACACCAACACCAGCATAACCCCAGTCAATAAGTTTAGTTGCAGCTACTGGGCTTGCAACAGGACCACTTTCACGTCCACTTCTACGACCAACACCCTCTAACCAGTTATGGCAGAACTCATTGTTCTTGAATGTGAACATTGCAATAGCGGGTTTTCCACTAGCAGCATCAGCAGTCAGATCAAGGAAGATACCATATTTCTTCTCAGGGAATTCGATATCAAGAGCACGGTCAACTTTGAAAGTTACAGTATTACCTGCATACTCGTATGAGTTATAGGTTGCACCAACTTTGATATAATCATTAGCACCCTTAGAGAACATGAATGTACCAACAGTCTTCCAGTCACGAAGATATCCTGACAGACTATCTTGAATTTCAGCCCACATAGGAGTATTGCAAATAAAGATATATTTATTGCCAGTAGGATTATTTGATTTAGCGATCATGGCAAGGATAGCGGTATTCATAACTTTATTAGTCATCTTTGAATACACATATTTACCTGCGAAACGCTCAATCTGAGGAATAATACCATCGCCAGAGATAATAGGCTCACCTGTTTCAGGATCAAAGATCTTAGGTTTACCATTCTTATCTACGTTAGTCTTACCCCAAAGCAGTGCATTTGCACGAGCAGCCATGAAGTTATCAAGACAATCTTTTTCTGCAGCATTCATTTTGTAAACAGGATCACTTTCTGTTCCTTTACCAATCTGAATGAAAACGTCCTCCATTGCACGATACTTAGCAGTGTAGTCTACATCTGCACGGTGTGTTGCAATAAATGTACGATGCTTTTCAACATTTGACTGATACTTAACGTATCCTTCCTCATGCATTTCAGGCTGATAGTTCGTTAAGAAACGAGTCTTCATACCTGGCTGGCAGAATTCAACATCAAGAGTAGCATTGTAATCTGAATCTTGTAGTTTACCTACAATCTCCCAGTCTCTATCTGATCTACGAACAGGACGTGACAGGAAGATAACTTGCTGACGTGATCCTTCGATGATCATTACGTCATTTCTCTGATAATAATTTTCAGGGAAGTGGAAGATGATATCAGTACCCTGAGCACCATCGCCATCAGGAACCTGTAGGAAAGGAATTCTCTTAATAAATCCTACATTAATGTCCCACTCTACCATAAATGAATTAATACTTTGGAAACTATTTTTCTTGTCTTTTTCCATTGTATATATATTCATCAGAGATTCAGTAAGGTACGATGCGGTATACTGCTCATAAAGTGATGATACAATACCAAGACGTGCAGGTTTTTCACCTAAAAATTTGTAAAAATCCTCATATGTACGAGTTGAACTCATCTGAGGACGTACTGTACTAAAACTAGAAATTCTCATATTGTTTAATTTAATTGTTTATTTATAATTCGTCATCTCATAATGACGCGATTGATTTATCTGGATTTGATTTATTTTTCTCTTCATTAGTAGGTATTACAGTTGAAGGTTTAGGAGGCTCATTCTTAGGAGCTGCGGGCTTCCTAGTTTCCTTAATTAAACTCTTATAATACTGAGAAATACCTGAAATAGCATCTTTACCAAAGAGACGATACCAAGCAAGCTCTACAAGAACTTGTGGATCATTTAAATCTTTAAAGAACTGGCTAGCTCCATTTTCATCTTGATCTAGAATATAACTAAAGATCTCTTGTTTATCGTGATCTTCAATTTGTAAACTATCAGATTTTTCATCTTGATAGTCAAGAGAGATTTCATTGAAATTTACTAACTGTTCCTCAAGTGTTGATTTAAATGCGTTATACTGTTCCTCTTGAGCTCTTTGTGTATCTTCTACTGCTTTATCTTCTTGTGCTTTATATTGGTTTCGAATTGTCTCTACCTTTTTCTTAAATAAGTCTTCATTACTCTTTGCTAAGTCTAAATCTGCTTGAATTTCCTCTTCAGTCATACATTCAAACTTAGATTTAAGATCGGCAATATACAATTCTTCATCAGAGTAATCATCTACAGAATAAGCTTTATTTACAGGACCATTTTGATTAATATAGTCTTGCACTGCTTTCTGAGAATAATATTCAATAACGTCCTGAATAGTTGCGTTATTATTTCTTAAATATTCAATTGTTTTAACTTCATCATCAGATAAATCAGGCTTAGCTAATTCATTTAGAATATTTAATTGTTCATCTCTATCCAACGAACTAAAGTCTACTTCTTGTTCATTACCTTCTTCATCTTGATAAAGTAAAGTTTTTCCATCTCTTAGTCCTCTACTTTTCAAGAACTCACTAAACACGTCTAAACCCTCGCCAGTATTTAGGTCAGGGTTTTCAGGAGGTTCTTGGTTAGTAGGACTAGGTTCAGGTTCTGGCTCACTATTAGTATTTTGATCTGTAATAGGAGTTTTGTCTGTTGGTTCTGGATCTTCTAATAGAAAATCCATGTGATTTTGTCCATCGATAATCATAATTCTTATTTTTCCTTATTAATTGATTATTAATATGTTTATATATTCGCAGCAAATATAATGTATTAATTTTTAATTTCCAAATAAAAAAAAGAATATTTTTTACTTTTTCTCTGAAAATAGATTAAATTTTCAATTAATTGCTTCTTTTCGAATATCTTTAACATATATTTCATCTATTGGTAGGTAGTTTGATATATTATCTACAATTCCATTAATATCATAATATACATTTTTAATTTTAGTAATAACATGATCACAATTATAATATGCTTCTGCTTCTGGAAATATGTATTTTAATATTAAATATAATTGATAACAACTACCTTGAGTATAAACTTTTTCAGAGCCAATAAAAGACTCTCTTATTAGTTGTATAACTTTTATTGGCTCTAGACTATACATAATTTACAAATATTTCTATTTATTAACTTTGTATTGCCTCAACAAAGTCTAGAATATTATCAGTAATAGATCCAGCTTTATCAAGCTTATCAATAAGTGACTTTAAGAAATCAACTTCACTATCTGTAAATTCAACTGTTAAAAGTTCCTTTTCTGGTAACCAAACAATTTTGTTATCTTTATTCTCAATTTTCAATGCTTCTACTTCTTCACTTGAAAAATCAATCTTTTTTCTAACATTACGCTTTGAGATCATTTCAGTTACTGAACCTTGTTCAGGTAAATTCATAAGTAACATTAATCGTGTAGCTACATTTAAATCAATTTTTTTCATTTTAGTTTTATTCATATTAGTTCATATTTTAGTTAATAATCGCAAAGTTAAAGATTATTTAATAAACAAACAAATTTTTATACAAATTATTGTATATAAACAGAAAAGGAGTGACATTTCTGCCACTCCTCTCTATCTATTCATTTAACATATCTTTTAGTTCAATTAAATCTTGATGACTTAAAACTAAGGCTCGATTTACCAAAGGTAAATTCATCTTTATTTTTCCGCTCCCGATTTCAAGTTCTCCTAGAAATCCACTATTGACTTTGAAAGGTTTAGTGTTAATTACATTATCAATCATTTCAGATAATATACCATTAACGTCAACCATACCATCTTTGTCAGCGATTTGTTTTAACATTCCTTCAACTTTATAAGCATTGTTGTCAATTACTCTAGTTATCAAAGGCTTAGCAAATGCCATCATTGGATTGCTTTGCGACAATGAAGTTAATTGTTTATCAACAAAATTATTAAGTCTAGTCATTATTACATCTACGTGCTGCGCCATTGTTTAATAAATTCTTCATAAGTTAAACCTGGGTTATCTTTAGAGAATTCGCGGAACTTTTTAAAGATAGCCATCTCATTATCTGTCTCTTCTACTATCTTGTTCTTTAACTTCTTAACTAATTTTAGCTGTCTTTGTAATAAGTCCTTACCCTCTGAATTACTTTCAATTTTGGCTTTTACTAAATTGAGTAATTCTACTTGCACCATTTGTTGTAATGAAGCTGTAATTTCTGAATATTCTTGATCTTCAAAAAATCTAGCTTTTTGACTTTCTGTTAAAGAACTCATCTCTTTATCTATATCATCCCATATTAAATCATTATGGAGAGTTCCCTTCTTCTGCAGTTGTGCTAGTTGGGCTTCATATTGTTTTAATAGTTGTATCTGACTATTAATGTCAGTTGAGGATAATAGAGGATCTGAATTACCTAGGAAAACTTGATTCACAGGATACATCTTTTATGCTGGTTTAAAAATTAGGCAGCTGGAGTTGTGGTTGGCTCAAACAGAATGCTGTTTGAATATCCTGTGCAAGGACAAAGAGGATTATAAAGTGAACGTTGTACTGTATCTGTACCTACCTCAACAGCAGCTACACGAATAGGATAGAAGGTATTATTTGCATAATTTACTATCTTATTATCAGCACACATTCTACGTTCAGCCTCAAGATTAACCATACCTGCTACACCGCCAATTTGCATCTGAAGAACTTTACTTCTCCAAGGTTCAACAGCGGCATTAACAGCAGCAGCAGTCTCTAATTTACCAATACGATCAGCTAATACATCAAATTGATCTCTCTGATTTTTGTACAGTCTAAAGTCAGCGTCGATCTGGCTCTTGTAAAGTCCAAACATTTCACCATTAATAGTCTGACGATCGTTAAAACGAGCGTTTGCAGACAGTAAAGCAAAATCATAAAGAGCTTTCTGATTAGCTAACTCAGCATTGCAAGAGTGTTGCCAAGCTTGGAATGTCGTTGGACCACCAGTAATAGCTTCAGCAGCTAAAGCACCAGCAGCTGCACTACCTGTATTTCCAAGTCCGAATAAACCTCTTCCGCTAAGAGCTAAAAGTCCTAATGCGGTTCCAGCAATACCTACAATATTTTCACATAAGGTCGTTAATCTTATGCAGTTCTCTTATGAACTTCTACATCTTTATATATACATGTAGTTAAGACTATATCTTCATCCAATTTGGATGCTCCCCATTTCGCACTACTTAGTGTTACTCTCTTCCGAGATAGTCGTTGAACTTTCAAAGATATTTCTATCTAAGCTTAGCTGCTGATTGTCCATTTCTGGAGTTTCCAGCAATTAAGGGAGTTTTGCATATAATATTACTATTATAAGGACCTAGTATATTAAGCCTAATCCAGTACCAGCTACACCTTTTGAAGCGTATTCTTTTTCACCGCTTTCATATACATCTTTGTGTACCATTTCTTTCTTTTCTACTACTTCCATAGTTCTATTATTTTTAAATTAATTAAATCTATTTGTTGTAAGCTTACAGTACAAAGATACTACCACATCAATCCAAAACATAACGTTACTATGAAAATAAAAAATCCCCTTAAGTTTCTCAACCTAAGGGGATTAGAAGGATCTATAATTAGTAACTCATTACTAATTCTTTTCCTGTAAAATATCTAAATCTTTCTTATATCAATATAATTCTTTAAATCCTATTTGTTTACGACCTTTAGGAATCTTACCTGCTCTAACATAATTATCAAACGTAGCTCTACTAACTTTTAAGTACTTACAAGCTTGATATTTACTGAGTTTCTCGTTCTTATTAGTTATTTCAGAAAGATACTCAATTACTTCCTCACACTCTTCTGTACTAAGATTAGAATTACCAGTATCAATATCGTTAACAATCTTTAATAAAAGTTCCTTAATTAGTCGCATCATATCCGTATACTGCTCCATTAACTAATACTATACTAGAATTAATATAAGTTATACAATAACATTTATAAGTTCCACCTGTTAGACTTCCTAAATCTTTCATTTCAGTATAAATTGTATTGTTAAAAGAAATACTTGATGAAGCTGGAATAACAATAATTGCATCAGGATTATTCTCTGAAACATATAAACTACTAACTTCATAAGAAGCTGCAGTTCCAACAAATATACCAGGTTGTCCTGGAGTAGTTACTGTTGCTAATTTCTTAGAAAAGACCTTATCTAAATTTAAATTAGCAGTTGCAGAACCAGTATAATTTGTAGACGACCCTCCTGCTGTAATGTTTAATGCGTAAGGGTTTGGAAGAGCGATAGGAATGTCATTAACATTTGCTGGAGTGAACCCCAAAGCTGTCTTAACTGCAGTATCTCGTAAAAGAGTATAAGCAGTACCATCCTCTAGAGTATATATAGCCATTTCAGCACCTCCAGATTCTGTATATCCTGTCTTAATTCCTCCTAAGATATTATCTTTGGCTACTGGTAATGTATATGAAGATCCAGGAGCACTATTAGTAATAGTTAAAGTTCCATTAGCAAGTGTTAATCCTATACCAGTGCCATTTGCAATAGTTAGAGTTGTAGAACTATCACTTAAAGTTGTACTTCCGACTTTAACTGGCCTCCAAGTATTTTCTGTAGAATAACCTTGATTAGTAACCCAACTTTCAGTTGCATATCCATTTAAAGAAGGTATTTTATCGTCAACTTGCTTTTTTGTATACACTTCTGTTGTAGTATAGTAGTTTCCTAAAGTTGTATTTAAATCAACAGTTTTGACATAACTACTTAAAGTAGCATTATTGACTTTATTATTTAACTGAGTTGTAATAACTTTATTTTGTACAGGGTTTTCTGAAGTAGTACTTAAAGCTGAATCAACTGTAATAGCTTCTGGAATTTCTGGAAAATCAGTAATTTGTGATACTGTATGTGTATGATTCTTAACTGCAAAAGATCCAACATTATAATTAGAATCTTTAATAGTTTTTCCATTAGTGCCACTAAATAACACAATATTTGAATCAATTGAACTTGAAGGTCCTGTTACATCTCCCATGCCTGCTTGCGCTGCATCTGCAGGTCTATATCCTAAAGCATCAATAATATCTTGTTCGGTAGGATTTAGCTCAGATAGAGAAGTAGGAACTACAATATTTGCAACTCCCTCTTTTGAACCATTTCATGGATCAAGGAGATCGACCCCATTCTTTTGAATCTTCAAAACTTCAGGAGTTATAGAACCATTTGTTGTAATATTATTAATACGTAAAGTATTATTAGAAATCTTATTATCTAAACCATTTGTAATAGTATCTACTTGTGATTTAGTATAATAATCAGATAAGTCAATATCTGTTGTTCCTATCTTTTCTCAAGCTCCTTCAACATAGATGTATTCATCATGTACATCAGTTCCTGTTCCAGACTTTTTTACTAAATAGATAATATTACTTTCTCCTACACTAGGAAGACTATTAACAATTGTAATCTGTAAATTAGCTAAGCTATCAATAAGATCTTTTAATACTTTACCTTGTTTGGCAGATAAAGACTTTTCTGTTTCAGAACTTGTAAGATTATCAACAATAGAAGATTTAATTTGATTACTAATTTCTGTATTTACGATATTAGTAATATTATTATTAATAGTAGTAATGCTATTATTAATAGTTTCTAAATCTGCATCTATACTTGTATTTAATGAATCAATGGCATCTTTTACTCCTCCAGATAATACTAAATTTACACTATCTTTAGTAGGAACTAAATCTGCATTGTTAATTTTATCTACAGCAATTGGTGCAGTTGTAAGTGCATTATTAAATTCTTCTTCAGTTCCTTTATAACCTCCTTCAACAGCTATTGTATAAGCATCTTTACCTTTTAAGGATAAAAGTCACTCATCAAGAGTTCCCTTATAACCTTGTTGTACAGCTAACTCATATGCAGATCTACCAGGAGCTCCAATTGAACCAGGGAATATAACCCACTTATTTTGCGTTTTATCAAAATATTTTACACTCATAATTTATATATTTTTAAGATTATGCATATACTGCACCATTAACAGCAATTTTTCCATTTGCCATATAACTCAAACAATAGATATAATAAGTTCCACCAGCTAAATCTTCAAGACCATCCATCTTAATTGCATTAGAAGCATTAAAAAATATTTTTTCAGTACTTATAATAACAGCATCAGGGTTACTCTCAGAGAAACCATTTAAACTAGTAACTGATCTAGTTAACGTACTACTGTAACTATATCCAGCGTTTATTGTAGTTGAGAGCTGAGTTCCAGTAAAACTAGTAGTCGTTATTAAAGGTTTTGGTGTAGTTATTGAAACTGCAGATGAGCCTGTATATGAAGTTCCATTAATTGTTAATGCGTATGGATTAGGTAATGCAATAGGAATTTCAGGTATATCACTAGTCTTTGCGGGTGTAAATCCTAAAGCAGATGTTACATTAGCTGAGGTTAATGAAATAGTTCCAGAAGATACTGAAATATTACTTCCAATTTTCACTCCACCAAGCACAGAAGCAGTAGCTGTAGGTAAACTATATGAATATGTACAATTGATTGTAGTTCCACTAATACTTATATTAGTACCAGCAGTATATGTAGTATTTGTATCTGTCCAAGGTACATTTACATAGGCTTTACCATTATTTAATTGTACAGCATAGTTTTTATCACTTGTTGTGTATCCAATTTGAATTCCTCCATAAGTACTAGAGGTTGCTGCAGGAATACTTGTTAAATATCCTTGACTAGTTACTCAATTTTGAGTAGCATACCCCGATAAGGATGGGATAGTTGGTTTATTAGTTAAGTCATTATAAGATCCACTTGTAGCTACAGTAGCGAATGTTGGTTTACCTGTTACTCCAGACCAAGGTACACTAGTTGCACTTCCTGCTGTGAATTCTTTAAATTTAGTAGCAAAAGTAGATGCAGATTCTGATACGCAGAAGTACATAGGACCTCCTGAACCAATCTGAACAACATCTCCTTCTTGAACATCTACACTCATTGCGGCAGATTGAGAATCTACTACAAACAGCCTTTCTAATGCAGCTGCAGGAATTTTTTCAATAGGAATTTCTGGCAACCTATTAGCATCAATAGTTCCAGTAAGTTTTTCAGCATTAATAGTACTTATTGTTGTGTTTATAGTCACATTTTTAGATCCATTAAATGATTCTGTAGTAGAACCAGTGACATCTCCGTTTAAAAATATCTTTCTACCATACATTAATGTTTCTGCAGCTGATGTTTTAGAAGCATATGGTACAGTAAAGTTATCAGAGATTTTATTTCCAACAGTTACCTGTATATAATTCTCATTCCTACTAAGTATAGGTTTTGTTGCAAGATTTGTAGCTGTAGTAGCTGTAGCTGCATTACCAGTTATATTAACTTGAGCAGGATGTACGTGATCAGAGCGTGAATAAGCATTATCTGTTCCAGGAGATGCTTGCCCTAAAGGTTTTGGATCCGTATTTGATGGCATAATAGCTGCAAAGCTTGATGTTTTTTCTCCCGTAGGTTTAATTGTTCCAACATATCCAATCGTATTGAAAGTATTAGCATCATCTATACCTGTGAATGAAAAATATATGCTAATATTATTAGTAGTGGCTTCTTTTTCTATTACATTAGCTGTAAATCTGAAAGTTGGATCCGTAGAATCAAATATTGTTAATGGTTTTTTAGAATTAAATGCCTCTAAAGCAGTATTATAATCCTCAACTGTTTGGGAATTAAGATCTATAGTAAGAGGCAGTACATCGTTTTTATTTGCAGCATCAATATTTTCACGAGCTAGAGTTTTATTAGAATCAGAGAGTGTTTGCGTTCTATCATATCTTATTGTGCCAGTATCTACAAATTGTGAATTTATGCTATATATAATTCCTGTAGTAATACTTATTCTAATCAACTCTAATTGAGAACTAGAATTTATTTTAAAGAAATAATGGTTACTGGAATCATCATTACCTCTTACATATATAAGGCTAGTTTCTTTAACTAATAAAGTTGTAGCTTCTAAACGTTTAGTTTTTTCAGCAGCATCAGGAGAAGTAGTCGCATTAATATCTGATTGAGAAATAACATGGACTTTTCACCCCAAATTTTTAAATACTTGATCTTGTTTTTCAGTAGTTACTTCTTGAGGAAGTAAAGAAAGCGAATTAGCATCACATTGATATTCTTTGCCCCAAGTACAAATTGTAGGACCTTCATCAATAAATGAGACATAAGCATCGAAAACCTTACGCTCTTCACTACCTTCAGTAGTTTTTGCTCTCTCAGCTTCGTACGATGCTTTAGTTTTAAAATGTAAAAATTTTGTTTTATATGCCATAGCGTCTATATTTTATATAGCACCTATAATATTATAGGTTAAAAATAAAGGGAATAGGGAAATCCCTATTCCCTTATTATCTTAATTTATTCGAATTCAACCCATTCCATCTCAGCAGTTAGAGCAACTTTTTTTGATTTGCTATCCTTTACTGCAGAAACGTTTAAAGAACTTGAAGTAAACGTAACTTCTGGTACTGCATTATCAGCTTTAGTACCTTGGGCAGATGTAGCGGCTCCAATGCTACCTGGAGTGATATTAACAGTTTTTTGAGCGCTACCGTTGAATGTAAACTTTGTAGTTCCCTCGTTACTTCCACTATTTAATGTAACAATTAAGGAATTCTTTACTTGAGTAGCATTATCCGCAGTTCCTGCAGTCGCAGGTTTACCAATTAATACTTTTTGAGATTCACCATTACGTGGTGTAACAGTAAATGATCCATCTGTGCCATTTGCAAATACATAAGTAGTATTTGTATCAGTTGGGAATGCCCAAGTTCCATCACCTCTTAAAAACGCAGCTTGTTTTCCTGCATCAGGAGCAGGAACAATACCTGCTGCACCTGCTGTATTTGATGTTGCGGCTGTCATTTCTGCTACTGATCCAGAAATTGTTACAGTTGTACTACTTTTAGATGCAGATAGTGTTAAAGGAGCAGTGCCAGATGCATTTATAGTTCCAACTCCACCTAAACCAGATAAGGTTGGTGCAGCTGGTATAGTACCAGTAATTATATCTGTAATATGGCCAGAACTATCAGCTGTAATACCTGTAACAACTTTGCCACCAGCAGTAACAGGAGAACCAGTGGTTCCTATAAGAGTTGTTCCATTAGCAGGTTTATAGTGATTATCTACAGAAGTTACTTTTGTGTCAGTAAAGACAGCGTTTGAAGGTACGCTAGTGGCGATAGTATATGTACCATCTTTAATAACTTTACCTGTAGCTCCATCAAATACTGCAATATGACCTGCTGTCGCAGAAGCTGGGCCAGTTACTGCGCCATCAATATTAGCCTGAACAACTGTTCAATCTGCATTAACTACTGTAGTACCACTAACAGGACCGTTATTAATAGCAATTAGCATATCTCCAACCTCACACTTGATTCCCGCATAAGTTCCAGCAGTAATTACTTTATAGGTCCAACCTACTTTATATCCGTTAGCTGGAACTTTAGTAACAGTACCGTCTGTGCCTAATGTTCCTTTATAAATCATTGCATCAGCTGCAGCGACCTTATTATCAATAGCTGCAACGACAGCAGCAGCAGTTGGGATTGCAGTTGAACTACTAGCTAAAGTTGTTTGTACAGAGTAACCATTTTCAATAACTCCTGTCGTATTATTAAACTTAGGAATATATCCAGCAGTTGTTGTGGCATCTGTTTTAGTAACGTTATTTTTAATACTTGGAGAGACAATTACTGTTTGAGTTTCGCCATTACTTGGAGTTACTTTAAATCCATTTGATGCTCCCTGAAATGTATACGTTGTATTAGTATCTGTAGCAGGAATACCAAGAGCTGTTATATCTGTTTTAGTTACTGCTGCTGTACTTGTGACATGTCCAAACTTATCAGTTGCAATTTTATACAACCCTGATGTTTTCGCAGCAGCTCCTGCTGGAACAGCATGAGAGATAGTACGACTTTCTGCCAGATTTCCACCTCCAGATAACCCACCTGTTCCTGTTATCGTAATTGTTTTATCTACTTTTTTATCTAACGCTGCAGCTACAGAACTTGCTGACGCTATATCATTAAA
>OKSC01000012.1_pt1 | contig 199186 bp, 168 predicted proteins | sample 1601161 | NCBI WGS metagenome assembly OKSC01 (sample SAMEA3541552, study PRJEB24748) | human gut metagenome | biome: human gut; feature: human-associated habitat; material: faeces | place: China | collected 2012 | reverse complement strand
CAGCAAACAGATTGGCCTGGTATTCTGTATTATCCGTCATATTGTAGAGTGTATCGTCTTGCAGCTCATAAAACAATATCCTTTCAGTGTCTTATATCTGGAAGTTTCCCCGACAACAATGTTCATTTGATCCATGATCTCAAATGGATCTCGGGTTCCATATTTCTTGATTAATTTCTTTGTTTCTGTATATATGTAAGTGTTTCATTTTTTACATTAACGTGAAAAATATGGACGTGAAAAAATAAAATGCTATAATAAAAAGAATTGAGACAAAGCAGATGAAAATCTGTGACACAAAGCTAAAGGGCTTGTAAAACGAAAATATTGAAATGTGTTTTAATCGAAAGAATAAGGAATTTGACGTATGCAAAAAACAAAATGTTATCTGGCCGCATTGGTGTCTGGTGTACTTTTAGTAACTGGTATTTGGGCTGGATATGGACAATCTAAAAAAAACGACCACCTTACCGTGTATCTGTGGGAAAATCGTTTAATGAAAAATATTGCTTCTTATGATGTGGTTTCTAAGTACTATTCCTATGCAGTGGAATATTATAAGGATACAGATGATGAAATTCAGTGGTTGCCAATCTGTGCAATTCCGCAGACGATTATTGCCAACAAGACACTGTTTGATCAGTATGGAATCAAAGTTCCGGAAAATTATGAAGAATACGTACAGGTTTGCCAGCAATTTTATGATAAGGGTATAAAACCTTACTCGATGGACCTTGCAGAAGACTGGTCAAATCAAGAAATAATTCAGGCGGCAGCGATTGGTGAATTTACAAGTTTGGATGGTATTGACTGGCGAAACAAAGCCGAAACTTCAGCTGGTGAAATAAAATTTGACGACGTACTATGGAAAAGAATTTTTTCGGAAACAAGTCAGTTCCTTAAAGATTCGCATTTTAGTAAAGAGGATATTAATGTTAATATTAATACAGGAACTCAGATGTTTGTTGAAGGAAAATCAGCAATGTTTCATGGACAGCCTACAGATATGCAAAAATTACAAGATCAGATGGATGCGGAACTAATTCGTATTCCTTATTTTTCACAGACTTCAGATAGTTCTTTTGTGTATATGTTCCCATCCTTAAATATTGCATTCAATAAAGAATTGGAAAAAAACAAGGAAAAACTGGATACAGCATTAGATGTGCTGGATTGTATGATTTCGGAACAGGGACAAAAACTGATTGCAGATGGAAGTGGTGTGATTTCGCTTAACACAGATGTTCCATCAATGATGCAGAATGTACCAGGCTTGGAAGAAGAAATTAAAGATACTTCTATTTATATCCGATATTCTGCTCAAAAATCATTCGATGCCAGTCTTGAAGCTGTTCACGGATTATTATCAGGAAAAATGGATGAAATGCAGGCTTATAATGCTTTTCGTAGTGCAATGAATAGTAAAGATTCAAAAGAAAAAAGTACAGTGAATTTTGAAAACGAGTATTCCATTCTTCTTACGGATACGACAAAATCTATTTTGAAAAAAATTAATCCAAAATGTGCTATTGAGCAAATAGGGGATACAACATTATCTAGTGCATGGATTGCGGCCATGTCAAATGGGCAGCAACCGTCAGCACCAGAAGACTATATAGAGGTTGAAAAATAAAGTGCAAATAGAACAAGAGATAATTAAGAGAAAAAAAATAATAATGCCATTGTTTGTCATAATTTTCATTCTTTCAAGTTTTGTTTTTGTAAAGTTTCTGTTGAATAGGATGAATACATATATTGAGGTAAATGGAGAAATCAGTATGGAAGCTGTTGTCGAACAGATTCAACAGACCTATGATATGCAAGTGAGTGGATACTATAGACAGTTACATTTTGTTGAGGGCTATCTGTGTAAAGAGAAGAAAATATCCCTTGAAACAGAAAATAACCGAATCTTTTTTAATGCATGGGAAAAAGAATCTGAGAGTACACTTTTATTTCTACAGGAAAATGGAAAAGCTATAACCTCAGATGGAACAAAACTGAAAGTTGATATGCCTAGTAAGCTTTTGCTGGATTTGAGAAACGGATCTAATATTGGAAAATTGGTCGCTTTGGAATTTGAACAAGTGAAAAAAGATGGTTATTTGGTAGCAATTCCATGTCAGGAATATATGATTAATGGGGAAACTTATACAGCGATTGGAACAGTGTATGATCATTCGAAATTAGACTCCATGTTAAATCTTGGAGGATATGATGGAAGTGCATATCTCTTCATGTTGGATGATGATGGAAATATTACTTATACGAACCAGAAGGATGACATTTTTTTTCGAAATTATTCATTACTGAAACATTTGAAAAGTGATCATGCTATAACAGAAAAAGAGTTTGATTCTCTGAATAAAAAGATTGCGGGGGGAAAAAAGGGAGTAGAACTTATGGGGAAAGATGAGCCTTATTATTTGGGATATTGTCCGATAGAAAGCAACAATACGATGTTGATTTGTATTGTAAAAAAAGCGACAGTAGATAATGTGTTGAAAGAATACCAGAAAACGATTGGGCTTACTACAATGCTCATGACAGGATTTATACTCTTGCTTTTTGCTGGATTATTCTACAGTATTTCCAGATTCAGTATTGCAAATCAAAAAGTTAAATTTGAAAAAAGAAACAATGAGCTTCAGGCAATGGCTATAAGCGAAATGGAAGAAGCTAATAAAAATCTGAAAAAGGCTAAGAACATTGCTATTGAGGCTCTACAAACCGCTGAAAATGCAAATAAGGCAAAAACAGATTTTTTATCCAATATGTCGCATGATATTCGCACACCTATGAACGCAATCATTGGTATTATATCATTAATCAGACATAATGCCGGCGACAAAGAAAAAGTTATAGAGTATGCAGATAAAATAGCTATTTCTTCTCAGCATCTATTAGGAATTATTAATGATGTTTTGGATATGAGCAAGATTGAAGCTGGAAAAACAGTTTTCAAATATTCTGATTTTTCTATTCTGGATGCTATAGAAGAACTCAATACAATATTTCATTCACAGGCAAACGAAAAAAATCAGAGTTTTATAATCACAAAAGAAAACCTTAAACATGAGTGGGTAAATGGCGACAAGGTTCATCTGATGCAGATTTTCAGTAATCTGTTGTCTAATGCAATAAAGTACACACAGGAAGGTGGAATAATCCAGTTTATAGCAGAAGAAAGTGAGACAAACTCTTCTACATATGGAAAATATCATTTTATAGTCAGTGACAATGGTATGGGAATGTCTGCTGATTTTAAAGAAACTATCTTTGACGCGTTTACTCGTGCAGAAAGTTCCGTAACAAACAAAATACAGGGAACTGGTCTGGGAATGGCAATCACTAAAAATCTGGTTGAATCGATGGGGGGAACGATTGAGGTTGAAAGCGAACCAAATCGCGGAAGTAGTTTTGAAGTAATCTTAAATCTAAAAATTGTGGAGAACAGAGTAGTTTCTTCGACAGAACAGATAGAAATGCATGAGACAGATAGTGATATTCTGGATGGAATGCGCATCCTTTGTGCAGAGGATAATGAGTTGAATGCAGAAATCCTAATGGAATTATTAAAGCTTGAAGGTGCAGAGTGTACTATTTGTGAAAATGGCAAAAGAGTTTTGGAAGCATTTGAACAGTCCGTGCCCGGTGAGTACGATATGATCTTGATGGATGTACAAATGCCTGTTATGAATGGTTATGAGGCAACGGAGGCAATCCGTAGAAGTTCACATGAACAGGCAAAGACGATCCCGATTATTGCCATGACTGCCAATGCATTTTCAGAGGATATGCAGCACTCTCTCGCTGCTGGAATGAATGCTCATATTTCAAAACCAGTTGATATGAAGTTGCTGAAGAAAACCATAAGAAATATAAAACTTGGGAGGGAGGAAGCCCAATTTATTGATCAATAATCACTAAAGAGAAATAAGAAGGACAAGAAACAAAAAATACTCATTGTAGATGATTCAAAATTTAACACTTTTGGATATCAATACTCTGTGCAGATAAAAGCGAAGGTGGAAAATGGTAGCCAGATGTATAGTCTGAAACTGCATACATTGTGGTCTCCTATGAAGAAAGACGGATATATAGGAATCATTGGATATTTTGATGCTGTAAATTAAATATGTAGATTATTAATCATAGAGTGTATGGATTCAATCAATTCCATATATGCATTTTATAGGTGAAAGAGATTATTATACAAACATACTTGAACGTTTTAAAAATTGTTTTCGATAAGTCGGATTGTAAATTTTTGTATTAATAAATTATGTGGAAAAGATACTCCGAGAATGACGTTTGGTAAATTGGTTTAACATGGTGGGATAAAGTAAAATATAATAATACATCTTTTGTTTACGTTTGAATGTATTGACAACACCCTATAGTGGATATAAAAAGGCATGTAGTCTTATTTAGCATTATAAGGATAATGAAAAGTGTCAACACTGTTGACATAATTATGATGGATGAACTATCTTAGAATTGTTTCCGCATGTACTATAATTAAGATGTCTTTAAAGATGAAGTCACAAGGGGGTAGGTGCATCTAGTACCGTGTTAATGTGCGCCTGATACTTTGAACTTGCAGAAAATACTTGGTCACTCCCAAATTGACACTACCATGCAGTACGCAATGGTGAATCAGGGTAATGTAAAAATGTCACATCAAAAGTATATGATTCAGAAAGGAATTCTATGACTGATTTTGATAAACAAATGGAAATGGTGTTATATCATTCAGATGAAGGTGATGTATCAGTTGATGCATATATAGCGGATGAAAGCATTTGGGTATCTCAGAAAGGTATGTCTGAGATATTTGGGGTGGATAAGTCCGGAATAAGCAGACATTTGAAAAAATATTTGAAACAGGTAAATTAGATGAAAAAGTGGTTGTTGCAAAAATTGCAACAACCACGAGGCATGGAGCAATAGAAGGAAAGCGGACGTTGGATTATAGTTGATGAGAATATGAAGAAAGATTACTAATGAGACCAAGTGGACAGAAAAACCGAAGTCCTAAACTACCTGAAACAATACCCCAAGATGGCGAAATGGATGAATATATGCATTTGCTGTGGCTCAATGGGTTATAACCCGGATATGCCAGACAAGATTACTTCGAGAGATGGCAATGGGGAATATAACACTGTATTTTCAAGAAACATAAAGAAGTATTTTTCTCCACTGAGAGTAAATGACATGGGGATGTGCGCCATTTGTCAGAAATATTGGAGAAATAAATAAGTATTTGCAAAAGGAGACCTCTTATTTGAAAAAGAAAAAGGATGAAATAACCATCCGTTCCAGTGCAGCAGAATATTTAACCTATGTTGCCTCTATCGGTGGTCAGCAGGACAGTATTGAGATGCGCTATGAGGATGAGAATATATGGCTGACACAGAAGATGATGGCCACATTGTATGATGTGGATGTTCGTACAATCAATGAGCATATTAAGAAGATTTATTCCGACTCAGAGCTTGAGGAAGATTCAACTATCCGGAATTTCCGGATAGTTCAAACGGAAGGTTCCCGTCAGGTGACTCGTGATACAAAGCATTATAATCTTCAAATGATTATTGCGGTCGGATTCAAGGTTAATAATGAGCGAGCGGTGCAGTTCCGCAAGTGGGCCAATGGTATCGTGAAAGACTACACTATTAAAGGCTGGGTCATGGATGATGAACGTCTGAAAAATGGTGGCTCTGTGCTTACAGTAGAATACTTTGACCGCCTGCTTGAGCAGATTCGTGAGATCCGTCTCTCTGAGCGGAGATTTTATCAGAAAATAACGGACATCTATGCTACAGCTCTTGATTATGACCGAACAGCAAAAACAACAAAGCAGTTTTTTGCAAAGGTTCAAAACAAGATGCATTATGCAGTTCACGGACATACAGCAGCAGAGTTGATTTATGAGCGGGCTGATGCAGATAAGCCACACATGGGATTAACTACTTGGGCAGCAGCGCCGGAAGGCAAGATTGTAAAAAGTGATGTGAGTGTTGCGAAGAATTATCTTTCAGAGAAGGAAATGCGTTCATTAGAGCGTATTGTATCTGCTTATCTGGATTTGGCAGAGGATCGGGCGGAACGTCATATTCCAATGACGATGGAGGATTGGGCAAAGCGTTTGGATTTATTCTTGATGGCCGACGACAGAGATGTTCTTCAGGATGCAGGCAAAATCACTGCTGAGATTGCCAAGGCAAAAGCTGAAACTGAATTTGAAAAATATCGTGTTATTCAGGATAGGCTGTTCATGTCTGATTTTGATAAGTACATGTTGGAATTGGAAGAGAATGCGAAGAAGTAGCATGAAACCAGTGATGATGTGGATGGGTTCGGATGAGTAACTTCCAGACACAAATCGGTAATTCATAGAGTGCTGTCTTTTCATGTGAAGACCGTCTGCTTGCTAAGCAAGAAACCTTGAGTTTATGCGGTATTTAGGTGGTTCTGACGGATAATGTGTACGCGAATAGTTGTACCTATTGTTGTGAAATGAGTTCGTAGTTGGAGAAAATAGAATTATATGAGAAAAAATGACAAATTTCCATTTGCTATGACAAAGAAATCATTGGTTGTGTATATTGTTTTTACAGTTCTTATGGGACTATTTCTGTTTTTTGTCATAGGAGATATGGCTGGAAAATGTGCGGCATGCATTGTTTGTCCGATGCTCATTGCATATTTGCTCTATGCGTATTGCAAGGAAAGTAAAGCAGATACGAAAGCTCGTGAGATGAAAGCACAATATATGAATGGCAGTTATTTTGAAAGCCCTGAGTGGCATGAGAAATATGTGATCTATCTCAATGAGCACCATTTTGAGAAACCTAAATATCAAAGCATGGAAATGGATTTATTAAAAAGATTTCAAAGACGGGAATATCTTGTCAAAATGATATTGCCATTGTTTCTAATGTTTTGTACCTTGTGCCTTATTCCTTTAGGGCGTTATTATATGGCTATTATAGGACTTTGCCTGTTCGGATTCCTGTTTTGGCTGGAGTTTTCACTGTATATAGGAATGCCGGTACGGAAGTGGTTGAAGGGCGATATTGATTATGAGGAGCTTGAAGCGTCATATTTAAAAAGTAAGATGCTTTTCTATAAAACAAATGCATTAGCATTTGGAACTACACATTTACATGGATTTACAGAGAAAAAAATATATGCAATAGATTATCGGTTGGTGGAAGGAATATCAAGAAAAATAGTACGTCTTAAGAAGTATGAGGATGGAATTTATAATACGGAGGAGTATCAGCATTTTGCAGTTATTCATGTCAGACTGCCAAGAAGCGGAAACATTTACGATGTTGAGATCGAACTAAATGAGTTTCAGGTTCAAATGGCAATTGATAAGTTATCCACTTGCAAAATTGGTGAAGATTTGATAGGAAATCTTTCTGTAAACGAGCATAAAGAAAATGAATAAAAAAAGAAACGAGTGAGCCGCTTGAGTAAAAACTGTACGGTTGTAAAACTCATTTTCTAGATACATTTTATAACAGAATTAGATGATTTGTCAATCCGAGTATTTGAAAACTTGTCCGCCGGAATATCGGATGTTCCGCGCAAATGCACAGATGGAAGAGAAATCCGCAGACTACCAACAAAAGAAGATTTGGAATAATTAGGAACAAAGTTATGACGAAATATTATTTGACAAAAATTATTTATAATGGATTAACTTATTTTTTTATATGGTATAGCAACGATGAAGATGGTTTCTTGCTTTTTAATCAACGGCTGTTAGTTTTTTCTAGTGTCGAAGAAGCAAATATATTTGCGGATAAGGAACATATTATTTTTGAAAAAGGAATAACAGTCTTTTATCTATCTAAAATTACCGAGTTAATAGATAATGTAGAAATATCGCAAAATTGTCAAAGTTTAATAGATACATGGCATTTATTTAGTGATTTATCAAAATCACTAAATGAAGAATTTGTAGGAGATTATAATGATGAAGAAATTGTTGATATTTATAATAAGTTATTCTATGGAAGTAATTTGAAACTTCTAAAAAATGAAGAATATCATCCTAGTTTTAATGTTGATGAAAAAAATAAATGTTTGGAGATTTTTCAAAGTGGGTTATCAATACTAAACAAATATCTTAATTATGATTTTCGTAAATAAAGATATTATTTTGTTAAATAAAGAATATTGTGGTGACGTAGCTTTTGTCATGAAGAAGAGTCCCTCTGAAAATGAGAGATACGTTACAACCTGTACCTGTGGCACACCGAGACGCAAGCGGATGTATCAAGTGGAGAAAATCGCGCTTGTGGATTTATTTCCGTGGACGGAACACACAGAAATGGTCTGCTTACTGTCGCGTAAAGTCCTAGTTTAAGTGGACTAGAGGGCTTTTTTGAAGATTATGTAACTGTGTTTTTGGCAGGAAAAAATGTTTATAGAATAAAGAAATTAAAGAAGGGGCAAAAATTTGTAGATGCAGCGATTGTCTGTTGGAATAGTATCGGTGATATTTGGTTGTCTGCGAACAGATGGACTCTTTGTTGGAAATGAGTTTGTAGTTGGAGGAAATAGAATTATATGGGGAGAAATGACAAATTTCCGTTTGCCATGACCAAGAAATCATTGGTTGTGTATATTGCTTCTATAGTGCTTATAGGACCGCTCCTGTTTTTTGTCAGAGGAGATATGGCTGGAAAATATGCGGCATTTGTCAGAAATATTGGAGAGAAAATCATTAAGCAACTTGATATGATGAAATTGAGGCTTGTAGCAATAAGCCAAATAGAAAAGGAGAAAAGACGATGGAATTTATATGTTACCCAAAGTGTTCAACCTGCCAGAAGGCAAAGAAATGGCTTGACGAGAATAGGATAGAATACACGGAGCGTCACATTGTGGATGATAATCCTACATATGAGGAGCTTAAGAAATGGTATGAGAAGAGTGGACTTCCGCTCAAGAGATTCTTCAATACGAGCGGCATGCTGTATAAGGAGATGAAACTGAAGGACAAGCTTCCGGACATGAGCGAGGATGAGCAGTTGCAGCTTCTTGCGACAAATGGCATGTTGGTGAAGAGACCGCTTGTCGTTGCTGAAGGTTTCGTGCTGACTGGATTTAAAGAGAAAGAGTGGACAGAGATGATGCTGTAGTAGGAACGTCCCCGTGGAGAAAAAATGAAAAAAATTGGTGTAAACAACAATTGGGAAATGCATCGCGTAGGCGATGACGATTGGATCACGGCGACAGTGCCGGGATCGGTGTATGGGGATCTGCTGCAGGCGGGCAAGATGGAAGATCCATTCTGGAAGGACAATGAGATAGAAGCACTGAAGCTGATGGATTACGATTATGAGTACCGCACCAGCTTTTCGTGTGATGATGAGCTGCTGGGATCGGATGAGGTTATCCTTCGGTTTGAAGGGCTGGACACCATTGCGGATATCACGCTAAATGGTGTGAAGCTTGGACACGCCGACAATATGCACAGGACATGGGAGTATTCGGTAAAGGATACCCTGAAGCAGACGGATAATATATTAAGTGTATATTTTTATTCGCCGACAAAGTTCATCGCAGATGCATTTGCGAAGGCTCCAACACGGGGAACCGAGGATGCCATGAACGGATTTGTACATATCAGAAAAGCTCACTGCATGTTTGGCTGGGACTGGGGCGCACATCTTCCAGATGCAGGAACATGGCGGCCGGTCAGCTTGCTTGGCATCGATACCGCACGGATAGATTCTGTAGAAATCCTGCAGTATCATGGGCAGGACTCAGTGGAACTTGATATAAAGCCGGAGATAGAATTTGCCCGGAAGTATATTGGTTCTGGATCAGAGACGGGACAACTGAGTGTAAAAGTTAGAGTAGTAGATCCGGCTGGAAACGAAATTATAAATAGAATATTAAATGAAGATATCACGAAGAATATACATATAGACAACCCACAGCTCTGGTGGCCGCGCGGGTATGGAGAGCAGAACCTTTACACTGTATCTGTTGACCTTGTGAAAAATGACGGCACTGTAGTTGACAATTGGACGAGAAAGATTGGTCTTCGAACAATAACCATGGATCGTACAAAGGATAAATGGGGTGAGAGATTTGCCACCTGCGTAAACGGTGTAAATATATTTGCCATGGGTGCGGATTACATTCCGGAGGACCATCTTCTTGGACGTGTGACACCTGAGACCACAAGAGCTCTGCTTGAGAAGGCGGTATTTGCGAACTTCAATTCTATACGTGTGTGGGGCGGTGGATATTATCCTGACGACTGGTTCTATGATATGTGCGATGAGATGGGACTTGTGGTGTGGCAGGATTTCATGTTTGCGTGTGCTGTCTACGATCTCACACCAGAATTTGAGGCAAATATCACCGCGGAATTTATTGACAACTTAAAGAGAATCCGCCATCATGCGTCACTTGGGCTTATGTGTGGCAATAATGAGATGGAGCAGTTTGTTAAGGAGAGAAAATGGGTGAGCAAGGACAGCGAGGTGCGGGACTATATTATTATGTACGAGCGAATTCTCCCTAAGATCATGAAGCAGTATGCTCCACAGGTATTTTATTGGCCAGCGAGCCCGTCCTCAGGTGGTTCATTTGATGATCCGAGAGACGAGAACCGTGGTGATGTGCATTATTGGGCTGTGTGGCATGGTGATAAGCCATTTTCTGAGTACAGAAAGTTTTACTTCAGATATCTTTCCGAATTCGGTTTCCAGTCATTTCCTTCAAAGAAGACTGTTGAGACATTTACGGATGATGAGCGTGATATGAATATCTTTTCATACATTATGGAGCGGCATCAGAGAAATGGCTCGGCAAATGGAAAGATAATGAATTATATGCAGCAGACATATAGATATCCATCTGATTTCGAGACGGTTATCTACGCATCGCAGCTTCTGCAGGCGGATGCTATCAGGTATGGCGTCGAGCATTTTCGAAGAAACAGAAATGATGACAGGTGCATGGGAGCAGTGTACTGGCAGTTCAACGACTGCTGGCCGGTTACATCCTGGTCCAGTGTGGATTACTGCCAGCGCTTAAAGGCGCTGCACTACTATGCAAGACGTTTCTTTGCTCCGATCATGATCTCCTGTGAAGAGGAGGGCATGCTTGGAAGTGGACAGGAGCTGGTGAGACTTCCATTTGAATTCCCGAAGTCCATACGCCTCTGCGTGGCAAATGAAACCATGAACACAGAGAAAATACTTGTGTCTTGGCAGTTGAGGGATGCGTCAGCTCGTGTTCTTGAATCCCACGAGGAGGAGATCACTGCGCCAGCGCTGACGAGCGTATGGCTTGACAAGGTTGAACTTCCTGGTATCGACATTTACCACCAATATGTGAGCTATCAGGCAAGTATGAAAGGACAGGTAATATCAGAGGGGACGGTCATATTATCATATCCGAAGTATTTCTGCTACGAGGAGCCTCAATTGCAGGCGACAGTGGATGGCGACTATATCACAGTCAGTGCGGATGCTTATGCGAAGAGTGTGGAGATCCTGAACCAGAATGAGGATCTTATCCTGTCGGATAACTATTTTGACCTGAATGCAGATTCAAAGACTGTAAAGGTTATAAGTGGAAGTGCGGATAAACTGAGACTTAGAAGTGTATATGATATAAGTTGATCTTGATAAGAGAGATTTATAAATGGTAAATGCCAGCGCATTATATATGTGCTGGCATTCACAAGAAAGGAGAAGCCATATGAGCTTTGCATTGTTTCTGGACGTAGATGGTGTATTGAATACCCGGACGACAGTTGTGGGGGCACCGAGTGGAAGAACCGGGATAGATGAGTCCAGAGTGAGGCTGCTGAAAAAGGCGTTAAAACAGTTTGGAGATGCGGAGATCGTTTTGACTTCAGATTGGAAGCTTATGAGAGAAGACGGGGATGACTTCTCATATCTTGTATCTATGCTGGGAAAATTTGGACTAAGCCTGTCTGGAAAGACAACCGATGTCTGGGTTGGCAGAGGAGAGGGCATTCAGAGCTATCTGGCGGAACATCCCGAGATAGATGAATACGTGATACTGGATGACAATACATTTGATTTTTCAAATTATCCTAAGCTTTGGGAACGGCTGTTGCTTACCAATGGCATAGAAAATACCGAATATGCATCAAAGACACCGGCGATTGAGGCAATGCTTTTTCTGGAGGCTATCTCTTAGTTTCTTCCCACTCTCCTTCTGTGATCTCTATGTCATTCAGGCATACTGGGAGATGTATGGCTTTGTTGAGCTCGTATACCTTCTCGAATTCATCCATTTTCCGATTATAGTAAGTCTGGTATCAGCGACAGCCACAGCTATCGAGTAGCTAGGCAGATGTACTTCATAATTTTCAAGCTTTATGATCTGAATATGAGCCAGTCAGAGCTTTCGAGGCGAACGGGGATTTCCACCAGCACGATAAATGACTGGAAAAAGAAGAAGATCAATCCGCAGGCGGACAAGCTGGTTGTTATCAGCAGGGCGCTTGATATGTCATTGGCAGATCTGCTTGGGGATGATGGGGCTGAAAACACTGGCGTAGATTACAGTGCTGAGGAGAATATCTGGTTGAGTGTTATCGCAGATCGGATAATCATGTGAGAAAGCATATGCTCAGATATATGGAGCTTATTGACAATGCAAAGACAAAAGCAAAGGCAAATGCGGCTCAGGCAATTCCGGAGATCATTGAAATAGCAACATCCAAAACAGTGGAAGAAAATAAAAAAGAAAAACATAGCCGTAATGCTAAAAATGGATGGTATAGATATGATGCCAGATTTGCGTTACCGGTTTACGATGAAAGTGGTGAGGTTGAGCGGCACAATGTGTTTAGTGCAAGATTATTGATCAGACATGCCGCTTCTGGGAAAATGTATCTGTACGATGTTTTAGAAATAAAAAAAGAAACGAGCAAGCCTTGTCAGGTATAAACCCTACCCAGTAGAAAACCCATTTCTTAATAGAATAAAAATAAATTATGCTACAGGAAAAGTCAACAGTTATATTGTGGAAAGGACATAGATGACATATGAAGATAATAAATGCAACACCAGAAGACAAAGAAGAACTGCTCTCGCTCTATCACGCCATGATAGGCGGACCGTGTGAGTGGAGCGAGAATTATCCTGACGAGAATACCATAGCATTTGACCTGAAGAATGAGGATCTGTTTGTTATGAAGAATGACAAAGAAGAGATTGTGGCCACAATATCCATAGATCACGACGATGCTGTTGAGGCACTTACGTGTTGGAGAGCAGATCTGGCTCCATCGGGAGAACTTTCAAGGCTGTGCGTCAGGAAGGATATGCAGGGACAGGGAATTGCGAAGACTATGATGAACTATGCCTGTGATGTCCTGAAAAGCAGAGGCATGAAGGGCGTTCATATACTTGTCAGAGAAGGACATGTGGTGGCGCTTTCGACATACGCCAAGATTGGCTTTGAAACGGTTGGAGAGTGTGATCTTTTTGATAAGCATTTTGTATGTATGGAACGGGAATTCTAAAGAGGTAGATATTGCAAGTTATAGGATGCAGCTGCAGCTATATTGTAATATAATGGGGGTGTATTGTTTGATGAGTTATAGAGATGAGACATTTCTATTATATAAGAATGACGAGTGGAGGTGCACAGAATGATAATTACAATAGGCAGAGAGTGTGGATGTGACGGCGATGAGGTGGCAGCAAGACTTGCCTCAAAATATGGTATAGCCTGTTACACAAAGAAAGAGATAATAAGGCTGGCAAAGGAGAAGGGTGTGTATGACAAATATCCGTTTTTCTTTGGAGAGAAGGCTATAGATTCTATGATGCAGTCGGTGTCAGATGACTTTGTCGTGAAGAGAAGAAAGACCCCGGAGGATGTACTTGAGAGATTGCTTGACGGACAGGATGGCGTTGTAGTGGGAAGAGCCTCGGACTTTGCATTCAAGAACAGGAACGATGCAGTGAGAATATTCCTGTGCGGAGATAAAGACAGCAGAATAAAGAGGATAATGGACAAGCATGGCATATCAGAATCAAAGGCAAAGAGTCTTGTGGAGGAGACTGATGCCAAGCGAAGAAGCTATCATGACTATTACTCAGGAGAGAATTGGGGATATTCAGGACATTATGACCTGTGCCTTGATGAGGCGAAGCTCGGCGTGGACGGCGTCGTGGAGATGGTTTCAGCGTATATGAAGGTGATAGGCAGAAATTAGAATTGAGCTTGGCGGAAGATATATGGTATGAGCTGGATTGACAGGCTTTAGGCATTACTTGAAAAGTGTAGATATGGGGAAAAATACAACAGGAAAATACAGTCTTCTGGTACCGGATGGTGAGTATTCATTTAGGGTACTGAGCCCTGTGGCCATGCATGACCTTGGGCTTGATATGATATGCAGACAACTGTCGGCAAATGAGTCTGAACAGAATTATATAATGGGAGTTATGTCACGGATATATGCAGATCCATCTGTTACAAAGTACAGAGGTGGTGTGTTTGACGACATAATTGGAAATAAAAAACTCAGAGACGACATGATGGAGATTCTTGGGAAGATAAGCTTTCTCAAGGATTACGGCAGCTTTAAACGCGATTATGATGAGAATTCAGGTATATGGGATCTTATGCACAGACTTGATGAGATAGGCGATTACATAGAATGCGTAGATTCGTTATATTCCTGCCTGAAGGATAAAAACTTGCATTCCGAGGGATTTACAGGTCTTAAGGAGTATGTTCAGAATATATATGAGGACAACGGTTTCAGTGAGCTGAAGAAGGACATATCAGAGCTGAAAAAGGTGAGTGGTGAGGTTCGAAGTATAACTATAGGAGTTAATCTGAACAGCAGATATGAGGCTGATGGCGTCGGCTTGATATCTGTAAATAGTAAGCAATTTACGAGGGGCGGTGTGCTGAGCAATTTCTACGGTCATTTGATGTCCAGAGATAAGATAAGTGACAACCTCGACGCTAAGAGTGACTTCAGATTTCAGCCGTTAGATGCGGTAAATGAAGCATTATCCAAATTTCAGCAGGAACTTCAGGGAAGAGTGGTAACTGGAGGTGCAAATAACTTGGCGGCAGGAATGGTTGGTATTCCTGATTCTGACAAATCCAAAGATATTACGCGGTATACAGACAGGGTAGTCACCAAGCTCATAACAAGAATTGTCAAGAGGATGAGGGAGACGTTAAATAAGTATGTGTCGATTACCATAACTGATATGACGGATCTCATACCTGAGCTCACTTACTATATAAGATGGGCTGAGTACATAGAAAAACTGCAGAAACGCGGCGCAGCATTTTCCAAGGCAAAGGTTGTGAACTCTGCATATCAGCCGAACGCAGATATTTCCGAGGAGGACGATTCAAAGAGCAGATATTATATGAAGGCTCGTGGCATATACAATATCAAGCTTGCGGCATTTGACACGGAGGAGTCGGAGCACATAGTGACCAATGATCTGGACTTTGACAGCGAGCACAGAGTGTATATTCTGACAGGAGCAAATAGGGGTGGAAAGACGACCATAACCCAGACGATAGGTCAGCTTTTTGTACTGGCTCAGGGTGGTATATATATCCCAGGTGATGAATTTGAATTTGCTCCAGTGGACTGCGTATTTACACATTTCCCTGCTGACGAAGACAAGACCCTGGATCTTGGAAGACTTGGTGAGGAGTGCAAGAGATTCAGGGAGATATTTGACGGTGCGAATGATCGCAGTCTCATACTTCTCAATGAGACATTTTCAACCACATCATTTGAGGAGGGCTATTATATAGCCAGGGATTCCGTGAGAGCTATTCTGACAAAGGGAACGAGAACGATATACAACACCCATATGCATAAGCTGGGCTTTGATGTGGATGAGATGAATGAAGGGTGTACAGAGGGCAAGGTATATTCGCTGATCGTACACAACGAGGGCTCACAAAGATCATACAAGATAGAGATAGCGCCACCTGCTGGTAAATCATATGCCAGTGACATAGCGGAGAAATATGGTGTTACATATGACATGCTGGTGAATAAAGAAAAATAGTTGGCTGTATGCACTGCTTGCGTATGATATTACAGACGATATGTGGGCAGTTTAGAGTCATATAATATGAATTGTCTACAGTGAAGATATTGGAGGGTATAGGATGACAGAAAAGCATACAGACAAGAGAACAGTACTTATAGTGGATGATGACGCTGATCTGTCTATGCTGATACAGGATATGCTGGAGGACAACGGCTATGCTTTTCTGTACGCAGCCAGCATAGACGATGCATATGAAGTGCTGACAGATAACAAATGTGATCTCATACTTCTGGATATCAATCTTCCCGATGGTACAGGTTTCTCATTCTGTAAAGAACTCAGGCATACTTCGCAGGTGCCAATCATATTTGCAAGTGCAAGGACGAGTGAGGATGACAAGGTGAATGGCCTTGATATGGGTGGAGATGACTATATCGCAAAGCCGTATTCACTGAAAGAGCTTATGTCTCGTATCCGTTCGATACTCAGGAGAACTTATGGTGTTGATGACAATAAGTCTGAGATGTTGACCCTGAACACAGACGGGAACGAGATAGAGATCAACAGGCACGCACGGACTGTGAGCAGAAACAAAAGTAATGTGGATATGAAGCCGAAGGAATTTGACCTGCTTGTATACATGGCGGAGAACAGAGGCAGGGTATTGACCAAGGAACAGATCATGAGTGCCGTGTGGGGGTTGTACAGCGATGTGGAGCCATCCACGGTTGCGGTGCATGTAAGGTGGCTCAGGGAAAAGCTTGAGACAGATCCTTCACATCCGCAGCTTATCCGTACGGTATGGGGAACGGGATATGTGCTGGGAGATAGTGAATAGACAAAGACAGTGAGAATAATATGAGCTTGTAAGGTGGATGTCCACTTGGCAGCTATAGGGAGTTTATATGAAGCGACATTCAGTAAGAAGCAATATAATAAAAATGCTGATCGTGTTCATGTGCGCTATAACCATAGTTTTTGGTTGGCTGTTCTACAGGGAGAAGCAGGACGAGACACGGCGGATAAAAGATGATGAATATGGGCAGTATATAGTGGAACTGAATGAAGTGAAACAACTGTATGATTCGGGATCCACAGATGCTGACGAAAAGCTTGACGCTGTAATGAATGAACTCAGGAAACAAAAGATAGATACCGGCAAGTCAGGACTTAGGAATATAGTGATCATGTATATCGTTGTCTTGTGTGTTGTGATTGTATTATTCCTGTACATATACGTGTGTGTTCTCAGGCCATTTGACGAGCTGGAGGATTATGCATCACATCTGGCAGCAGGGGATATGGACACCGAACTTAAGTACAGACGGGTAAATATGTTCGGAAGCTTCACGTGGGCATTTGACCATATGAGAACGGAGATAGTGCATGCAAGGCGTAGAGAGCAGGAAGCGATAGAGAACAACAAGACAGTTATAGCCACGTTGTCACATGATATAAAGACTCCGATCGCATCCATAAGAGGATATGCGGAGGCATTGGTCATGAATATGGATGCCACCCAGGAGCGCAGGGAGAGGTATGCGTCGGTCATCATGAAGAAATGTGATGAGGTGACGTCCATAACGAATGACATGTTTATTCATTCCCTGCATGATCTGGACAGACTGGTGGTGAAGAGTGATGAGGTTGAGATAAAACCTCTGCTGGAACAGATTCTGTCAGATATAGGACTTGGTATGAATATCGTGGTGAATGGAGATATAACCGAGGCAGTGCTTGAGCATTCAGATTCGGGAAGAGTGGTTCAGGTGATAGAGAATATCTTGTCCAATGCGGTAAAGTATGCCAGAGACACAGAGATAAGTATTGTTACGGAATGTATATCGCCCGAAAAACTTCCAAGGAATGTCCATGTGGGCGGCGCTGATATGGTATACAGTCTGTCCATAAAGGATCATGGAACAGGAATTCCGGATAAGGATATGCCGTTCATATATGAGAAGTTTTATCGAGGGGAAAACTCCGGTGATGAACCTGGAGCGGGCCTTGGACTATTTATTGTCCATTATCTCATGGACAGAATGGGCGGAGATGTGGAACTTGTAAATCATGCTGATGGCCTGGAGGCAGTGTTATATTTTGCAGCAAGAAAGGTTTGTTAAGGACTTGTTAATAAATAGGGTGATATGGTTGTAGCACGGTGGCGAGGTGAAGATCTGTAGAGGATGTCTGAATGCCCCCGTGCTACAACTATAAAAAGGAGAGAAAAATGGCAGATATAATTCTTCAGGCAAGAGACCTTTGCAAAAGCTTTTCCAGTGAGGGCGTGCAGAATCATGTGCTCAACAACATGGATCTGGATATCTATAAGGGAGATTTTACAGTCATCATGGGAGCGTCAGGTTCGGGAAAATCCACACTGCTTTACAGTCTGTCCGGGATGGACAGACCGACTTCGGGAAAGGTCATATATGATGGCGAGGATATAACAGAATATAATGAGAAGCGCATGGCAGAACTCAGAGTGTATGAGTTTGGATTTGTGTTTCAGCAGATACATCTTGTTAGTAACCTCAGCATTAGAGAGAACATACTTGTGCCGGGTTATATGAATAAGGATACGAGAACAAAAGAGACTGAAAACAGGGCTGATGAACTCATAAAAAAGATGAATATAGAAAGTGCTGCTGACCGACTTCCTGCACAGGTGTCCGGCGGAGAGGCACAGAGGGGCGCTATTGCCAGAGCGGTCATCAACAGTCCGGGTATCCTTTTCGCAGATGAGCCGACAGGCGCATTGAACCGCAGAAATACCCAGGATGTGCTGGATCTTCTCACCGAGCTCAACGTGGAGGGACAGAGCATACTCATGGTTACCCACGATGTGAGGGCTGCTATCAGGGCGAACAGGATCATCTACATAGAGGACGGAAGGATCATAGGTGAGCTGAAGCTGTCACAATATATTGAAGAAGACCGCAAGAGACGTGAGAGCCAGATAGATGCATGGCTTGGTTCCATGCAGTGGTAGGAGGTGCCGGGATGAGATATATCATGATGGTGCTTCGAGGAAATATGAGAAGAAACAAGGGCGTGCATATAAGTGTGCTCGTGCTCATGCTTATCATTTCTCTGGCATTCTGTTCAGTGCTTTCTTACTACACGAATTCCATAAGGCATGATTCGGAAGCTATGGAAGAGGTTGGTTATGGAGGTATGCTTGCCGCACTTTATGGGGAGAACAGGCTGGATGCCTATGGAACAAGTGCAGACAAGATAATAAAGAATATTGGCAAATGTGATGCGGTGCAGGAAGTGAAAGCAGCAGATGTTGTATATCTACTGCTTAAGGACTGCAATGGAAAAGGCGGAAACAGCAGCTTCGTTTTGAATGATACAGACAGCGTGCTCAAATATGATCAGTATGATGTGGATAACAAAATGACAGATCGCCGGCTTGAAAAAGGTGAGGTAAGTGTGCCGTTCAGTTTCATAGGTATGTATGACTGCAAGATTGGTGATACAGTCGAGCTGGGCAATGATAACGGTTCTTATACCTTCAAAGTTGCGTCATTTTTCGAGGATCCATATATGGGATCTTCGGTCATGGGAATAAAGACGATATTGATCTCAGATGAGGATTTTGCGGATCTCAAGGCAAAGGCTGCGGAAGATCATAGAAGCGGACTGGAAGATGACAAGAGATCCTTTGAATTGTCAAAGCTTATCATAATAGATAAAAAGCCGGGCCTGGACCTCACGGAGATGGAGTTTGAGAGAGAACTGAATAATGTGAGTGATTTCGCGTCATATTGCTGGATAACTTTATCAAAGGAGCAGGCGGGAAGTTACATGCTTCTTATGACAAAGGTATTCTCCGCGGTGCTGCTTATATTTGTTGTGCTGCTTCTGGTGGCGGCTATGATAGTTCTAGGACACAACATCGGCAGCAGCATAGAGATGGATTTTGTTAACATAGGAATACTCAAAGCGGTCGGAATGACAAATGCATCGGTGAAGCTGGCGTTGCTTGCCGGGTATATGTGCACTGTGGCGGCTGGACTGTTTGCTGGAATACCACTGGCCATTCCGATACTAAAAATTATAAATAGTTCCACAAGATCTTCTTCAGGACTTGAAGTTCCGTCTGATATTAATGTAGGACTTGTGCTGTGTGTCATATTGGCGATATTGCTTCTGGTAGCAGCATTTATCATGTTGAAGACAAGGAGAATATCCGAGGCCACACCTATAAAGGCGATAAGAGGTGGACGGGACAGTGTGCATTTCTCAAGCGTTCTGAAGCTTCCGGTCTCAGGCAAGAAACTTGGTGTGAGTCTTGCATACAGACAGTTTATATCTGAGAAGAAACAGTATGCCGCAGCCATCATAGTGACTGCTATACTTGCCATGTTCATGATACTTATGAATGATATGATGCGCTGGTTTAATTCACAGAATATGCTGGTGGATATGTTTTCAGTCACGAAGTATGACCTGACTGCTTCGTTTGTCGATGAGGATACGCAGAAGGATATAGAGAATGTTATATCAGAACACACAGCGTATAGAAAATATCAAATGTCCAGCGAGTACCTTCTGTTCGATGATGTGCAGATGTATTGTTATATAGTGGAGGACCCTGGTATGATCAACACGATAAGAAAGGGAAGAACCTGCACATATGACAATGAAGTGCTGATAACCCAGTATGTGGCTGATGGATTTCATATGAACGTAGGTGACACAGTCACAGTCAAGCGCGGCGGCGTGGCAAGGAAGATGGTGATCTCCGGCATATACGATTCGGCAAATGATATGGGCAAGAACTTTGCAATTAGTAAGGCTGCATATAGTAAGTTTGCCAGCGAAGAGACTGTAAGTGAGTCTGGTGTCAGTGGAGCTGCCAAAAGCAGTTCAGATGAAGAGGAATGGAGCGGCAAAGGAATATGTTATGATCTTGACAATACTGATGAATGTGATGCGATAATCCAGGAGATAGATAAGAGATATGGCGATAATCAGGGCATCACGTATTCAATACATTCAGCAAAGGATGATTTTGAAGGAGTGGCGGGTACAGTCAACATTGCAATACAGGGACTCACATTGCTCACATATATGTTAGGGGCTGTATTCGTGATAGTCACGGTCATAATCGTGTGTGGCAAGGTTCTCATGCGTGAGCAGAAGGATATCGGAATATACAAGGCACTTGGATTTACATCCTTCAGACTCAGATGCCAGCTTGCGGTCCGCTTTATCGTGACGGCAGTTGTGGGTTCGCTGCTTGGTATAGTTCTGGCACTTATCGTCAGCAAGCCATTCTTCAAGGCAGGATTTGAATCATTTGGAATATACAGTTTTAATTTAAGTACAAGCGTGATATCACTGGTTATACCATTGGTATTTATGAGCGTGTTATTCTCTGTGGTAGCATTTATCAGAGCGGGGAATATCAGAAAGGTTCAGCCGCAGGTGCTCATCGCAGATCAGTAGAAGTATATAGGAGAGTGGAACTATGTATACAATGTCAGTAGACAAGGTGGGTATATATAATGGATAAGTTGATCATATATCTGATATGTATAAATATACTAGGAGCTGTCCTTGATGGAGTGACGGCTGCGAGACGCAGGAGAACAAGCCATAAGGCGCTCAGTGTCCTGTTGGGGATCATAGCCATTGCCGGAGGTGGCCCGGGTATGATAATAGCGTTTGCACTGTGTGACAGAACGGCCTCCAAGACGAATATGATGCTGAGGGTATTCACTGTGTGCGTGTGTGTGATAGAGCTTGCGGTGTTCATGACTTGGAAGCTCAGACCGGCGGGCAAATGGAGCTTTGCATTCTGGGATGTGTTTGTGGAATACAGATGGACATTGTGGTTCGTTGCGGCAGTGAGTGTTGTAACATTTGTTATGTTCGGAATTGACAAATACAGAGCGGTCAAGGGAGGATACAGGATCCCCATAGCGGTCCTTCTCGGTATGGCATTTGCCGGTGGAAGTATCGGTGCTCTGCTTGGAATGGTGGTGTTCAGGCACAAGATAAGGAAGAATTATTTCTCGGTTGGAGTGCCACTTATACTTGTAATGCAGGTGGTGCTTCTGATGTGTGTGGTTAATCTGCTGTAGGATCCGCAAATATCCCCAGTTCAGGCGGATAGTTGGTAAATGCAAAGAATGCAACCGCGAGAATTGCCAGGATAGTCATGGAAACGTAGTCGTTTATGCACATTTGCCTGGATTCTAATCTGTTTTCGGTGCGCAATGCATATACAACCCCAGCAAAATAAAGTGCGATATTCAGAAATTCATAATTCCTGCCCAGTACACCGTTTAGAGTGTAGAAACCGACCACAATGAATGCCATACCTGACAGGATACCGACAGTCCTTGCTGGAAGATAATGTTCCGGCAGAGGCTTATCTTTTATATGAGCCCAGAGAAATTCAATCATTGTCAGCAGGAGCATTGGAAAGAATATAAGTTTCAGGTGTTCCCAGGTTGACTCGTTCACTGCCGAGAATAGTCCGACAGCGGGATTGTCATTTGACCACTCGTAGGTGAAATGTAGCAGCACTCCGAGGATCGATATGAAGAAAAAACGAAAAAAATTGAGTTTGTTAGTAGTTGCCATAGAGAGTTCTCCGATGAAAACTAGTGCTATATTACATAGTATATGACGAATATGGTATTTCATGTAGCGGAGAAACCGAAATCACCGAAATTAAGATAAACATAATTGGGATATATTGTCGGTGATGTTATAATTATTTCAACGAATGTTTTGTTTAAAGGGGAAGTACATATGCGTTTGATCCATTTATCTGATCTTCACATAGGAAAGCGTGTAAATGAATTTTCTATGTTGGAGGATCAGGAGTATATATTAAAAGAAATATTGGGCATCATCGATGATGAGCAGCCGGATGGAGTCATCATAGCCGGGGATGTATATGATAAGTCTGTGCCGAGCGAGGAGGCGGTGAAACTGCTGGACAGCTTCCTGACTTCGCTTGCAAAGAGAAAGCTGCAAGTATATATCATCAGCGGCAACCATGATTCGGCGGCCAAGCTGGCATTTGCATCAAGTCTGATTGATCTCAGTGGAATCCATATATCGCCGGTATATGATTCGGCACAGATAGCCATGATGGGAGATGGGCTGGTCAGACCATATAAGCTGGAGGATGGAAAAGGACAGATGGTGAACATATACATGCTGCCATTTGTGAAGCCGGCAATGGTCAGAGCGGTATTCCCTGATGAGGCGGATGATATAAAGGATTACACGGATGCCTGCCGTGTGGCGGTGGAGCACATGGATGTTGATGAGAAGGTTACAAATATCCTTGTGGCCCACCAGTTCGTGACCGGGGCTGTGCGCTCGGAGTCGGAGGAGAATGTGGGCGGTCTGGACAATGTGGATGTGTCGGTATTCGACTCATTTGACTATGTGGCGCTGGGGCATATACATGGGCCGCAGAAGGTGGGCAGGGAGACTGTCAGATACTGTGGAACACCGCTTAAGTATTCACTTTCGGAGGCTAACCACACCAAATCGGTGACAGTTGTTGACATCCCTGAGAACAAGAAAATAGAGATAAGAACTGTTCCACTTGTTCCTATGCATGAGCTGCGCGAGGTAAAGGGAACATTTGACGAGCTGATGGACAGGCGAAACTATGAGGGGACGGCTGTGGATGATTATCTGTATGTGGTTCTCACGGACGAGGATGACGTGCCGGATGCTTTGGGAAAACTCAGAACGGTCTATCCAAATGTGATGAAGCTTGGATACGACAACACCAGAACCCGTGTGACACAGACGATAGACGATGGCGCTGTGCTTGAAGGGAAAAAGCCCATAGATCTGTTTGGAGAGTTGTATGAGAAGCAGAACAACCAGGAAATGAGCGATGAACAGAGGAGTTTTGTTCAGAATATTATAGACTCTGTATGGAGAGAGGAGCGATTATGAGACCACTTAATCTTACGATGTCGGCATTTGGACCATATGCGGGAGTCCAGATGCTTGACATGGCCCAGCTTGGGGCTGAAGGCTTGTATCTTGTGACTGGGGATACAGGTGCGGGAAAGACCACGATATTCGATGCCATCTGTTATGCGCTGTATGATGAGCCGAGCGGGGCGAGCCGTGATGCGAGGATGATGAGATCAACGTATGCCGATGTGGACACAGATACCTACGTTGAGCTGACATTTGATCATATGGGGAAGACTTACAGAGTTAAAAGAAATCCTTCCTATGAGAGACGTAAGAAAAAAGGTGAGGGAACTACCCTGCAGGATGCGGCTGCAGAATTGTATCTGCCGGATGACTCGGTCATCTCCAACAGAACGAAGGTAAATTCATATCTTCAGGAATTGTTGGGTGTGGACAGAGAGCAGTTTTCGCAGATATCCATGCTTGCTCAGGGTGAGTTCAAGGAACTGTTGGTGGCGGAGTCCGGGGACAGACAGAAGATATTCAGCAAGCTTTTTCACACATCAAGGTATTTTGTTCTGCAGAAGCGTCTTCAGGATGAGACGAGAAAGCTTCAGAGTGAACGGGACGATATGAAGAAGAGTATAGAGCAGTATATATCCGGGATAGTCTGCGGAGAGGATGACCCTCTTGGACTCAGTGTCCAGAAGGCAAAGGACGGCCAGATGCCAATTGATGAGGTGATCACACTCATCGGAAAGCTTATTGTAACGGAGAAGGCAAGAACGGATTCATATGAGAAGCAGATCGGTACACTTGAGACCCGGGTCGGGGAACTTGACACGCTGATAGGCAAGGCACAGCAGACAGAGAAAGCCAGAGTGCAGCTTGAAAAGGCACATTTGGAGCTTGCAAATGTACAGAATGACAGAACTGTTGCTGAGGCAGAGCTAAACAGGACAAAGGAAGCGTTCCCAGAGACGGAAGAGCTCCAAAGGCAGGCAGCAGTTATAAATAACGAGCTTCCAAACTATGAGAAACTGGACGAGAAGCGAAAAAATATTGCAGACGAGGAACAGCTCCTGCAAAGGCAAAATGAACAGGCAGAGAAGGGCAGAATGCTTGTGACAGACAAACAGAAGAGCATAGAAAAGCTGAGGCAGGAGCAGACACAGCTTGCGGATGCGGGGGAGAAAATAGTTGCAATCACGGCATCGAGGGAGAAGATGGCTGACGCTGTTGACTATCTGAATGACATAAGTAGACTGCTCATGGAATACAGCAGAAGAAAACAGGCGGTGGACAAAGCACAGAAGCAGTATCTGTTTGATAATGATATGTATACCAGAAAGCAGGATATGTATGAGCATATGAGCACGCTCTACAGGAATGCCCAGGCGGGAATCCTAGCAAAGGATCTGAAGGAGGGACAGGCGTGCCCTGTGTGCGGTGCGACGGAGCACAAACTCCTTGCATCGCTGCCAAAGGAGGCTCCGACAGATGCACAGTTAGATGGTGCGAAAAAGGATGCTGACAAAGCCCGCGAAAGGGCAAATGCCAGCGCTACGGATGCAAAGGTAAAGCTTGCCAGTGTCACTGAGATCAGAAACAGCATCATTGAGCAGGCCAAGAAGAAATTTGACACCCCGGAGGATATAGACGGTCTGCCGGAAAAGGTTGAGAAGAATATTGGATACTATAATGAGAAGATTGCCGATACTGACAGACAGATCGAGGCTGAACGCAAAAGGGTCAGCAGAAGGGATGAGCTTGCTGCAAAACTTCCTCAGGAGGAAGAAACATTGGCCGGGATGCAGGTGAAGCTGGCGGAGCTTGAGAGAAATATATCGGCGCTCACGGCAAAGGTTGTCTCAGACAGAGAACAGGCGACAGAACTGGCCGCGGGGCTCAGATTCAGGAATCGGAGTGAGGCGGAAACGAAGATGAACGAGATTCTTGGCAGAGCAAAGAAACTGCAGGATTCATTTGACACCGCTGAGAAGAGATATAATGCTGTGATCCAGGATATTAAGACGCTGGAGGGGCAGATAAAGGCTCTGACAGACACGCTGGAATCAGCAGAGAGGCTCGAACTTGCCAAGCTTGAGGAAGATAAAACCGCAGTGAGAGATGAACTGGGAAGGATCAGGCTTCTCATGCAGGATGGAAACAGCCGCATCCGTGCAAATGAAACGGCGATGGCGAATATAAGCAGAAAGTCCGATGAGCTTTCGGCAAAAGAAAAGAAATATGTAAGCGTGAAGTCGCTCTATGACACTGCCTCAGGAAATGTATCCGGCAAGAATAAGATAAACCTAGAGGCATACATACAGATGTCGTATTTTGACAGGATAATTCAGCGTGCAAATCTGAGATTCCTGAAGATGTCAGATGGTCAGTATGAGCTGGGGCGTGTGACGGACAGCAGTGACAGGCGAAGCCAGATCGGCCTTGACCTCTGTGTTGTGGATCATTACAACGGCAGCAGACGAGACGTTAAGTCTCTTTCTGGGGGCGAGTCATTCATGGCTTCACTTTCCCTTGCGCTTGGACTTTCCGATGAGGTGCAGGCCTCGGCTGGCGGAATTCAGATAGATACCATGTTTGTGGATGAGGGCTTTGGATCCCTTGATACAGAAAAGACTCTGCCACAGGCATACAAAGCGCTGGTCAGCGTGACCGAGGGACGCAAGCTGGTGGGAATAATATCGCACGTGACTGAACTCAAGGAGAAGATTGACAAGCAGATCGTGGTGGAAAAGGACAGAACCGGCAGGGCGAAGGCGAGGCTGGTGGTGTAGGGATTTTAGTCATCTGAGTATTTAGATAAAATTTGCTCAAGTTTATTAAAGTCTACACATCTTTTTGTAAGGTTGCGATTTTTGTCGGGAAAATCAGTTATGAGAGAGTAGACTTTATTGGCTTTGTTGATTATAGTATCGGAATGATCCCGACACCAGGATAATTGTTTCTGAATAAGAATCTTTCGTTTTGTTTTATCTGGGGTATCGTGAGGGTTTAATTTCAGATTGACCTTAGATATAACTGAGTTGTTAACTGGAATCATATTGTTTAGATTGAGAATTCCTATGATTTTAGAAGAATACTCAGGATGCCTGCTGTTGTGGTCAAATATTTTGATGAAATCAATCTGGCTTTTCATATTTTCAAATTTCTTTTTTGGTGAGGTAAGGGGGATGCAATATTTCTGACCACCTATAAGAATGATTATTCCAAGAAATGGTCGATTCTCCTTACCTACCTGAGGGGAGACTGACATTACGTTGTCATCTGCACGAGACAGATTTCTTATGTAGTTTAAATCAATATAGTAAAAATTTAGGATATCCATTATCGCCTTTCTGAGAATATAAAAGAGCTGTGCTAAAATGCACAGCTCTTAAAAACCTTTTTGCATGGTAGGGCTCCCATAAAATTGTTCCATTTTGTATGGTAGAACATCCATATTAAAATTGTTCATTTGTTTTATATGGTAGAACACCCATCTCTTAAAGTTCCCATTTCGCATGGTAAGGTTACCATAATCATATCATACAAGAATTCTAACATTCAATAATGTTAGTGTCAATTAGAGCTGACTTATTTAGTAACTTATTGTGATCTGAGGATATCCTAAAAAGTGGTCAATATCAAGTGCAATTACTGATATTTTATAAAACGTTTATAAAAGTATACAAAGTGTAGAATAGTAGAAAAATGTTAGCTGTTTGCTTTACAAATCGGAGTTGATAAACAATAATGGTTCATGTATGAATGAATAAGGACGGTACACTATAATGGAACTTTTTGATATATGCGACGAACAGGGCAACCCTACCGGAGACACAGTGGAGAGGAGCGAGGCACATGCAAAAGGCATATGTCACAGGACTGCCCATATCTGGATAGCGAAGCAAGAGAATGGAAGGTATAAGGTTCTTCTGCAGAAGAGGTCGATGGATAAGGATTCTTTTCCCGGAAGGTATGACACTTCCTCTGCCGGACATATACAGGCAGGCGATGAACCGATGGAGTCGGCACTCAGAGAACTGGGTGAGGAGCTGGGCATAAATGCCCAAAATGAAGACCTCGATTTTGCGGGAACATTTAGAATACAGTATGAGAAGGAATTTCACGGCAAAATGTTCAGGGACAATGAGGTGGCATTTGTGTTCGTGTACCAGAAACCGGTGGACATAGCAGACCTGACGATCCAGAAGGAAGAGCTGGACGGCGTGAGCTGGTTTGATCTGGAGGAAACCTATGAGGCATGTAAGAACCATGACCAGAAGTTTTGCGTGCCGATTGGAGGGCTTGAGACGGTAAGGAAATACCTGAAAGAAAGAATACGTTAAAGTTACTGAAAGAATGTTGTGTGTAGTGGATAGTAGGAAAAATGCCAGGGCGTAAAGAAAGGCATTACATATAAAAAATATGTTGCCAGACTAGTTAGTTTGTGCTAACATAACATGTGTTATGGAAAACGACAAGCGTAGTGAAACGATAGAAAAACTTAAAAAAGCCGGCAAAGAGGAATTCCTTGAAAATGGTTACCAGAGGGCAAGCCTCAGAAAGATATGCAAGAGTGCTGGAGTTACAACCGGAGCTTTCTACTTTTCATTTGAGAGCAAGGAGGCTCTGTTTAAGGCGATACTTGAACCGCTTGTGAACCAATATGAAGCCATGCTTGGAGAACTTATGAAGGGGGAGATTGAGAACCCCGCCACGGGCGTAGATGCAGATAAGATTATGATGCAATTCCTTCTGGCACACAGGGAAGAGGTAATGATCATCATGCATGGCGCTGACGGCAGCTGCTATGAGAATTATCACCAGAGGGTTGAGGAGTTCATGAGACATTCATTTGCGGCATATTACAGGTCACAGCTTGGATGCGAGCCGGATGAGACTTTGGTTCGCGTGCTGGCTAAGATGCGGCTTGAAGGAGCCATGGCGATACTGAACGAGGATGTAGATGTGGAGAAGAAAATGTATCTGACAGAAAAGATTGGCATTCATGCCACCGGCGGTACAGAAAAGTTGATAGAGAGTTTAAAGAAAGAGGTTCATCGATGATGAACCTCTTATTTTTATGAACATAACAAAACATGACAAATGTTATATTTCATAAGGAGGGGCCCACGTAAGTGGGAGGATTCCGGCAGAGGAAGCGCACTGATGTGCGCGCAGGTCATCAAGCTGCGCTTGACGACATGTTGTGAAGCACGCAAACGCCGCGCGCAGCGCCTCTCATGCGTTTGCACAATTAAAAAGCAGGAGGAAATGAGAAAATGGTTAGCACACAGAACAATACAGTAAGCAGATCAAAGGTAGACATAACGGGAGTCCCGGAGACGATGCTCCAGACACTCTATGCCAGAGCGAAAGAATCAAGAAAACCGGATCATGCCATATACGATGGCAAGGCCATAGAGATAGTTGACAGCCTGGATTATGACTTTTCACTGGCGGACAAGGATCTGGCGATGGGAAGCGGAGTTATAGCGAGAACCATAGTGCTTGATAAGCTTGTATCAGAATTCCTGAAGAAGCACAAGGGTGCTGTGGTTGTGAATATCGCCTGTGGTCTTGACACCCGTTGCTATAGAAATGAGGGTAGATATAAAGGCTGGTACAACATTGATCTCCCGGAGACCATGACTGTAAGGGCAAAGTTCCTGCAGGAGGATGGACCGGTGTACCAGATAGCGGAATCCGCCATGGACGGCAAATGGGCAGACATGGTAGAGTATGCCGGTGAACCTGTGCTGGTCATCATAGAGGGGCTTACGATGTATCTCACAGAAGCTGATGTGAAGAAAATATTCGACATAATAGACAGGAAATTTACTCATGCTACGGTGCTCGTAGAGACTATGGCTCCGTTCATGGCAAAGCATATCAAGGAGAAATCCATCCATGGAAGCCATGCCAGGTTTTCCTGGGGTGTGTCAAATGGAAAGAAGCTGGCGGAGATCATACCGAAATACAGATACATAGAACAGCACAGTCTTGTAGAAGGAATGGCTGAGTTCATACCGGTATATAAAGTCATTGGCAAAATACCATTTGTCAGCAATATATCAAACAAGATAGTAGTGATGGAAAAGTGATAAAAAAGTGTTGACATAAAGTTAAAAGCCGTTTATGATGCAGTAAAATGCAAATGACTTGCAAATTCAAAAAAGAGGAATACTATGGCGAGGGAGTATAAAACGAGAATAAGTCAGGCTATAGAGGCATTTGCTGCAGAGAGGCAGGACAGAGGGTTTTGCGCGGCTGATGTAAGTGTGTATTTGGATGAGAATGGCATAGATGCGAATACAACAACTGTATATCGCAACCTTGACCGCATGGTTACCCAGGACAAATTGATAAAGTATCAGAGTGCTGATGGTGGTTCAAGTATGTATAGAATGGAAAAGGCTGATCATAGTTGTCACGAACACCTTCATATGCAGTGTGTTAAGTGCGGAAGAGTCATACATATTGACCGCGATACCATGAATCACATAGCTAAAGGAGTTCAGGAGAGGTATGGATTTATGATCGACTGTGACAGATCGTCGATATGTGGTATTTGCAAAGATTGTCAGAGGCGTTGTGGAGTCGCTGTAGTCTAAACTAAACGTGATTGTTACAGATGGGATTGTATCGTTACGGTCACAACGAAAACTATATATCCCCAAATTCCTACAATGAAAAGGAGGTGTGCAGAATGAGTAAAAAGAGAATAATGTCATGGATTCTTATAGTGTTCTTTGTATCGGGAGTACTTTTCTCTTACGGCTATATTGCGCGCAATGTGGAGCATGACTGTACGGGGCAGGAATGTCCTATATGTATGCATTTGCAGCAGGCTGCACAGTTCCTTTCAAATATAAAGACAATGTCAACTACGCCAGTGTTCCTGGCGTTCTTAAGTGTGTTCACACTTGGAGTTGTATTGGTGTATACCCACGAGTATTGTACCGATACGCTCGTTTCCCTGAAGGTGGAATTGCTGAATTGATTTAAAGTACGGATATTGACTGAGAATTGCGTCTGGAAATACATCTAAAGATAAGGGCGAATACTTATTATTGGTGTTTTTGATCTAGAGGCAGTTTATTAAATTTACCCAATTATAGGCATCAAAATATGCCTGTCAATTTTATCAATCAATTCGGAGGTTTATTGATCATTATGAAAAATAGAATATTTGGCCTTGTTATGGCATCGGTACTTACTGTTTCAGCATTTTGTGGCTGCGGAGCATCAATGACGGCAGCAGATTCTGATCAGAAAGGGGGCAGTGTGCCTGAAAATGCGGCAAATGCTACGGCGTACAGCATTGTATGTACGACTTTTCCTCAGTATGACTGGATCCGCAATATTATAGGCGGTGATTCCGACAAGTTTCAGCTTACTATGCTGCTCGATCAGGGGATGGATCTTCACAGTTATCAGCCAACTGCAGAGGATATAGCAAAGATAGCTGACGCAGATATGTTTGTGTATGTTGGCGGTGAGTCTGATGGCTGGGTGGATAGTGCCCTGAAAGAAGCGACTAATAAGGATATGAAGGTTGTAAATATGCTTGACGCTTTGGGAACTGCAGTCAAAGAGGAAGAGGTAGTTCCAGGCATGCAGGCAGAGGAAGAAGAGGAAGAAGAGGAAGGAGAGGAAGGCCCGGAGTATGATGAACATGTATGGCTTTCACTCAAGAACGCAGTGGCGTTGACGAATGTGTTGGCGGATAATATCCAGGCGCTTGATCCAGATAATAAATCTGATTACATGGAGAATGCAGGTAAGTACGTTGATGAACTCAATGATCTTGATGGAAGGTACGAACTAACAGTTTCTAAGGGAAAACGTCAGGCAATTCTGTTTGGCGACAGATTCCCTTTCCGATATATGGCGGATGATTATGGGCTTACTTACTATGCTGCATTTGTGGGATGCAGTGCTGAGTCGGAGGCAGGTTTTGAGACAATAACATTCCTTGCGCAGAAGGTGGATGAGTTAAAGCTTCCGGTTATTCTGACGATAGAGGGTGCGGATCACAGTATAGCAGAGTCGATAAAGAAGACAACAGATTCGAAAAATCAGGAGATCCTGACGATGAATTCGATGCAGTCTGTGACTGCAAAGGCTGTAGCTGATGGCGAGACGTATCTGAACGTAATGGAAGATAACTTGAACGTACTTTCTCAGGCATTGAATTAATTGCTGAACAATAAAACAAATTTAGATTTATAGGAGAAAACAAATGTCATATATAATGTGCAAAGACCTGGCAGTGGGATATGATGGACGTGCAGTTGTGTCAGGCCTTAATTTCAGTATAGACAAGGGAGACTATCTCTGTATAGTTGGAGAGAACGGAGCGGGAAAGAGTACCTTGGTAAAAACTCTGCTTGGCCTGTTGAAACCGGTTTCAGGAGAGATAAAGTTTGGCGATGATCTGACATCGCGTGATATAGGCTATCTGCCGCAGCAGACACCTGTGCAGAAGGATTTCCCTGCGACTGTATGGGAGGTGGCTTTGTCGGGAACGCTGCCTAAGTGCGGAGCACGTCCTTTTTATGGCAGAAAGGAAAAGCAGCTTGCACAATCTCAACTTGAACGACTTGGAATGTGGGATATACGCAGGAAATGTTACAGGCATTTGTCGGGAGGACAGCAGCAGCGCGTCCTTCTGGCGAGAGCCCTGTGTGCAACTGAGAACCTTCTTCTGCTTGATGAACCGGTAACTGGCCTTGATCCTGTCGCAACGGCACAGTTCTATCAGATGATACAGCAGTTAAATGAAAATGGTGTGGCAGTGATCATGATATCACATGATCTGAGGGCAATAGATTGCGCCAGACATGTGCTTCATATGAATCATGGGGGCTCGTTCTGGGGCAGCAGAGAGGAATATAAGAACAGCAGATATTGGAACATCATTTCGGTAGAATATGAGAAAGGTGGTGGACAGAGTGCAGCTTGTTGATAAGTTAATTTACTATATGCAGTATCCATTTGTTAAGTGTGCTCTTGTGGTTGGTATTCTTATAGCATTGTGTTCGTCACTTTTCGGTGCAACATTGGTTTTGAAAAGATTTTCATTTATCGGCGATGGACTTTCGCATGTTGCATTTGGAGCAATGGCGGTAGGATCTGTTCTGAAACTGACAAACAACACGATCATAGTGATGCCGGTGACTGTGGCTGCTGCAATTCTCATACTTATGTCGGGACAAAATGCGAAGCTTAAGGGGGATGCCGCGATAGCTATGATGTCTGTCGGTGCTTTAGCCGTAGGTTATCTGATAATGAATGTATTTTCCACGTCAGCAAATGTATCGGGGGATGTGTGCTCTACGTTGTTTGGTTCAACCTCAATACTTACATTGACAATGGGAGAAGTGTGGCTGTGTATAGTTATGTCAATATGTGTAATAGCGTTTTTCTGTTTGTTCTACAACAGGATATTTGCAGTCACATTTGACGAGAGTTTTACTAGGGCAATCGGGAAAAATGCAGGGGCATATAATCTGGCGCTGGCGGTGATAATCGCTGTGATAATAGTGCTTGCAATGAATCTGGTGGGCTCCCTGCTCATCACGGCGCTTTTGGTATTCCCTGCACTTTCGGCAATGAGAGTTATGTATAGTTTCAGGTCAGTGGTATTATATTCGGCTGTATTGTCAGTTGTGGGAACTTTGACCGGCATGCTGGTATCTATATTATTTTCAACACCGGTAGGATCTACGATCGTTGCATGCGATATGGTTATATTTGCATTTAACAGTATAGCAGGGAAAGTGATGAGGAGATAAGAATATGTATATGAATAGAAATAGAAGAATGCATGGATGCAGACACAGATTTAAGCGGTTGATTATGTCAATATTGGTGCTGAGTATGTTGCTGACTGTCACAGGCTGTGGTGGAGCATCTCAGACTGCGGGCAGTCGTTTGAACACACAGAATGCAGTGGATAAGGTGCTTAATCAGAAAACAGGCGATGGTGATGTGGAAAGTAAGTCGTCAGTGGGAGCCACAACAGAGACGACGACCACAACAGAGACGACGATCACAACAGAGATGCAAACCACGATAGAGACAGAATCCGCATCTGTAACTGAGGCGACATCAGAACCAACATATGGGCAGGTCGTGAATGGAGACAGCTCAGTTATAGCGCAATACAAGTCTGAGGGTGTGGATGTGGATCTCACACTTATGGGAAGCGATCTTGTATATGCGACGGTGTATCAGATGATGTCAAAACCTGAGGAATATGAGGGCAAGACGATAAGGATAGAAGGAAAGTATTATGCATCCTATTATCCGATAACCGACAAATATTATAATTATTGTCTCATAGCCGACGCTTTGGCATGCTGCAGTCAGGGACTTGAATTTGAACTTGGTGGAGGTGCAGTATATCCAGGCGATTACCCGGCGGACCAGAGTGAGGTGATCGTTACGGGAGTATTTGAAACCTACACAGAGGAGGCTGGACAGACATTTTATTACTGCAGGTTGAGAGATGCAGAATATCAACTGGTATCGACAGAGAATCAGTAGAGTATAAATTGCATAACATTTTTGGAATCCGGGCAGATCAAAGTGTCCGGATTTTTTGAGTAAAAAATATTCAGAATCAGGAGGAACATAGCTGCATCAAAACCAGGAATCACATAGAAAAATATGGCAAAATGACGCAAATATACTAAAAAACATTAAAAATAGCTAAAAAATGATAAAATTACTTAAAAAAGAATTTGATATATTGTAAAAACTATGCTAATTTTAAATAAAGGTAAATATTCAGCCGTGCAGGATAAGAACAGCGGATTCGACATGCTTGCATGTAAGAATCAGGTGTTCTTATCCTGTGGTGACTCGAATAGAGTCACCGCCCCATACAATGAGCAAAATAGCTGCGCAGCAGCGAAAGAGCACGGGAACCGTGCGGTTTTGCGAATGTATGGTCGGCTGAATACATTAAAATATACAGAAGGGATGTGATGAAGTGAAAGAGAAATACAAAGGTGTACAAAAACTCACAGACAATCCGTTCCTCAACCTCTATCATATAGATGCGGTTGACACGGCTGGAAAAGACTTCAATTATTACTTTGCTTCAAGGAATAAAGAGAACGACATCAAGATAAAGACCCACTATATAAAACCGGAAGGAATAGTTATATATGGGGTTAAGCTGGAAGATGAGCCGAAGCTGGTGCTCATAAGGCAGTACAGATACCCACTCGATACATATATATATGAACTTCCTGCAGGACTGGTGGACGGAGATGAGACTCCGGCGCAGGCAGCAGTCAGGGAGATGAAGGAAGAGACAGGGCTTACCCTTGATGTATATGAGGGCGGAGAAGAACTCTACAGAAGGCCATTCTATATGGGCCCGGGATTTACGGATGAGATGAGCAGTGCTGTATTTGGAACAGTTACAGGAACACCAAATCTCGACAGCAAGGAGAGCACAGAGGACATACAGGTCATACTCGCAGACCGAGGTGAGGTCAGAAGAATCCTGTCAGAGGAACAGGTGTCGCTCAGAGGAGCATACCTCATGACACATTTTCTGGCTGAGGGAGATCCACTAGAATTCCTGAGAAAATAGGAAGCGCTGAGCAGTGATTGCTCAAACAGCAGAACGTTCATAAAAGGGCATGCTAAATGAGAAAAAAGAAGGAGAAGTAGAAAGATGAGTTACAGAGACACATATGATTTTTGGATGACAGATGATTATTTCGATGAGGACACCAAGAAGGAGCTTGCAGCCATAGCTGATGATGAGGCTGAGATCGAGGACAGATTCTATCGTGATCTTGTATTTGGAACTGGTGGACTCAGAGGTGTGATAGGCGCGGGAACCAACAGAATGAACTTCTACACCGTCCGCAAGGCTACACAGGGTCTTGCAAATTTCATTGTGAAGCAGAATGCGCAGGACAAGGGCGTGGCAATAGCATACGATTCAAGAAAGTATTCTCCAGAGTTTGCAGCAGAAGCAGCTCTCTGCCTGTGTGCAAATGGAATCAAGTCATATCTCTTTGAGTCACTCAGACCTACACCTGAGCTTTCATATGCAGTCAGAAAGCTTGGATGTACAGCAGGTATAGTTATAACAGCCAGCCACAATCCACCAGAGTACAACGGTTACAAGGTATACTGGGAGGATGGCGCGCAGATCACAGCTCCAAAGGACAGAGAGATCATCGCAGAGGTTAAGGCTGTAACAGATTTCCATACAGTAAAGACCATGGATAAGCAGGAGGCACTTGACAAGGGCCTTCTCACTATCATAGGTGCCGAGATAGATGACGCGTATATGGAGGAACTCAAGAGGCAGATCATTCATCCTGAGATCATCAAGGAGCAGTCAGAGAACATCAAGATCGTATACACACCGTTCCACGGAACCGGTCTTGTACCTGTAAAGAGAGTTCTGTCCGAGCTTGGTTTCAAAAACGTATACATTGTTCCTGAGCAGGAGCTTCCAGACCCTGAGTTCACAACGCTTGAGTATCCAAACCCAGAGGATCCAAAGGCATTTGAGCTTGCCCTCAAGCTGGCAAAGGAGAAGAATGCGGACATAGTTCTCGCTACAGATCCTGATGCAGACCGTCTTGGAATATACGCACTCGATACAAAGACAGGCAAGTATATGCCATTTACAGGAAATATGTCAGGACTTATAATCGCTGAATACCAGTTCAGAGAGAGAACAAAATGCGGTCTCATGCCAAAGAATCCGGCCATGGTCAAGACTATTGTAACCACAAATATGGCTGATCCACTGGCTGCAGATTACAATGTCAACCTCATCGAGGTTCTAACAGGCTTCAAGTTCATCGGTGAGCAGATCAAGTTCTTCGAGCAGAATAATTCATACAATTTCGTAATGGGTATGGAGGAGAGCTACGGATGTCTCGTTGGAACATACGCAAGAGACAAGGATGCTCCGGTTGCAGTTATGTGTCTCTGCGAGGCTGCTGCATACTGCAAGAGCCAGGGAATCACTCTGTGGGATCACATGCTTGATCTCTATGAGAAGTACGGATATTACAAGGAAGGCCTCTACACAATAACGCTCAAGGGTGTTACAGGAGCAGAGAAGATCCGCAAGATCATGTCCTCACTCAGAGCTGAGTCACTTACTCAGATCGATACACTCAAGGTTCTCAAGGTTCGTGATTACGAGAAGAACACGATCACAGATCTTGCCACCGGAGAGGTCACAGAGTCAGGACTTCCACAGTCCAACGTTCTCTACTACGACCTTGAGGATGGCGCATGGGCATGTGTACGTCCATCAGGAACAGAGCCAAAGATCAAGCTGTACTACGGAATCAAGGGAACAAGCCTTGATGATGCAGATGCAAAGCTTGAAGCTCTCCAGACAGCACTTGTTGAGAAGCTCAACAAGCTGGCAGAGTAGCATAAGTATAATATATAGCAAATACAAAAAAGCGCCGTCTGGTCTGGTGACCGGACGGCGCTTTGCTGTCCTTATACGATGACGTCGAACTGTATGTAGTCTCCCTGGTCGGTATTTACCGTGTCGAGATATATTTTACCATTGTACTTGTCGGTCAGTTTTTTCAGGTTGTAGAGACCGTAACCATGGCCATGTCTGTCTCCGGTTTTGGTGGTATATCCCGGTGAGAACATATTCTGGCGGAATTCGTTGGTTTTGACGGAACCCTTGTTTCTTGTTCTTATTTCTATCTGGTTCTGCCTGCTGTCCAGGTACAGATATGCAGTGCCAAATGGGGCGGTCGATTCAAGCGCATTATCGATCAGTATACCGATGATCCTGATCAGCTCATACTCCGGCATTCGGCTCTTCAGATCCCTGGATGCCACCTGGACTACGAGCTCCTTCTGATCCTTCTGTGCTTCCGTGATCTTGCTGTACACTAATCCGGCTACAACGCTCAGGTTGATCTTGAGCAGATCACAAATGGCCTCTGTAAAGGAATAAAAAAGGTCGGTTATATTACAAGTCAATTGCAGAAAATATAATTCTTTTAGTTAATACCGCCATAATAAAACGGCTGTAATATACATCTGCGCAACAAAGTGATATAAATTGCAAGATTAAATATTGAATTTAAAAACTGCTTAATATATTATACAAATAACAATAAATTAGCTAAAAAATAGCCTAATAAAATGAACGGAAGATAAATTGTGGATAAATAAAAAAGGAAAAATCTGTGTGGCCTGTGAGGTCAGGAAAGGGGTAGAAGATGGACGCAAAGCAGAGATACGAGATGTGGCTTGGCAGCGATCAGGTAGATGATGTTACGAAGCAGGAGCTCGTAAACATAAAGGATAATGAAGCGGAGATTGAAGATAGATTTTACACAAACCTTGAGTTTGGAACAGGTGGACTTCGAGGCGTGATGGGAGCGGGAACGAACCGCATGAACATTTACACGGTTCGCATGGCAACACAGGGAATTGCTAACTACCTGGCGAAGATCGGAATATCAGAGCCGTCGGCAGCTATAGCATTTGACAACAGAAACAATGCTTCGCTGTATGCGCTTGAAACTGCTCTCTGCCTGTGCGCAAATGGCGTGAAGGTGTATCTGTTTGATGCGCTCCGTCCGACACCGGAGCTTTCATTTGCAGTGAGACATCTGCACTGCAATATCGGCGTGAATATAACGGCAAGCCACAATCCAAAGGAATACAACGGATATAAGGTTTACTGGGATGATGGAGCCCAGATCGTATCTCCTCAGGATAAGGAGATCATTGCAGAGGTCAACAATATAGAAGATTTCTCCATGGTTAAGACTATGGACAAGGACGCTGCAATAGATGCAGGACTGTTGAATGTGATCGGTCAGGAGATCGATGACGCATATATAGGAGAGCTTCACAAGCTTGTCATGAATCCGGAGGAGATTCAGAAGGCGGGAGATCTGAAGATCGTATATTCTCCGCTTCACGGAACAGGCCTTAAGCCTGTTACAAGAGTTCTCAGCGAACTTGGTTTCAAGGATGTACATGTCGTTGAGGAACAGGCTGTTCAAGATGGTAATTTCCCAACTGTAAAGTCCCCAAATCCTGAGGGCGCAGAGGCGTATGCCCTGAGTCTTGAGCTGGCGAAGAAGGTCGGCGGCGAGCTGATTCTTGTCACAGACCCTGATGCTGACAGACTCGGAATGTATGGATATGACAGCAAGAATAATGAGTATAAAGAATTTACAGGAAATATGTTCGGTGCGATCCTCTGTGATTACGTGCTGATGCAGAGATCCCAGAGCGGAAGACTGCCTGAGAATCCGGCGATTGTAACTACGGTTGTTATCACCAATATGGTCAAGGAGATATGTAAGAAGTACGACACTTTCTGTGACTGCAACAACCTGATCGGATTTAAGAATATAGCATCGAGGATGAGGGCTTATGAGCAGACAGGTGAACACAATTATGTGTTTGGGCTTGAAGATACATTTGGATGTCTGCCTGGTACATATGCAAGGGACAAGGACTCGGTTGGAACACTGATGCTTCTCTGTGAGGCTGCGGCATACTACAAGAACCGTGGCATGACTCTGTGGGACAGAATGGTTGAATTGTGGCAGGAATATGGTTACTACAAAGAGAAGGTTCAGACCATGAAGTTTGACGGACGCGAGGGCGCTGCAAAGATACAGTCTATGATACAGACGCTGAGAGATAATCCGGTGCAGAAGGTTGGAACTTACAGCGTGGAGAAGATCTACGACTACAAGCTTGGAACAGAGACGGACGCAGCGACAGGCAAGTCCGAGGCGGCGGTGCTTCCAAAGTCCAACATGATATATTATCAGCTTGCGGATGGCGCATGGTTCCTTGTGAGACCTTCAGGCACAGAACCGAAGATCAAGTTCTACCTCGGGGTAAAGGGAAGCTCTCAGGAGGATGCGGCAGAGCAGCTTGACGAGCTTGCGGTAAATGTGAAGGCGATGTTCTCGTAAAACGGGATGACTGGTAAGAAACGGAATGGCTGGCAAATAAATGTCAGCAGAAAATAGATTCGAAGATCGCGGTAGCGACTAAAAATAATTACAAGGTGGAGGTAAAAAAGATGGGTTACATGGACGAATACAAGTTCTGGCTTGAGTCAGACTGCTTTGATGAGAAGACAAAGGAAGAACTTAGAAGTATCGCAGATGATGACAAAGAGATCCAGGACAGATTCTACAAGAATCTGAAATTTGGAACCGGCGGAATGCGCGGAATCATGGGCGCTGGAACCAACAGAATGAATATATATACAGTTACAAAGGCAACACAGGGACTTGCAGATTACATACTTGAGGTCGGCGCAGATGCTGCGGGGAGAGGTGTTGTTATAGCACATGACTGCCGAAATATGTCAGCAGAGTTCACAGAGGCATCAGCTCTGTGCCTCAATGCAAATGGCATAAAGACTTATGTGTTTGATGCACTCCGCCCTACACCGGAGCTTTCATTTGCAGTGAGAGAGCTTGGATGTATAGCCGGAATCGTGGTAACAGCAAGCCACAATCCACCTGAGTACAACGGCTACAAGGTGTACTGGGAGGACGGCAGCCAGATCGTATCCCCTCAGGATCAGGATATCCTGAAGCATGTGGCGAATGTTGAGAGATACGAGGATGTCAAGACCATGGACAAGGACAAGGCGGTTGCAGACGGCCTGTTCTGTATGGTTCCTGCAAGTGTTGATGAGAACTACTATCAGGCGCTCATAAAGCAGACCATCCACGGCGATATCATTCCGAAGGTTGCAGACGATATCAAGATAGTATACACACCACTTCATGGAACAGGAAATGTACCTGTAAGGGAAGTGCTAAAGAGACTTGGCTTCAAGCACGTATATGTTGTAGAGGAGCAGACTGTTCCTGACGGAGACTTCAGTACAGTCAAGTCACCAAATCCGGAGGAACCATCAGCATTTGCCATGGGAATAGACCTGGCAAAGAAGGTTGATGCGGACGTTATCATGGCCACAGATCCTGATGCAGACAGACTTGGAATATACGTCAAGGACAGCACGGGAATCTGGAAAGACACGGAATTTGCAGATGATCCGGCATATCCATATGTCCGCTTCAATGCCAATATGACAGGTGCCCTGATAGCAGAGTATGTATGCCGTGAGCAGAAGGCAGTCGGCAAACTGCCGGAAAATGGTGCTATCTGTAATACAGTAGTCAGCACCAATCTTACAAAGGCGATAGCAGAGAATTATAATCTGAAATATATAGAGACACTCACCGGATTCAAGTACATAGGTGAGCAGATCCTTCTCTTTGAGAAGAACAACACATACAAGTTCATCTTCGGAATGGAGGAGAGCTTTGGATGTTTAGTAGGAGACTACACTCGTGACAAGGACGCTTGCGCAGCCGTTGTCATTTTATGTGAAATAGCAGCATTTTATAAGCTGCAGGGAGAAACCATCTGTAATGCCATGGAAGAGGTTTATCACAAATATGGCTATTACTTTGAAGGTGCGTTTGGGATAACTCTAAAGGGTGTAGATGGTGCAGCACAGATTAAGGAGATGATGGAGAACTTCAGGAACCATCCACTTACGAACTTTGCAGGTATCAAAGTTACCGGCATGAGGGACTATGTGAGCGGAATCCGCAAGCCGCTTGATGGCGAAGAGGAGCACATGGGTCTTCCAAAATCAAACGTGCTGTACTATGAGCTGGAAAATAATGCGTGGTTCGCGGTTAGGCCTTCTGGAAATGAACCAAAGATCAAATTCTACTTTGGCGTGAATGAAATCAGCCTAAAAAATGCCATGTCAAAGATAGATGAGATGAAGGCATGTGTGCAGGAGCTTGCTAAATAAACAAACACAAAATATGGCAGAATTTACTGCCGAAAAAGAAAAACATTCCTTCCATATACTACAAAATTAAACATGTAAATGCACTTTCCAGCCAATGCGCTGAACAAGGGGGATCTCGGCCTTGATGCTGAGGTCCCTTTTGTATAAAAAGAAGGCAGGGAATTAGGAGCTTCAGGGGACTAGATAACTGAACGCTGTTATATGTCGCAAAGTAAAATATAGTTAAAAATACTAAAAAACTGTTTAAAAATTAACTAAAAAATGTTATAATATATAAAGTAACGGCAGTGTGTGGCAAACGCGTATAGGAGTAGTATAGGAGATTATATGCCAGAAAAAGAAAAAGAAATAGAAATAGAAAAAGAAATAAAAAAAGAGAGAGAAATAGAAAAGAAAAATATAAAAAGTATCGCTGGACATATCATCGATGAGAAAACCGATGAAAAAGAGAAACGAGAGCCGGAGAGTGTCTTGGATGTGGATGAGCATATGTCTGAGAAACAGAAGCTCAGTCTTATGAACAAACAGCAGAAAAGGGAATATATACTGGAGTATTATGCCCCGAAGGCTCTATTTGCACTTGTTGTTGTGGGCATAGTTGTATTCCTTGTCGTAAAACATTTTACGGCGGAATCTGCGGCACTCAACATCCTTGCGGTCAACACTACACAACAGGAATCCGCGGCGAATGACAAGGTGTATTATGAGGAATTCCTCAGTGAAAATGGTCTTGATGCGGAGAAGGAATATGTCAGTATAAGTACAGGGATCGGCGTGTCAACTGATCCGAATGATGCCATGAGTCAGGATAGTCTACAGCTTATACAGAACAAATTTATGGCGAATGCGGTGGACGTGTTCTTTGCCGACACAGACCTTGTCATGAGTTTTGGAGAGTTCGGATATATGCAGGATCTTGATAAGGTGCTGACTGATGAACTGAAAGAAAAGTATAAAGATTCGTTTGTGTATGCAACGGTTATTGAAACGGGTGAGAAGATACCTGTCGGAATAAAGATCGGTGATAATTCCTGGGTGAAGGATACCGGCTGGTATGAAATGGATGCTGCAGTGGGATTTGGCGAGAATGCCAAGAATATGGATCTTGCACTTGAATTTCTTGAATACATAAGCAGAGAGTGATACCCATAAATAAAACGAGGAGACTATAGATACATATGAGCATAAGATATGATGAGGCAAACAGAATATTTGAACTTGATACGAGAAACACGAGTTACCGGATCGGAATCGTCGATGAAGAGGGGTTTGTCGGACATATATATTATGGACAGAAGATCCGTCCGCAGAAATGTGATCAGTTTTTGAGAACGTGTGAGGCTCCTTTTGTTCCGTCCAAGAATAACAGGGAGAGATGTTCATTTATGGACACATTTCCGACAGAGTATTCCGGAAATGGAATAGGAGACTACAGGGAGAGTTGTATTGCAGTAAAGACCGCAAATGGCAGCAGAACCGTTGATCTGAAATTTGTGGATTACGATATTGTAAATGGAAAGCCGGGGATTAGTGGCCTTCCGGCATCATTTGCGGGAGAAGAGGAGGTTCAGACTCTCGTTGTCCATATGATGGATGGGGGATGTGGCATTGATGTTGACCTGATATATTCTGTGTTTGAGGATGAGGATGTTATAACCAGAAGTGTGAGCGTGAAAAATGCAGGTGATAGGGATATCAGGCTCACAAAGGTATATTCTGCATGTATAGACATGGATGACGAGGATTTTGAGATGCTCACTCTTCATGGCTCATGGGCCAGGGAGAGACAGATTGAGAGACGCCCGATAGCTTATGGCAAGCAGAGTGTAAGCTCTCTCCGCGGTGAGTCATCCCACCAGGACCATCCGTTTATGGCATGGATGACAAAGGGTACAGATCAGACTACGGGTGATGTATATGGAATGCATTTTGTGTACTCGGGTAACTTCATCGCACAGATAGAGAAATCACAGTTTGATTCCATACGCGCAGTCATGGGCATACATTCAGAGGGATTTGAGTGGTGGCTCACGCCTGGAGAGACGTTTACAGCGCCTGAGGTTGTGCTTACATACAGCCATGATGGACTTGGACAGATGACTAGAAATCTTCATGATTTTTACAGATGCCACATGATAAGGAGCAGATATCTTCACCAGAAGAGACCTGTCCTCATCAACAACTGGGAGGCTACATATTTTGACTTTGATACCGATAAGCTCCTTGCGATAGCGAAGAGTGCGGCAGAACATGGAATAGAGATGCTGGTCATGGATGATGGCTGGTTTGGACATAGAAATGATGACGCCACAAGTCTTGGAGACTGGTTTGTAAATGAAAACAAGATCAAGGGCGGTTTGAAACATCTTGTTGATGAGGTGAATAAGCTGGGGCTGAAATTTGGAATATGGATGGAGCCTGAAATGATTTCCCCTGATTCTGAACTTTACAGAAAGCATCCTGACTGGGCGTTTGCGGTTCCGGAGAGAACGGCTACATTATCGCGAAATCAGTACGTGCTTGATCTCTCGAGAAAAGAAGTTAGAGACTACGTGTATGAATGTGTGCATAACGTGATATCATCCGCAAATATTGAGTATGTTAAGTGGGATATGAACAGACAGCTCACGGATATCGGCAGCGTAGAATTCACCGGAGACAGGCAGGGAGAATTGGCTCACAGGTATGTGCTTGGAGTATATGAGCTGCAAGAGCGCCTTGTTAACGATTTCCCAGATCTTTTGCTTGAGAACTGCTCGGGCGGTGGTGCAAGATTTGACCCTGGCATGCTTTACTACAGTCCGCAGATATGGTGCTCCGATGACACGGATGCCATAGAGAGACTTTCTATACAGGAGGGAACGGAACTGATATATCCGCTTTCGACCATGGGCGCCCATGTGTCGGATTGCCCTAATCACACAGTTGGAAGGAGTACACCTTTTATGACCAGGGCACATGTGGCTCTGGCGGGAACATTTGGCTATGAACTCGATATCACAAAAATAAGTGAAGAAGAACGTGCGATGATCCCTGAGCAGGTGTCTATGTATCATAAATATAATGACCTTGTAAGGGAGGGTGATTATTATAGGGTTGCATCGTACAGGGAAAATGGACTGTATGATTGCTGGATGGTTGTTGCAAAGGATAAGAGTGAGGCGTTGGTGACTTACGTTCAGGTGCTTGGAAGACCTAACGTACACAGTAGAAAGATAAAACTTTTAGGGCTTGACGTGACTGCTGGTTACAGACTTGACGGAACGGAGCAAGTGTATGGGGGAGATCTCCTCATGAATGCCGGAATGCTCATTGAAACTATGCGTGGAGATTATATGAGCAGACTGTATCACTTTGTACTTGACAATAGTTTAACTTAAAAATAAAATAAAAATTAAGTTATTTAACCACGTGAAAAAATAAAGTGAGAAGGACTAGTTATGGCAAAATCAGTAAAATTGGGAGACATAGCTGCCATTGTTGGCGTGAGTACCGTGACGGTCTCAAAGGCACTTTCAGATCAGAAGGGTGTCAGCGAGGAACTCAGAGCACAGATCAAACAGTTGGCAGATGAGATGGGATACCAGTCACCATCTGAGATCAGAAAGAAGACGGCAAAGAAAAAGTATAATATTGGTGTTCTCATTCAAGAGATATACCTTGGAAAGTATCCGTCGTTCTATTGGCAGTTATATCAGGTGCTTAACAAAAAGGCGGTGGCAAGAGGCTGCTTTACTATGCTGGAGTTTGTTTCCAGAGATAGTGTATTGAATGCTGAGATGCCTATGCTCTTGGAGGATGACAAGGTTGATGGAATAGTTGTTGTAGGTTCCATGGGTAAGGAATACCTGGAAAAACTGGAGAAGACAGCCAAGGTTCCTGTAGAATATGTGGATTACTATGACAATTCGAGACCGATAGACACGGTTATAGCAAATAGTTTCTATGGAAGCTATATGCTGACTAATTATCTGTATGATATGGGACATAGAGATATTGCATATGTTGGCACGATAGGTTCAACGAACAGTATAACTGACAGATATTTGGGCTATATAAAGTCTTTGTTGGAGCATGATATTCCGCTCAGAGAAGACTGGGTTATTCCGGACAGAGATGTGAAGACGGGGCAGTTTGACGAGGAGAACTGTTTTAAACTTCCAAAGAATATGCCTACAGCGTTTGTGTGCAACTGTGATCTTGCGGCAGCTACGCTCATAAAGATACTCAATGCTGCGGGCTACAGAGTTCCTGAGGATGTGTCCGTTGTGGGGTTTGATAATTACATGTATCCTGGAAGCTGCGATATAGGCGTGACCACATACGAGATCAATATGCAGGAGATGGCAGAGAGAACCATGCATAAGATTATAAAAAAGATATCCAATGAAAAATATACTGATGGCATATTTGTCGTGGATGGACGAATCGTGGTAAAGGATAGCGTTGCCAGAATAGAACGATAATGGAACGATAATAAAACTACATATCAATTGTAATGCAAATCGGAAATAGACACCGGTGCAGCCTGCTTGAAAGACAGCGGAGTTGTACCGGTGTCTTTTTTGAACAGATTTATAAAATGGTTTGTGTTCTCGATTCCAACCTGGGATCCGACCTCGTGGACGGACAGATCTGTTGTGAGAAGGAGCCTTTTGGCAGCATCGATCCTGCGACTGTTGAGATAGCGCATAGGTGATTCACCGAAGTGAAGTGAAAATTCTCTGCATATCCTGTATCTGCTGATCCTGTAAGTTGCCTCGAGGTCATCAAGCGACATCGGTTCGGCGTAGTTTGTATCCATCTGATTCTTTATCGATAAAAGATAAGAAGGCACACAATCCATCTTCTTGGATGAGTTTTCAATATATACACATAATTCGGTCAGGATATCATTAAACCATTTGGAAATTCTGAAAATATCGGTGGCAGACAACTCCCCCTGGAGTCTGCTTATCAGTGAAAGATGGCTCCAGAGTACAGAGGCTCCGGCAGAGTCCTTTTTATAATATATGGATTCGGGGAGAAACTCGTGATACAGGCGAAGCGGAGCTCCGAGGATGAATGCCTCGTAGAAACGACACTTGCCGTTCGTGGCGTATGTTATTTCTGATCCTGCCTCAAAAAGCGCGGCTGTATTCTTGGAATATGATGATTTGCTGCTGCTCGATGTTACTGTAAGAGTTCCTTCATATATATAGAAGAAATGGTAACACGGAATGAAAGAGAAGGTATAACTGCATGAATAAGCAAAAGAAATATCGCCGTTGGCCAGAAGATGAATCAGGCCATCGTTAATCATTGATTCTTCATATGTAAAGAACGCACTGTGGAATCTTGCGTTCTCAATATCTTTCTGAATATTGTAACCTGACAGTACAGTGCAGGAAATTAATTCTTTAGCTAACATGTAAACCACCTCCTATCCATAATAATACAATTATTAAACAATCATCACAAGCTAAAAGCGATATAAATTAGTGGCTAATTAGCTAAAAAAACAATAAAATGCTAATTAAAGATAAAAATATATAGATAAAATGTCTATATGATATTGAAAAACAATAATGATAATGGTAAAATTAACGAAAAGTACAAAATACTGTGATTAAAAACAAAATTGAGTGATGACTAAAAAGTAAATTAATGTATACTTAATATAAAGTTAAAAACAAAGAAGGTTTTAAGGAGGACAAAACTATGAAATCAAAGCGTATTGCATGTATCGCAATGGCTGGTCTTATGGCTGCATCACTTGCAGGTTGTGGAGGCTCAGACAGCGATAACAAGGACACAACAGAGGCAACAAAGGCTGCCACAGAGGCAGCAGGAAGTGATTCAGCAGATGACACAACAGCTGATGCTGAGGGAATCAAGTCATATGCAGACATCCAGTTAGGAACAGACTTCACAGATCTTTCAGCGGAGATCAAGTTCTACAACAACAGAACTGATATGGACTCAGATGACTACGGCGGAAAGAACTGGAAGCAGTATCTTGAGGACTTCAACAAGGAGTACCCAAACATCAAGGTTGATGTTATCACAGATACAAACTATGCAGATGATGCTCTTACACATCTTCAGTCAGGAAACTACGAGACAGTAATGTGTATCCCAGCAGTTGACATGGCAGACCTTTCAACATATTTCATGTCATTTGGCGATTATGATACAATGAGCAGTCTTGTAAATTACTCAAACAGATGGCTGTATCAGGGCCAGGTATATGGTGTACCTCTTGCAGCTACAACACAGGGTATCGTATACAACAAGAAGGTATTTGCTGATGCAGGTGTGACAGACGTACCTAAGACACCAGAGGAGTTCATCGCGGCACTCAAGGCAATCAAGGATAAGAATCCGGATTGTATTCCACTTTACACAAACTATGCAGCAGGCTGGACAATGGGAGCCTGGGATGATTATATCTCGATCACAGCAACAGGCGATGCTACATACAAGAACCAGAAGTTAGCCCATACAAAGGATCCGTTCAAGAACTATGGCGACGATACACATGCTTATGCAGTATATAAGATTCTTTACGATGCAGTATCACAGGGACTTACAGAGGATGATTACTCAACAACAGATTGGGAGTCATGTAAGGGAATGATCAACAACGGCGAGATCGGATGTATGGTACTTGGTTCATGGGCATACCCACAGATGGAAGCAGGCGGACCTAACGCAGACGATATAGGATACATTCCTTTCCCTATCTCAGTAAATGGTAAGCAGTACGCTTCATCAGGTGCAGATTACTGCTACGGTATCAACGTAAACGCTTCAGATGATGAGAAACAGGCGGCTCTTGTATTTGTTAAGTGGATGACAGAGAAGTCAGGATATGCTTACAACGAGGATTCACTTGCACTTGTTCCTGGTTCAGAGTCAAAGATCTCATTCGACGGTGTTGACTTCGTTGCAGACGAGGCAGCTCTTGAGGGCGAGGAGGATTACCTCAACCAGCTCAACTCAGAGTCAGAGCTTAACGTAAGCAATGGTGGTAACGACAAGATCCAGGCCATCATCGAGCATGCTGCAAACGGCGACATGTCATTCGACGATATCATGGCTGAGTGGAACCAGAAGTGGTCAGATGCTCAGGAGTCATTAGGAATCGAAGTTACTGAGAAGTAATAAAGATTTCAATATAAATAAGTAAGAATAAGCTACAGACCGGGGCGGGGGTTGCCCGCCCCGGTTTATTTTGAGAAAAATGTCATCAAACGAGTATTTGATGACAGGCTACCAGCAGTGTAGCTCATGATTATAAAAAGGCGGTGGAATGAGTATGGCTAACAAAAAACAATCCGGCTTTGGTAAATGGGCGTCAAGCAGGAAGGGGCAGCAGGTTATAATATGCGCAGCCTTCGCAATTATCCCATTGCTTTTGCTATTAGTATTTACATATATACCATTCGGAGAGATGGTTAAATTTAGTTTCTACAAGATGAAATATACGACGCCTGTAGAAAAGAGAGAATTCGTAGGATTAGAAAATTATATCGATGTGTTCACAAGAAAAGACTGTTTCGGTGCATTAAAGCTCAGTTTGTATTACATCGTAGGAGCACTTGTACAGTTAGTGCTTGCACTTTTTCTTGCAACTCTTCTGAGTTTCAAAGTAAAAGGTGGTAACCTTTTCAAGGGATTTATTTTCTTCCCTTATCTTATCAGTGGTATCGCTGTAGGTTTCATTTTCAAATTCTTCTTCACAAGAGGATTCGTGTTTGACTCAATCCTTCAGTTGTGTGGATTTAGCTTAGACAACCTTCCATACTGGCTCAAAGACCAGAGTGTCAACAACTGGACACTGGTTTCAACCTCGGTCTGGAGATACCTTGGACAGATGATGGTTCTCTTCATTGGAGCTATCATGTCGGTAGATGCAGAACTTTATGAGGCGGCAGAGCTTGATGGTGCAAATAAATTCCAGCAGTTTAAATATATCATACTGCCAAGTATCAAGACAATCGTTACATTAAATGTAATTTTAGCAATAACAGGATCACTCAGTGCTTTCGAGCAGCCTTTCGTTATCACAACAGGTGCAAACGGAACAGGTACTTACTTCATCATCATGAACAAGATAGCACATACAAGCCAGAAGGTCGGTCTTGCTTCAGCAATGGCCGTTGTACTTCTCCTTATCATACTTATATGTGCTGCGCTTCAGAAGCTGTTCTTTGAGTACATCTTCAAGGATTCAAGCTCAGATGATGAGAGTTATAAGGCAAAGAAGCTTCGCAAGAAACAGGAGAGAGATACCAAGAAATACATGAAGCAGATGACTGCTTCTGCGAAGGGAGGCAAGTAACATGGCAAGAGGAAAGACAGATGTGCCAGGCATAGCACCAATAAAAGAAAAACGAACCGTTGGATATTATGTAAGAGGTTTCCTCAAGTACTTTGTACTCATATTCTTCTCACTGTGTGCGGTTGTACCTCTTATATCATGTGTTACAACAGCCTTCAAGACAACAGATGAGTATAAGGCTACTTCAGTAATGGAACTTCCTGAAAGCTTTCTGAACTTCAGCAACTTTGTAAAGGCATTCACGACTGCCAACATGGGACGTGCATTCCTCAACTCAGTAATAGTCATGGTATGCGTACTTATCGTGTCAGTTGTAATAGGAACACAGCTTGCATATGTGCTTAATAGATTCAAGTTCCCAGGAAACGGCTTTATCAGAACACTTTTCCTTGTGGCATCATTGCTCCCTGCAGTTGCTATGCAGGTTACAGTCTACAACATCATGGGTGATCTGAGATTCATAGATCACTTATATGGTTACATCATCATGAGCTGTGGTACAGATGTTATCTCGATCTACATCTTTATACAGTTTATGGAGAACATATCAGTATCTCTTGACGAGTCAGCTATCGTGGATGGTGCATCATACTGGACCATCTACTGGAAGATCATACTTCCACTTCTCAAGCCGGCTATCGTTACTGCTTGTATACTGAAAGGCGTTGTAATCTATAACGAGTACTACGCTGCAAACCTTTACCTCATAAGCCCGGAGATCAAGACAATGGCTATCTCACTTTACAAGTTCGTAGGACCTATGGGCAGCCAGTACAACCTGATATGTGCAGGTGTTATCATATCGATCATACCGGCACTTATAGTATTCATCTGCTGTCAGAAACAGATCTACAGTGGTATTACACAGGGTGCTGTAAAGGGTTAATAATTTATTAGAAGAAGAGAGTTCATGAATATGAGAAATGAAATTCAAAAAGAATTAATAGATGCTATCATCCCATTCTGGGAGGCCCTGAGGGATGATGAGTACGGCGGATTTTATGGGTATATGGATTATGACCTCAACCTTGATAAAAAGGCTGAGAAGGGTTGTATTCTTAACAGTAGAATTACCTGGTTCTTCGCAAGTGCGTATAAGGCACTCAAGGACCCGAAGCTTCTAGATGAGGCTGCTCATGGATATGAATTTCTGAAAGAATATTGTATAGACAGGGAATATGGCGGAATATATTGGTCCATGAATTACGATGGTTCACCCAAAGATACGACAAAACACACCTACAATCAGGCATTTAGTATATATGCCTTATCCGCCTATTACGAAGCTTCCGGCGATTCGGAAGCTTTGGACCTAGCCCTGCAGCTTTTCCATACAATAGAAGAGAAATGTACTGACGAAGGTGGCTATCTCGAGGCATTTACAAGAGAGTTCAAGCCAGAGTCAAATGATAAGCTTTCTGAGAATGGTGTTCTCGCAGAGAGAACAATGAACACACTGCTCCATGCACTTGAGGCTTACACAGAACTTTATAAGGTATCCAAGGATTCCAAGGTAAAGGAGCGCCTGAAATGGCTGCTCGATGTATTTGCTGATAAGGTATACAATCCGGAGCTTAAGAGACAGGAAGTGTTCTTTGATAAGGATTATAACTCTCTGATCGATCTGTACTCATACGGACATGACATTGAGACATCATGGCTCCTGGATAGGGCGACCGAGGTGCTTGGAGAGGCAGAGTACACAGAGAAGATTACAAAGATAACAGATATCCTTGCAGAGCAGATATATGAGCTTGCTTTCGATGGACATTCAGTTCTGACAGAATGTGAAAAGGGCGTGCCATACACGGTAAGAGTATGGTGGGTTCAGGCAGAATCAATAGTAGGATTCATAAATGCTTATCAAAAGTCGGGTGATAAGAAGTATTACGAGGCTGCTGAGAAGGTGTGGGAGTATATAAAGGAATACTTCATAGACAAGAGACCGGGATCAGAGTGGTTCTGGGATCTGAATGCGGATGGAACACCAAGAGTCGGACGTCCTATAGTTGAGCCATGGAAGTGCCCATACCACAACGGCAGAATGTGCCTTGAGATTATGAACAGACTCGCTGACGGCAAATAAATAGCATTCAATTGCTTTCAAATTATAAGGAGAATGCCTAAATGATGAATGAGAAATATTATGTAGAGCTTGACAAACTGAACAAGCTTCTTGAGAGAAAGAATAAGAAGACAGATTTCTATAATGGAATCTATGACAGATATGAGTACCCTGTACTCACAAGAGAGATGATACCTCTCACATGGAGATATGACTTAAACCCTGAGACAAATCCATACTTCATTGAGCGTCTCGGAGTTAACGCTGTCATGAACTCAGGTGCTATCTACCTGAACGGCAAGTATTATCTTGTCGCAAGAATAGAGGGAAATGACAGAAAGTCATTCTTCGGCGTAGCTGAGAGTGACAACGGTATCGATGGATTCCGTTTCTGGGATTATCCAATCCTTCTGGATGATGTATGTCCTGAGGAAACAAATGTATATGATATGAGACTGACACAGCACGAGGATGGATGGATCTACGGTGTGTTCTGTTCAGAGAGCAAGGATACAACTGTAAATGACCTCTCAGCAGCAGTTGCAGCAGCAGGTATCGTGAGAACAAAGGATTTAAAGCACTGGGAGCGCCTTGACAACCTCAAGACTCTTCGTTCCCCACAGCAGAGAAATGTTGTACTTCACCCTGAATTTGTGGATGGCAAGTACGCATTCTATACACGTCCAATGGATGATTTCATCGAGACAGGAAGCGGCAGCGGAATAGGATTCGGTCTCTGTGATGATATAGAGCATGCGGTTATAGACGAGGAGAAGATGACAAGTCTTCGTAAGTACCACACTATAACAGAGGCAAAGAACGGTGCAGGTGCACCTCCAATAAAGACAGACAAGGGCTGGATCCACATCGCACATGGTGTGAGAAACACAGCTGCCGGTCTTAGATATGTACTCTACGCATTTGCAACAGACCTCAATGATCCTTCAAAGGTTATCGCTGAGCCATCAGGAATGCTCATCGGACCTCGTGGTGAGGAGAGAGTCGGCGATGTATCCAACGTTGTATTCACAAATGGCGCCATCGTAAACGAGAACAACGAAGTGTTCATCTACTACGCATCAAGCGATACAAGAATGCATGTTGCAACAACAACAGTTGACAGACTTATCGATTATGTATTCAACACACCATCTGATCCGGGAAGAAGTGTAGAGTGCGTAGCACAGAGATGTGAGCTTATCAAGAAGAACCTGGAGTTTCTTAAGAATACAGACAAGTAAGAAAGTATAATATATGGGCTGCCAGATGAAACAGCACGTTGGTTAGTATGCCCTTTGCCTGTGCAGATACCATATAACGTGATAATAAAATAAAAAATCCGGCTAAGATGCCGGAAGAAAGAGGTACTTATGTCAGAAGTAAAAATGTTCAGCGAGCCTGTGCCAAACGTGCCATGGCAGGACAGACCGGCAAATGACAATCATGACGCTCCAATCTGGAGATATACAGAGAATCCTATAATAGGAAGAAATCCGGCAAAGGGTGTTGCAAGAATATTCAACAGTGCGGTAGTTCCATTTGAGGGAAAGTTTGTTGGAGTATTCAGAGGTGAGCAGGTGAATGGAATTCCATACATCTACCTCGGAGAGAGCGAGGATGCTATCCACTGGAATATCAGCGAGGAGAAGATCAAGTTTGTTGATGAGAACGGTGAAGAGTTCATGCCTATATACGCATATGATCCAAGACTTGTAAAGGTAGAGGATACATATTATGCAATCTGGTGCCAGGATTTCTACGGTGCAGCGATAGGCATCGCAAAGTCAAAGGATCTCAAGACATTTGTGAGAATCGAGAACCCATTCCTTCCATTTAACAGAAATGCAGTTCTCTTCCCAAGAAAGATCAACGGTAATTTCGTGATGCTGTCACGCCCAAGTGACAGTGGACACACACCATTTGGTGATATATTCGTAAGTGAGAGTCCTGATATGGTTTACTGGGGTAAGCACAGACATGTCATGGGCAAGAGCAGCGAGTGGTGGGAGTCACTCAAGATTGGCGGCGGTGCGGCCCCTATCGAGACTTCTGAAGGATGGCTGTTATTCTACCATGGAGTAGCGGGAACATGTAACGGTTATGTATACTCGATCGGTGGAGCAATCCTTGATATCGACAACCCATCGATCGTTAAGTATCGTTGTGAGAACTTCCTTCTCACACCAGAAGAGTGGTACGAGGAGCGTGGATTTGTTCCTAATGTATGCTTCCCATGTGCTACTATTCACGACAGCGCGTCTGGAAAGATCGCCATTTACTACGGTGCAGCTGACAGCTATGTTGGCCTTGCATTCACAAAGCTTGATGAGATCGTAGATTATATCAAGTCACACAGTGTGGTAACAACTTCTGATACCGAGATCGGTAGAAGATAGTTAGTTATAGATCGCTATGAGCCCCTACTCATACGCGGCAATTGTATTATTTTTTTCTCATTTCCCAAGGCGGTGCCCGCCGCCTTCGGGGCCCCTCTAAAAAGAAATGTAATGGCAGGTGATTGCCAAAACTTTTAGACTATGACAGCCTGGCAGTAAGCCGGGCTGAATTTGGTTCTGAGAGCTTTGGCAATCATATGACAGATTTTGGATCTAATAAAAAACGGGTTATATGATTGGAAAAGGAGGATAATGACAATGAACAAGGAAATACTTTTTTTAAATCCCGTGTTTACGCACAATATCTGGGGCGGTACAAAGCTCAGAGAAGAATACGGATATGATGTTGAGGGCGATGATATAGGCGAGTGCTGGGGAGTTGCGGCACATGAGAATGGCAACTGTACAGTGAAAAATGGCGAGTTTGCAGGTCAGACGCTTGCCGACTTATGGGACAGCCACAGAGAGCTGTTTGGCGGCATAGATGGTGTCAGATTTCCACTGCTTATAAAGATAATCGATGCAAAAGATGATCTGAGTATTCAGGTGCATCCGGACGATGCATACGCAGCAGAGCATGAGAATGGTTCATTTGGTAAGATGGAGTGCTGGTATATTCTTGACTGCAAGGAAGATTCAACACTTGTAATTGGTCATAATGCAAGGACAAAGGAAGAATTATGTGATATGATCGAAGGTAAGAAATGGAAGGAATTTATCAGAGAGATCCCTGTTAAGAAGGGGGATTTCATTCAGATAGATCCCGGTACAGTACACGCGATCAAAGGAGGAATCACACTTCTTGAGACACAGCAGAACAGTGACATCACATACAGAGTTTATGATTATGACAGACTGAGCAATGGAAAGCCTAGAGATCTTCACGTAAAGCAGAGCATAGATGTTATAACAGTTCCTGCAAAGCCGGTTGAGGACAGCGTTATAAGTGTCAAGGCAGATAAGGCAAATGAACTCTGTGAGCTTATAAGCTGTAAGTATTACACAGTATACAAGCTGGATGTTGAGGGAAAGGCAGAGCTGAATGTGGGCGACAAGCCATTCCTTATCATGTCTGTAGTTGCGGGAAGTGGAACAGTGGATGGAAACGCTATAAAGAAGGGTGATCACTTTATCCTGCCAAACGGATACAGCAACCCAGTGTTTGAGGGCAATATGGAGATCATAGCATCCACAGTCAGCAAGTAAGATCCTGCCTTTGGAAGAGAATGTCAAGGGGGATAGTTATGAAGAGAAAGACGATAGGTGTTCTGGTAGGCGGAATCACGGATGATTTTACAAGGCTGCTCTGTCATGGGGTTATAGAGAGGGCAAAGACGCTTGATGTCAATATAGTTGTTATTCCGGGTAAGTTTCTTGACCGGGAATACCCAGAAACGTCAGATATATATTATGAATATCAGTATCAGACACTGTTTTCCTATGCTACAAAGGAGAATCTGGACGGCGTTATTGTTGCATCGAGTTGTATTGGCTGCTTTGCAACCAAGGAGCGTATCAGCGAATTTATGAAAAGATATCTGAAGATGCCGTGCGTGATAGTGGCTGCAGATGAGCCGGATCAGATTTGTGTCAGATATGACAATGGAGCAGGCATAAGAGAAGGACTCAATTACATGATCGAGGAACTTGGTTATACAAGAATAGGCATGATAGGCGGTCCGGACTCCAATTATGATGCAAAGGAGAGAAGGAGAACCTACATTGAGGTGCTTGAGGCTCATGGAATAGAGTTTGATCCGGGACTTTATGTGGAGGGCAATCTTACATCGGAATCAAAAGAGGTTTTCAGAGATATTCTGGACAGGAATCCGGACATGCAGGGAGTGTTCTGTGTGAATGATTCCTGTGCATCTGGTTTTTATGAAGAACTTAAGGCGAGGGGCATTCTGCCGGGAAGAGATATATCAGTCATGGGTTACGATGATATTGAGTGGGCTACACAGATATATCCGACGCTTTCGACTGTGCGTGCAGACGCGGGAAAACTTGGCTCAGAGGCTGTAAATCTTATGGTCAGGCTCATTGATGGCAAGCAGGTTGAGAGTAAGATACTTCCTACTGAGTTTATCAGAAGAGATTCATTTTGTAAAAAAGGCGGATCAAGAAAACGTAGTAAGAATGTCATTGAGGGATATCTCTCAATGAACCATATGCTCTCAGAGCAGTGGGAAGAGCGGAATAAGACTCAGTTCAAGATGAAAACATTTATCCAGAAGGTCTTGAGCTTTGACAGAGGCAACGACAGAAGTTATGGAGAGATTCTTGGCACCATGGACTGGCTGGACATAGAGAATGCATTTATATTCTTATATAAAGAGCCAATAATACATCTGATCGGTGAGCCATTTGAACTGCCTGACCAGTTATATCTCAAGACTAAGGATCTTAAAGAGAAGGTCAGCAGTGTGATCACTGTGAACCAGAAGGTGTCATCATCAAATCTTTATGATTTTGAGAGCCTCGGTGTGGAAGGAGCTGGAATATATGTACTCTTGCCGCTGTATTCCAACGAAATACTCTATGGAGTTCTTCTGTGTGATCTCACGGAAGGAGTTCTGGTGAATGGGGAGTTTCTTGGAAACCAGGTCTCAGCTGCTGTCAAGATGATCAATCTGCTCAAGACGAACGAGGAGATCATGAAGCGCCTTGAGGAGAGTATGGCGATCCTGCAAAAAAACAACATTATGCTTGACAATCTGTCAAAACAGGATCCCCTTACAGGAATCATGAACAGACGAGGTTTCTTTGACAGATCATTACAGCTGCTCAAGGAATGTGAGGAGCAGAAAAGGACGGCTACGGTATTCTACGCTGATATGAACAGTCTCAAGATCATCAATGACAGATATGGACATGATGAGGGTGATTTCTCTCTTAAAACCATAGGAGATATTCTGATCAAATCTGTAGGCGATAATGGAATCGTAGGCAGAATAGGCGGCGACGAGTATTGCTGTCTTGTACTCGGCCTTAAGGACTCTGACGCTGCAGATGCATTTGCTGAGGAAGTATACAGTTCATTTGAGAAGTTCAATGAGCACTGTGATAAGCCTTATAAAGTGAGTGTATCGCTTGGAAACTGTCAGATCGTAGAATATAACAAGAAAGGTCTTCAGAATGCCATGACTATGGCAGATGAGAAGCTGTATGAGGTGAAGAAGTACAGGAAGAAGGATGTTGTTAAGGTTAAGAATTGATAATTTATATAATAAATAAAAGGTATGATCAGGTTGCGTTGAGTGCAGCTTGATCATACCTTTTTTTTTAAAATCTATACTCCCAGAAAAAATGTCTAAAATGTATAAATACAGAAAAAATATCTAATAATACTTGTGTGATGCATATTGTGCATGGAGGTGTTATTGAGATGAAAAGAAATGATCATGGATGGAAGTTGGTTTCAGATTCCGGCTGCAGTCTGCTCGTGCCGGATGGACCGGATGGACTGGCTGGAATAGATATAGATCATGCTGAGGTTCCGTTTACAATATCTGTTGATAACACAGATTATATAGACGAACCGGGTATAGATATAGAGAAGATGCTTGAACATATTGCAAATTGCCGGTCAGGCGGAAGAACTAGCTGCCCTTCACCCCATGCGTGGCTTGAGGCGTGGGGGGATGCGGAAAATGTTATAGCATTTACGTTGTCAGCTGCATTATCGGGAAGTTACAACAGTGCCATAGCTGCAAGACACATGGCGCTTGAGAAGAATCCCGGCAGGAATATTGCGGTGATAAACACATGTGGTGCCGGGGGGCTCCCGGAACAGCTGACAAATATAATATATGAAGGTATTCATGAATGTGATTCATTTGATGCCATAGTAAGTGCTGCCGACAAAGCAGTGAGGGAGACGCAGGTAATGTTTGCCTTGGGGAGTCTGGACAACCTGATAAAGGCGGGCAGATTAAATAAGCTTGTGGGTTATGCGGCTCATAGATTCAATATATCCGCAATAGGTGTGGCATCACCTGGTGGACGAATTGAACTCAGACACAAATTCAGAGGTATGAAGAAGACATATGATAAGCTGATAGATACTCTCCGGGAGACGGGATTTGCAGGGGGAGAGCTGGTCATAAGCCACTGTATGAATGAGGAGGGAGCAGAAAAGCTGGGGCATCTTATCAAGGCTGAATGGCTCGACACGGATGTGAGCGTCGTACCTGCAAGCGGGCTGTGCAGCTATTATATGGGAAAAGACGGGCTGATAATAACATATCATGAGTAGACTGCTGCACGAATAAATTATATAAAATGCTTGAAATAGACAAAATAATGAAAAATAATGGAAGGCTGCCACACCTTCTATTATTTTTTGTGTATTAACCTATTGACATAGTAGGTAAATGGGAATATCCTATTTTTGCGAGTCAGATATTGACTTATTACGCCAAAAAATGGCGGATGAGGGTGATGACTGGAATGACCGTGTATTTGCGGCTGGAATGTGATCACACTCATATGTAAGGAGGATTTACAGATATGGTGATTTCTTCAAAGGGAGAATATGCCCTGAGGGTCATGGCAGACCTTGCCATAAACCACGACGGCAGATTCATTCCGTTAAAAGAAATAGTTCAGAAAGAGGAACTGTCCCAGAAGTATCTGGAGAGCATAATGCGCATGCTGTCCAAGGCAAATCTGATAGAGGCAGCCAGCGGACATGGCGGAGGCTACAGACTCAAAAAGGCTCCTGAGGAATATACGCTTTGGGAGATACTTGAACTCACGGAAGGTGGACTTGCTCCGGTGGCATGCATGAAGAACAGCGCAATGACCTGTGACAGATCCGGACAGTGCTACACTTTGCCGATATGGCAGGGACTGGCGGAGTTGATACAGGATTATTTCCAGGGTAAGACGCTGGCGGATATAGCCAGAAATGTGGAATGAGCAGAGTGATTTGATACAAGCAAAAAGATAATTAAAGCGGGACAATTGAATCGCCGGATATAGAAGTGATAAAGCAATTGCCGGGCTTGGTATAAAAGGAGGCAGACTGATGTCAGATAAAAAATTATTGGAAGTTAAGAATTTACATGTTGATGTTGAGGATAAACAGATCCTTCACGGTGTGAACCTGGAGATCGGCAAGGGCGAGACACATGTACTTATGGGACCTAATGGAACCGGAAAGTCAACCCTTGGATATGCACTTATGGGCAATCCTAGATATACAGTCAGAGAGGGCGAGATATGGTTTGATGGTAAGAACATCACAGAAGAGGCTGTCAATGAGCGTGCAAAGGCAGGAATATTCCTCTCATTCCAGAATCCTCTAGAGGTGCCTGGTGTGACACTCAGCTCATTTATAAGAAATGCCCTTGAGCAGAAGACCGGCAAGAGAATCCGTCTCTGGGATTTCAAGAAGGAGCTTGAGAGAACCATGGAGATCCTTCAGATGGATCCATCTTATGCGGAGAGAGACCTGAATGTGGGATTTTCAGGTGGTGAGAAGAAGAAGGCAGAGATACTTCAGCTTCTGATGCTCAAGCCATCACTGGCAATCCTTGACGAGACAGATTCAGGACTTGACGTTGATGCAGTCCGTACAGTATCAGCAGGTATCGAGGAATACCAGAAGAACTGCAAGGGAAGTCTGCTTATCATCACACACAGCACCAAGATCCTTGAGTCACTCACCGTTGACTACACACATGTCATGGTTGAGGGCAAGATCATAGAGACTGGTGACGCATCACTTGTGGACAAGATCAACGAGTCTGGATTTGCAGAGTATGAAAGGATATAGAAGATGAAGGAAAAGACATATGTAGAGGACATAGACAGAAATATATATGACTTCAAGTATGATGACAAAGATGCCTATAAGCTTAAAGCTGGTCTCACACCTGAGATAGTTGAGCAGCTTTCAAAGGAGAAACATGATCCGGCATGGATGCAGAATTTCAGACTTGAGTCTTTACAGATATACAACAATATGCAGGTGCCTGACTGGGGCCCATCCATCGAGGGACTGGATATTGACAATATAGTTACTTACGTAAGACCAAATACCAAGATGAAGGGCAGCTGGGATGAAGTTCCTGAGGATATCAAGGATACATTTGAGAGACTTGGAATCCCTCAGGCTGAGAGAAAATCCCTTGCGGGAGTTGGTGCACAGTACGATTCAGAACTCGTATATCACAATGTCCGCCAGGAGGTTGCGGACATGGGAGTTGTGTACACTGATATGGAGAGTGCACTCACAGGTGAGTATGCAGACATGGTGCAGAAGCATTTCATGAAGCTTGTCACCCCTCATGATCACAAATTTGCAGCACTTCACGGAGCTGTGTGGTCAGGAGGTTCATTTGTATATGTGCCACCTGGAGTAAAGGTTGAGATCCCACTTCAGTCATACTTCAGACTTAATGCAGCGGGCGCGGGTCAGTTTGAGCACACACTCATCATAGTAGATGAGGGAGCAGACCTCCACTTTATAGAGGGCTGTTCAGCACCGAAGTACAATGTGGCGAACCTTCACGCAGGCTGTGTGGAGTTGTTTGTCGGCAAGAACGCAAAGCTCAGATATTCAACCATAGAGAACTGGTCCAAGAACATGTACAACCTGAACACCAAGAGAGCCCGAGTTGAAGAGGGTGGAACCATCGAGTGGGTATCGGGTTCATTTGGATCACATGTGTCATACCTTTACCCGATGAGCGTGCTCAAGGGCAAGGGCGCCAGGATGGAGTTCACCGGAGTTACATTTGCCGGTAAGGGACAGAACCTTGACACAGGAGCGAAGGTAGTTCATGCGGCACCTGACACAAGCTCATATATCAACACAAAGTCTATCTCCAAGGACGGGGGTATAAGCACATTCCGTTCATCAGTTGTAGTGACAAAGGAGGCTGAGAACTCCAAGGCAGCAGTTTCCTGCCAGTCACTTATGCTTGATTCGATATCACGTTCGGACACCATACCGGCCATGGATATCAGAACCAAGAAGGTAAATGTGGGACATGAGGCACAGATAGGAAGCATCAGTGACGAGGCTGTGTTCTACCTGATGTCCAGAGGAATGAGTGAAGAAGATGCGAGAGCATGTATCGTCAGTGGATTTGCAGACAATGTATCGAAGGAGCTGCCGCTTGAGTATGCTCTTGAGATGAACAACCTCATCCGTCTTGAGATGAAGGGCAGCATAGGTTAAGGAGGTGCGGTGACATGGAGAACAATAACGAGATGAAGATCAACAAGCTCCCGGCAAAGACATGGTACTGGCTTCGCATGAACGACACAGCACTTAACTGGAATCCGGACATGGCGGGATGCAGTGTGAAGATAGATGGCGGCAAGGAAGCTGATAAGCAGGCTTCTGATTTCGATGGAATAGAGACTGGTGCAGGAAGAGATGCGGACGTACTCTTCGCACAGCAGGCAGCAGGAAGTGTACTCGTTGCGGACGAGACCAATAAAGGGCAGACAGTGCACGTGCTGATAAATGGAACCGGGGCAAATGGCAGCAGCGGTTATGCTTACGTGCAGGCAGATGCAGGTTCAGACATGACAGTCATAGAGACATTTGGCGAGAATGCGGAGGGCGGCAGCCTGGCATTCCGTACGCGTTTTAATATAGAGAAGGACGCACACATACGTCTTGTACAGATATTTATGCAGGATGAGAACACGACCATACTCAACGACGTGGGAAGTGAGTGTGCGGAGAATGGGCAGCTAGATGTGCTTCAGATATTTATCGGCAAGGGCAATCTGTACAACGGCGTGAGAACTGAGCTCATTGGTAAGCGTGCTTCAACCAACATGGATATAGGTTACCTTGGCCAGAAGAAGCAGGTCATAGATATCAACCTTGTGGTTAACCATATAGGCAAGAAGACCAACTGCAACATACAGGTGGATGGAACACTTAAGGATGCTGCGGAGAAGATATTCAGAGGTTCGATAGATTTCAAGACAGGTTCATCGGATTCGAAGGGCGCTGAGACTGAGAATGTACTGCTGCTCGGCGATGATGTGGTGAACAAGACTATACCGCTTATCCTCTGTGCAGAGGAAAATGTGGAGGGATCACATGGAGCGACCATCGGTGAGCTTGACGAGGATACTTTATTCTACTTCGCGTCAAGGGGAATCGATATGGAGACAGCCGAGGACATGATGACCAAGGGCAAGATGGAGGTCCTCTACCGCAAGATCCAGGACGAGAACACAGAGAAGCTGGTGGAGAAGCAGCTTGCGGAGGTAATGGAATATGACAGACAGGAATTATAGAGAGGATTTTCCTCTGTTGAGAAACAATGACACAGCTTATATAGACAATGCGGCCACAGCGCAGAAGCCACAGGTGGTCATAGACGCTGAGAGAGAGTTCTATGAGAAGAGCAATGCGAATCCACTCAGAGGATTCTATCCGCTCAGCCTTGAGGCGACAGAGAAGTATGAGAGTGCCAGAAAGGTAGTCAGGGACTTCATTCACGCTGACTCTGAGAAGGAGATAATCTTCACCAGGAATACCACAGAGAGCCTTAACCTTGTGGCATACAGCTACGCGCTGAATAACCTTAAGGCTGGTGACGAGATAGCAGTTACGATCATGGAGCACCACAGCAACATGCTTCCATGGCAGATGGCAGCCAGAGTCACAGGTGCAACTCTCAGATATCTCGACTGCGAGAAGGATGGAACGCTGACTGACGAGACCATCAATTCCGGAATCAACGAGCACACAAAGCTGCTTGCTGTCGGACATGTGTCAAATGTCCTCGGATGTGTGAATCCGGTCAGAAAGATGGCTGACAGAGCACACAGCTTTGGCGCGGTTGTCGTTGTCGATGGCGCACAGAGTACACCGCATATGGCTATAGATGTGCATGAGCTTGGCGCTGATTTCTTTGCATTCTCAGGCCACAAGCTGATGGGACCTATGGGAATAGGAGTGTTATACGGAAGACAGGAGTTGCTTGACGCCATGCCTCCATTCATGTCAGGTGGAGAGATGATAGATTCAGTTTCAAGGGATGGCGCGGTATATGCGGAATTGCCTCACAAGTTTGAGGCTGGTACAGTCAATGCGGCAGGAGCTGCGGGACTTGCGGCTGCTATAGGCTACATCAAAGAGGTTGGATTTGACTATATAGAAAAGAGAGAGCTGGAGCTCACGACCCGTGCCATGGAGGGACTTGCAAAGCTTCCTCATGTGCATGTCATCGGTTCAGATAAGCCGGAGAACCACACCGGAATAGTGGCGTTCACCATAGACAATGTACATCCGCATGATGTCAGCGAGATCATGGCTGCGGATGGAATAGATGTGAGGGCTGGACATCACTGTGCACAGCCACTGCTTGTACACCTTGGCGTGTACAATACGACAAGGGCAAGTTTTATGTTCTACAATACAGATGAAGAGGTAGATGCATTTGTGGAGAGTGTCGCAAATGTGAGAAGGAGAATGGGATATGCAGAATAATATTCAAAACAGGAATTTTTATAATGAGATCCTTACAGAGCACAATATGAGACCTGAATTCAAATATGATCTTCCTGCTGCAAATGTTGTGCTGGAGGGTGTAAATCCCAACTGCGGTGATGACATCTGGCTTAAACTGAAGGTTGAGAACGGAGTCATCGAGGATGGATCATTCGTGGGAGACGGATGTGCTATATCCCAGGCGTCGGCAGATATAATGCTTGGAATGATCATAGGAAAGACCAAGGAGGAGGCCTTGAAGCTTGGGCAGCTCTTTCTGAAGATGATACAGGGAGAGGCTACAGACGAGGAGATAGACCAGCTTGAGGAGGCATCAGCGCTCAAGGATATAGCGCACATGCCGGCCAGAGTAAAGTGTGCGGTCCTCGGATGGCACACCCTTGAGGAAGCGTTGAAGAATATATCATAAGGGTGGATTCCTTATGATAATGCGGGCGCTGCGCGAAGCGCATCGGAATGCGCCTGCTCCACATATCGTAGATATTCTTTATCTGCATCTTAACTATAGGCATGATATACTTCACTTGAATGTGTGAAAGCGGGCGCCGCTGGTAAGATCTATGTCGTTTGTGACATAAGGTGTACTGGTGGCGCTTTCTTTAAAATAATCCAAAAGGGATTGATACATATGAAAAAAATAAATATACAAAAAAGCAAAAAAAATAAAGGGTGTAAATGTAAGGACATTATAAAAAATGTGCTGTTGATGCTGGTGATGATAGCCATAGGGGTTGGATTGTGTCTGATAATAAAGACAACATTTACTACAGACATATTGATACCGGCCGTCATGGTGTTTTCGGTATTTTTGATATCGGTGTTCACTGACGGATATGTGTATGGAATACTGGCATCTGTAGTCAGTGTGATAATAGTGAATTTTGCATTTACATTTCCGTATTTCAAGATAGATTTCCTGATACCTGAAAATATCACATCGGCGATAATCATGATAGCCATAGCGTTTATAACCTGTGGTTTTACAAGTAAGATAAAGCATCAGGAAATGCTCAAGAAAGAAAGTGAGATGGAGAAAATGAGGGCGAACCTGCTGCGTGCAGTGTCGCATGATTTTCGAACTCCGCTTACCACCATTTACGGGGCCAGCTCGGCACTTATAGAGAGTGGCAGCGAATTTACGGATGAGCAGAAGGAGAAGATGCTCAGGGGAATACAACAGGATTCCCAGTGGCTGTATCGTATGGTTGAGAATCTGCTGTCCGTAACGAGGCTGGACGGAGACATTAATCTCATAAAGGCCCCGATAGCCCTGGATGAGCTGATAGATTCGGTGCTTATCAAATTTGCAAAGAGATATCCTGATCAGGAGGTAGAAGTCGATCTGCCCGATGAGCTGGTCATCATACCAATGGATGCAATTCTCATAGAGCAGGTTATCATCAATATCCTTGAGAATGCAGTACAGCATGCAGAGGGAATGAAGAATCTGGCATTGAATGTGAAATGCAATGGCGACAGGGTTGTGTTTGAGGTACAGGATGATGGCGATGGAATACCGGAGGATAGGTTGAAACACCTGTTTGATGGAAGCCTTCTGGGGGACAGCTCTGATGAGGTGTCCGCGGACTGCAGGCCGAGAAGAAATGCCGGAATAGGTCTGTCGGTATGTGCGACCATCATAAAAGCACATGGAGGAGATATAAGTGCATACAATTCCGCGGAAGGTGGTGCAGTATTCAGGTTTACACTGAAGATAGAGGAGGTTACGGATGAGCAATAACAAATACAAAGTCTTGATAATAGAAGATGAACAAAATATCAACAATCTGCTGGATACCCTGATGCAGGCAAATGGCTATCAGACGATCATAGCCACATCCTGCGGGAGTGGACTTATGATGTATGCGTCTCATAGGCCTGACATAGTTATACTTGATCTCGGACTCCCGGATAAGGATGGTATATCGTTCCTCACAGAGATAAGAAAGACGGATTTCACGCCGGTCATAGTTCTCTCGGCGAGATCTGATGAGAAGGATAAGGTGGAGGCTCTCAATCTGGGTGCAAATGATTATGTTACAAAACCATTTGGTTCGGAGGAGCTGGTTGCCAGGGTCAGATCTGCACTCCGCACAGTGCTTTACCAGGCACATGACAGTGAACTGCCGACAGGGAAATTCCAGACTGGGGATTTGCTCATAGACTATGAGGCCAGACGAGTGTTCATAGGGGATGAGGAGATCAAGCTGACTCAGACTGAGTACAACATAGTCGATCTTCTGTCCAGACATCCGGGCAAGATGCTTACATACAGTTTTATAGTCAAGGAGGTCTGGGGCTACAATGACATGGGAAGCACCAAGAGACTTCAGGTCAATATGGCGAATATAAGAAAGAAGTTCGGAGTGAAGCCGGGCAAGAAGAGTTTTATCATCAATGAGCTGGGCGTGGGATACAGGATGTGTGATGACAGCGAAAAACTCATTGATAGTATTTGATGGTAGATTAATAAAATAAAGTCCGCTATACTGATTTTATGAAGTATAGCGGATTTTTTATTAAATCAGGAGGAGTGTTATGAAAGGGTACAGAAAAATCATGAAGGCTGTGGCGGTCATTCTTGCATTTGCACTGATATTTTCAGGTATGAATGTTCCGGGAACTGCGCTGGCAGCTACAACGGCGGCTACGGCAAAAAACACGGTTGTAAAGAGCATCACTGTGAGCAATCTGCCAGCCGGCACACTTACGCTCAAGGCGGGAAAGTCATTTGCTCTTAAGACAAATGTGGCGGCGAAAGAGCTGAAATTCGTAACCAGCAACAGAAGGATAGCAACCGTGACAACTGCGGGAGTGATCAAAGCAGGAAATGTAAAAAATGGGACAGCTAAGATTACAATGTCGCTGAAGGCTGATCCTAAGGTAAAGAAGGTTATTACGGTAACTGCAGGACAGCCTGTCACGAGTGTAAAGCTTACTAAAAGCAAGCTGACGCTGGTAAAAGGAAAAAGTGCTGTGGTAAAGGCTTCTGTTGGAACAAGCAAGGCAAGCAATAAGAAGGTCGTATGGAAGAGCAGCAATATAAAGGTTGCTAAGGTTAATTCCAGAGGACGGATAACAGCAGCCGGAGGCGGTTCAGCAGTCATCACAGCAGTAGCTGCAGATGGTTCCGGCAAGAAGGCAAGTTGTAAGGTATCAGTCAAGGCGTATGTAACTTCTATAAAGTTCAAAAAGGGCAGCGGTAAGATGTATGTGGGAAAAACAGAACAGTTAAACCCAGTCATTGCACCGGCAGATGCAACAAACAAAAAGTGTACCTGGAAGTCTTCGAATGATAAGGTCGCTATGGTAAGTTCATCCGGACTCGTTGTGGCTGTTGGCGCTGGAACCACAGTGATTACAGCAACAACTACAGACGGAACAAAAAAGACAGTAAAATATAAGCTGTCAGTTCTAAATGCTGTGAAGATTGCTTCGGCGCAGGTGGATAACAGGCAGACAATAAATGTTACATTGTCATCTGCACAGAAGCTGACAGCATCAAATTTTGCTGTTAAAGTAAAGACCACATTAAATGGCGGCATATACAACAAGAGCATTCCGATTGAAAGTGTGTCTACAGGAGACAATAAAAAATACACGATCAGGTTAAACAAGGAGAACAGGCTTTCATCTTCGGACAGAATATGTGTGTACGTAAGTGGACTTACAGGAACAGGAACCGGTAAGGTGGAGACATATTATTCTGACGGAAAGTATAATAAGACATATTATGAAGCCAGAGCAATTGAGCAGAATGCGAATGTGAATACAGACGTTAATTTATCTGGCAGTGGCTACCTCAAGGTTTCTGTAAAGGACGTTCCGGCTGGAATGAGGTATACAATAGGTGGAATGCGTTCCAACTGTATTACTTTCACAGGGAAAATAACCAAGTCTGGCACATCAGTCACGACAATTACAGCAGTTGATGAGTATGGTAATACAATGACAACTATCGTAACATGGTGTGTATACAACAGCTCCGTGATATCAGCTTATTACAGCCCAAGGTATTATCGCACTCGTGGTGAAAGTGGAGCGGCTGTGCATGTAGCTGCTGATATAAATTCTGTAGCTGGTGGCTCAGGAAATTATATCTATGATATAGTTGGCAATACTTATGGTCTTGATATTTATAGTAATGGTAAATTGGAGGGTTACATCAATAAGGCTGGTACTTATAATATAAAAGTCAGGATAACGGATTCCGATAATGCCGGAGTCAGCACAACTGTAGACTGTGTGATAAATGTTGCACAGGGAATTACAGTATCGGGATATATCAGGGATGTGGCAGGAGAAGTATTGTCAAATGCATATATTATATTTACGAATAGGGACAAATCCACAGAGTATACATATTACTGTTATTCTGATGTAAAAAGAGATGGATCGTATTCTGTAGATATTGTTCCTGGGACATATGATATAGCTATATATTCGGGTTCGGACACAACATACATATATTCACAGCGGTTTACCGGAAACATTTCGGGAAGAAATTATTCGTCGGATGTAAAAAAGATATCCGTTAGATCAAAGGATAACGGATATAATATAGAGAATATCGGCACATGGTATGACGAGGATGGCAACAGCGTTGGAGCTGGTGCATACGTTTATCTGGCGCCTGGTACTTACAGACTTACAGGTCGCGGGGTTGCTTTAGCCGGAACTATAACCGCAACGATAAACAGCAAGACTTCATATGTTGTAGCAGATATTAAGACAGACTATGAGGAGATTGGTGATAGAACCTCTATAAATGCATCAGTGGGAACATACTATAGATTTGTTCCAAAGATGACGGCAGCATACTATATCTATTCAAGCTCTGGATCGAGTAATAATCCATATGGACATCTTTATGATGCAGATGGAGAAGTGCTTACAATTAATGATGATGACAAGCAGGAGCATATCAGCACAGGAAATGACCACGATTTCTATATGTCATATAACTGTGAAGCAGGAAAAGTCTACTATATTAATGTTACACGAAACAGCAGTATGGTATATATAACCACAGAGTATCCTGGAAATTAAGTGGATACCCGTACGTCTTTTTATGTGGGTATGAATAATGCTCAATAGCATGTGCGAGATTGACAAGCATAATATATAATTTATAATATATGATATGGTGTATTAAAAGGGAATGTTACATAAAAAAGGAGGAAATTTATGAAAAAAGGGAACAGGTTTATGGCTCTCGTTGTGCTGATCCTTGTGTTTGCGCTGACATTTACAGGTGTCAGCATTCCGGCAAAAGCAGCGACCACAACAACCATCAGTAGTATTACGGTGAAAAATCTTCCAAGTAATACACTAACACTCAAGGCAGGGAAAACATTTACTCTGAGGACAAATACGACTTCAGGCAATCTGAAATTCTCAACAAGCAATAAAAAGATCGTGACAGTATCTTCTACAGGTAAGATAAAAGCAGTGAAAAAGGGTAGTGCAAATATCACGATCTCTCTCAAGTCAAATGCGAAGATCAAGAAGGTGGTGAAGGTCACAGTCGGACAGCCGGCCACAAGAGTCAAGGTGAACAAATCTGCGCTGACGATCAAGAAGGGCAGGTCGGCAGTGATAAAGGCGACAGTAGGACCTAACACAACCAGCAATAAGAAGGTTATCTGGAAGAGTAGCAATTCCAAGATCGCAAAGGTAAGTGCTACAGGCAGGGTCACAGCGGTAAAAGGCGGAACAGTGACTATCACAGCAGTGGCTGCTGACGGTTCAGGAAAGAAAGCAGTCTGCAAGGTAACAGTAAAGGCACCGATAACATCATTAAAATTCAGCAAAATAAGTGGAAGGCTGTATGTAGGCAAAACGATGCAGCTCAGCCCAGTTATAAAGCCGTCAGATGCAACCAATAAGAAATGTGCATGGAGTTCTTCAAATGATAAGGTAGCCATGGTAAATTCTGAAGGAAAAGTATATGCGGTTGCTGCAGGAACAGCAGTGATAACAGCAAAGGCTACAGATGGCACAGGTAAGAAGGCGACATACAAAGTCACAGTTGCGAAAGCGAACACCATAGCATCTGCAACTGTCAGTGACCCACAAACTGTGCAGGTTACATTATCGGGAAGTCAGAAACTTCCGGCTTCCAGTTTTGTTGTAAAGGCGAGCACGGTACTGAATGGAACATATAACTATACCATTCCATTGGACGGCGTGACGACAAAGGACAATAAAACATACACCATAGCGCTGAGAAGAGGATGCTCATTAAGCGATTATGTGAGAGTCTGTGTCTATGTAGATGGACTGTATGGCACAGGTAAGTCAAGTATTGAGACATATTATTCCAAGGATCATTCAAATAGAAGGGTTTATATGACTTATGAACTTGAACAGAATGAGTCATTCAGCAGAGAATTTACAGTGGATCGCGCAAGAGGAATATGTAAAATTACTGTAGACAAGCTCCCTGATGGTGTGAAATATGCAATAAAAACGGATGGAAGTAACGCGATCAGTTTCAGTGGAACAGTGAGAAAGACAGGAACAACGAAAACAACAATTAAGTCTGTTGATGAGCTGGGGGATATAGTTACATACATAATCACATGGAATGTCAGCAGTTCGTCGGTGATCGCGGCGTATTATATACCTCAATACGGCATGATAGGCACAGATGATAAATATTATTCAGTAAGTGTGAAGCCTACATCTGTCGCAGGCGGTTCAGGGAAATACACTTATAGCATAGACGGGGATGACTATGGCTTGAGTGTTGATATAACAGGAAGGGTCACAGGAAAAATTTATCAGGAGGGAACATATAACCTGAAGGTAAAGATAACGGATGACAACGATACGAAGATCAGCACCACAGTTAACTGTGAGATAAATGCTAAAAAGGCGATCAAGGTTGAGGGGTATGTCAAGGATATAAATGGAAATAACCTGAACGGGGTATCGATCAAGTTCTACAATCAGGATAAAGCAACTCCTTATAAGCTTGCGTGGAATGGTGCTACATCAAGAAATGATGGCTCATATTCGATGGATCTGTTCCCTGGTACATACGAAGTGGTAATATCCATAAGAGATGACAGCACATATCTGTATAATCAGAAATTTGACAAGTCTGAGACTGGCAGAAACTTTGTATCAGATGTATTAAAACTTACTGTAAATCCTGACAATGCCAAGTATTCTGTTGATGATATCGGAGCATGGTATGATGAATATGACAGACAATGCGGTACAAATGGGTATGTTTATCTTGTCCCAGGAACATCATATACACTTAAGGCCAAAGGAATGGGTAAGCGGGGAGTGATAACTGCAAAGGTAGACAGAAAGGCAGTTTCAGTCACAGCAAAAATGTCTGAGGATGTGATCGAGATTGGCGATAAAACCTCATTTTATGCAGAAAAAGAAGAGTTATACAAATTTGTTCCAAAAACCACGGGCACATATTACTTCTATTCAATTTCGACAGGAGATCCGTATGGATATCTGTATGATGAGAACAGAAAAATTCTGGCAGCAGTGGATGATGTAAAGCACGACCTGTCAACTAATAAAAATGATTTTTGCATGAGTTATAAATGTGTTGCGGGCAAGACATATTATATATCCGTAATCAGATCCGCATGTGATGTATATATATCGACTACTAATCCGAAATCGGGTAATTAACTTTTGTGGTGATAATGTCAATATACAGTTTGTATATATATTGGAAAGTGATATAATAAGTAATATGATAGCTGTAGTTGCGTAGACGGGATATGCACATATTATAGTGAGGAGGATCATATTATGAACAAACTAATGAGAAAAGTAGTCGTGTTAATGGTTGCATTTTCTATGTTGTTTGCCGTGGCTTTTGCATCTGGCTCGACGGAGGTTCAGGCGGCCACAACTCCTGCAAAGGTGACAATAAAGAGCGCAAAGGCAAATTACTGGCATGATGAGATATTTGTGTCATGGAAGAGTGTGAAAAACGCCACAGGTTACCAGGTGGCATTTAGAAAGACGAACAGTTCTGTATACAGAAAGGTTTCGGTAAGGGGAAAAACATCAAGAACACTTCTGCTTGACACTTACAGGACATCGTACACCATAAAAGTCAGAGCGTTCAGACAGGTCAGGGTAAAAGGAAAAGTAAAAACCTATTATGGCAAATGGTCAAATATAAAGGTTGTAAAACAGAAATATACACCACCAAAGAACAACACAAGTTCCGACAGTTCTGGAAATTCCGGAAGTGGAAATGGTTCACAGGGATCGATTGGAACAGGTTCTGGAAATGATGTATGGATACCGAGAACAGGAAAGAAGTACCACAGCAGATCGACATGTAGTGGCATGAACGGACCGACAAAGGTATCAAAGAGTTATGCAGAGAGCATGGGATATACTCCTTGTAAAAAGTGTTATTAAGTATATTTAATTAGAATATTAAGAACTAGTGAAAAGCCGGGGATACAATAAGTGGATTGTATATCCGGCTTTTCGCCTTTTTATACAAAATAATAGGGAATTTTGCGAGATTGACAAAAAAATGCGCATAATTCATAATTGTGATATGGTGTATTAAAAAGGAAAGGTTATGTTTTAAGGAAAAAGGAGGAACTTTATGAAAAGAAGTAACAGGTTTATGGCGGTCGTTGCGGTGATCCTTGCATTTGCATTGACATTTACAGGTGTCAGCATTCCGGTAAATGCGGCGGCCACATCAACCGTCAAGAGTATCACGGTGAAGAATCTTCCAAGTAATACTCTTACACTCAAGGCGAGGAAAACATTTACACTGAAGACAAATACGACTTCAGGCAATCTGAAATTCTCAACAAGCAATAAAAAGATCGTGACAGTATCTTCTACAGGTAAGATAAAAGCAGTGAAAAAGGGTAGTGCAAATATCACGATCTCTCTCAAGTCAAATGCGAAGATCAAGAAGGTGGTGAAGGTCACAGTCGGACAGCCGGCCACAAGAGTCAAGGTGAACAAATCTGCGCTGACGATCAAGAAGGGCAGGTCGGCAGTGATAAAGGCGACAGTAGGTCCTAACACAACCAGCAATAAGAAGGTTATCTGGAAAAGCAGCAATTCCAAGATCGCAAAGGTAAGCGTATCAGGCAGGGTCACAGCAGTAAGAGGCGGTAGAGCGACGATCACAGCGATTGCTGCTGATGGTTCAGGAAAGAAAGCGATCTGCAGGGTGACTGTAAGGGCCTCAGTATCATCGATAAGTTTCAGCAAAACAAATGGAAAGATGTATGTTGGCAGAACGATGCAGCTAAGCCCGGTGATAAAGCCGGCAGATGCAACAAATAAAAAATGTGCATGGAGTTCTTCAAATGATAAGGTAGCAGTGGTAAATTCTGCAGGAAATGTATATGCAGCTGCTACAGGAACAGCGGTGATAACAGCGAAGGCTACAGATGGCACCGGCAAGAAGGCTTCGTACAAAATAACGGTCGAAAAACCAGTCACAATTGTATCGGCAATGATGAGTAACCCTCGTACAGTTAAACTTACGCTGTCATCTGAACAGAAACTGACGTCCTCAAGTTTTTCAATCAAGGCGAGTACAGTGATGAATGGTAATTATAATTACAATATTCCATTTGACAGTGTTACAACAAAAGACAATAAGAACTATACGATTGCACTGAGAAGAGGCTATACATTGTCAAGAAAGGCAAGAATCTGCATATATATAAAGGGACTTACGGGTACAGGTAATTCTAAAATTGAGACATATTATTCTGGAGACGTGAATAATAGAACGATTTATGTATCCTATAAGTGTGAGCAGAATGTTGGTATGAATAAGACTCTGGATGTAAATAGCATTGAAGGTTATAAGGGCATATGTGTGATCAATGTAGTGGGCCTCCCTGCCGGCGTGAAATACAAGGTGGATCCAGGAGATGCCAATAAGGTTTATTTCAGTGGAAAACCGACTAAGGCGGGAACGACTGTGACAACTGTTAAAGCAGTCGATGAACTGGGAAATGTGGACACTTATGAAATTTCATGGAATATATACAGCCAGACAACGATTGCAGGAAATTATGAACCAGTATTTAAAATTATGGGACGTAACAGCCATATCTGTAGGATCAACAATAGTATTGCAGCTGTGGCTGGCGGTTCCGGAAGTTATACATACAGTTTTGTCGGAGAAAGTTATAATCTCAGCATTGATTCAAAAGGAAAAATAACCGGTAAATTAGAAGAAGAAGGTACATATAATCTCAAAGTAAAAATAACAGATGCCAACAACGAAAAAATAAGTACCATAGTTGGTTGTGTGATAAAAACTATACTTGGATCAACTCTTATGGGGTATGTCAGAGATAAAAATGGCAATATACTGGATGGGGCAAGTGTTATTATCATAAACAAAGATAATTCAGTCCAATACGAACTTAACAGTGAATTTGCTACAGTAGATCGTAATGGACAATATTATATGTCAATTATTCCTGGAACATATGATGTGAAAATTAAAATTGGGGACGATGTGACTTATATCGGCAATCGTACATTTGGCGTTGGGGAGAATAAAGTGGATCTTGCGGCGGATGTAACAAAGATTGCGGTCAAATCTAACAATGAAAAGTGCACGGTTGACGATCTGGGCAGATGGACAGATGAATATGGTAGAATATGTGGCTGGAACGGATATGTGTATCTTGTTCCTGGAACATATGAGCTGACAGCGGAAGGTTCAGGTAAGCGTGGTGTGATATCAGCAAAAGTGACCAGTAAGACGACCACGTTAACTGCGGATGTGAATGAATTTGCTATTGACTTTGGCAATTTTAACGATGTATATGCAGAAGTTGGAATGTATTACAGGTATGTGCCAAAGAAAACAGGAACATATTATTTTTATTCTGTTTCATACGGTGATCCAAAGGGATACTTATATGATGAGAACAAAAATCTGCTCATGGAAGTGGACGATGCAGAGCATAGCAAGACAACAAATAAAAAAGATTTTTACATGAGCTATAACTGTGAAGCTGGAAAGTCATATTACATAAAAGTAAGCGGTAGTTCGGTTGATGTGTATGTAAGAGATTGTGATCCTAATGCAGAGGATTAACGGCTGGATATGTGCTTTATAAAGGAGTGGAGATGATATTTTTTACATCTTCACTCTTTTTTTAAACAATAAAAGCACATAATCCCTATTGACATAGTAGGAAATAAGTTGTATACTCCAACATGTTGATAGATAATTACTACATATCAGATAGGATATATGTGGATTGATGATGAAATCCATTGAACAGAGCGAGGTTCAATAGACAGGAGGTGGACACATGCAACAGGTGTTGTGCTTTGGAGATTCCAATACATGGGGATACAATCCTGAGAATGGAGAGAGATTTCCCTGGGGGATCAGATGGACCAGTATATTGCAGCAGAAGCTGGCAAATAAAGATATAAGGATCATAGAGGAAGGTCTCTGTGGAAGAACAACAGTGTTCGAGGATCCACTGAGACAGGGAAGAAAGGGCGTGTCGCTGTTCCCTACTCTGCTGGAGACACACAAACCGGAGAATATAGTGATCATGCTTGGAACAAATGACTGTAAGACAGCGTTCTCGGCATCGCCGGATGTGATAGGCAAGGGAATACGGAGACTGCTCATTCAGGCAAAACAGTATTCAGCGGACAGCAGGATACTTCTCGTATCGCCGATACATTTGGGCGAGCAGGTGTGGAAGGATGAATTTGATCCTGAGTTCTCACCGGAATCCGTTGAGGTGTCAAGAAAACTCACAGATGTGTACAGGAAGATAGCCGATGAGTTTGGCGTGGACTTCCTGGCGGCATCATCCGTGGCAGACAGCAGCGAGGCAGATCAGGAACACATGAATCCTGAAGGCCACGCGGCACTGGCGGGAGCGATAGAGGAAAAGATTTATCAGATGGCCTGTTAAGAATTATATAGAAAATAATGTACAGTATATAAAGATAGTAAAGAATCAAGAAAGAACATAGAGACTTGAAAAAAGTAAAAAAAGAAAGGAAACAAAATCATGGCAAAGATAGCATCACAGTTAACAGAACTTATAGGAAACACTCCACTTCTGGAGCTCACAAATTATGAGAAGGAGCTTGGACTCAAGGCACACATCGTTGCAAAGCTTGAGTATTTCAACCCACTTGGCTCAGTAAAGGATCGTGTGGCAGCAGCCATGATCGAGCAGGGAATCAAGGATGGTCTCATCAACCAGGAGACAGTCATCATTGAGCCTACATCAGGAAATACAGGAATCGGACTTGCATTTGTATCAGCGGCAAAGGGCCTTCACCTGATACTTACAATGCCGGATACCATGAGTGTTGAGCGTAGAAAGATTGTTTCAGCTCTCGGTGCTGAGATCGTATTAACACCTGGAAGAGAAGGAATGAAGGGAGCCATCGCCAAGGCAAATGAGCTCAAGGAGCAGTATGGAAATGCATTCATCCCACAGCAGTTTGAGAACAAGGCAAATCCTGCTATCCACAAGAAGACAACAGCAGAGGAGATCTGGAGAGATACAGACGGAAAGGTTGATGCATTTGTATCAGCAGTAGGAACAGGCGGAACAGCCACAGGAACAGGAAGCGGACTTAAGGAGCACAACCCGAATGTCAAGCTGATAGCAGTTGAGCCTGCTGATTCACCTGTTCTCTCAGGCGGTGCACCTGGCCCACACAAGATTCAGGGAATCGGAGCAGGATTCGTACCTGGCGTTATGGATCTGAGCATCGTGGATGAGATCATCAGGATCCAGAACGATGATGCATTTGACACAGCGAGAAAGATTGCAAAGACAGATGGTGTTCTGGTTGGAATATCCGCAGGTGCGGCACTGTATGCGGCAACTGAGCTTGCAAAGAGACCTGAGTACGAGGGCAAGACCATCGTGGTTCTCTTCCCGGATACAGGAGAGAGATACCTCTCAACATCACTGTTTAACCTGTAATTCACATCTGCGGCTTCGTAAATGTGTCAAATTCGATTCAAGATTTTGTATACCAAGCTGGGATCGCTTCCGCTCAACTCAGCCTGCAGCGGTACTAAGGTGCCGCTTAAGGCGCCACCTAAGGACCGGCGGCTTCGTATGTCCCTACTTGGTATACAAAATTTGAATCACATATGAACGTTGTTGAGGAGCCGCAGAGTGTGAAAGCTGACGGTGGACTTTATTTAGGAGATAAAGATAATGAGATTGGTGAAAAGAGTATTGCTTCTGTCCATGGCGGCGGTGCTGGCGATAGGCGCGGCCGGCTGTGGCGGGAAGAAGGACGATGTTATTACAATTACAAATGTTTCGTATGACCCAACGAGGGAGCTGTATGAGCGATACAATGACATGTTTGAACAGTATTACAAAGAGCAGTACGGACAGGACATCAAGGTCATCCAGTCTCATGGAGGCTCCGGTTCACAGGCCAGATCGGTTGTGGAGGGCTGTAATGCGGATGTTGTCACACTGGCACTTGAGCATGACATTGACCTCATATCGGCAAATGGTCTGATAGATAAGGGCTGGATAGATGAATTTGACAAGGATTCAGCACCCTACACATCCACTATCGTGTTCCTGGTGAGAAAGGGAAATGCTAAGGATATAAAGGACTGGAACGATCTGGTGAAGGACGATGTGGAAGTCATAACACCTGATCCGAAGAGTAGCGGCGGAGCCTGTTGGAATTTCCTTGCGGCTCTTGCCTATGCCAGAACTACATACAGCGATGAAGCTGATATATGGCAGTTTATGAAGAAGCTTTATCAGAATGTGTCGGTCATGGATTCGGGAGCCAGAGGTTCGACGACCACATTTGTGGAGAATGGCAAGGGTGATGTACTGATTGCCTGGGAGAATGAGGCGATAGCAACCCTGAGGGAATACCCGGAGGATTACGAGATAGTTAATCCGTCGGTGAGTATACTGGCTCAGCCGAGTGTGGCGGTTGTCGATGACAACGCAAAGCACAATGGAACAGAGTCGGTCAGCACAGAGTATCTGAAGTACCTGTACAGCGATGACGCTCAGAGGCTTGAGGCTGAGAGCGGCTATCGCCCGACAAATGAGAAGATACTTGCAGAGTATGCAGACGTATTTGATCTGGACATCAAGCAGTGGACCATAGATGATTTCGGAGGCTGGGACAAAGCCTATGAGGATTTCTTCGATGACGGTGCAAAGTTTGACGAGATATATGATTATTAAAATGGATTGGAAGACGAGATGGCAGCAGAGGAAAATGGCAAGAAGGATAAACTTAATAACGCAAAGAAGACCAGAGTTATCCCGGGATATCATCTGACGCTTGGAATAGTCATTGCAATGCTGTCGCTGATAGTTCTGATCCCGCTGGCATCGGTGCTGGTGTCATCGCTGAAGCTCTCACCGGGTGAATTCTGGCATCTGCTTCTGAAGAAGAATGTGCTGAATGCATTTAAGACCAGCATCGGCTGTTCGTTCATAGCGGCGATAGCCAACACGGTGTTTGGTCTGATAATAGCGTGGACACTGGTCAAATACGATTTTCCCGGCAAGAAGATACTGGACGGATTCATAGAGCTTCCATTCTGTCTGCCAACGGCGGTTGCCGGTATCACACTGTCGAGACTTTACAGTGAGGATGGATTTCTTGGAAAAACGCTCAAGGCTCTTGGAATAGACGTTGCATACACGAAGATAGGACTTACCATCGCCCTCGTATTCGTTGGAATACCATTTGTCATAAGGGCGGTGCAGCCTATACTTGAGAAGATGGACAATCAGTACGAGGAGGCGGCCTACATGCTGGGAGCCACACCGAGAAGAACATTCTTCAAGGTTATTCTTCCGGAGCTCAGGCCGGCGCTGCTGACCGGATTCGGATTAGCATTTGCCAGAGGAATCGGAGAGTACGGCAGTGTCATCTACATATCGGGCAACAGCGCAAAGGAGCAGACGCAGGTCATATCATACGTGATCATGCAGAAGCTCAGCTACATAGACTATGCCAGCGCAACAGCCATAGCACTGGTGATGCTGGTAATATCATTTGTACTGTTGTTCGCGATCAACATAGTACAGCTGAGACAGTCTAGAAGGACTAACTTACTTTAATTTAGAAAAAGGAGGAAACACAATGAGCGAACAGGAAAAGCTGCAGCGCGGCAAGCGCAGGACAAAGATAATACTGATAACCGTGACGGTGCTTTTCATAGTGCTCATGCTTGTTGTTCCTCTTATATCGGTGATAACCAGTGCACTGAAGGAAGGATTTAAGTTCTACCTTCAGTCGATCACAACAGAGTATGTGATAAGTGCACTTGGTGTCACACTGATCGCCACTGTCATAGCTGTGGTGGTAAACACATTTTTCGGAATATGTGCGGCATGGCTGCTGACGAAGTTCTCCTTCAAAGGCAAGCAGGTGCTGGCGACACTGATAGACATTCCGTTTTCCATATCACCTGTCATCGTAGGTCTTGCCTACCTCATGACATTTGGAAGACTCGGATGGACGTATCCGGCGATCAGATGGATCAATGATATGCTGGGAACAAATATCAGGATAACTTTTGCAGTTCCGGGCGTTGTGCTTGCTACCATATTCGTGACATTCCCATTTGTGTCAAGGGAGCTTATCCCGGTGCTGAACGCGCAGGGTAAGGACGAGGAGGAGGCTGCGGCGCTCATGGGAGCGAAAGGCTTCACGATATTCAGAAGGATAACACTTCCCCAGATGAAATGGGGACTCATATACGGAATAATTCTCTGTACCGCCAGAGCACTCGGCGAGTTCGGTGCGGTAAATGCACTGTCCAAGACAAGGGGCGGGACATTTACACTTCCACTTGAGATCGATGCGCTGTATATGTCGGGAACGGAGGAATCCATCACAGCAGCATTTGCTGTATCGTCCATACTGGTGATCATAGCGGTCATAATATTGTTCCTGAGAAATCTGCTTGAGTACAGAGCAAAGAGGAAACGCGCTTATGAACGAAGTTCATAACTCTCATGCGCGTGACGACCTGCCGCTGAGCGGAGGCGAGGGGGCGATACCCGAGAAAGGGCGAGGTAAGGTAATTAATAATAAGGAGGCTGACGACATGTACGTCGAGATGAAAAATATATACAAAAAATATGGAGACTTCCTGGCGTCCAACAATGTCAGTTTCGGTGTGGAGAAAGGCAAGCTGGTGGCACTTCTGGGACCGTCGGGAAGCGGAAAGACGACACTTCTCCGAATGATAGCCGGACTTGAAAATCCAAATTCCGGTGACATATACATAGACGGCAGGCGTGTAAATGATATACCAGCTGCGAAGAGAGGAATAGGATTTGTATTCCAGAATTATGCACTGTTCCGTTACATGACGGTATTTGACAATGTGGCATTTGGACTTGAACTCATGAAGGTTCCAAAGAAGGAGATCAAGAAGAGAGTTATGGAGCTTCTGGAGCTTACAGGGCTGTCGGGTATGGAGAAGAGATATCCGAATCAGCTCTCAGGCGGACAACGGCAGAGAGTGGCATTTGCCAGGGCGCTGGCACCGAATCCACAGGTGTTGCTGCTGGACGAGCCATTTGCCGCGATAGATGCAAAGGTCAGGACGGAGCTTAGAACCTGGCTCAAGGAGATGGTTGAAAAGCTTGGCATAACGAGCATATTTGTCACTCACGATCAGGATGAGGCTGTGGAGGTTGCGGATGAGATCATCATCACCAACCACGGACAGATAGAGCAGATGGGATCGCCGATGGAGATATACAAGACGCCGTCCACACCGTTTGTGGCACAGTTCATCGGAAGGTCAACTGTTGTGGAGGACTACGAGAAGCTCAAGGGTTTTGACAGGGTGCCGGGAGCGGACAGAGCGGTCATCAGACCGGAGTTTGTCAAGATATCCAAGAGCGGCAGGCTGGATCAGTACCAGAGTGCGGCGGAGTCGGGGATAGTCAAGGATGTGCTGTTTCGCGGAAGCCATCTGGACGTCACAGTTGATGTCAACGGTGTGGAGATCGTAGCCGAGAGATCTATGGAGAAGGATGTCGTAAAGCCGGGGGAGCAGGTCCACGTTCTTATCTACAGGCTGTATGTATTTGATGAGAATCAGACATATCTGCTGGAGAACAAGGCAATGCAGGACAACGATGTATTCTACATCTAATTATAAAAGTGATTGGAGAGAAAATATGGGTATTGCAAACAGGAAAATACTTCATACGGACATTTTGATAATCGGTGGTGGTACGGCTGGCTGCTATGCAGCGCTGACTGTCAGAGAGCATTCTGATTATTCCATCGTCATCGCGGAGAAGGCAAATATAAAGAGAAGTGGATGTCTGGCGGCGGGAGTGAACGCCATCAACGCATACATAGTGAAGGGCAGGAAGCCTGAGGACTATGTGGACTACTGCAGGAAAGACGCTGACGGGATCGTCAGAGAAGATCTTTTGCTTTCTATGTCACAGGGGCTGAACCGTGTAACAGACAAGATGGAGAAGCTGGGGCTGGTTATCCTCAAGGATGAGAATGGAGAGTATGTTGCAAGGGGCAACAGAAATATCAAGATAAATGGTGAGAACATGAAGCCGCTGCTTGCAAAGGCGGTGGAGGAGCTTGACAACTGTCAGATACTTAACAGAGTTAACATCACGGACTATATAGTTGAAAATAATCAGATCCTCGGGGCATTTGGATTCTCCATAGAGGATAATACAGCCTACGAGATCAGAGCAAAGAAAGTGCTTTGTGCTACAGGCGGTGCGGCGGGACTTTACAGACCGAACAATCCGGGATTTTCGAGGCATAAGATGTGGTATCCGCCGTTCAACACCGGAGCGGGATACGCAATGGGAATAAATGCCGGAGCGGAGATGACGACATTTGAGATGAGATTCATAGCACTCAGATGTAAGGACACCATAGCACCTACGGGAACCATAGCCCAGGGTGTCGGCGCCAAGCAGGTCAACTCACTCGGCGAGGTATACGAGAACAAATACGGACTCACCACATCCCAGAGAGTGTACGGAACGGTGAGAGAGAATATAGAGGGAAGAGGTCCATGTTACCTGAGAACAGAGGGCATCACCTCTGAGCAGGATGACTCACTGAAGAGAGCATACCTCAATATGGCTCCGAGCCAGACACTCAAATGGCTTGAGTCCGGCAAGAATCCGAGTGAGCAGAATGTGGAGATAGAGGGCACAGAGCCTTATATAGTCGGCGGCCACACAGCGAGCGGTTACTGGGTGGACAACGACAGAGAGTCCACAATACGCGGACTGTTCGCAGCCGGAGATGTGGCGGGCGGATGTCCACAGAAGTATGTGACCGGAGCGATGGTTGAGGGAGAGATAGCAGCCATTGCCATGGTAAAGCAGCTTGACGAGGGATACACCGAGCCGGAGCTTGACGAGGAGGCTGCATTTGACAGAAAGATAGAAGAGTATGACCATTTCCTCGACACTGACGAGAAGATGTTCACGTACGAGGCGATAGAGGAGGCCATGCAGAAGGTCATGGACAACTACGCCGGAGGAATATCCACCCACTACCAGTTCAATGAGAAACAGCTTGAGCTGGCAAAGGAGAAGATAGAGCAGCTCCAGAAACTTGTATGGCACATAAGTGCCCACGACATGCACGAGCTCATGTTTGTGTATGAGGTGAGGGAGAGACTCACAGTTGCACTCTCTGTAATCGCACACCTGAAGGACAGGAAGGAGACGAGATGGCACAGCTTTGCTGAGAACCTGGACTACCCGGAGAAGAGCAAAGACTGGGAGATATTTGTCAACTCCAAGATGGTGGACGGCGAGCTTAAGATGATACACAGAGACCTTGTGAGAAAGGGGGATGTATATGAGCATAGTGATAAATAAAGAGCTTTGCAAAAACTGCGGCAAATGTGCAAATGTCTGCCCGGGTTCCCTCATAAAGAGAGATGAGGATGGACAGATATTCATGAAATACCCTAAGGATTGCTGGGGGTGCTCATCCTGTATCAAGGAGTGTGCATTTGACGCCATCTCATTATATCTCGGAGCTGACATCGGCGGAATGGGAAGCCAGATGTCGGTGGAGAACAAAGGAGATCTGCTTCTGTGGAATATCCGCAAGATGGATGGCACCACAGACCAGATCGTGATAGATAAGAAGGAAGCAAATAAATATTAAAATATATAAAGAAGAAAGGTTGGTATAGATATGGGTACATTATCACATCTTGACGAACTGGAGGCAGAGGCGATATACATCATCCGCGAAGTTGCTGCGGAGTGTGAGAAGCCTGTTATGCTTTACTCCATAGGAAAGGACAGCTCGGTAATGCTTCATCTGGCACTCAAGGCATTCTATCCTGAGAAGCCGCCATTTCCATTTTTACATGTAAATACAACATGGAAGTTCAAGGAAATGATCGAGTTCAGAGACAAGACAGCGAAGAAATATGGACTGGACATGATCGAGTACATCAACGAGGAGGGTGTCAAGAAGGGCATCAACCCATTTGACCACGGCTCAGCATACACAGATATCATGAAGACACAGGCGCTCAAGCAGGCTCTTGACAAATACGGTTTCACAGCAGCATTTGGCGGCGGACGCAGAGACGAGGAGAAGTCCCGTGCGAAGGAGAGGATACTCTCATTCAGAAATGCACAGCATGCCTGGGATCCAAAGAACCAGAGACCGGAGATGTGGAAGTTGTTCAACACCAAGATCCAGAAGGGCGAGGAGGTCAGAGTGTTCCCACTTTCCAACTGGACAGAGGCTGATATATGGGAGTACATAGAGCGTGAGAACATAGAGATCCCGTCACTGTACTTTGCAAAGGAGAGACCTGTTGTATACCGTGACGGCAATATCATCATGGTCGATGATGACAGAATGAAACTCAGACCTGGTGAGAAGATAGAGATGAAGAGTGTTCGTTTCAGAACTCTCGGATGCTATCCACTGACAGGCGGCGTGGAGTCCACAGCGGACACACTCCCTGAGATTATCGAGGAGACGCTCAGTGCGGTATCCTCAGAGAGAACCACCAGAGTTATTGACAACGAGGCAGCAGGCAGCATGGAGCGTAGAAAGAGGGAGGGATACTTCTAAGATGAGTGGATTACTTAAATTTATAACATGCGGAAGTGTAGATGACGGAAAGTCAACACTTATAGGACATATATTATATGATTCAAAGCTTTTATATGCAGATCAGGAGAAGGCTCTGGAGCTTGATTCCAAGGTAGGAAGCCGTGGCGGTGCCATCGACTATTCACTTCTTCTGGACGGACTGATGGCAGAGCGTGAGCAGGGTATCACCATCGACGTTGCATACAGATATTTTACAACGGACAAGAGAAGCTTCATCGTGGCAGATACACCGGGCCATGAGGAGTACACAAGGAACATGGCGGTTGGAGCTTCATTTGCCGACCTGGCAGTCATCCTCATAGATGCAAAGCAGGGCGTGCTGGTGCAGACCAGAAGACACGCAAGGATCTGCGCGCTGATGGGAATCAGATACTTTGTATTTGCAGTAAATAAGATGGATCTTGTCGGATACGATGAGAAGCGTTTCAACGAGATAGTTGAGCAGATAAATGAGCTGTCATCAGAGCTCAGCCTGCCAAATATCACTATCATCCCAGTGTCAGCTACAGAGGGTGACAACGTGACAAAGAAGTCAGAGAACATACCTTGGTATGAGGGTCCCGCACTCCTTACATACCTTGAGGATATAGATATCGCAGAGGATAACACAGAGGCAGGATTCTATATGCCTGTTCAGAGAGTGTGCCGTCCTGACCACACATTCAGAGGTTTCCAAGGTCAGATCGAGGATGGTGAGATCCACGTTGGAGACGAGATCAACACACTCCCAAGCAACGAGACCGCAAAGGTCAAGAGCATCCATGTGGGATTTGACACAGTGGACTCAGCACAGAAGGGGCAGCCTGTAACAATACAGCTTGACCGTGAGGTTGATGTGTCAAGAGGATGTGTGCTCACAGTTGATTCAGGTGCAAAGGTTGCATCTTCGATCACCGCAACACTTCTCTGGATGGATGACGATGAGCTGTACAATGGCAAGAACTTCTTCGTGAAGCTCGGAACCAAAATGATCCCTGGTACAGTTACACATATCGATTACACCATAGATGTAAATACAGGTGAGCAGAAATCAGCGGACACCCTTGCGAAGAATGGTATCGCAGTCTGCAGGATCGCATTTGCCGACAGGATCGTGGTTGACGAGTTCAAGAAGCACAAGACTCTCGGAGAGCTCATACTCATCGATCGTGTAACAGACATGACAAGTGCCTGCGGTGTTGTCGAGGAGGTTCACACTGAGGAGACCGGACTTTACGAGGGACGCATAGACAGAAATGTACGTGCAGCGATCAAGGGACAGAAGGCTGTCATAGTTCCATTTGCAGCAGGCAATGTCACAAGAGATTTCGTTGAGGCGGTAGAGAAGAAGCTCAGCATCGACGGACGTCATACATATCTGTACGCTCCAGATATCCGCGAGGATGTAAATGTTGTTCTCAAGCATCTTCACCACGCAGGAATCATCGTACTTCTCTTCGCAAGCGAGCAGCAGATCGCAGGAATCAAGGTAGAAGGCGCCGAGGTTTACAATGGCGACTGGAATGCTGACGGCGAGCTTGACGCAGACGAGATAGCGGACGAGATCCGAAAGGAGTCTGTATACGACGCGGCCCAGGTTCACGATGGAAACTATATCTAGTGGGGACGTTCCTTTTGTACCGAAGAGTGTCCCCTGTCACGTTATGCTCCCCTCGCCGCTAACGCGGCCCTGAGGATGGACGTGAGCGGTGCATTTGTTATGGGACTTGTGGGATGTGGAGGTACGGACTCGTCAGACAAGTCTGCAGAGAGTAAAGAGAATAACAACAGTGAGGCATTCGTAACAGACAGTGCAGAGATCACGGTGGACGATGTGAGAAATCATGCAGAGACACCTGCGTCAGACTTTGAATATATAGATAATGGTGATAGTGTATCCATAAAGGCATATAATGGAAGTGATCCGATAGTTGTCATACCGGAGCAGATAGACGGAAAGGATGTTATATCCATAATTAACGGGCCTTTTAGCAATGACAGTTTAAAATATGTAGACCTGGGCTACAATCTTAAAGAATTTGATGATGCTTATTTTTCGGATACATTAGAAGTGATTCATCTTCCAGCAGGGGTAGAGAATCTCGATAAGGTAGTCTTCTTTGGCGAAGATACCTTGACAATTGTTGGCAAAGCTGGTTCGTTTGCAGAAACATTTGCAAAGGAAGAGGGAATAAAATTCGAGGCGGAGTGATAAAGGCTGTGTGAAAGAGGCAGGACGAGAAAGTCCTGTCTTTTTTATGTGTAAATAAACGACATAGACATAAAAGTTGACATAATCAGGCAAAGTGTATAACCTTATGTACATAAAGAAAATGATATTATGTCGAAAGAGTCTGAGGAAAATTATGAGTTCTACAGTAAAACAAAATAAATATGAAATTGATATGTGCAACGGGACGATCATGGACAAGCTGATCTCGTTTTCGTTACCGCTTATGTTGTCAGGAATTTTGCAGCTGATGTTCAACGCAGTGGATATCATCGTTGTCGGAAGATTCAGTGGAAGTCAGGCCCTGGCGGCGGTCGGTTCAACCACAGCACTTATCAATGTATTTACCAATTTGTTCATAGGGATATCTCTTGGGGCAAATGTGCTTGCGGCAAGATTTTATGCTGCGGGAAAAGATAAAGAAATGTCAGAAACAGTACATACCGCGATCACGTTAGCGCTGATCAGCGGTATTATTATGGCCTTTGTCGGGCTGATATGTGCAAAACCGGCGTTAGCGCTTATGGATACACCGGATGATGTAATCGATCTTTCGTCTGTATACATGCGGATTTACTTTCTGGGAATGCCGTTTTTTATGCTGTACAATTACGGCGCTGCCATACTCAGAGCGGTGGGAGATACAAAGAGGCCGCTCCTTTTCCTGGTTATTTCAGGAATTGCAAATACAGGTCTAAACCTATGCTTTGTGATCATTTTCAAGCTTGGAGTTGCCGGTGTGGCAATCGGAACTGTTATCTCACAGCTGATATCCTGCGTGCTTGTGCTCCGCTGTCTGTATATGTCGGAGACAAGCTATCAGCTTAGATTTTCAAAGCTTACCATCAAGGGTGCATATGTAAAGCAGATCTTTTCGGTCGGAGTTCCGGCTGGAATCCAGAGCACGGTCATCAACTTCTCAAATGTACTGCTGCAGTCGTCAGTCAACTCGTTTGGCTCGGTTGCCATGGCGGGCTACACGTCGGCAAATAATATATTTGGATTTCTGTATGTGACGGTGAATGCTGTAACGCAGGCGTGCATGAGTTTTACGAGCCAGAACTACGGTGTTGGCAAATGGAAACGTATGGAGAGAGTTCTGATCGACTGTCTGATATTGTCATTTGCGGCAATGATGGTTCTGGGCAATGGAGCGTATTTCTTTGGACCGCAGCTGCTGCATATATATACGAGCAGCGACGCGGTTATAAAGTGCGGAATGGAGATTCTGCTGTATACGACAGTCACATATTTCCTTTGCGGATTTATGGACTTGTTCCCGGGGGCGCTTCGTGGGATGGGACATTCCGGAGTTCCGATGCTCCTCTCGATCATAGGAACGGTGGGAACCCGAATCGTGTGGATATACTGGATTTTCCCGAGACACAGATCCCTGGCGGTTCTGTTCATCTCATATCCGGCGTCCTGGATCATAACCCTTGCTATGCAGATAGTATGTTATTTCTATGTGAGGAAGATGCTGTATAAGAAAATTGCAAATAAGAAATGAGTGAAAACGTATGGGGAAGCTGCCAGAGAAATGGGGGGTGATCCATACGTTTTTTATTTGCTGTTGTTTAAGAAGATAGAGATGTCGTATAAGAATAGACTTATCTGTCTTGCAAAATAAAGTAAATAAAAATTGACATAATCAATTAAAATGAATAATATTATTTACATAAGGAGATGATATTATGCCGAAAAAGTCATTGGTATTATTACCGGAGACAGAGAGAATACTAGAACAGATGGGACAGCAGATAAAGTATGCCAGACTTAGAAGAAAGCTGCCTGCAGAGCTTGTTGCTGAGTGGGCGGGTATCAGCAGAGCCACATTGGTGTCTATAGAAAAAGGTGCATCTTCGGTGGCGATTGGATGCTATGCAGCCGTGTTACATGCGCTTAACTATATGGATAAGGATCTGTTGCTAGTTGCAAAGGATGATGAACTTGGAAGAAAATTGCAGGATTTGGATCTGCATGTGAAGAAACGGGTGTCGAGGAAATGAATTAAAATAAGCAATGCTTCCCCTCGCCACTGACGTGGCTCGTGAGGAGGGGCTGCATGAACGAAGTTCATATTTAATCAGCCCCGACGACCTGCCGCCGAGCGAAGGCGAGGGGGCATTACCAGAGAATGGCATACGCCGTGGAAGACGGACGGAATTATAAAATAAGCAATGCCCCCCTCGCCGCTAATGCGGCTCGTGGAATGGCATGCGCCATATAGATAACAAAAAAACACCAGTTGATTGTGTGCAAGCTCCCATCAACTGGCATTTTTTTATTATCTGCATTGCTTATTTTATAATTCCTATTGACATAGTAGGGTATAAGAGCTATAATCCTATCATGTTCGTAGGAATTATAGGATTTATTATTTAGTGAGGCATAGAAGATCATGAGATTTAACACAGCATTATTACACAGCGCAAAGCTTGGTGATGAGAATACAGGCGCCACACTTACACCGATCTATCAATCCAGTGCATTCTATCAGCCTTCGGCGGAGCAGCATGAGAAGCTCTTCCACAACAAGGCGACGGGGTATTCTTACACGAGGATCAACAACCCGACGATAGCTGCATTTGAGGAGCGGATGACGAATCTTGAAAAGGGAGTGGGTTCGGTAGCGTGTTCTTCTGGAATGGCGGCACTCACAAATGCACTCTTAAATATAGTAGGAACTGGCGGAGAGATAGTCTCCAGCACAGGGCTCTACGGTGGAACGATAGATCTGTTCCATGATCTGGAGGCATTTGGGATCAAGACGACATTTGTGGAGATATCGGATAAGGAAGCGGTTGAGGCAGCGATAAATGAGAATACCAGAGTGATATTTGCTGAGACGATCGGCAATCCGAAGCTGGATGTGGTGGATATAAAGGCACTTTCGGAGCTGGCACATTCACACAGGCTTCCGCTCCTAATAGACAATACAGTGGCAACTGCATATCTGGTCACACCACTGACACTTGGAGCGGATATAGTCATCAATTCCACATCCAAGTACATCAATGGCAACAGCGATGCCATAAGCGGAGTCATCACCGACAGCGGCAATTTCAAATGGGATGCAGAGCGTTATCCACTTTTGCAGCAGTACAAGATGTTCGGCAAATTCGCATACATAGCAAAGCTCAGAAACGGACTTTTTAGAAACACAGGAGCCTGCATAGCTCCGCAGACGGCATTTTACAATATGCTGGGCATGGAGACATTGGGGCTTCGAATGGAGCGATGCTCACACAATGCACTTGCCCTTGCTCAGTTTCTGGAAAGTCAGGAGGGTGTAAAGGTCAACTATCCGGGACTTGAATCCAGTCCTTGGTATGACATCGCAAATGAACAGCTCCACGGTGGTTATGGTGCCATAATCACCATCAGAGTCGGCAGCAAGGAGAAGGCATTTGCGGTGATGAACAAGCTCACAATACCGCAGATAGTGTCGAACATAGGAGACACAAAGACGCTCATCGTGCATCCTGAATCAACACTGAATGCGCACAGCACAGAGCAGGAGAAGCTTGACGCCAACGTATATGATGATATGATTCGTATTAGTGTCGGAATCGAGGATGTGGAGGATCTGATAGAAGATTTCCAGAAAGCCCTTGCCGACTAATACACAAATGATTTGGAGGAACTACATATGGCAGTAGATTACGCAGCTCTGAAAAAGGGCGGATTCATGAGACAGAAACAGAAGAATAACTTTTCTCTGAGACTTCAGGTGGTGGGAGGAAATCTTACCGCAGAGAATCTCAAGAAGATAGCAGAGGTTGCCGAGAAATACGGAGATGGACATGTACATCTCACATCGAGACAGAGCGTCGAGATCCCATTTGTCAAGCTTGACGATGTGGAAGAGGTGAAGGAGGAACTGGCAAAGGGAGGCTGTAAGCCGGGTGTGTGTGGCCCAAGAGTAAGAACAGTCACAGCGTGCCAGGGAAATCAGATCTGTCCGAGCGGCAATATAGACACTTATGATATAGCAAAGAAGCTTGATGCGAGATATTACGCAAGGGAGCTTCCTCACAAGTTCAAGTTCGGTGTCACAGGATGCCAGAACAACTGTCTGAAGGCAGAGGAGAACGACGTGGGAATCAAGGGCGCAATGGTAGTAGAGTGGGATGAGCCATCATGTATCATGTGTGGCGTGTGCGTCAAGGCGTGTCGTGAGGGTGCGATCACCATGGCGGACGGCAAGATCATCCTCGACACAGACAAATGTAACTATTGCGGTCGATGCGCAAAGGCATGTCCTACAGATGCATGGAAGGGCGAGACAGGATACCTTGTCTCATTCGGAGGATTATTTGGTAACACGATCCACCGCGGCGAGGAGTTACTTCCGGTTGTTACATCTGAGGAACAGCTTTTCCGTATCACAGATGCGGCAATACAGTTTTTTGCAGACAATGCAAAGCCAAGCGAGCGTTTCCAGTTTACACTGGAGCGCGTGGGCTTAGACAAATTCAAAGAAGTATTAAAGGAGGCTTACAATGGCTGATTACGAAATTGATGACAGAGTAGATATAACTGATGTGGTGTGCCCGATGACATTTGTCAAGGCGAAGGTAGCCATGGAGGAGCTTGAGATAGGACAGGTGCTTGCGGTTACCATGAACGACGGCGAGCCTGTACAGAACGTACCAAGAAGCTTCAAGGAGGAAGGACAGCAGATCCTGAAGCTCATCGACAACGAGAATGGTACTTATGATCTTATAGTTAAAAAACTGGAGGATTGATCAGGAAAGGAGAAAATGAATGGCAGTAAGAGTCAGTGCAGAGAATTTCGATGCGAAGGTTCTTCAGTCGGAGCTCCCGGCCATCGTGGAATTCTATTCGGACAGCTGCATACCATGCAAGCAGCTCTCACCTATCCTTGGCGGCATCGAGGATGACTACGAGGATAAGGTAAATGTGTACAAGGTAAATGTAAACTTCGACGCAGAGCTTGCTGAGAAGTACGCAGTCATGGCGTCACCAACCATACTCTTCTTCAAGGGAGGCGAGGAGGTTTCCCGCATCCGTGGCCTTGTGAAGAGAAATGCGCTGGAGGAGGAAGTTGGCAAATTATTGTAGAAATTCGTTGGTAAAGTGACACAATGGAGTATTTGACTGTAGTCAATTACTTCCGGTGTACAGAAGAATGAAACTATATAATTAAAATTATAAAGTATATAATCACATTTTATGTCAGTCTGGCAACGCCGGACAGGCAAATGAATCGTCAGGAGGAAAGAAAAATGACAGTCACAATAGCAGGAAAGAAGAAAGAGATAGCAGAGAAGACAACAATAGCTCAGATCATCGTGTCAGAGAACGTTGAGAATCCGGACTATGTCACAGTAACAGTCAATGATGAGTTTGTTGACTCAGATGCATTTGCAACAACAGAGCTCAAGGATGGCGATACAGTAGAGTTCCTCTACTTCATGGGAGGTGGCAGCTTCTAATGGCATTCACAAACGAACAGATGGAACGTTACTCACGTCACATCATCCTTCAGGAAGTTGGCGTGAAGGGACAGAAGAAATTGTTAAATGGCAAGGTGCTGATCATAGGCGCAGGCGGACTTGGAGCGCCAGCCGCTATGTACCTGGCAGCAGCCGGAGTAGGAACCATCGGTATAGTTGATGCCGATGAGGTAGATCTGTCAAATCTTCAGAGACAGATCATTCACGGAACAGCAGATGTGGGCAAGGCAAAGGTCAAATCCGCAAAGGAGACCATGAACGCCATGAACCCTGATGTGAATGTGATCACATACAGAGAGTTCGTTACATCAGAGAACATCATGGATCTCATCAAGGACTATGATTTCATCATCGATGGAACAGACAACTTCCCTGCAAAATTCCTTATCAACGATGCCTGTGTTATGGCTAAGAAGCCATTTTCACATGCAGGAATCATCAGATTCAAGGGTCAGCTTATGACATATGTTCCAGATGAGGGACCATGTTACAGATGTGTATTCAAGGATCCACCTCCAAAGGATGCGGTTCCTACATGTAAGCAGGCCGGAGTCATCGGAGCAATGGGCGGTGTTATCGGAAGTCTTCAGGCTATGGAGGCAATCAAGTATCTCATTGGAGTTGGCGATCTTCTGACAGGAAGACTCCTTACATTTGACGCACTTAAGATGGAATTCCACACAGTAAAGCTCCCTCACAAGAAGGGCTGTGGATGTGCTGTATGTGGACCAAATCCAACCATCACCAAGCTCATCGACTACGAGCAGGTAGAGTGTGACGGAAAGTAATTTTCATAAGGAGGACCCGCTTGCGGGAGATTCCTTATGAAGCACGCAGACGCCGCGCGAAGCGCCTTTTCATGCGTCTGCTCAATGCTTGATAATAAGGAGGATATGAAGTAAGATGTTGTACATGACAAAGTCTGATTACGAGAAGATACTTGCACACTGCAAGGAAGGCCTTCCAAATGAGTCCTGTGGTCTGATCGGCGGTGTCAGAGAGGGAGACAAGAAGTACATCAGGAAGGTGTATCTCCTGACAAATATTGACGCCAGCAACGAGCATTTTTCCATGGACCCGAGAGAGCAGCTTGCGGCAGTTAAGGATATGCGTGCAAATGGATACGAGCTTCTTGGCAACTTCCATTCCCATCCAGAGTCTCCATCCAGACCTTCGGAGGAGGATAAGAGACTTGCATATGATTCCAAGGTGAATTATCTGATTCTCTCCCTCATGGAGATAGACAATCCGGTACTCAAGGCCTTCAACATAGATGAGGAAAAGAATGTGACGATAGAGGAGCTTGTTATAGAATCATGATGGATAGCAGGCATTTGAAAGAACAGGGCGGGCTTTGATACCCGCCCTTGTTCTTTACGTGAGCTTGTCATAAATTTTCATTTGGAGTTACTGAAGATATGTTTTGCATAAGTATAAATCATAAGAATACACCGGCCGATGTCAGGGAGAGCTTTGCATTTTCGGCAAAAGGACAGAGACAGTTCACCGAGCGGCTAAAGGCTGCGGTGGGTGGATGTGTCGTGTTGTCGACCTGCAACAGGATGGAAATATACTTTACGGATAAATGTGAGCCATGTGGGTCTGCTATAACAGGGAAAATGAGCAGCGGTGAAGCTTCCGGTGGGCGAGGTGGCCTGCTTGAACAGGTAGAAATGCTTCTGGCTAATGATAGGGATGTCCCTGTCAGCCTCATAAGAAGATATAGCATGAATTATGAGGGATTCCAGTGTATGTTACATCTGTGCAGAGTGGCGTGTGGTATGGATTCCATGGTGCTCGGCGAGGTGGAGATCATACATCAGGTGAAGAGCGCATATCTTGTGGCAAAGAAGCTTGGAGCCTGTGACGGCGAGCTGAATATAGCATTTCAGGGAGCACTTGCGGCGGCAAAGGCGGTGGCGACGGAGAGTGACACTACGAGACTTCCGGTATCCGTCGGAACCTTGTCAGCACGGGAGGCAGTGAATTTTACAAGAAATGGCGGCATTGAAAACACGTGCAGAGATGTTCGAAGTGATGTGGTAAGCAGCAGTCAAGTTGAGAGTGTGGATGCTGAAAAGGCAAATACCGGGCATATCCTAGTCGTAGGAGCCACAGGCAAGATAGGCAGCATAGTTGTCAAGGATATTGCAGATCTTGCGCCAGATATAGAGATAACAGGCACAAGCAGAAGTCACCATAGTGCAGATAGCATATTTGACAGACATCAGCAGATCAGGATAGAGGACTACAGCAGAAGATATGAGCTGGCAGCCTGGGCGGATGTCATCATCAGTGCGACAGCAAGCCCTCATTATACATTTGTCAGGGATGAGCTGGCGGAGGCTGTGAAAATGCAGCCGAAGCGGAGATTGCTCCTTGATTTGGCAATGCCAAAGGACATTGATCCTGCGGTCTCAGATGTGGACGGATGTGTGCTGCGTGACATAGACTATATCAGAACACTCTCCAGAGAGAACAATGAAAGCAGGGCAAAGACAATCACAGAGATGGAGCCGTGGCTCATATCACAGGTTGACGAGATCATGAAGAACATAGCATTTTCGAGGTTCAACAGGGAGCACGGAGATGTGATGGCACAACTAAAGACAACAGACGGAGCAAAGCTGGTATACAAACTTAAAGGGCAGCTTGAGTATGAGGCATTTGAGAAAATGCTGGACAGTATTGTGACTGCCGGATGTGAGAACTGAATACTGCTTGTTTGCCTGAGGTTATGCAGTATCATCGGCTGATGATGGTTATGTCAGATGTCAGATAATTGGAACAACTTTTGGTGCTTTTTAATAGAGACTCAATAACAGAAATTAGAGGTAGTGATGTCGTATTTCCCATTTATGATAGAATTGAATAATGAGAGATGCCTGATCGCAGGAGGCGGAACTGTTGCATACAGAAAGGTGTGCAGCATGCTGGAATTTGGCGCGGTGGTCACGGTGGTGTCACCGGAGTTCTGCCCGGAGCTTTTAGAACTGGCGGAGCAGGTGAATACGCCAGACAAATACTGTGCAGCGACAAGCGATGATCGTGGTTCTGTAGAGAATTTTGCAGATTATTCTGGATGCCTAACACTTGTAAAAAGATGCTTGCAGCCGCAGGATATTGACGGTGCATTTGTCGTCATAATGGCGACGGACGATGAGAAGGTCAACCACGACATGGCTGAGCTCTGCAGGCAGCAGCGCATACTTGTAAATGTGGTTGATGTGAAGGCGGATTGCGGATTCTACTTTCCGGCGATCATAAAGGATAAAGAGGTTGTTATAAGCGTTTCCACCGGTGGACAGAGTCCGGTGCTTGCGGGAACGATCAAGAGAAATATAGAGAGCCATTTAGGCAGGAGTTATGGCGACATAGCGGAGCGGATGGGTGAGCTCCGGGAGCAGATCAAAGCACAGATAGACGGCGAGGAAGAGCGAAAGAAAGCATTTCAGCAAATGGTTAGGAGTCTGTTAGATGAGAGTTGAGAATGGACATGGTAAAAATAAACCGAATATTCGTAAATTTGCGGAGAATGACATGGCAGATGGATTCAATAGTGACTGTTTGGATTGCGAAAGCGGAGGACAGAAAAAAACAGTAAAAGTTGGAACCCGTGGCAGCATGCTTGCTCTTGCTCAGACTGAACTGGTGATAAAGGCACTCAAGAAGAGATTTTCCCAGATTGATTTTCAGATGATTACAATGAGTACCCGGGGGGATCGGGACACCAGTAGAGCGCTTCTGGAATTCGGAGGCAAAGCGGTATTTGTCGAGGAGTTCGAGGAAGCTATACTTAAAGGTGACATAGACATAGCGGTACACAGTGCCAAGGATATGCCGATGGAGATCATGGAAGGTCTTACTATATCGGGTACACTTCCGAGGGCATGTCCGCAGGACGTTTTTATATATAAGAGTGGCAGGTCATTTGACAGAAATGACAGTTTCGTGGTGGGAACCAGCAGCCTGAGACGGCAGTACCAGATAAGAGACATGTATCCAAATGCGGTGTGCAAGAACCTGAGAGGAAATGTCGGCACCCGCATACAGAAGCTGGAAGATGGCGAATACGATGCCATCATTCTTGCGGCGGCAGGCCTTGAACGGCTGGGAATCATTGATGGCAGCGCTGGATGTTTTGAAGTGCAAAAAGATAAACTTACATTCAGATACCTCAGTATAGAGTCAATGCTTCCGGCAGCGTGCCAGGGAATCATAGCCATAGAGACACGAACCTCTGGCGAGGTATACGACATGGTCAGAGCGATAAATGACACAGAGGTATACACACAGCTCACATGCGAGCGCGCAGTTCTGAATCGCCTGAACGCCGGCTGTCACGAACCGATAGGCGTGTATTCAGAACTTCATGGCGACCACATGAAGCTAAGCCTGATGAAAGCAGATGCGGCTTTATCGGACAAAGAGAAAGATGAAGAAATCCAGATACACAGAAAGACGGTAGAAGGAAACACCGCAGAATGGGAACAGCTTGTAGAGAATTTAATAAAGTAGAGTAAGTTGTTTTGCAACAGTATATTTAAAAGATAAATAAAAACATAAAATGTAGATTGTTTTGAAGTAGTATGTATTGAAGATAAAAGAAAAGTAAAGAAGTAAATTTTTTCGATGCGTAAGCCGTGTGAGTTGGATGGGTGTCTCTACGGCGGGTAGCACATAAGCGATGGAAGCTTGTCGCTCCTTGCCAAACGGGAGCCTCCAACGCCCTTATTGGAGGCGGGAGTGAGTGCAAATAGGAGCAAGACAAGGTGACTGAGCTGTGCGTAGCCGAGAGACACCCATCCAACTCACACGGCGAATGGAGAGCAAAAAATGGTATATTTGATAGGCGCAGGCCCCGGCGACCCGGGACTAATCACGGTGAAGGGCCTGGAATTCATAAAACAATGCGATACAATCATATATGACAGACTCGGAACCTATCAGCTTCTGGAGATGGTGAAGCCGGACTGCCGCAGGATATACGTCGGCAAACAGGCGGGCAGCCACTACAAGAAGCAGCCTGAGATAAACGAGATACTTGTTGAGGAAGGCCGCAAAGGCAACATGGTGGTGCGCCTCAAAGGTGGCGATCCATTTGTGTTTGGAAGAGGCGGCGAGGAAGTTACTGCACTTCTAAAAGCGGGGATCCCATTTCAGGTGATACCGGGAATAACATCCGCAGTGGCGGTTCCGGAGGTGTGCGGAATACCGGTGACCCACCGCGGAACGAGCAGAAGCTTTCACGTGATAACAGGACACAAGCGGGCGGACATACACAGATCTGATGAAGGTGGTTTAGATGACTACGACTACATCAGAAATCAGGAAGGGACAAGCGTGTTCCTGATGGGGCTGAACAGACTGTCACAGATCGTGGAGAGACTTGTTCAGACTGGGGCGGAGGAACATACTCCGGTCGCGGTCATTTCCAAAGGAACCATGCCAGGACAGAGGATAGTCCGCGGCGATATACAGACAATTGCGGACAAGGTGAACGAGGCAAAGCTTGAATCTCCTGCGATCATAGTTGTGGGTGAAAATGCAGCGTTGGATTTTACAGCACCAAACAGAGGACCGCTTCAGAATGTCCACGTTGGACTTGTTGGAACGCCAAAGCTTCGCGAGAAGATGAGAGTTGCAATAGATGCACTTGGCGGCCAATCCTACAGCATAGTGGATATGAGCGTGGAGCAGACAGAGGAGAAGAACAGGCTGCGAGTGGCTCTGGAACATATAGAAGATTACAGCTGGCTGGCATTTACCAGTCAGAACACCATAATCCTGTTTTTCAAATGGCTCAGAGAATGGAATATAGATGTCAGAAAACTGGCTCATCTGAAACTTGCAGTGGTCGGTGCCGGAACAAGGAACGCACTTAAGGCTGAGGGATATATAGCGGATTACGTGCCGGACGAGTACACTACAAGCGCCCTTGCTATGGGACTTGCAAATGTGATGAATGACGGAGAGAAACTTCTCCTTCCGAGGGCAGTCCAGGGCAGCGAGACGATGCTTGACATACTTGATCAGGGCGGTGTGGTATATGAGGAGATCCAAGTTTATGATGTGGTTGGACGCAGGATGGAGAGCATACAGTATCTGAAGGATCTGGATGTGATAACATTTGTCAGCGCATCAGGAGTCAGAGGATTTCTAGATGTTCTTGATGCAGAGAAAAAAAACTGCGGTGTGGCCCATATGTTGAATGATATAGATTCATGTGGGGATCATACGGACAATACAGACGGCAGTTTTAAAATACATGATATAATGAAGAATATCCGCATAGCGGCACTTGGAAATGTGACCGAGAAGGCTTTGGAGAAGGCTGGTTATCATGCGGATATAGTTCCGGAGGTTGGTGATATCGAGCACCTTATATCAGCCATCGGTGATTATTATTTTAGAGAAAAGAGGCAGTAACATGATAAGACTCAGAAGACTTCGTGGAAGCGAGGCCATCAGAAATATGGTTAGAGAGAACAGGGTTAACAAGGAGGATCTTGTATACCCGATGTTTGTGGCGGAGGGCACAGGGATCAAGAATCCTGTTGATTCCATGCCAGGCATATATCAGTATTCACTCGACACATTTGAGGAGGAGCTTCGCAGAGTGGCGGACGCCGGAATCAGCGCGGTTCTTCTGTTCGGAATACCGGCCCACAAGGATGAGGTTGGAAGCAGTGCATATGATGATCAGGGAATCATGCAGAAAGCGGTCAGGAGGATAAAAGAGCTGTATCCGGATATGATAGTCATAGCGGACATTTGTCTGTGTGAGTATACATCACACGGTCACTGCGGAATCATCCGTGACGGCAAGATACTCAACGATGAGACTCTTCCATATCTGGGCAAGATGGCCGTATCCCTTGCAAAGGCAGGCGCGGACATGGTGGCTCCGTCGGATATGATGGATGGACATACCGCTTACATCAGAAAGGCACTTGACGACAACGGGCTGACGGATGTACTGATCATGGGTTACAGTGCGAAATTTGCATCTGGTTACTATGCACCATTTCGCGATGCGGCACATTCGGCACCACAGTTTGGAGACAGAAGGACATACCAGATGGATCCCGCAAATGGCAGGGAGGCTCTGAGAGAGTGCGAGGCGGATATCGCCGAGGGAGCAGACATAATCATAGTCAAGCCGGCACTTGCTTATCTGGATGTAGTCAAGGATGTGAGAAACCACACGGACTATCCGATAGCGGTGTACAATGTTAGCGGCGAGTACTCCATGGTCAAGGCAGCTGCGGCAAATGGCTGGATAGACGAGAAGAGGATCGTCATGGAAAACATGACAGCCATGAAGAGAGCCGGCGCAGGAATCATCATAACTTATCATGCTATAGACGTGGCACACTGGCTTGAGTCGGAATCAATATGACGGAGTCATATTTCGGAATGATTCCGACGATCTGCCCCACTCGACGGAGGAGAGAGAGGCGTTTCCAAAGATGAGGAGAATGCGACATCAACACTTAAAAGAAGATAGAGCTGAGTAGGACAATAGTTGCTATGTATAACGAGGCGTTTTTATCTATTTGGAATATAAAATAGAAAAAGATACAATATTGTATCTAAACGGCTAAAATAACATAGCTTTGCGAAAAACAAAAGGAAACAAAGAAAAAAGTCACACAGGACGATAAATTATAGAAAGAAGAATGGCAATGACAAATTCACAGGATCTATTTGAGAAATCACAGAAGGTAATTCCGGGCGGCGTCAATTCACCGGTCAGGGCATTTGGCTCGGTGGGACGGACACCTGTATTTATGAAGAAAGCAAAAGGTTCACATATATTTGACGAGGATGGCAATTCCTACGTGGATTATGTTTGTTCCTGGGGCCCGGGAATTCTGGGGCATGCCGATGACAGAGTCATAGATGCGGTGAAGGCGGCTTGTGATGACGGACTTACATTCGGCGCACCGACAAGGAAAGAGCTCGAGATCGCAGAGCTGGTAAATGAGCTTATGCCTTCAATGGAGCTGACCAGGATGGTCAACTCGGGAACAGAGGCAGTGATGAGTGCGCTCAGAGTGGCGAGAGGATTTACAGGCAGAGACAAGATTGTAAAGTTCCGCGGCTGCTATCACGGACACAGTGATGGACTTCTGGTCAAGGCAGGCTCGGCGGCACTTACACAGTCAGTTCCGGACAGCCTGGGAGTTCCAAAGTCGTATACACAGCATACACTCATAGCAGAGTATAACAACGAGGACAGCGTAAAGAAGTTATTTGAGGCGGAGGGCAAAGACATTGCGGCAATCGTGGTCGAGCCGGTTGCCGCAAATATGGGAGTTGTTCCACCGCATGATGGATTCCTTCAGTTCCTCAGGGACATAACAAATGAGTACGGCGCACTTCTTATATTTGATGAGGTCATCACAGGTTTCAGACTCAGCCTTGGCGGTGCCCAGGAATACTTCGGGGTAAAGCCTGATCTCACAACACTTGGCAAGATAGTCGGAGGCGGAATGCCGGTGGGAGCATACGGCGGACGCCGCGATGTCATGAGCATGGTGGCACCACTTGGCGGAGTATACCAGGCGGGAACTCTGTCGGGCAATCCGATAGCCATGACAGCCGGACTCACAACGCTCCGCATACTCCAGAAGGAAAAGGATACAATATATCCGGCGATAGAAAAGAGCACAAGGCAGATAGCCAACACAGTCAGAAGCACATTTGGCGACACAGTCCATGTCAACCAGATAGGCTCACTGATGAGCGTATTCTTCACAGATCAGGAAGTAGTGGATATGGACACGTCAATATCCAGCGACACCGCAAGGTATGCAAAGTATTTCTCATACATGCTGGACAACGGAATCTACCTTGCACCATCACAGTTCGAGGCAATGTTCGTGTCCTACGCACACAGCAAGGAAGACGTATCCAAAACCTGTGAATTAATAAAGGCATATAAAGAGAATTAAAGGGACTTAAATAAGCCAGACGACGTTAAAGACGGCCCTTTGAAAAACAAGGAGGAAATATGAGAGATTTGGTTATTGTGGGCAGCGGCCCTGCGGGTCTGTCCGCCGCAGTCTACGCCAAGAGGGCGATGATGGACGTGGTGGTACTGGAGAAGGAGGCATTCTCCGGCGGGCAGATCGTGAATACAGAGCAGGTTGACAACTACCTTGGACTGCCGGGAATAAGCGGCTTTGACATGGGTATGAAGTTCAGAGAACACGCAGATACATTTGGCGTGGAGTTTGATGACAGAGAGGTGACAGCCATCGAGGATCACGGCGATCACAAGAAGGTCAGCCTGGAGGATGGCAGCAGCATAGAGACAAAGGCGGTTCTGATAGCCACGGGTGCAAAGCACAGAAAGCTTGGCGTTCCCGGTGAGGAGGAATTCACAGGGGCAGGAGTTTCTTACTGTGCCACATGTGACGGAGCATTCTTCAAGAACAAAGAAGTCGCAGTTGTGGGCGGTGGCAATATAGCTCTTGAGGATGCCCTGTATCTGTCAAAGATGTGCAGTAAGGTGCATCTGATCCACAGAAGAGATGAGTTCAGAGGCGAGAAAATACTTGGAGCGCGTGTGCTTGAAACAGAGAATATAGAATTTCATTCATTTGCACAGGTGACAGAGATAGGCGGAACGCCGGGCAAGCTGAATCTCAAGGTTGCTGTGAATACACCAAAAACAGTGGGCGGACAGGCCAATCGCGATTTTACGCTTCCGGTAGCCGGTGTATTCATTGCCATAGGAACAAGCCCTATCACAGACTTCCTCGGTGACGTTGTGGAGCTTGATGACGCTGGTTATGTTGCAGCGGGCGAGACCGGACAGACCAGCACACCGGGAATATTTGCCGCGGGAGATGTGAGGACCAAGGCAGTGCGCCAGGTGGCGACAGCAGTTGGAGATGGTGCAGCAGTTATCCATTATGTTGAGGAATACCTGAATGGGTTAAAAAATAAGGACAACTGAAACAGCTGATCGGCATATATGATTAACGATATAGAAACATACTCAAAAAAATAAATAGAATAATTGGGAAGCAATTGGCATGGAGATAAAGCATGGAATGTAAATGCATACCTGTTTTCTCCCTGCCAAAAAAAATAAAACTAATTCATAGTAATTCTATAGGCAAAATATAACAATGAACAGGAGGCGGAAAAATGTTAATATCATCAAAGGGACAATATGCATTGAGACTCATGGTAGATATATCGATAAACAGTGGCAGCACGGTTACTGTCAAAGCCGTAGCCAGAAGATGTGGATTGTCTGACAAATATCTTGAGCAGGTTACATCTTCTCTGCTAAAGGCAGGATATTTAAGGAGCGTGAGAGGACCGAGGGGCGGTTACCGTCTGAACATGCCGGCGGTGGAGATTACGGTTGGGATGGTGCTAAGGGCGATAGAGGGCAGGATATCACCGATCGATAACAGGGTTGATGAGGATGGCGACACCAACATGGTCATGAACGATGTCATTGGAGAGGTGTGGGATGATCTTGAGTCTGCCATCAACAATGTGCTTGACAACAAAACTATCGCCGATCTCACACGGGAGTACAGTGACCGGATCGGATACATGTATTCGATATAAATCGGGACGGAGGGGCCAGATGTCAATAAGATTTCAGTTGAAAAAAAACTTATTTTGTATATAGTTGTAGTGGGATATATATCATATTAGGAGAATAAGAGATGTTAACACAGTTTTCGAGAACAGAGCTGCTATTTGGCAAGGAAGCCATGGACAAGCTGGCAGGCTCTAAGGTAGCGGTATTTGGAATAGGCGGAGTTGGCGGTTATGTATGCGAGGCACTGGTCAGGAGCGGTGTCGGAGCATTTGACCTGATAGATGATGACAAGGTGTGCCTGACAAATCTCAACAGACAGATCATAGCGACAAGGAGCACAGTTGGAAAGTATAAGACCGATGTTATGAGGGACAGGATGCTTGACATCAATCCAAATGTGGAGGTTGAGGTACACAAATGTTTCTTCCTTCCGGAAAATGCGGATGACTTCCCTTGGGACAGCTACGACTACGTAGTCGATGCGGTGGACACCGTGACAGCCAAGATCGCTCTTGTCATGAAGTGCAAGGAGAAGAATATCCCGATCATCAGCAGCATGGGTGCGGGAAACAAACTTGACGGAAGCCAGTTCAAGGTTGCAGATATATACAAGACAAAGGTGTGTCCGCTTGCGAAGGTCATGAGAAGAGAGCTGAAGAAGAGGGGCGTCAAGAAACTCAAGGTCGTATACTCGGAAGAGATTCCGACAAGGCCGATCGAAGATATGGCGATAAGCTGCAGAAACAACTGCATTTGTCCTCCGGGTGCAGAACACAAATGTACAGAGCGCAGAGACATCCCGGGCAGCGTGGCATTTGTGCCATCAGTCGCAGGGCTTATAATAGCCGGTGAGGTGGCAAAGGATCTCATCAGGAGGTAATAAAAAAGGACGCTGAGAAATCAGCGCCTTCTCCATAAAAATACCAGAGTTCCAAGCAGAACCGCACCACCATAGATGAATGGTGCATTTTTGTCACTGTTCATAGTTCTTTCCGTATAAGATACGGATGGATTATTCGGGTTGTAATATATTGCGATGGACGACATGGAGTTGTAATTTGTTATACCGCGGACGGAAAGAAAACCATTGTGCAATACTCCGGACTGGTCGCGGTATTCATAGTTGATATGGGTTCTTTTACTGAATCTTCTGACAGATGTGATATCGGCGGATGTTCTGGTATAGTCCCGTTCGATACGGCATGCCTTACCCCGTATGGAAAGACCGATGACCACAGCTATGATGAATGATGCTATTGGAATAATGTAAGTCGTATAAGGTAAAAGTCTGAAAAAAATACTGATAAAATCCCCTGATGTTAAAATCATAATGTACCCCCTTAAATGTTGTTTCCCCAAAATGTCAGACATGAGATCCTTATTTACATGCCGGACTTATATGTGTAAATTATAATATAAAGAAGACTGGTTGAGAATCCCTTAATTTAAGAGGATAAGTTTGTTAATATAGCAAATTACAGGTAATAAATATATTACTGTTTGTACTGCCGCTCATGATTGTCATAAGCTCAGTCATATTCGCATTTGCCAGAAGTGATAACATGGTGATAATAGGCCAATAATATAATAGAGAATATACAAAAGGAAGATGAACGAGATGGATAATAAAGAAGAAAAGAAGATTATAAGACAGGAGTTTCTGACAGGTGAGAGAGCTCTTTTCATGGGAAAAAATCTCGATATATATGATACGATATTTGACGATGGCGAGTCTCCGCTTAAGGAGAGCCGCGGCATAAATCTGTACGGCAGCATGTTCAAATGGAAGTATCCGCTGTGGTACAGCAAGAACATTGTTGCGGAGGATTGCCACTGGTTTGAGATGGCGAGAGCCGGAGTCTGGTACACTGATAATATCGCGGTGAGGCGGGCACTCATCCAGGCACCAAAGAACTTCCGCAGATGTAAAGGCCTGGAGCTTACGGATGTGACATTCACCCATGCTGAGGAGACCCTTTGGAGCTGCGATGACGTGACAATGGACCACGTGACAGCAAAAGGCGACTATTTTGCCATGAACAGCAGTAATATGAAGATAGACGACCTGAAGCTTGACGGCAACTATTCATTTGACGGATGCAGGAATGTAGAGATAAGAAACTCCAATCTGCTTTCAAAGGATGCATTCTGGAACACAGAGAATGTGACCGTATATGATTCATTCATATCAGGTGAGTATCTTGGCTGGAACGCAAAGAACCTCACCCTGGTGAACTGCACCATCGAGAGCCTTCAGGGCATGTGCTACATCGACAACCTTGTGATGAAGAACTGCAAGCTCATCAACACAACACTTGCATTTGAATATTCAACAGTAGATGCCGACATCTGCAGCAAGATAGACAGTGTCATGAATCCGACGTCAGGGACCATCAAAGCCCAGCACATCGACAACCTGATAATAGAAAAAGACAAAGTAGATCCGTCAAAGACAAAAATAATAGTACAGGACTAAACGGGTTTAGGTTTTTTCAGGTGAAAATAAGCATACGCAGATAAAATCTGATGATATACTAGTGATTATGATGTTGCATAATATAGGATAAATTAAAGCACAGAGATTCACGGCAAAACATCAGCCCTACGTGTGACAACATATGATAATATAAATAAGAGAAATATAATAATTTTTACGTAGAATGATGATAAATACATGGTGGCATATCATAACGTAAATGAGATTCCGCGGCTGCTGTGGTGAAACGAGTTGGCACATATAGAGTGCTCAATCGGTAGTGAAGTCGACTGAGCATTGCTGCTTCTTGCCGGAGCGGCGCAAGCAACGCCCTTATCGCTTGCAGAGCGCAGTGCAGATATAAGCAAAGCAAGGCGAGGGAAGACGAACGTGATGGAGCACTCTATATGTGCCAGCCGTTTGCCACAGCAGCCGCGGAATCTCTCCATGAAGTGGAGGGACAAACATGAAGTTTGATTTTGACAAGGTTATAGACAGACGCGGCACAGGCTCCCTGAAGTGGGACGTGCCGGAAAACGAACTGCCAATGTGGGTGGCAGACATGGACTTTCAGACGGCTCCGTGCATCAGGGAGGCACTGGCAGCCCGGGTTGAGCACGGAATATTCGGATATTCCATCATCCCGGACGAGTGGGCAGATGCCTACGTGAACTGGTGGGGCAACAGACACGGATTTGCGATAGATAGGGATTGGCTGGTGTTCTGCTCCGGTGTCATCCCAGCCATATCAACGGCGGTGAGAAAGCTCACCACACCCGCAGAGAATGTTGTAGTGCAGACCCCTGTCTACAATATTTTCTTCAATTCTATATACAACAATGGGCGAAATATATTGGAGAGTCCTCTGAAATATGACGGCGAGGGATATGCCATGGACTTTGAGGATCTTGAGGCAAAGCTTGCAGATCCACAGACCAGCCTCATGATACTCTGCAATCCACAGAATCCTGCGGGGAAGATCTGGGATAAGGAGACACTTGCCCATGTGGGAGAGCTCTGCGCAAAGTATGGTGTGACGGTCATCTCGGATGAGATACACTGCGATCTCACCGATCCTGACAAGGAGTATGTGCCATTTGCCACGGCATCGGACACATGCAGGGATATAAGTGTGACCTGTATTGCGCCGACAAAGACCTTCAACATAGCCGGAATCCAGACTGCGGCCATTGTGGTTCCAGATAAATTCCTGAGACACAAGATGTGGAGAGGTCTGAACACAGATGAAGTAGCCGAGCCAAATGCATTTGCGGTGGATGCGGCGATAGCAGCATTTACAAATGGCGGCGAGTGGCTGGACAGTCTCAGGCAGTATCTGTATGAGAACAAGCAGTATGTGAGAAAATTTGTATCTGAGAATATCCCTGACATGAAGGTGGTGTACTCGGAGGCAACATACCTTCTCTGGTTTGACTGCAGTAAGATAACTGACAACGCAAAACAGCTTTCAGCATTTATCAGGAAGAACACAGGGCTCTATATGTCGCCGGGACTTTCATATGGTAAGAACGGAAAGGCATTTATCAGACTTAACATCGCATGTCCAAGGTCGATCATGGAAGAGGGCATGAAGAGACTTGCCGAGGGAACCACGGCATTCAGAAAAATGAACGCAGAGACGGTAAACATAGACAATGCGGCTAAAAAAGGAGATATAGATGAGTAGCAGTGAAAACTTGCTGAAGGACATGATATCTGGAAAGTCGATGACCGCATCCCAGCAGATAGGACTTACGGTCAGGCTCAGCATCCCGGCGATCCTTGCCCAGATCTCGTCCATTGTCATGCAGTACATCGATGCATCCATGGTGGGGCGTCTTGGTGCAAATGCATCGGGAGCCATCGGACTTGTTTCGTCCACGACATGGCTGTTTGGCGGGCTATGCATTGCGGTGACTACAGGATTTACTGTGCAGATAGCCCAGGCTGTGGGGGCCGGTGAGGATAAATCTGCCAGAAATATCATGAAACAGGGACTCATAATAGCCCTGTGCATAAGCGTCATACTCGCACTCATTGCAGCACTTATAAGCACACCGCTTCCGAGCTGGCTCGGCGGTGAAGCTGCTATACAGAAGATGGCAAGCCAGTATTTCCTTGTGTATATGCTGGGACTTCCTGCTCTGCAGATGAACAGCATAGCGGGCGGTATGCACCAGAGCTCCGGAAATATGAGACTCCCAGGTATACTGAATGTCATGTGCTGTGTGATGGATGTGATTTTTAATTTGTTCTTTATATTTCCGACAAGAATTGTAAATTTAAGTATTCCGTTTTTATCCAGCGTAAGGCTGGCTGGTTCTCAGATGGCAGGAACGGTTCAGGCAGGAGCCTTTGGTTCCCATTTGTCAACACTTGTGCAGTCTGAAACCTCGATGAATGGACTGACATTTACCATGCCGGGACTTGGACTTGGCGTTGCTGGGGCGGCACTTGGAACCATCACTGCTGAAGCAGTTACCTGTGCCATCATGGTCACTGCACTTCTTTGGAAGAACAGGACACTCCATTTAAGAAAGGGAGAACGTTTAAGATTTCACAGGGATACCCTTGCCAAGGCGGTGAAGATTGGAGCACCTGTGGGTCTTGAGCAGATGGTCATGTGCTCAGCGTATGTCATGTCCACAAAGATCGTGTCACCGCTTGGAACGATAGCCATCGCAGCCAACTCATTTGCGGTTACTGCGGAGAGCTTCTGTTACATGCCGGGGTACGGAGTACAGGCGGCATCAACCACACTTGTGGGACAATGCGTGGGAGCAGGACAAAAACAGTTGTCCAGAAGAATGGCATGGATTACAATGGGATTAGGTGTGTCGGTTATGACCATTGGCGGAGTCCTTATGTACATAGCAGCTCCGTCCATGATAGGTGTGCTGACACCGAACGAAGAGATAAGAAATCTTGGGGCGGCAGTGCTGAGGATAGAGGCATTTGCCGAACCATTTTACGCCGCATCCATAGTTGCTTCGGGAGCACTCAGGGGAGCCGGGGACACTTTGGTTCCTAGCTGCATGAACTTTGCAAGTATGTGGTGTGTGCGGATACCGCTTGCAGCCATACTTGCACCTAGAGTCGGTCTCTACGGTGTATGGATCGCCATGTGCGTGGAGCTCTGTTTCAGAGGAATCCTGTTCACCACAAGGCTTAAACGGGAAAGATGGATGCGGGTGTTTGAAGAAAAATAAAATATGATGTTTTATAATTGCAAGGTATGATTAAACTTGCAATAAAGCATTATTATATTAGGGAGGAAAACATGCCAGTATTTGATTTCAGTGGAAGTGACAACAAGAATAAGAACATAGTTACATACGAGACATTCCGGTCGTCGGAGTCTGCAGCGACAGCGGAGAAGCCGATCATGATCCTTGAGAACACGACCAGGAAGTGGACCCACCACTCCAGCGGAAAGTTCACCAATCCGATCAAGAGAACAGCATTTGAATTTGACGAGGTAGACGGAGTCCAGTCCGCAGACATATTGAAGATAGATGCGAGATTTGTAAGCCTTCTCAAATGGCTCGGTGAGAATCACATCAATGTCCGTCTGTCGGGAGAGAACAGACCGGAGGGTTATGCGGTATACAAGATAAGGGAGACCGAGTTCGGCGGCGGATCGAAGCTGTCGGCAAATGACGGATTCCTTCAGTTCATGATAGAGAGACTTCTTGCCAGCGATGCCCCTTCGGAGGAAGAGAAATCCGAGGAGGAAGAAGAGGAAGAGGCACTGGGCGATGACATGAAGCTCACGAGCATGCAGAGCATCATTGACTTCATGCACTGCGCCGGAAGAACACTTCCTGACAATATAAGGCTGTGGGCCAGAAGAAATCTTGCGGTTGCGAGATCCAGCGAGGTATCACCGGAGGAGAGACGCCACGCCCAGAGAGCACTTTCCATGGCGATGAACATCAGATGGAAGAGCAATTACTTTGAGGCGATAGATCCGGAAGAGGCCAGAAGGATACTGGACGAGGAACTCTACGGAATGGAGAAGGTAAAGCAGAGGATCATCGAGACGATCATCCAGATCAACCGTACACATACACTTCCTGCATACGGACTTCTGCTCTGCGGACCTGCCGGAACAGGAAAGTCACAGATAGCCTATGCGGTTGCGAGAATACTCAGACTTCCATGGACGACCCTTGACATGAGTTCCATCAACGATCCGGAGCAGCTTACAGGAAGTTCAAGAGTATATTCCAATGCCAAGCCGGGAATCATCATGGAGGCATTTTCACAGGCTGGAGAATCTAACCTCGTATTCATCATCAACGAGCTGGACAAGGCAAATTCCGGCAAGGGCAACGGCAATCCTGCGGATGTACTGCTGACACTGCTGGACAACCTGGGATTCACCGACAACTACATGGAGTGCATGATCCCGACAAATGGCGTGTATCCTATAGCGACGGCAAATGACAAGGAGAACATCAGCAAGCCGATCATGTCGAGATTTGCTGTTATAGACATACCGGATTACACCCCGGATGAGAAGAAGGAGATATTCAACAAATTTGTTCTGCCGAAGGTGCTCAAGCGCATCGGACTTGAAGGGAGCGAGTGCATCATCCTTCCAGACGGCGTGGATGCTGTCATCAAGAAGTGCGACGGCGTGACCGGAATCAGAGATATAGAGCAGGCTGCAGAGCACATAGTTGCACATGCGCTTTACCAGATCGAGGTAAATCACGTTCAGAGCGTGACATTTGACGGAGCTATGATAGAGGAGCTTTTGAGCTGATTATCGTCATATTACACAATTTACATTACGGAAAGTATTATGGTATACTCTTCTTATGAAACAAGTTTCATGGACTGCAGTCTGAAATTCATAAGGAGAGTATATTTATATATGGCAAGTATAAGAGACGTTGCGAAGGAGGCGGGGGTCGCCATCTGCACGGTGTCGAGACTTATCAACGGCACGGCAAATGTTGAACCTGAGACTCAGAAGAAGATAGAAGATGCGATGAAGAAACTGGATTATGTTCCAAATGAGCTTGCGCGAGGCATGTTCAAGGGCAGATCAAACTCCATTGCGATGTTGGTTCCAAATATCCAGCACCCATGGTTCTCATCACTGGCATCGGAGATAGAAAAGATACTTTATGAGAAGAAATACAAGTTTATGCTTTTTTCCACATCCGATGACAAGCAGAGGGAGAAGGAATGTTTTAAGCTGTTAAAGTCCAACATCGTGGATGGGATCATATGCGGAACGTCGGCATGTACGGCGAAGGAATACCAGAAGATAGATAAGCCGATGGTCATGCTGGATTATAAGGTTGGCAGCAAATTTCCTGTCGTAGTGTCGGATCACAAGATGGGCGGACAGCTTGCTGCCCAGGAATTTATAAACAGTGGATGCAAATATGTCATCCACATATCAGGAATCAAGGTAGATAAGAATATCATGTCATTTGAGTGCCATGAGGAACTAGATAGAGTCCTTGCCGAGAATGGGATAAAATCCAGACGAGTTCCAATACAGTGGAACGACTTTGATTTTCATGGATATTTTGAGATGGCAAAATGCATACTGGAGGAGTATCCTGACGTGGACGGAATATTTGCCGCAGACATGCCGGCGATAGCATTCCTTAAGGCGGCACTTGCCATAGGCAAAAAGATTCCTGATGACCTGGCGATCGTGGCATACGACGGAACGTACATAACCAACGCCAGCACGACAAGGCTCACATCGATACATCAGCCGTACAAGGAGATCGCCCAGGAGGCAGTACGCCAGCTTATGGAGATGATCGACGGACCGGAGGAGGAAGATGATGCCGAAGGACAGGTTGAAAGTGCAACCGCAGATCAGATCTACAGCGCAAAAGAGAGAAACACACATATAGACGGAAATCTTATACTACTTCCGGTGAGCGTAGAAAAAGGCGATACAACTTTATAGTATGATTACGAAAAGAAGTTCATGAAGAGAAAATGAGGTGCCACTCAAAAATCATGAACTCCTTTTTTATGTGGGTACAAAACATAAAAAACTTACTAAGAGCACAAAATACAAAAATCTATAAATCCCCTATTGACGAAACATGTTTCATATGATAATCTTAATGCAAATGAAACATGTTTCATTTAAGCGCTTATGAAATGTGTTTTATCGGAACAATATGAATGATAGCGAGAATTAACAAGAGGGAAAATTCAAAGCAAGAAAAGGAGAAAAGGTTATGAGAGCAAAGAAATTAGTAGCATGTGCACTTTCAGCAGCTATGATGCTGGGACTTGCATCCATGACAGGATGTGGTTCAGCAAAGAAGGATTACGATCTGTATATTTACAACACAAAGTCTGAGATTGCAGACAGCATCCAGGATCTGTGCAAGGATTATGAGACAGAGACAGGAGTTAAGGTTAAGGTTTACACATGTGGTACACAGGAGACCATGGAGACACTCAGATCTGAGATGAATTCCAAGAACTATCCTACACTGTACGCGATAAATCAGGCACAGTTCACAGAGTGGAACGAGGGCGGATTTGTACTTCCATCAACATCAGTAAAGAATGAGGAGTTAAAGTCAATCTACGATTCAATTCCAGAGAGCATGCAGCTCGCAGATGAGAGCGGAGCAAGCTGCGGAATCCCTTACAACGTAGAGGGTTACGGACTTATCGCAGATACGCAGATGATATGTGATGTATTTGGACTTGACAGCGCAGACGCATTTGTCGCTGATTACAGAAGTGCCAATTATGAAGAGTTCACAGGCATGATCAAGGCAATCGATGATTACATAAACGGCAAGGGTGGTGAGAAGGTTACACTTTCAGGCAATGCATACACCACGGCAAAGGACAAGACAGCCACAACAGAGAACATGAACGGAGTATTTGCAATCGCAGGCGCAGAGAAGTGGACATATGCAAACCACTATACAAACTACGCACTGAATGCAGTATTCCCTAACTACAATGCAACGGCAGCAGCTACAAAGGAAGATGTTGATAAGCTTGAGGAGCCACTTGTAAAGATGGTTCAGGAGCTTGACATGCTTTCAAGCTACACAGCAGGACCAAGCGGCAAGGTAGAGCGTGGATCAGAGTACATCAACTCAACAGTGACAGGATATGATCAGGCAGTTCAGACATTTGCCGAGGGTAAGGCAATGTTCATCAAGCAGGGTAACTGGGTATACGGAACCATCGCAGGTGTGGATGCAGACAAGGCATCAAGACTTACGATGCTCCCAATGAAGGTCAACCTTGAGCAGAGTGACATCTCAGCTGAGGGCGTTACAGTTGACAAGATGAACAGCTCAATCCCTGAGTTCGTTTCACAGTATTACGTTATCAACAAGAAGGATTCAGAAGAGGAGCAGAAAGCCGCTGAGGACTTCCTTGTATGGCTCTACACATCAGATACAGGAAAAGATTACATCACAAACAAATTCGCATTTGTCCCATTCAACGCAGACGAGAGCGAGAAGCTTGAGAATCCGCTCAGCAATTCACTTGTATACTATATGAGCAATGACCTTGTGATGGGCAATGACTTCGATGCTTTCCCTGAGTCATGGGGACTCAACACCATCGGTGCAACTATTCAGGAGCAGTTGTTTACAAATCCTGATCAGTGGGATGAGAACACTATAAGAACAGGTGTGGAAGATGCACTGACAAAGTGGAAGGACAGCATCAAAGAGTAATCGGTGTTCAATGGGATGTGTCAGGTTTTCTATGAAAACCTGACATGTAGCGCCAGCCATTTGCCGAAGGCAAATTTTGTATGGCTGGTGTTCAATGTAGGAAAGGAAAAACTATGAAAAGATTTTACAAGAGAAAATTCTGGTTTATGGTTCTGCCTTCTATAGTGTTGTTTCTGCTGGTTATCATAGTTCCTTTTATAGAGGGTGTGATCTACTCCTTCACCGAGTGGAGAGGTTCCTACTTCGTAGGTGGGGAGCACTGGTGGAATGCACTGGTGGGACTTAAGAATTATACAAGCATATTCAAGTCGAAGGATTTCCTCCAGTCACTTGGGTACACGGCCATATATGCTGTGCTCGCAGTAATAGCACAGAATGTCGTCAGTCTTCTTCTGGCACTCATGATCAAGAAGCTTACCAAGGGCAAGGGACTTTTCAGAACGGTACTGTTCCTTCCATATGTACTTGGAATGCTCGCCATGGGTTATGTATGGCGTTTCATATTTGAAAATGTATTTTCACAGACGCTGTTCGGAACAGACGGTGTGGTACACGTAGAGGTGCTCAACAACATGCTTCAGAATCAGTGGAAAGCACTTCTGGCATATGCGATCGTTGGTGTGTGGCAGGTTGCAGGTTATTACCTGATAATCTACCTCAACGGACTCAACAATATTTCAGAGGATATTTATGAGGCTGCCAGAATAGATGGGGCTACGGGCTGGACAAGCTTCAGGAAGATCACACTTCCGCTTCTCATGCCTTCATTTACGATAGTGCTCTTCATGTCACTGGCAAACAGCTTCAAGATGCTTGATCTCAACGTTTCACTGACAGAGGGCAATTTCGGAACGACCATGATATCCTACATGATACTGAAAACAGTAAGAGAGAGCTCTCCTCCGGCATACGGAGAGGCGCAGGCACAGGCAGTTATATTCTTCGTTATCATTGCAGTTATATCTATAGCTCAGGTAATGATCACTAAGAGAAAGGAGATTGAATCATAATGGGAGTAAAAGGCAAGATCAAAAGAGCACTCATAGTGGTTATACTCGCTGTATTGGCAATCGTGACCATATTCCCGATATGGTTCCTGATCGTCAACTCATTCAAGGGACAGCAGGAGATAGTAGCATCTCCAATAGCTCTCCCGAAATCATGGAATCTGGACTATCTGAAGAATGCAGCTGAGCAGATAAATCTCGGCAGCAGCCTGCTTCAGACAGTACTCATAACAGTTGCGGCAGTGGCACTTATCGTGGTCATATCTTCATTTGCCGCATGGGCAATTGCCAGGACAGATTCCAAGGTGGCAAATATACTCTTCATCGCATACACAGCAGCCATGCTCATACCTTTCCAGTCAGTTATGTACCCATTGGTATCGCTGATGGACAAGCTGGGACTCAAAAACACACCGGGGCTGATCCTCATGTACGGAGGCTTTGGAATCAGTATGTCGGTTCTGCTGTACAGAGGATTCATCAAGAGTATCCCGCTGTCACTTGAGGAGGCAGCCATGCTCGATGGAGCAAATATATTCCAGATATACAGATATGTGGTCATGCCCCTCTTAAAGCCTACGACCATGACAGTTGTCATCACAAATGCAGTGTGGATATGGAACGATTACCTTCTTCCATTCCTCGTAATAGGAAATAACGACAAAAAGACGCTCACGCTGAGCTTATATTATGCAAAGAGTCTGTCAGGACAGTATGGAAATCCATGGGAGCTAATCTTCCCTGCGGTACTTCTCTGCATCATCCCTATCGTGATCATATTCATCATACTTCAGAAGAATATCATCGAGGGAATTTCAGCCGGAGCTGTGAAAGGATAAACATAAAATATGGACAGAAAATGGTGGAAAGAGGCGGTATTTTACCAGATATACCCTAGAAGCTTCTATGACAGCAACGGAGATGGAATAGGAGATCTGAAGGGAATAACTGAGAAATTGCCGTACCTCAAAAATCTTGGCGTGACCGCTGTGTGGATATGTCCATTCTTCAAGTCGCCTATGAAGGACAATGGATATGACATATCGGATTACTACGATGTGAATCCTGAGTTTGGAACCATAGAGGATGCGGATGAACTTATAAGATGCGCAAATGAAAATGGCATCAAGATCATCATGGACATGGTCATCAACCACACATCAGACCAGCACAGATGGTTCCAGGAGGCGTGCCGGGACAGACACAGCAAATACAGAAATTACTATATATTTAAGGACAACATAGATGGACTTGCAGATCTCAGATCCAACTTCGGTGGAAGCACATGGACACAGATTGAGGATGGCAGCTGGTATTTCCATTCATTTGCGAAGGAACAGCCGGATCTCAACTGGGAATGTGAGGAGATGAGACAAGAGCTCTACGACATGATGAATTGGTGGCTTGACAAGGGAGTTTCAGGATTCCGAATGGATGCCATCACATTTATCAAGAAAGACCTCTCATTCCCGCCTATGCCGTCAGACGGCGAGGACGGCAGATGCGATGTTGGCAAATGCTGCCTCAATAGGCCGGGAATAGATGAGTTCCTTCACGAGTTAAAACTCAACACATATGGCAGAGGAGACTTTGTGACTGTCGCAGAGACTCCTGGAGTCCCAAATGAGGATTTGGACAGATATATTGGGAGAGATGGACATTTCTCCATGATATTTGACTTTAGCTACACAGATATAGATATCAATCCGGGCGATCTCTGGCTGCACCAGAGAGACTGGACGATAGAGGAATTCAAGGACAAGCTGTTCACCAATCAGAGACTTGTGAAAAAGATCGGATGGGCAGCAAATTACCTGGAAAACCACGATCAGCCTAGAAGTATAGGCAAGTACTTCCCAGCCGGTGATATTCCTGAATACAGAACACAGATGGCAAAGGCGCTGGGCGCGCTGTTCTTCTTCCTGAAGGGTACGCCGTTTGTATATCAGGGACAGGAACTTGGCATGATAAACACTCATTTTGATAACATAGATGAGCTGGACGATATCAACTCCAAGGGACAGTTCGCAAGATGCATTGAAGCCGGATACAGCGAGGCAGAGGCGATGGAATCTGTAAATATCAGGAGCCGCGACCAGTCAAGACTTCCGATGCAGTGGAACAGCGATAAGAACTTCGGATTCTCAGTGCATGAGCCATGGCTGGCATGCAACAATCAGTGTGACCTCCAGACAGTGGAACTTGAGAGCGCTGATAAGGATTCTGTGCTTAACTTTTATAAGGCGATGATACAGCTCAGAAATCACTCGGAGTACACACAGACTCTCATCTACGGAGACCTGGAGGATGTGGAGACGGATAATGCAGGAATCATAGTGTACAGGCGCAAGCCGGTTCAGATTGAGTGTGTATGTGGAACTGGAGCAAATGCAGAAAGCACAGACAGATCGGTACATGTTGTTGTCAACATGACCGGTGAGGATGTGGGCTATGCAATTCCTGAGACTGCGGATGTGCTTATGGGTAATTATGCGGATTACGATGGTACGCTCAGACCTTATGAGACTGTGGTGTACGCGGTGTAGGCCGGAGCTGGCAGAAAAAGCCTGAATATTGGTGGAGACTGATTGAAAATTACAGTTGGTCGGGTATCAGTATTCAGGCTTTTTTCATTGTCTGTATACTTTTGGGATACTTTGCTCAAATCTATAGACAAAGTGAATGGATCATTAAATGCAAGATATGTCTTAATGTTCAAAGCGTATCCACAGTTCAGAATAATCCCCCAACTTAACCATTATCGGTACCATATTTGGTCAACTTTTTTCCATATAAAATCTAATTCCCAGATATTAAAATAATTGTATTAAAAGCAGTCAGACATGAGATTTTAGAGCAGAGGGTGCGCAGTGCACAGGCGTAACGGAGGTTGTCTGCTCAGACAAATAAATGGAGAAAAGGAGTCACACTTATGGGTATTATTTTTCACGAAGAAACAAAGACATTTCACCTTACAAATGGCGAGATAAGCTACATCATGACAGTGCTCCCCAATGGACATCTGGGAAATCTGTACTATGGTAAGGCGATAAGGGACAGAGAGGATTTCTCACATCTGTTGGAGCTTGTCCAGAGACCTATGTTCCAGTATGTATATGACGATGACAGACTGTTCTCACTTGAGTCAGTGAAGCAGGAGCTTCCTGTGTACGGAACCACAGACTACAGAGCACCGATGGTTGAGGTACTTCAGTCAAATGGCAGCAGAATATCAGATTTTGTATATGTATCACATGAGGTAAATGAGGGCAAGCCAAAGCTTGAGGCATTGCCGGCAACATACACAGAGAATGATGACGAGGCAGAGACATTGATCGTCACATTGAAGGATTCACTCACAGGAATAAAGGCGAGAATGCTCTATACGATATGGAGCGACAGACCAGTCATAGCAAAGAGTGTGGAGTATGTAAATGAAGGCACAGAGGCGGTATATCTCACCACTGCTTACAGTATGTGCCTGGATCTCCCTGATCCTGATTATCAGTGGATGCAGCTCTCAGGCGCATGGGCAAGGGAGCGCCACATAATAACAAGGGATCTCGAGCAGGGCGTACAGTCGATAGGCAGTAATCGTGGTCATTCATCCCATGAGCACAACCCGTTCATCGCATTGAAGAGAGAGACAACGGACGAGAACCAGGGAGAGGCGATTGGAATAAGCCTTGTATACAGCGGCAATTTCAAGATACAGGCAGAGGTTGACACGAGAAATACAGCCCGCATTCTTGCCGGAATAAATCCGGATACATTTGACTGGAAGCTCGATGCAGGTGAGCATTTCCAGACTCCTGAGGCAGTCATCGTATACTCAGATCAGGGACTCAACAAGATGAGCCAGACCTTCCACAAGCTGTATCAGAAGAGACTTGCAAGAGGCGAGTGGAGAGACAAGCCAAGGCCGATCCTCATCAACAACTGGGAGGCTACATATTTTGATTTCACCAGAGAGAAGCTCATAGCCATCGCACAGAAGGCAAAGGAGTGCGGAGTTGAGCTGTTCGTTCTTGACGACGGCTGGTTTGGAGCCAGAACCACAGACCATGCAGGCCTTGGAGATTGGGTTGCAAATCCAGACAGACTCCCGGAGGGAATCACAGGAATTGCAGAGGATATAGAGAAGGTAGGATTGAAGTTCGGACTGTGGTTCGAGCCTGAGATGACAAATAAAGACTCAGACCTCCACAGAGAGCACCCAGACTGGATACTTTCAGTTCCGGGAAGACATGACTCACACGGAAGATTCCAGTATGTTCTGGATTTCTCCAGAAAAGAGGTCGTTGACAGAATATATGAGATGATGGCAAAGATACTCAGCACGGCAAAGGTGTCATATGTGAAGTGGGATATGAACAGAAGTATCACCGAGTGCTATAGTGCGGCTCTTCCGGCTGACAGACAGGGCGAGGTGTTCCACAGATACATACTTGGTGTGTACGATTTGTATGAGAGACTCACAAGCACATTTCCACATGTACTCTTTGAGTCATGTGCCAGCGGCGGCGGACGTTTTGATCCGGGCATTCTCTACTATGCGCCACAGGGCTGGACAAGTGATGACACGGATGCCATAGAGAGAGTCAAGATCCAGTATGGAACATCCATGTGTTACCCGATCAGCAGTATGGGAAGCCACGTTTCGGTTGTGCCAAATCATCAGACAAGACGTGAGACTCCGCTTAAGACCCGTGCAAATGCTGCATACTTCGGAACATTTGGATATGAGCTGGATCTGAACAAGCTCACAGCCGAGGAGATAGAGGAGGTCAAGGAGCAGGTCAAGTTCATGAAGGCATACCGTGAGGTGATCCAGTACGGAACATTCTACAGGCTTGCAAGTCCATTTGACAATGAGGAGTGCGGCTGGATGGTCGTATCAGACGATAAGAAGACCGCCATCGTTGCGTGGTTCAGAACACTCTACACACCGAACAAATGCTTCACCAGAATGAAGCTCCACGGCCTTGATCCTGATGCGATATATAGCTGCAATGTGCTCGGGGGACAGGCGCTCACAGTGAGCAAGACACCGGATGGAAAGCTGATATATGAGAAAGTGTCAGGAGACAAAGGAGAGGATTCTGCAGTCAATGTCATCGCAGGCCCATCATGCTATGGCGATGAGCTGATGAACCTCGGACTCATCACCAGCGACACATCGGCGGGAGAGATAGTCGGAGAGGATATGCCTTGCGGAGACTATGATTCCAGACTCTATGTGCTCAAGGCAGAGTAAGCGGGTTTGCGAAAAAATTTTCCTGCTTTTTCGGGCAGAAAAAGAAAAAAGACAGTATATCCGAGTCAAAAAACTAAGATAATAAATTCCAAATAACCGCACTCGTGGTCTATAATTGAAATAAGGCAGTTAAGATATGCCTGTATGGGTTATTTCTGACGACCGGCAAAGGGCATGGTACCAGAAAGGCCATAGTGGCAGGCGCAGTAAATGCTGTCACATCTGCGCAGATGGCGCTGGCGGGAATAAACAGTGCTATCCCTGTAGATGAGGTCATAGATGCCATGAGACGTATCGGTGCAGACATGTCCGATACACTGAAGGAGACTGCGCGTGGAGGCCTTGCAACCACTCGCACGGCGCTTGAGGTGAAAAATAGACTAAAAATGTAGACAGAAACTATGGCATTTGTCAAATTGCATAAATAAGGTTTTTTTTAGCCTGCAAACATGATATAATTGCATAAAGAATGTTTTAAAAATGCAGTTGGGGATGATCAGATGAGCAACAGGAAGAGAATATGCGTTATAACAGCACAGGTTGAAGAGAGTACACAGAATCGCTTCATGCAGGGATTTCTGAAGCAGGCATATGATATGAATTACGATGTCTGCATATTTTCCATGTTTTTGAAGTACCAGGATTCAACAGACAGGGAGGTTGGAGATTCAAACATCTACAACCTTATTAATTTTAACCTTTTTGATGCTGTGGTATTGTGTCAGGACACCATACAGACTCCGGGAGTCGTAGAAAAGCTGGAGAAGCGCCTGCAGTCAGAATTTGCAAATGGTGTGGTAGTGGTAGTCGACAAAGAGAATAACATATTCCCAACGGTCATGATGGATCATTATACCCCTATAGTAAAACTCGTGGATCACCTTATAGAGGTTCACGGACACAAGAATATATATTTCCTGGGCGGACTCAAAGAGCACATACACTCCAAGCAGCGACTCGCCGGTTACATAGACAGCATGAAGGCGCACAACCTGCCGGTTACGGACGACATGATATATTATGGAACATACTGGTACGACAGCGGCGACTACATGGTGGACGAGCTTGTGAAGGATAAGGAGCATCTGCCGGATGCCATCGTATGTGCAAATGACTGTATGGCCATCGGAGTGTGCACCGCATTTGACAGATATGGAATAAGAGTTCCCGAGGACATAGCCGTGGTGGGCTATGACTCCATAGAAGACGGAAGAAACAGTCCTGTTCCGATCACATCTGCGGACATACCGGCGGATGACTGCGGGCACTACTGTATGAAATATATAGATGCAAAGCTTAACGGACATGACGTACCGGAATTCAAGTCCAACGTGGAGCTGTACATAGGTGGAACCTGTGGCTGTGAGGGCTGGGAACGAGAGACAGTCAGGATCAGAAGAGACAAATGGGAGACAGACCTCTCAGAGACCGGCTTCTACTCTTGCTTCAACAACATGGCGGATGACCTTGTGGCGCAGACGAGCGTGGAGTCATTCTTCGACACCGTGTCGGAATACGTGTACCAGATAAGACCATTTGAGAGCTTCCATCTGTGCCTGAACGACTACTGGAGAAATCCGGAGGTCATGACCGGCGATGAGGCACTTCGCCACGGTTACACAGATCATGTATACAGACTGATAAAGTGTGGCCCGGATGAAAAAGAAGAGAGACACATACGCTACGACGACGTATTCGAGTCTGCGAAGCTGTTGCCGGAGCTGTACGAGGACAGGGATTATCCTACAGCGTTCATATTTACACCATTGTTCTTCCAGGACAGAAGCTTTGGCTATGTAGTGGTGAACTACGGTGCAGAGCCGAGGGTGTACGAAGATGTATACAGATCCTGGATCAAGACGGTTGCCAGGGACATGGAGTCATTTGCAAGACATCAGGGACTCAATGTACTTCTAAACAAGCTTGAGGCGGATCAGATAAGAGATGGTCTCACCGGAATGTACAACTTCAGAGGCTTCATGGGCAGGGCAAATGACATGATAGTCCAGGCCGCTGAAGAGAAGTCCGAGATACTTGTGTTGGCGGTGGATCTGAAGAATACACGCCAGATAAACAGCAATTACGGAAGAACAGAGGGTGACAGAGTCCTGAGCTATGTTGCCCAGTCGATAAATGAGATACTTACCCCATACGAGATATCCATGAGGATGGGAAATGACGAGTTCGTCATAGCCACAGTGGCAAAGAGTGGCGATATCTCAAGGGGAGAATATATAGCCGAGGAACTCAAGAAGAAGCTTGAGGCGGCAAACAGTGGCGGAAAGGACGATTACGAGCTCGGTATATATTACGGATGTAAGAAGGCTCTGGTCAAGTCATCTGCCGAGCTGGAGACCCTCATCAACGATGCGGTCAACCAGAAGAACCGCATAAAAGAACAGAACAATGCCAAGGGACGCAACAAAGCGACGATAACGAACAGGGATCTGGAGAGAGATGAGATAGTAGCTATGATACTGGACAACAACATGCTTACATATCATTTCCAGCCTATAGTAAGTGCCCGTGACGGAAGCATATTTGCATACGAGGCACTTATGAGGATACTGGTTCCTATGAGAATGTCACCCCCTGAGCTTCTGGAGAGTGCAGAGAGACTGAACAGACTGTACGATGTGGAAAAACTCACACTGTTCAACATCGTGGAGATCGTGGCATCGAATCCTGAGATGTTCAGGGGCAAGAAGGTATTTATCAACAGCATGCCGGGGCATATGCTCAACGCACAGGACAGAAATGAATTCATTTCAAAGGTGAAGACGCTCCAGTGTGCAGGCATCGTCATAGAATTTACCGAGGGAGCAGAGCTGTCGGATGCGGAACTGAATGATCTCAAGGCATTCCTCAGAGGAAATGGCATGGAGATCGCCATAGACGACTACGGCTCAGGCTATTCAAATGTAAACAATCTTCTCAGGTATATGCCTGAGTATGTGAAGATAGACAGAATGCTTCTGACAGGGATCGATGCAGACCCACACAGACAGCATTTCGTCAAGGATATAATAGAATTCACCTCGACCAACGACATCAAGGCGCTGGCAGAGGGCGTTGAGACCACGAAGGAGATGAAGACCGTCATCCAGCTCGGTGCGGATCTCATTCAGGGATACTATACCGCCCATCCGAACGCGGAGGTGGTACAGCTCATATCCCCACAGGTTGTGAATGAGATAGTTCAGTACAACCAACAGGAAGAGGTGGCTGAGAACAGCAGCATATTTGTCATGGAGCATGAGAGAAGTGCATCACTTCTGAAGCTCACATCCCGGGGAATCAGGAAGATAGTTGTGGCACAGAGAGCCGGTGGCGACAACAATGTTCGCATAGTCGGCGCACAGGGCTTCAAGTCAGATATGACACTCAAGATAAAGGATGGTTTCACCGGAACCATAGTGCTGCAGAATGTAAGCTTCTCGGGCGACCGTGACAAGCCTTGTATAGACTGCGGTGAGAATACGGATCTGCACATCATGCTTGAGGGTAAGAATTTCTGTAGGAATGGCGGAATAAAGATACCGGAGTCGTCCAGAGTGACATTTATCGGAGATGGGGATATAATGATCCGCGTCAACGGTAACAGCTATTACGGAATAGGCAATGACATTAATTCAAAGCATGGAGTCATGAAGTTCAAGCAGGAGGGCGCCATTAATATAGAAACAAACGGTGTGAACGGAGTGGCAATAGGCGCCGGACTCGGAGGAGATATACGTATAGAGAAGGGACGATACGACCTGTATATCAACGGCGAGAACGGAGTTGCTATTGGAAGCATAAGCACCCCGGTGAATCTGAATCTCCTGCAGGCGGACATAGACATAACCTATGAGGCTGCAAATGGAGTCGCCATCGGCTCGGTGAGCCAGCATGCAGATATCGCGATAAAGAACACATCCATATCGCTCAGAGGATCGGGCAACAGATACGTGGCGGTCGGAACCCTGGACGGAGATGGATGCAGCGTAGATATAAGCAGAGCACATGTGGACATGAACCTTAAGGGCAATTCGTGTATAGCCATGGGATCTGACCATGGAATAGCAGACATACGCATGACGGACGCCAACTCAAGGCTGGCGGTTCAGGGCGAAGCGTGCTTCGCACTTGGAAGCAGAGACGGCACAGGCATGCTGTCCAGCAATAATGCAGATCTGAATGTGGTTGTCAGGAATTCACTGAACATAGATATATCCGCGGCAGAGCAGGACATACGTCTGGTGAATGGAAGATACATGTTCATGCTTAACAATGAGAATATAGAGCGCAAGGTAGTAGAGCGTTATTAATTCAAAGGAGTATAAAGGAATAATGGAAAGAGAGACTATGTGTATACAGGCTGGATACCAGCCTAAGAATGGGGAGTCAAGAATGATACCGATCGTACAGAGCACAACGTTCAAGTACGACACGAGCGAGGATATGGGTAAGCTGTTTGACCTTGAGGAGAGCGGCTATTTCTACACCAGACTTGCAAATCCGACAAATGACTATGTGGCAGCAAAGATATGTGCCCTAGAGGGGGGATCGGCAGCAGTGCTCACATCGTCAGGACAGGCAGCAACATTCTTCTCGGTATTCAACATTGCCGGAGTGGGAGATCACGTTGTGGCATCATCCACCATATACGGAGGAAGCTTCAACCTTTTTGCTGTGACCATGAAGAGAATGGGTGTGGAATTCACATTTGTGGATCCTGACTGTTCGGACGAGGAACTTGAGGCAGCGTTCAGACCGAACACCAAGGCCGTGTTTGGCGAGACCATAGCCAATCCGGCACTCATAGTATTCGATATAGAGAGATTTGCAAATGCGGCACATGCACACGGAGTACCACTCATCGTGGACAACACATTTGCCACACCGATCAACTGCAGACCTATAGAGTGGGGCGCAGACATAGTCACACACTCCACCACGAAGTACATGGACGGACATGATGCAACCGTGGGTGGGGCAATCGTGGATTCAGGCAAATTCGACTGGATGGCACACGCAGACAAGTTCCCAGGACTCACCACACCTGATGAGTCATATCACGGAGTGGTATACGCAGAGAAGTTCGGCCAGGGCGGCGCATATATCAACAAGATCGTGGCACAGCTTATGAGAGATCTCGGCCCGATACCTGCACCTATGAATTCGTACATGCTCAATCTTGGACTGGAGTCGCTTCACGTGCGTATGCCACGTCACTGTGAGAACGCACTGGCGGTTGCGAAGTTCCTCGAGGCACACGATAAGATAGCCTGGGTAAATTATCCTGGACTTGAGAGCAGCAAGTATTACGAGCGTGCTAAGAAGTATATGCCGGACGGCACATGTGGAGTTGTGTCATTTGGCGTCAAGGGAGGAAGAGCTGCTGCGGAGGCCTTCATGAAGGAACTCAAGGTTGCGATGATAGCAACACATGTGGCGGATGCACATACATGCGTTCTTCATCCTGCATCAGCTACACACAGACAGATGAATGACGAGGAGCTTCTGGCGGCAGGAGTAAGTCCTGATCTTGTGAGACTGTCGGTGGGCATTGAGAATGTAAAAGACATAATAGCAGATCTTGAAAATGCACTGGATAAGGTACAGATATGAGAATAATAAATATAACCGACCTTTCGGCACCCGAGCTTGATATATATGCGCGCATGTCAGAGAATCAACTGGCGCACATATATGAACCGGCTTCCGGGCTGTTCATAGCTGAGAGTCCAAAGGTCATAGAGAGGGCACTGGATGCGGGTTACGAGCCAGTGTCCATTCTATTGGAAGACAGGCACGTGGAAGGACAGTGCGCGGATATAATAAAGCGGTGCGGAGATATACCGATATACACAGCACCATTTGATGTCCTCACGAAGCTCACGGGATTTGCCCTGACAAGGGGGATGCTGTGCGCCATGAGGAGGGCAGAGCTGCCGTCTGTTGAGAGCGTGTGTGAACATGCCACCAGAATAACGGTGCTTGAGGAAGTGATGAACCCGACAAATGTGGGAGCGATATTTAGAAGTGCGGCGGCACTCGGGATGGATGCTGTACTGCTCACGCCGGGCTGCAGTGACCCGCTCTACAGGAGGGCGGCAAGGGTCAGCATGGGAACGGTGTTCCAGATACCGTGGACATATATTACATTTGACACCCTGGGTCTTGCACACAATAAAGCAGATCATGGCATATGGCCGGAGTTTGGGATGAAACAACTTCACAGTATGGGCTTCAGGACGGCATCCATGGCGCTACGAAATGACACGATAGACATACACGACCTGGAGCTGAAGCAGATCGACAGACTTGCAGTAATACTGGGAACCGAGGGAGAAGGCCTCAAGACAGAGACCATAGATTCCAGCGACTACACAGTGAAGATACCAATGTATCACGGAGTGGACAGCCTGAATGTGGCTGCAGCCAGTGCCGTGGCATTCTGGGAACTTGGCAGACGCTCATAAAACGTCGAAAAACCTCCCTCAAAAAATACGCATACATATCTACAGGATATGGAAAATATGTTATAATAGTCAGGACGTGAACGGACAGGCTCACAGTCGGCAGAAGGAAAAGACTTAGGAGGATGATAGACATGTTTTATGCTATTTCAGGAATTAACGGGGATTATGAGGCATACAAGAGAGCACTCAAGAAACTTAAGTTTCAGAACCTTGACGATATAAAGGAAGAGGACATCATGAACGAGGAGGCAGTCATCAGCACTCTTGAGGGCGAGGATGTCCTGTATGTCCTTGGCAATATAATCGGAGCAGGCGGCGGATCCATGAAGATACTTCAGGATATGATGAGCAGAGATAATGTCATCGCAGTTGTCGGTGAGAACGAGTACAAGATCACACAGGCACTCAAGGCACTGAATGACCATATCCAGTCCACAGGTGAGGTGCCACCACAGATGCTGGTAGACAAGATAACATCCATGCTTGGAGAAGAGCTCTCAGGTGCGGTGGAGGAGTTCCTGCAGCTTGACGATGAAGAGCGTGAGGATGTCATAGAGTATATAGATGAGATTTCTGAGGAAGCGTTCCTCGAAGTGATGATGGCGAGAAAGAAATTTGTGCTGGTTCACGCCGGAATAAGAAACTTCGATCCGAAGAAGGAACTGGATGAGTACGACACAGAGGACTTCATCACAGAGCCAGCAGACCTGGACAAGACATATTACAAGAACAGAACACTCGTCGTTGGACATGTGCCAACCACAGAGCTCGGCGGTGAGGGCAAGATCGTTAAGAAGAACAACAACGTTGCCATCGACTGCGGGTGCGGCAAGGGCGGACAGCTTGGAATATACTGCCTGGGCAACGGCTCGGAGATGTATGTATAATAGAATAAAGAAGAGATTGACACGGCGGGATATGAAATATCATATCCCGCTTTTTTATTATGGAAGAAATTGGATTAAGAAAATAAAGTGGTTTATACAAATTGTATAGTTAAGCGAAAAATCAACGAGGATTTTTGTCGATTTTAAATCGCAAATGGAATTGAAAAATTGTGAAGAAACTGTTAAATTAGGGTGTGAGCATGGATAAAGAATTTTCCTATATAAATATTTATAGTTTTTTATAAAGAAAACAGGAGGAAAACATGGGTGTTATAGATTTTCATTCACACATACTGCCGGGTATAGACGACGGCAGCAGGAATGTCGAGACATCTATAGGCATGCTTCGGATGTGCAAAGAGCACGGCGTGGATACTATGATAGCGACGCCGCACTTTTATGCTGATTCAAATACTGTGGAGAGGTTCATTGATTCAAGACAGAAAGCATATGATAAAGTCATGGCTGAGAATATGGACATACCGCAGATTATAATGGGGGCAGAGGTCGCGTTCTTTGCAGGAATAAGCAGAGCGGAGAAAACGGACGCACTAAAAGTAGAAGGAACTGATATCATGTTGCTGGAGATGCCGTTTGTGACATGGAGTGATTCGGTAGTGCAGGAAGTACGAGACTTAATTGAGAAGAGACATTTCCATATCATACTAGCTCATATAGAGCGATTCTTACAGATACCAGGCAACAAGCCATATGTGAGACAGATCCTTGAACTGCCAGTTACGGTGCAGGTGAATGCGGAGACACTTCTGGATTTCAGACAGAAGGGCAAAATGCTCAAGATGTTCAAGAAAGGACAGGCACACATCATAGGAAGCGACTGCCATGGTATGCATCACAGGGTGCCGAACTTGTGGCTGGGCCGCGAGGTGCTGGAGAAGAAGCTGGGACATGAATTCCTGGAGAACATGGACAGCTACGGAACAAAGCTCCTGAAAGAACATCAGATACACCCATAATCAGCAATAACAACGAAACATGTAAAAGATAAACAGATAGATGGAGGACAACAACATGTCTAAGAAGACAGCGATAATCATCAGTATTGTGCTGTTCATAATACTGTGTGGTCTTATTGTGTGCGAGAAGAAGTGGCCTACAGCGGGAACAGACCTGCTTATGCTGAACGTCCTGAGATAGCACATTACATTCCGACGAGGTGATACATATGTCATACAGGAACAGAACACTATCAGAAAAAAAGAGAATATACAAGAAGCTTGGACTTGTGATCGCAGCCATACTGGTCGTATGCATTGCACTGGCGATAGCACTCAGACCGACAAAAGGAAATGCATCACACAATGCATCGGGCACACAGGCGGTCGAAGGCATGATCGAGGTGGACGGAGTCAAATACGTTCCCAAGAAGAATATAGAAACATATCTTTTTATGGGAATCGACAATATGGGCAAGGTTCAGAAAGTCACCGATTATGAGGGGGCAGGCCGATGCGATGTGGTCATGCTGATGGTCAGAGACCTGACAGATGGAACATACAAGACGCTGAGCATAGACAGAAATACCATAGTGGAGCAGGATACACTGGATCCCGACGGAACCTACGTTGCAACGAGCCCGGCACAGCTTGCTCTGTCACATGAGAATGGTGACGGAATGGAGATAAGCTGCGAGAACGTGGTCAAGGCGGTGTCAAACTTCCTTGGCGGCCAGAAGATAGACGGATACGCAGCGGTGAATATGGGGGCCATAGGAACCATCAACAATCTGGCTGGCGGAGTCACGGTTACCATAGAGGATGATTTCTCCAAGGTGGATAAGACAATGAAGCAGGGAGAGACCATCACACTGACCGATGAGCAGGCAGTACATTTTATCCATGACAGATTCGATGTGGGAGATGAATCCAACACCCAGCGAATGAAGCGTCAGGAGGTGTACAAGGCAGGACTCAAGGATAACCTGGCGGCAAAGTGCAGCGAGGATAACACATATCCACTGACCATATATGACGCCCTGGGAGATTACATGGTGACTGACATAAGCTCACAGAAATTCTCCAAGCTGGCACTCCTTGTTCTCAAGGAAAAGGACGCCGGAACGGTGTCGATAGCTGGAACAGAGACCGTAGATGATCTCGGATTTGTCGAGGTGGAGCCGGATGCGGATAGTCTTCAGCAGGCGATCGTAGAGCTGTTCTACAAGGAATATAACTAGCATCACACATTTGATGCAGGGGATATAGATACAAAAAATGGATGGAGGGAATATATGAATTCCAACAAGAAAATGGCTGCTGTGCAGGATGAGACCACACAGATAGCCGCAGTGAACACATACAAGAATACAGAGGATGATGAAAACGAGATCGATCTCCTGGACATGGGAATGACGCTTCTTGAGAAGCTCCCATACATCATACTGTGCTTTCTGATCGGTGCGGTGCTGTTCAACGCATTTGCATACTTCCTGATCAAGCCGACATACCAGTCGACAGCCAAGCTGTACGTGGTATCAGCATCAGATGATTCCATAGTAAATCTCCAGGACCTTAACATCGGTTCATCCCTTACCAAGGATTACGAAGACCTGATACTCAGCTATCCGGTTCTCGACCAGGTCATCGAAAAGCTCGGCCTTGATATGGACTCAGAGGGGCTTGCCAAGATGATAACCCTTGAGAATCCTTCAGACACACGAGTCCTGAAGATCACGGTCACAAGCACTGACAAGCAGCAGGCATGTGACATTGCAAATACACTGGCAAACGTGTCGATAGAGTATCTCCCGGATACCATGAGCACAAGCGCACCTAACATAGCCCAGGTTGCAAGGGTAGCAGACCAGAAGGTCGGACCAAGCTACCTTAAGTACACCGCAATCGGAGCATTGCTTGGAGCACTCATCTACTGTCTGATCGTCATTGTGGGATACCTGATGGATGACACGATCCACTCAGCAGACGACATGGAGAAGTATTTCGGAATAGTACCGCTCACGACAATACCTGAGAGTGATCAGTTCAGGACAGACGACACAGAGGATGAATTTGGAAAGAAACACAACAGGAAAGAGAGGGTCAGAGCATGAAGAAGCTTAACATAGAGTTTCAGGAACTCCCATATGCAGTGGAGGAGGCGATGAACCGTCTCAGGATCAACATAAAGTTCTGTGGCAAGAACACAAGAAAGATACTCATAACCAGCAGCATGCCAAATGAGGGCAAGAGCAGCGTGGCGATCAATCTGTGGAAGATGCTCGCCGAGGCAGGATTCCCTGCAGTGCTGGTGGATGTGGATCTTCGTAAGTCAGTCATAAAGGAGAGACATCATATAAAGGATGCTGACAAGCTTCCTGATCTTGGATATTTCCTGTCGGGACAGTCCGAGATGGAGGATGTCATCTATGAAACACAGATAGAAAATGCATACATCGTACCTTGTATGAATCTTCTGGAGAACCCATCAGCTCTTCTGGAGGACGCCAGATTTGCGGAGCTTCTGGACAAGCTGGCAGAGACATACAGGTATGTCATCATAGACTCGCCACCGCTTGGCAGTGTGGCGGATGCCGCTCAGATAGCATCACTGTGCGATGGCGCAGCTCTGGTAGTCAGAGCAGGTGAGACATCAAGAAGTCTCATCAAACAGTCATTCCAGCAGCTTGACCAGGTAGGTTGTACGTTGCTTGGAGTCATACTCAACAGAGCCCAGACAACGGGGAGAGCATACAAGAAATATTACGGCAAGTATGGCAAATACTATAGCCAGTACGGCTATGGTTATGGCACTTACGGCAAAGAGGCTGCAGCCTCCAGCGACAGCACCCCGTCAAAATAATTCACTTTGGATATAACGCCATGTATAGTGGCGTGCAGGGCGTTTTATCATATATTCAATACAATAGAACTTTTTGGGAAGGAGGAATTTATTGTGAAGAATTTAAAGAAGCTTTTGGCTATAGTTGTATGTATCGCAATGATGGTGCCAACAGTTGCATTTGCAGCTACATCATCACCAGCTAAGGTAAACGTTAAGTCTGCTACAGCAAAGTCGCTTACATATAATGCAAAGAGCCAGACAACAACAATTGTTGTTAACGGTAAGACACTTACCCTGAACAAGGATTTCAAAGTCGTTTCAGGAAGCCTTAAGGCAACAAAGGCTGGTACATACACAGTTAAGATCAAGGGAATAGGTAACTATTCAGGCGATACAACAGTTAAGTACACAGTTAACGCACAGCAGAGCTACAAGGCTACTGCTGCTGCAAAGACATACAATGCTAAGAATCAGACAACCAAGGTTACAGTTAAGTATGGTAACACAGTTCTCAAGAGAGGTACTGATTACAAGATTACTGGTGTAACTAAGGCTAAGAACGCTGGCAAGTATAAGATTACCGTAAAGGGTATCAACAACTACAAGGGTACAAAGACAATTTACTACACAATTAACAAGGCTGCTCAGAAGTCTGTTAAGGTTAAGGTAAATGCTTCTAAGAAGAAGATCACTGTATCTGGTGTTAAGGCAAAGGCAAAGGTTACTTACAAGTCAGCCAATAAGAAGGTCAAGGTTAAGAATGGCAAGATTACTGTTGGTAAGGGTGTCAAGAAGGGCACAAAGGTAAGAATCACTGTTAAGGTTGCTGCAACAAAGAACTACAAGGCATACAGCAAGTCAATTATTTACAAGGTTAAATAATCATCCTGCTATGTTAAATAGTTCCAAGCCCTGGCCGGTGGCGCAAAACGAATGTCCATGCCACAGGACGTTCCGCGCCGCCGGTGTGGGTGATAAATAACAGACCGTTTAATGCGTATCATGGTTTACAGATGAAAAGGTTCAGCTGACAATCACACGGGCTGAGTCATTTCATGTATGAATCAACAGACCGGGTCATGCGGGCACAAATATGACCCTGACGACAGAGGATGAGGAGAGAAAATTATGTATCAGAAAGGCGCAAAAGGCTGGCTGAAGCACTTTGACTTCATGCTGCTTGATCTAATAGTGCTGCAGTTATCGTTTGTTGTGGCATTCCATATCAGACACGGCATGGTAAATCCGTATGCGAACAGAGACTATCTCGCGCTGGCTATCATCACGGAGCTGGCGGATATAGTAGCCATGATATTCCTGAATACATATGAGGGCGTTCTCAGAAGAGGACATTTCAAGGAATTCATATCCAGCTTCAAAAATGGTTTCGTGATCGTTGCACTGCTCCTTCTGTATGTGTTTGTCCTCAAGGATACATCTATATATTCCAGGACGACCATCATGCTTATGTGGGCCATATACGTATATGCTACATTTGCAGTGAGGAGCCTGTGGAAGAAGCATCTTGAGAAATACGCAGAGAAGGGCAAGGGCAAGAAGCTCCTGGTCATGACCACCAGACATATAGCAGATGATGTGGTGGCAGGACTCAAGGAGAAGAACTACTCTGGATTTGATATAGTAGGAGTCATGGTGATAGATGCAAACCTCGTCGGTCAGGAGATCCAGGGAGTGCCGGTGGTGGCGGATTACAACAGCGCAGTTGATTATGTGAGAACCGCATGGGTGGACGAGATATACGTGGATGTGCGCGGAGCATACGGATATGCGAACACCCTGATAGATGCATTTATCGAGGGCGGCATCACGGTTCACATGTGCATATCATCCATCGTGAAGACCCACGGCGACAAGCAGCTCATCCAGAAGATAAATGGGGAGACCGTGGTCACAACCATGATGAACTACGCAACACCGAAGCAGATGCTGCTAAAGAGAACGGCAGATATAATAGGTGGTCTGGTGGGTAGTATATTCACGCTCATCCTCACAATATTTATAGGACCTGTCATATACATCAAGTCCCCGGGACCGATCTTCTTCAAGCAGGAGAGAGTGGGACTGAACGGCAAGATATTCAAGATGTACAAGTTCCGAAGCATGTACATGGACGCTGAGGAGCGCAAGAAGGAACTCATGGCGCAGAACACCATGAGCGATTCTAAGATGTTCAAGATGGACTTTGACCCGAGAGTCATAGGCAACAAGATATTACCGGACGGCACCAAGAAGAAGGGAATAGGTCAGTATATCAGAGACTTCTCCATAGATGAGTTCCCACAGTTCTTCAATGTGCTGAAAGGGGATCTCTCACTGGTTGGAACAAGACCACCACTTATCTCTGAGGTGGAGCAGTATGAGATGCACCACAAGAGCAGACTTGCTACGAAACCGGGAATCACCGGAATGTGGCAGGTGAGCGGCCGAAGCGACATCACGGACTTCGAGGAGGTCGTGAGACTGGATACGGAGTATATAGAGAACTGGAGCTTTGGACTTGATATGAAGATAGTGCTGAAGACTATCAAGGTAGTGCTTGGCAGGGAAGGATCAAAGTAGAGGAGGAAGATAGATGAAAGGAATCATACTCGCCGGAGGCTCCGGCACAAGATTGTACCCACTTACGATGGTGACGAGCAAACAGCTCCTGCCGATATATGACAAGCCGATGATATATTATCCATTGTCGGTGCTTATGAACGCGGGAATAAGGGAGATCCTAATCATCTCAACTCCAGCGGATACGCCGAGATTTGAAGAACTTCTTGGTGATGGACATCAGTTCGGAATAGAACTTTCATATGCAGTACAGCCATCACCTGACGGACTTGCGCAAGCGTTCATAATCGGTGCGGATTTCATCGGAGATGACAGTGTGGCGATGGTGCTGGGAGATAACATATTCGCGGGTCACGGACTCAAGAAGAGACTCAATGAAGCTGTGGCAAATGCTGAAGGTGGCAAGGGTGCTACAGTGTTCGGATATTATGTGGACGACCCGGAGAGGTTTGGCATAGTTGAGTTTGATGAGAACGGCAAGGCTATATCTATAGAGGAGAAACCGGAGAAACCGAAGAGTAACTACTGTGTGACTGGACTGTACTTCTATGACAACAGGGTTGTGGAGTATGCGAAGGGACTTAAGCCATCGGCCAGAGGTGAGCTGGAGATCACTGACCTGAACAGGATATATCTTGAGAATGGAGAGTTGAATGTGGAGCTTCTTGGACAGGGATTCACATGGCTTGATACAGGAACACATGAGAGTCTGGTGGATGCTACCAACTTCGTAAAGACGGTTGAGCAGCATCAGCACAGGAAGATAGCGTGTATTGAGGAGATAGCGTATCTGAATGGATGGATCAGCAGGGAAGAGGTTCTTAAGGTATATGAAGTGCTGAAGAAGAACCAGTATGGACAGTATCTTAAAGATGTCCTTGATGGCAAGTATCAGGAGCATCTTTATTAGAATATAGATACATTGAGCATTTGCTCATGTACAAAGATAGAAAAAGAAGTAAGAGGCAAATGCGAGGAGGAGAATTATGACAATTATAGTAACAGGTGGAGCTGGATTTATAGGAAGCAACTTCGTATTCCACATGCTTAAGAAGTATCCGGATTATAGAATCATATGTCTTGACAAGCTTACATATGCTGGCAATCTGTCAACACTTGAGCCGGTGATGGACAATCCAAACTTCAGATTCGTGAAGCTTGATATATGTGATAGAGAGGGCGTATATAAGTTATTCGAAGAGGAACATCCAGATATGGTTGTGAACTTCGCTGCTGAGTCCCATGTGGACAGATCCATAGAGAACCCAGAGATATTCCTTCAGACAAATATCATAGGAACAGCCACACTGATGGATGCATGTAGAAAGTATGGTATACAGAGATATCATCAGGTAAGTACCGATGAAGTATATGGTGACCTTCCACTTGACAGACCGGATCTCTTCTTCACAGAGGAGACTCCTATACATACAAGCTCACCATACAGTAGCTCCAAGGCTGGGGCAGACCTGCTTGTTCTTGCATATCACAGAACATATGGACTTCCTGTTACTATCAGCAGATGTTCCAACAACTATGGTCCATATCACTTCCCAGAGAAGCTTATACCACTTATGATAGCCAATGCTTTGGCAGATAAGCCGCTTCCAGTATATGGGGAGGGATTAAATGTGCGTGACTGGCTCTATGTGGAGGATCACTGCAAGGCGATAGACCTTATCATCCATAAGGGACGAGTAGGAGAGGTCTACAACGTAGGTGGACACAATGAGAAGAAGAATATAGATATAGTGAAGATCATATGTAAAGAGCTTGGCAAGCCAGAAAGCCTTATCACCCATGTGGGAGACAGGAAGGGACATGACATGAGATATGCCATAGACCCTACAAAAATCCACAACGAGCTTGGATGGCTTCCAGAGACGAAGTTCGAGGACGGAATCAAGAAGACAATACAGTGGTATCTGGACAACCGTGAGTGGTGGGAGACCATCATCAGTGGCGAGTACCAGAACTACTATGAGAAGATGTATAGCAATAGATAATTGACTTATATTCATATTACAATACCACCGCAGAGCGTATATGTAATATGAATAATAAAAGTCAATTATCATGGAGGTTTAGAATGAGATTTTTCGTAACAGGTGTTGGCGGTCAGCTGGGACATGATGTGATGAATGAACTTCTGAAGCGTGGATATGAGGGAGTTGGTTCTGATATACAGCCTGAATATAGCGGTGTGGATGACGGTTCACCAGTGACTAAGGCAGATTATGTGCAGCTTGACATCACTGACAAGGCTGCTGTAGAAAAGATAATAACAGAGATTAAGCCGGATGCAGTTATCCACTGTGCGGCGTGGACTGCGGTGGATGCTGCAGAAGATGAAGAGAATATAGACAGGGTTCGTGCCATCAATGCTGGTGGAACAAGAAATATTGCAGAGGTATGTAAATCACTTGATTGTAAGATGACATATACCAGCACGGATTATGTGTTTGATGGGCAAGGAGATATACCATGGGAGCCGGACTGTAAAGACTATGCGCCGCTCAATGTGTATGGACAGACAAAGCTTGAGGGTGAACTTGCGGTATCTGAATTGCTTGATAAGTACTTCATAGTGAGAATAGCTTGGGTGTTCGGTCTCAATGGAAAGAACTTCATCAAGACAATGCTCTCTGTAGGTAAAACTCATGATGAGGTGAGAGTAGTATGTGACCAGATAGGGACACCTACTTATACACTGGACCTTGCAAGACTTCTTGTGGATATGAATGAGACTGAGAAGTATGGCTACTATCATGCAACCAATGAAGGTGGGTATATCAGTTGGTTTGATTTCACATGTGAGATATATAGACAGGCTGGATACAGCACAAAGGTGACACCTGTTACAACAGAGGAGTATGGACTTTCAAAAGCGGCAAGGCCATACAACAGCAGACTTGACAAGAAGAAACTTGCAGAGGCTGGGTTTACGCCACTTCCTACATGGCAGGATGCACTTAGCAGGTATATTAAAGATTTATCATGAGGAGGGACCCGCGTTAGCGGGAGGAGTCCTGATGATTACGCAGACGCCACGCGCAAGCGTCTTAAATGCGTCTGCTCCATAATAGAGTATTAAGGAAATAAGAGGTATAGATACAATGGGACAGATAAAGGTTGAAAAGAATGTAGGCGGTATAGAAGGTCTGTGTGTCATCGAGCCGGCAGTACATGGCGACAGCAGAGGATACTTCATGGAGACTTATAATGAGAGAGATATGAAGGAAGCTGGAATAGATGTGAAGTTTGTACAGGATAACCAGTCTATGTCAACTAAGGGCGTTCTCAGAGGACTTCATTTTCAGAAGAACTTTCCGCAGTGTAAGCTTGTGAGAGCTGTGCGTGGTGAGGTGTTCGATGTGGCTGTGGATCTCAGAAGTAATTCGGAGACTTATGGTAAGTGGTATGGAGTTATCTTGTCTTCCGAGAATAAGAAACAGTTCCTTATACCTGAGGGATTCGCCCATGGTTTCCTTGTGCTTTCTGATGAGGCAGAGTTCTGTTATAAGGTGAATGATTTCTGGCACCCGAATGATGAAGACGGAATGGCCTGGAATGATCCGGAGATAGGAATTGAGTGGCCAGAGGTTGTTGGTGAGTATAAAGGCAGTGCCAGTGCTGAAGGTTATGCGCTGAAGGATGGTACTAGACTTAATTTGAGTGATAAGGATCAGATGTGGAGTGGTATGAAGGATACGTTTAAATTCTAGGAAAATATAGTGGTTATATATATTTATGCGATTAAAGTCATAGAAATGGAGATCTGACAATGAATATACTCATTTTGGGCGCGGCTGGATTTATAGGAACCAATTTAACCTTCAATCTTTCAAAGAACAAGGATGATAAAATTACACTTGTTGATAAAAACAAAGAGTATTTTGTTAATATAGAAAAAAAATGTCTTAAAAATGTAACTATTAAAGAAGCATCATTGGATGAGAAGATGGATTTTAGTATCCTTGATGGTCAAGATATAGTATATCATCTTGTAAGTTCAAATGTTCCAACAACATCAAATCAGCATATTAGCCTTGATATTCAGGCCAATGTTTTATTTTCATCATATTTATTTGATGCATGTGTTGAACATAGTGTAAAAAAAGTTGTTTTTATTTCCTCTGGAGGAACTGTATATGGTAAAGAGGCAACATGTCCTTTATCAGAGGAAACCCCGACAAATCCCATATCATCTTATGGTATTCAAAAGATAACTATAGAGAAATTATTATATTTATATAATTATATGTATGGTTTAGACTATAGAATTATAAGATTGGCAAATCCGTATGGTCCATATCAACGTCCTAATGGGGTTCTTGGGGCTGTGACGACATTTACATATAAGGCAATTAAGAGAGAAGAAATTCAGGTATATGGTGATGGTTCTGTTGTACGAGATTATATATATATTGATGATGCTATAAATGCGATAATCAAAGTTGTTAATGGAGAAAACAAGCACCATACATTTAATTTGGGATGTGGTTATGGAACATCTATTAAAGAATTGCTCTTAACGATAGAGAAAGCATTAGGAATAGAACTGAAAATTGTATATAGAGCGGGAAGAACGGTAGATGTTCCTGTTAATTATTTAGATATAAGTAGGTATGAAAAATACTACGGGAAACTAAATCCGATTAGCCTAGAAGAAGGAATTAAAAGAACCGCAAAGTTTATGAAAGAGGAATTATTGTAATGGAAAGAATAGCTGTTATTATGGGCAAGATGCATTCTGGGGGGAAAAAAAATCTGGTCATGGAATATTATAGGCATATAGACAGAAACAAGATCCAGTTTGATTTTATTTGCGATGATGACTCAAATGCTATTCCAACGGAAGAAATAGAAGAATTAGGCGGAAGAGTCTTTATAGTGCCAAGATATCAAAATATATTTGCAAACATACGTGAAATTAAAAGAATATGCAAGGATAATAACTATAAAATTGCACACGGCTATAATGGAACTATGAATGTCTTTGGGTTATATGCAGCATGGCGAGCTGGCGTGAAAGTGCGTATTAATGAGAGTATATCCATGGCGCATAAGGCAGATAAAAAAACAATTCTTAAAAATATTCTAAAACCTTTTTCAAAGTGTTTTTCAACACACTATATGGCAAATGGAGACGTGTGCGGAAAATGGCAGTTTGGAAAGTTATATGATGAAGGAAAAGTAGCTGTTTTTAAAACAGTTATAAATGCCGACGAAAATAGATTTGCCTCGGAACTTAGAGAAAAATGCAGAGAAGAGTTTGGATTAAAGAATAATGTTGTGATTGGACATATTGGCAGATTGACGGCTCAAAAAAATACGCTTTTTATAATTGATATATTTAATGAGATCACTAAACTTGAGGAAAAAGCAAAACTTGTAATTATTGGCGATGGTGATTTGCGAGAAGAAATGCTCTCTAAAATAAAAGATTATGGAATAGATGATAAAGTTCTTTACTTAGGGAGAAGAGAGGATATTAGACAATTTTATAATGCAATGGACTGCTTTTTATTGCCTTCACTATATGAAGGATTGCCAGTTGTTGGTGTTGAGGCTGAATGCTGCGGATTGCCAATGTTTTTTTCAAGTGAAATTCCTAAAGAATCGAGTCCATGTGATGATTTAGGAGAATTTATTTCGTTAGAAAAGGAACCTATGTATTGGGCAGAAAGGGTTATAAATAAGATTGAAAAAATACAAAGAGCAGATCATAGCAAAGAGATAAGGGTTGCAGGATTTGATTCGGTTACAGAAGCAAAAAAGTTACTTACTTATTATGAGGAGTTATTAAAATGAAAAAAGTTCAAGTCTTGTTATCAACATACAATGGTGAAAAATATCTAAAAGAGCAGCTTGATAGCATAATAGCACAAAAAGGTGTAGATGTTCATATTTTGGCCCGAGATGATGGTTCTAAGGATGACACTATAAAAATATTAGAGGGGTATGAAAATATTGATATAATAAAAGGCTCAAATATAGGTGTTTGTAAAAGCTTTTTTGAGTTGATAAATAAATCAGGGGAATATGATTACTATTCATTTGCGGATCAAGATGATGTTTGGGATTGTGATAAGTTGGTAATCGCAATAAATAAATTAGAAAAGTGCAATTCTAAACCAGCAGTTTATGCATCAAATACAAGACTGGTAGATGCAAATTTAACATTTTTAAAATGTGAGGATGATAATCCAAAGACAACTCTAGGGTCGGCGTTTGTAAAAAATTATTGTACGGGATGCACAATGGTGTTTAATAAACAATTGATGAAATATCTTAAAAATAATTTGCCAGAGTATGCTCCGATGCATGATTGGTGGGTTAATTTAGTTTGTTTATCGATTGGTGGAGTTTCTTTATATGATCAAAAGCCTCATATGAATTATCGCCAGCACGGAAATAATGTATTGGGAGCAGAAAAAAATCCAATCTTAAAAGCTCAAAATAGATGGAGTAAGTTTAGAAATGAATCATATCATAGAGATATCATGGCAAAGGAACTTGCTAATAAGTATTCAACCGTAATGACGAGAGAGACCTTAGAAGTAGTCAATGTGTTAGGAGACGAAAAAAGAAGGTTAATAAATATTATAAAAAATAAATGCATTAAAACAGGTTGTTTGTCAGTAGATTTTCTTTTCATAATATTAGTAATCTTTAAGAAAATATAGAAGTAACCAATAATTAAAAGGAGTTTATATACAAGTGATTTGGATAGTGATAATTATTTCAATTATAATGTTTATTCCATTTTATTGTATATTGGGTAAGGAATGGTATGGACCTTATGGATTGTTTTATATACCATTTCTTATTTGCTATATAATAGCAGGTTTAAATTCTAACAAGTGGAATTTTGAGTTGGGAATGAAAACAAGTGGTATTCTTATATTAGGTGAGCTTGCTTTTCTATTAGGTTGTTTAGTTGCAAAAAAAATTGTATGTGTAAAGAGACATGAAAAAACCCAAAGAGTGTTATTTAGTTTAGGGGGAGGGAGCAATAGAGTAAATAACAGAAAATTAGCTTTTTTAGTGTTGTTGGAAACGGTTTTTTTCGCTATATATTTAGTTATGGTATATTTGTGGGGGGTTAGGCATGGATGCTCGGTTATTGAGGCAATTAACCATATTATGTTAAATGGTAAATTTGATGGAGATGGAGATCCGTTGGGGTTGCCATTTTGGTTACAGTTGTTGTTACAAATGAACTATATTGCAGGATATTTTTTTGCATATTTAATTGCAAGAAAAATTCTACTTAAGGAGCATATAAGCACAGTATTATTAATAATAGGTTATGTCGTCTCAATATTAACAAACTTTTTAGGCGGTTCAAGAGGCCCTATCTTAGAAATATTGGCTTCATTGTTGATTAGCTTTGGAATAGTTTACTTTTTTAAAACTGATAGGAAAATATTTTCGATGTCAAAGATAATAAAGGTTGCAATTATAATTGTTATAGTGGGTATTACATTTTTTGCAGTATTACCTTTGATGGGACGAAATCAGACTGCAGTAGATGAAAACGATGTGTTTACACAATACATAGGTTCACAGATATATAATTTGAATTATTATGTTGAAAATATAGATAAACGAAGTACATTTTTCTGTGCAGAAACATTAAAGAGTTTATATAATGATATAGAATCTATATTAGGTATACAATTGGGATATAAAAATGGTATGGTTGGAAACTTTTTTGTCTTTACAAATAAAGGGCATAATTTAGGTAATGTTTTCACGACTTATTATAATTTTTATATAGATTTTGGAATAATTGGAGTTTTTATTTTCACTTTTTTTATAGGATGGATTTCTGAAAAATACTTTATGAGCATAAAATACAACCAAAGTATGGTTAATTATAAGTTAGTTATATATATATATATGGGGGCATCTATAGCTTTCAGCTTTTTTGCATCAAGATTTTTTCAAAATGTGATACAGTTAAAAATGATCTTAAAAGTATTATGGATAATGATAATGTATTTATATTTGGTTGAAGATTCTTACATTAGAGTGAATTTAGGAGGAAAAAGAAAACTGATATTTCACAAGGTTAGACGCGAATAAAGGAGAAAATCGATATATGAAGATTATATGTGTTTTAGTTACATACAATAGAATTGACAAATTAAAGACTGCACTGAAGTCGTATGTCAACCAAACAACCCTGCCAGATAAAATGATAGTAGTAGACAACCATTCAAATGACGGTACAATAGAATTTTTAAATGAATGGTGTGAAATAAATCATGGATTTGAAAAGGAACTAATATTTTTGCCAAATAATACAGGTGGATCTGGTGGTTTTTATGCTGGATTAAAGAAAGCTTTAGAATATGATTCTGACTGGATTTATATTTCTGATGATGATGCGTATTTAGATGATGATGTGATAGAGAAAATCAAAAGATATGCAACATCAACAGACGACAACGTAGGGGCGATTTGTGCTACTGTAAAAGAAAATGATGGGTTAGGCTATTATCACAGAAGAGTGATAAAAGAAGGTGTATTGGGAATTAAGGAAAAAAATCTGCCTGATACTGATTATAATAGAAAATGTGTTGAATTATCAACATATTCATTTGTGGGAACAGCAATAAGGACAAGCTCATTGTGGAATATCGGATTACCCAATAAGGACTTTTTCTTGTGGTATGATGATACAGAGCATGGAATTAGAATGGGAAAAAGATATAAAATTTTGTTTTACCCAGACATTGTTGTGAAGCATGATGTTGATAGCGCAAATACAGGTGTAAATTGGAAAAAGTATTATGGATATAGAAATAATTTGTTATCAATAAAGTATAACTATAATATTCGTTATTTTAAAAATAAGATTATGATGTTAAGGATATCTATGTTGAGGGATTACTTAATTCCTGCGCGACGACCACTTATAGAAATGAAAAAGCAGGCAATTAAAGATGCAAAAAATAATAAATTGGGGATATCAGAGGTTTATTATCCAGGAGCGAAACTTTAAAGGAGAATATGATGAAGGTTGTATATGTAGGTGATAATAGAAATCGTGGAAATTTTGGCTGTAGAGCAACGAGCACGGCATTATCACAATTAATTTCTGAGAAAAATGAAATCGTAGGTGTTGTGTCTGGTAAATACACAAACTTTGATAATGGCGAGCTTTTTTTTCACAAAATTTATACAAAGAAATTTTATGAAAAATTAGGAAAAATAAAAAACTGGGATTCATTAAAAACAGGATTTTATCTGTTTGCAAGAATGATAAAAAGACATAAATATTTTTTTAGCAATTTTGATTTTATTGGATATGATTTGGATAAGTCTATAGATAATCTACTTAGATGCTTGCCTGCTAATCCGAATTTAAAGGAATTTGATTTAACGCAATATGATTTTGATGCATTGGTGGTAAACGGTGAAGGTTCGTTTATTTTTGCAACACCGCCATGGAGAGAATGCCTAGTTGAAATGATGTTAATGCATTGGGCTTTAAAAATGGGAAAAAAAGTTTACTATTTAAATGGAATGTTGTCAGATGATCCATATACAGCAACTAATATGAAGACAATTGAGATTGCTAAAGAATTATTTGCAAAATGTGAAGTCGTACAGATTAGAGAATACGAGTCATTGGATTATGCGAAAAAATATTTTTCCAATTCACATATCGAATTGAGACCAGATGCATTATTCACTTGGTATAAATACATAAATGATGGTTTTAATATAAATAATGGTAGGTATTTTATGGGACCGTCAGGTGCTACAGATAGTACATTTAATAGCTATGATTTTACTAAAGAGTATATTTGCGTGGCTGGTTCGTCATCTCTTAGCCTTGAAACAAAGGATAAAGATAAAATAGTAATGACATACTGTAATTTAGTTAATAAATTAAAAACACTAAAAAAGGAAATATACGTTGTTGAGGTTTGTGAAGGGGATTATTTTTTAAGGGAGGTAGCAGAGAAAACAAATACAAAATTGATTCCCATAGACACGCCTATTATTGCAGCAGGAAAAATTTTGGCAAATGCAAGAGCCTTTGTTTCAGGTCGATATCATCCGGCTATTTTAGCCTCATTGGGTGGAACTCCATGTGTATTTATGGCTTCCAATTCACATAAAACAAAAAGTCTTCAGGAATTATTAAAATACGAGAATGTTGTTGAATATCCTGTTTTGCCGTCTGATGAAGAAATTATGAGTATTGTTCAGGACACAAGTATTGTTATCCAAGGTGGAGATGAGTCCAGAGATAAAATTCGGAATAGAGCAAAGGAATTGTGTGATAATGCTCAAACTATAAGTGAATTGATTAAATAAGAGGAATAGATTATGAGAGATAGAAATGGTGAGTTGCTAAAAAGTACGTTGATATTATCAATTGGGCAAATCGTTCCTAAGTTTTTGACCTTTATTATATTACCTATTTTAACAACATATTTGACACAGAGAGATTATGGATTATATGAGCTCACCATAAGTGTTGCAAGTTTTTGTATACCGATGTTTAGTCTCCAGATTCAGCAAGGAGTATTTAGATACCTGATAGAGAATAAAATAAATAAAGAAAATATTATCACAGATAGTTTTTATTTCTTAATATTGATATTCGTAATTTTTTCATTGCCTGTAGTGGGGTGTTGGTACTTATATACAAAAAGTATCTATCTGTCAACAGTTTTTTTTCTTGCATATTTCTTTGAAATGCTATTGACTTGGGCTGGGCAAACAGTGAGAGGGTTAGGAGACAATGTTTCGTACTCGATGGCATATATATGTTATTCAGTATGTTTTTTTGCTGTTTTAGTGTGCGAATTATTATTGAATAAGACACTAAGTATATATAATGTTGTTGCGGCAATGATTATCTCCTATGCCTTATCAGCAGTTTTTTTGCTAGTAAAGGATAAGTTGTACTCATATATATGTTTAGCCAGCTTTGATAAAAAAGTATTGAAGGTATTATTAGCGTATTCCATTCCAATGGTTATAAGCTCTGCTGCTTTGTGGATTGTTAATTTGTCAGATAGATTTTTTGTTTCGGGAATGCTTGGAGTAGAAGTGACTGCGGTATATGCTGTTGCGAATAAAGTTCCTAATTTGTTTAATTCTTTTTATGGCATTTTTAATTTAGCATGGACTGAGAATACATCAAAACTTACAAAGGATGAGAAAAGTTGTGATTATTATTCGATTTTTTTTAAAAGCTTTTATAATGTTATGGTAGGACTTATGTTGTTACTTATATGTGCAGGTCCAATTATCTTTAAGATTTTAATAAATAGCAAGTATAATAATGCATACTCACTTATGCCTTGGCTATATATAGGTGTTTTTTTTAGTAGTTTAGTATCTTTTTTAGGATCAATTTATATAGGTGAAAAAAGAACAAAAGATGTAGGCGTTTCTTCGGCAGTAGGTGCGGTGATCAATGTGTTAATAAATTTATTTTTTATGAAACAATTTGGTATTATAGTAGCTGCGTTATCTACAATAATATCTTATGCGATTATATTCGTATATAGAGCTATTGATATAAAAAAATATGTCACAATAAAATACAATTTAAAATCTATTGTTGAAGGGCTGATTACAATAATTTTTGTATCTATTTTTAATATGGAATTTTCTATAATAAGATGGATGATATCGCTTATAATTATGATTACTTATAATTGGGTGTTTAATAGAAATACAGTTGTAGCCCTTGGGAAAAAGGTGATGGGTAAGTTTGCTAGGAAGTAGAATAGATGCCTGAGGTGCCAGGTGCAAGTGAACATTCTGTGAATAATGTTAAGCTAAGTTTCATGCGTATATATTTATTTAAATATGCCAGTGCTGTACTAAAACAATTGGGGCAGTTGCGATAGTAACAAATAGTATATATCATTATTTGAGTTTATTTGTAGATAATAAAGATGAACATAAACTTATTACTTACTAATGAGGAGAAAACAAATGGAGACAACTTTACTTATAATGGCGGCAGGAATCGGCTCAAGATTTGGAACCGGAATCAAACAGCTGGAGCCTGTAGATGATGGTCAGCACATTATCATGGATTATTCAATCCATGATGCCATAGAGGCAGGATTTAATCATGTTGTATTTATTATCCGCAAGGATATTGAGAGAGAATTTAGATCTGTTATAGGTGATCGGATTGCTGCCATTTGCGGGAAATCTGGTGTTACGGTTGATTATGCATTTCAGGATATTGAGGATATTCCGGGGGAGCTGCCGGCAGGCAGAACTAAGCCATGGGGAACAGGACAGGCCGTGCTTGCTGCTAAAGCCGTGCTGAAGACACCATTTGTCGTGATAAATGCAGATGATTATTATGGCAAGGAAGGCTTCAGACTGGTTCATGAGTATCTGGAGAACGGAGGACAGTCATGTATGGCTGGATTCGTACTCAAGAATACATTGTCTGATAATGGTGGTGTGACCAGAGGCATTTGCAAGATGGACGATCAGAATAATCTGACAGAGGTGGTGGAGACCAAGAATATCGTCAAGACTGCGGATGGTGCAGCTGCGGACGGCATAGCCATTGATACGGAGTCTCTAGTGTCCATGAACATGTGGGGACTGACACCGGAATTCCTGGATATGTTGGAGGCAGAATTTGCGGAGTTCTTTGAGACGGAGGTTCCTGGTGATCCACTTAAGGCAGAGTTTCTTATTCCTACATTCATAGGAGAGCTTCTGGATGAGAAGAAGATGACGGTTAAGGTTCTCCGGACGAATGATACCTGGTATGGTATGACGTATAAGGAAGATGTTGAGGCTGTTAAGGAGAGCTTTAAGGGGATGATTGAGGACGGTATGTATGAGAAGGACTTGTTTGGGGATTTGTAGATAGGATGTTTATATGGATGTGATGTGATTGCCAGCCCGGGAGGGCTGGCAATTGGTGGTTATAGGGGGCTTAATGAGGATAAAATTTATTGAAATAGAAATACTTATTAAATTAAATATATTTAGGAAAAGAGTTTAAGAAAAAATTAGATAGCATTTTAATTTAAAAGATTTTATCTTGGCTTATATAGGTAGTAAATAATAATAAATATACTAATAGTAGATTGCTAAACTATAGAGTTAAATGCTATAATATTATATTATTAGACAGAGAATGTAGATAGCGATTATAAGAGGTGTTTATAGTGACTGAAATTTTATAGTAAAGGGGAAGTTAATATGGCGCAATATTGTATTTCTAAACATAACATCAGAAAATTTAATATACCTAATACATATGATATAAACCGAATACAATTAGGAATTCCTGTGACAGGGGATGAGGCAACAAAAGTGGGGTTGAAGAAAGTTGGTGATATAATATTACCTTCTGGAAACTTTGGGAAAAAATGTACAAGAAATGCGTATGGATATTCAATTACAGACAAAACAAAACCTATGGAACGTCGGTATGTTTCAACAAATTGGATTTATCCGTTTGGAAATACTAATGCGTCTAAGACTGCTGTTGATATGTACAGAAAATGTCATCCTAAGGTTGAATTTGAGGCATATGGAATAGAATTACGACTGTATGAAGACGCAAGTAAACAGCAATTTGTCATTGTAGACATGACGGAAGAAATCAGAAATAAGTATGTGACAGAAGCAGTTAATATAATGCTTGAGATATACGGTAAATGTTATGTTTATGATGGAATAATTCAAATTGAAGATACAATTCAGAGAAGAAGATGTAATTGGGAGCTACTTCCTCCTGGGGAGATGCCAAGTAAGCATATGGCGAGACAGCTGGGAAATATGGGAAAAAAATCTGATACATATGATATTGCAAGATTAGAATATATTGAGACATATGATGCTTCAATCTGCATAGAAGGGATAAATGGATTTAAAGGATATTATGCATATTTATTAAAAAAATGTTGTGTCCTTGAATGTGCCGTTTATGGAAATGCAACATATATAATTCCAAAGGATAATTGGGAAGAAATGAGTCAAAAGACTAAGAAAATGTTGATTGATGAAAAAATACTTATAGCAAAAATAGACCATACAAAGAATTGGAAAGAAAATATAGCATGTATATTAAAAAAATTAGAAAATTAAGAAAGATACAAGTTGTAAAAAGGAAGATGTTACTTAATATAATGTTGGACTTATACATAACTTGCGAATACAAAATCATGTAATTAAAATATATGACAATAATATTGTAGTAGAGTTGGTGAAATGGTTGTTACAAAATATTGAATTTTCACAAGATACGGGTTCGTACAAAGATAAGAGGTTGATAGTAAAAATGTTCTTAGAATGTTTTGAATTAAAAAATCAATGAGATTTAATTAGGTGTGGGGAGAGAAAAGTTTGAGTAAGCAAAATTAAGATGTCTAAGTGTTTAAATGCTGACATAGTTTTTATATTAAAACAATACATACAAAGTAATAAATTTGTAAACAAAAATATATAAATTCATATTTCAAACGTTGAGGATTGAAGAGTTATAAAATAATATACAACAGTACAGGAGAAAAAATGCAGCAATATTTCGAAAATCGTCAATATATTAAGTCTGAGGATATACAAATTGAAAAGAAAAAATACGAAAATATTATTATAGCAAATGAAAGAATAGATGATAAATGGAATAGTGAGGACTATATAATAAATAATAGTACGTTTGCAAAAGTTGGATTTAGGGGGGCAAAATTTTCAAATGATGATTTGCGTTTTAATGTTTTTATAGATTGTTATTTTAAAAAAGCGTGTTTTGATGGGGTTAATTTTACAACGTCAATTTTTATCAACTGCAATTTCGATGAAGTTACTTTGATTAATTGTACATTTGATTACTGCAAATTTGAAGGTTGTTTTATTAAATATACTGATTTATCACAGTCTTTTTCAAAACGACCGAATATAAAATGGGAGTTATGTAAAAACTTGTCTTTAGAATGCTTAAAATTAGGGCATGAAGATGAATATAGAAAATACTATTTTGCAGAAAGGGAAGCAAGTGAGCAATATTATTGGAAAAAATTCTGGCACAAAGGTAGCGATAAGTATTATAAAAAATACAATGCAATAGATCAGTTATCAGGGCTTGGGAATTATATATTAAGCAAGGCTAATAAAATATTATGGGGATATGGCGAAAAGCTAACAAGACTTATATTCAATGTAATAATTGTATTGTTGATTTTTATGATAGGGTATTTTTATGGAGTAAAAGAGATTTCTAAAGGGGTAAAAATGACTTGGGGAATTGCTGGATATATGAGTCTAAGTAATTTTTTTACTGTGTCTTGTGAATACACTCCAGACGTATTTATTTATAAAGTGTTGTCTGTATCGGAAGGTGGAATAGGAATTGTACTAATGGGATTTTTTGTCGCTGCATTGTTTAGATACATTAACAGGAGAGGATAGAATTGAATAAAGAATTATTAGACAAATTTGCTAGGGTGAAAATAGAAAAAAATGTAGAAGAAATATATTTATTTGGATCAGTAGTACGTGGAGAAGCGGATGAGTTTAGTGATATAGATATTCTTATTGTTATTGATGATTGTTCTGAAGATGAATATATAGAGTGGAAAAACAAGTTTGCCAAATACTTAGATATCCCGGTTTATTGGATATCCTTGTATAGGCATAGTAAAATTTTAAGAATGCATGAAGCAGGATCATATTTTTTGTGGCATATAAAAAAAGAAGGAAAAGAAATTTATAGTAGAGATAATGAGCTCGCTTCTTTACTTTTGGTATTACCGAGATATAATAATACTAAAAAGGATTTACAAGAATATTCAGATATATTATCAGACATAAAAAATGAATTGAAAGACAGATATATAAGCATCGAATATGAGCTAGCAGTGTTAGCATCATTAGTTAGAAATACTTGTATTGCCATTTCATATTTGGATGGAAAATTGGATTTTGGAAGAAATTCGCCAGTGATGTATTGTTTCTATAAATATAAAATAGGAATTGATTTAAAAGACTATCAAAAATTATATCAATATCGTCTTTATCATACACATAAAATAGAGAGTGTACCTAAAGGAGAACGAGAACAGCTGGAAAAATGGATTAAAATAGAAAGCAATTTATTAACCATTGCTAATGAAAGGTGTGAGGATCATGATTAAAAAATTATATAAAGAATGGGACGATATTTTGTTGTTAGAAAATACTTCGCCATATCGTTTTAGGACAAAGCTTGAAAGAATATTAAACCATACTATTAAGTTTGCTGAGCTTGAAAATAGTATTGATTTATTAAAAATATGTAATGGAATTATTTATAAGTTACAATATATCTCAGATCAAAGTAATCAAACTTCAGATGGATGTTTAAAGAGTTTTATTGTTTTGAAAAATGATATGTTAGCAGTAAAAAAAGAGTTAAGTCTTTTAGGTGCATAAAAGAATATCAAAAACTATATTTTATCAATCTTTATGTTATACTTATACCAAACACAACTTGTTTTGCACAAAGAGGTATAACATATGAAGATTCTTATCACCGGCGGAGCTGGGTTTATTGGTAGCAATTTAATTTTTTATATGATGGACAGATATCCTAGGTATGAGTTTGTGTGCGTGGACAAACTCACATATGCGGGATGGCTGGATACGATTAGACCTGTATTAGACAGGTCTAATTTTGTTTTTTATAAGGCGGATATATGTGATGGACGCGTGTATGCGATATGATGTCGGCAGATTTTATCAGATCAGTACGGATGAGGTGTATGGAGATCTGCCTTTTTACAATCCGGATATGTTATTCACTGAAGAATCACCGATTGTATTTACACATAAATGAGGAATGAACAAAAAAAGACAACTTGGTGACATTATTATTTCCTTGAAATAACGATAACCCAGTGTTAGTATAGATATATAAAGGTTATGAATTGAACCTTTATATATTTAACATTTAAAATCAAAAGAAAGGAATGTTTCATTTGGAAACAATAAGGCGGCAGGATAAGCCACTAGCAAAATTGAAGTCGGAACTGGTAACTGAAAAAGATATAGGTTTGGATTATTATGAACACAATATTTTGCAACTATTTCTCAACAGCTTACATTACACAGATAAGAGAATAAATATAAATAAGCGAAACGGTAAAGTCTGTGATTGTATTATTGATACCAAGATTATAGTAAGGTTTTACAGGAATGAGGGTGAAAAGAAAGCTCTCAGTGAACTTGATGGGATTCTCGATAGCAAGGGGTATGAGTGGGGAATTCTATTGCACAGGAAAGGTATATGGTTATTAAATAGGGATATATACCGGGGAGATGAGTCATTTACCTGTGACAGAATAGTATTTGCAATGTCATTTGCAGGCAGTAAGGATAATAACTATTTTAAATATCTGTCATATGATAACTTGATTGGAGAATCAAGGAATGCCAGGTACTTTGCGGATATAACGGAATATAAGAACAGAAACTTTAACAGCACGAATAAGGCGAGTTGGGCGGCATATAGTGGTGCTCTTAAGAGATTTTTTAATTACTATGCAGAGAATAGGTACAATTATTCACAAGTAACTTATATGAATATTACATTTAGCGATTTTGAGGAATATGTCAAAGCAAGCAGTAACATAAATTCCGAAACCAGTGCAAAGAATCAGTTTTCTTATATAAAGGGATTTATGATAAGTAAGACAGGTCCTGATGGGGAATTTGCAAGAGGACGTGACGAATTGCTGGGACGTTGCCAGGATATATTGCGAAAGAAGAATGATGAATTTGTGGATATTACAGCAGCACAGGTTCGGGAGCTTATAGATGCGCTGTCTAAGGATAGGAATGGAACAAGAAACATAACTTTATTTTTGATGATTATGGGAATGGGAGTAGAACGTCGAAAGCTATGTTCACTTAGATGGGATTATGAGATAGCGAAGGATATGACGCATATACAGATGGATGCGCTATCTGTAAAGCTGCCAAGGATATTGGAACAATCCCTTAAGGAACTTCGAATGGAGGAGCCTGAGGATGCGGTATATGTATTTGGTAACTGCACAACTAAATATATGACTCCATTGAAGGAGGGCAGTATCAATGGAATGCTTGATCGAATAAACAAAACAATTAAAAATCAAAATGGGATTAACATGATAACTCCGGCAGGATTAAGAAGATGGTTGTTTTTGCATTTGCTGGATATGAATGTAAGTCTTCAGGAGATTATGTGCATGATGAATATATCAGTCGATAATCTGAGTAGTTATATTGATGATGCAAAAATGCGGGACAGAGGTAAGACGTTGATTAATTCTTGGAATAGGCATCCTATGGATGAGTTTTTTGAGGGAGTGAAAGGGTGAGGTATAATGGGAATAATAAGTGATTGTTTGACAAATATTGGCTTTGAGGCAGCAAAACAATATTCAGAAGTTAAGTTGGACGAATCAAAACTGAAAAAAGAACTAAATGAATTTGTGATTCGACAAAGAAAATACAATGAATTGTGCTTGGCTAAAGATGAATGTGATTTTGAGGGGGTGCTTGAATATATAAAGAATGATTTGATTCAAGAGGCTTATATTCGATTCTTTTCTGCAAAAACAGCTGAACGACAAAGAGCGCATGAAGAAATAATAAAAAAGGCTATACATAATTTTAATGCGACATCAGATGAATCGAAGGAAAGAGTGTCGAGGTGTATTGCAGTAAGCCTAGAAATTATACGTCATTTTTTTAAAAAAAATCTGAAATTAAAAGATTATATTTTGGCTGCGGATATAGTCGATTCAGTTAATGAAAATACTGTTGCTGTTACAAATGAACAAACAGATATAATATTAAAAAAAATAGATGATTTTCAGTCTGGAATATTAGATGACGTACGCTGTAAAGAGATGTTAATGTTTGGAGAAAATCTGGAGATGGTGGAAAACACCATTAAAAGTACACTTGATGTCAGATCCACAAAACATCCATTATATCCATACTTTGGATACAGTTATAATGGTAGGAGAATAGTTAGCGTTCCGCTTACAGAAGAAAGTCGTGATAAATATCCTGAGAATTATTATATAAAAGGTCCTATTTTAATAAACGGTGAATATTTAAAGGATAAAAATATGGATCCGTTGAATTATGCGTATAGACATCAATTAAAATTGACGATGAAAGTTGAAGAGGCGATTAAGTTATTGGGAAATAGTATAGATCCAATTCAAGGTGAGGCTAAAGATCTTATTGGCAAAGAGATTGTTGCGGAACCGCCAAAGTTTCCAGAATCTTTTGCGTGCTCTTTAAAAGTTGGGAAAGAAACTTTTTATAATTATATATTAATTCGTACGCAGGAGATATTAGATGATGGCACATACATACTTGGAAATAAAGAGCAAGAGAATGCAAAAATATATGTTGAAATACATTTGAATTTTAAGAACACCAGTAGTATAGACTTTTTGTTTCATACACAATGTATTAGTAGTGAAGAAAAGTTACAAAATGCGTTATTCAAAGAAGCATTAAGCAAGAAGAAAGATATTCATTTATTTGTATTAAGCTCTCAACAGGACATGATGGCTGGTAATGTAAGTGATTTCAGGATAGAAACGGGATTTGAATCAATAAAAGAAGAAATTGATTTCCTTGAAAGAATTTGTGATATAGAACGGTATTTTAATGTAAAGTTGAATGTCGATGGGGATATATATAAGAAAGACTTTGACACAGTATTTCATCTTTCAGAATTGATAAGAAATGAATCTGTAGAATCAACATGGGATAAATTGGAAATGAAAGGAGTGCTTGACCCAGAATTTAAAGAGTTGTTATGTAAACTGGAAAATCCGTTGCCTCCACTTGCGTGTGAAGATACATGTAAGCTGGTATTATTTAATGTGCCTATAGAATACAAGTTTCTAAGTGTATATAGAAGTCCGTTAATTGCTGATTTTGAAAAGTTTAGGAAAAAACTTGATGCGTTAGAGATTGGAGACCCAATTAAAATTTCTTTTGTGCCAGGAGATGATAATACAATGTATGAGACACTTCACGTGCCAGAGGAGTTTCAGCTTACATAGGTTGGCATGGATTTGTATTAATTGATATAAGGTTCAAAAGACTTGCGGAGGCAAGAAAATCTTTTTTGAAAATGAAAATTTGTAATTAATATACTTGGTTATGGAAAGTATGTTATAGTGCATATATATTCAAAAGTTAGGAATGGTGAAGTATGATAACATATATAGAAGGTGATTTATTCAATAGTCCGGCACAGGTACTGGTTAATACGGTGAATACCGTGGGAGTCATGGGAAAAGGGATTGCTTTGGAATTTAAAAAAAGATATCCAGAAATGTTTAAACAGTATAAAAAGATGTGTGACGAACATAAACTTACAATAGGTCGATTGATGCTATGGTATGAGCAGGATCACTGGCTTTTGCAATTCCCAACTAAAGAAAATTGGCGAAATCCTTCAAAAATTGAGTATATAGAGAAAGGTCTTGCTGCATTTGTAAAGAAATACGCAGATTACAATATTTCATCTATAGCTTTTCCTAAGCTAGGGTGTGGGAACGGTGAATTAAACTGGGATGATGTTAAGATTGTCATGGAGAAATATCTTAATGATTTACCAATAGATGTGTATGTATATTTACGACCGTTAGACAAGCAGCTGCCAGAGCATAAGAAAACTGTGGAGATGACAAAGTGGTTGAGACAAAATGCAAAGGATATGTCATTTGCAGGGGTGAAAGATGATATATCATATAGCAGTGCATTGGTTCCTATAACATTTGAAGTAGAAGAAATGAAGTGGACGGCAAGTTGGAATGATGAAGATTTTCTTATATTTGAGAATGGTGAGGAAACGTTGAAACTTAGCGATGAGGATGCCCGAGCTATTTGGGATAAAATAAGTGAAAAGAGGGTTTTTGCTACGGATGATAATAAGATTCATGACCTTTTTTACATCTTATTAGCTCATATGGGATATCTGGATGAAGTAAATATAGATGATAACATGAAAGCTGGTTTAAAAAAGGGATATCAGTTGAATTCATGGAAGGGACAGGCTTTTCTGGTTAAGGGGGATAAGTAATGACATATGAGGAGATTATCGCACAGAATTATTTGAATAAATGGTGGGCGGAATTTGCATTTCATTATACTGATATGTCAAATGCTGTTAATATTCTTCGCGATGGTTGTTTATATAGCAGGATTGACGCTGAGATGTATGGAAATATGAGTAATGATAATGCAAGTATGCAGGTAATCAATATGACCAATTCAGATATTGAGTCATATGTGAGAATGTATTTCAGACCACATACGCCTACACAGTATCATAATGAGGGATATAAACATGTTCGACTAAGATATTGTCGTGATCAGGAGGCTAATGTACCAGTTCCTGTGTTTTTTTTGTTTGATCTAGCATCTGTTTTGAAAAAGAAAGGAACTATGTTTTCAGAGAAATCTCTAGCTGGATTTGGAGACCAACTGCAGAACGGAGTGGAAGCCTTTGCTAACTTGAATTTTCAACAAATATATAAGACTGGTTACATGGAGAATCCGAATCTGGAAAAGAAATATAGACAGGCAGAAATTGTGTACCCTGGAGAATTCCCTATTGAAGATACACTCTGTTGTATAGTTTGTAGAAATGATATAGAGCGTCAGTCTTTGCTGAATAAACTGCGTTGTGTAGATTACAACTTGTTTGTAAAATACAGAAATCGTATAAGAGTTGATCGTAGTTGTTTTGAATGTAATGGACTATTTATAGAACAATGTAATTATTATGGAGATAGAATTGGTGTAGTGTATTCAGATACGAAGGATAAAAAATATTATATTCGCAGGTATAAAGATGGCGATGAGCAGTTATTGGTACGTGCTCATGCAGAGTTTATTTGGAAACGATCTGAACAGGTGATATTTAGGCAGTACTGTGATTTTGCTATAGATTATGAAAACCCCCGTTCTACACAATTTAGCGGAATGGTGAAACCGGAAGGTGCGACTGCATTGTATATGGAAATATCATTTGAAAATAAAAGCATGTGTTTAGTGTGCTGGCAGTTGGCAGAGTCTGCAATGTTGTAGAAATTAGAATACATATAACGATTGCTATAATGGAGTTATCAATGTCGAAAAATATATATTCGCCGATTGTATAATGAAGTTGGACACTAACTAAATAAAATAGCTCATGGCACAAGAGCTTATTTCTAAAGAAGTTGATGGTATGTCAGATGAACAGTTTTTGACGAAGATGAAGTTGTTAATAGGTGGCAAGGTTACAAATGCTGCAATGCTTTTGTTGGAAAATTCTGATTTTGACTATTTGTTCACAGCCGCTCCAAGTATTATGTGACGTATCTATGGTGCGGACGGAACATTATTAACGGTCTTAAAAAATAAGAATGTTATTGAAAAGTATGGAGAAAACCAACGTAAAGCTAACTGGATATTAAAAGATTAATCGGTTTAGGATTGGTTTAGTTTGTTTTGTTTAAACCGATTGAATCAGCAATTGAATATTCTTGTGCGACAGAGGACACTAGAGGTGCCAGGTGCAGACGAACATTTGCATTTGCACGTTTGAGATTTCTTCGTGAAAACTCGGCTGCTAGCGAAAAAGTTTACCACTTCGATAAAGGAGCGTGATTTATATGCACCACAAATTAGATATCCATCAAATACCGGAAGAAATGCTCTATGTCAATGACCCTTAATTGGCTGTGAAAGTACCATATGAAACGGAAGACGAGATGGAGAAAGCAGTCACTGGAAAGAAAAAGTCTGAGGGTGGGATTCTACCAGATGACAATGTGAGAATATATGTGCCGATGGATTTGAATGACGATGGCATTATGCGTCAGCTTTACGCTCTCTATGGCGCACTCGGCGAGCCGACGGAAAGTAATGAATTGGTTTATCATTCTGGCGTAAGAAAAATAATTACTCAGCTGGAAATATATGACCAGGTGTGGGTGGCAAGAAAAGTTGAAGAGAGCGTTCAGAAAGAGAACGGTGGCGTGATACACAGTCGGAAGGGGATTGAATTGGCAGGAGAGATTATCAATTATCTGGAAGAAAACGAAAGGGCTGCCGAGTGTTTTCCGTATGATGAGGTCGAGGAGCTGAGAGATGCATTCTGGCTCTGAATGGATCTTCGTAAAACTATGGGTAGCAATAACTATGATAATTTGGGATAACGCAAATACTTGAAAAAAACATTGTTTTTTTATGAAAATCGCATATACTAATATCAACAGTACCCAACACGCCTCTCAACGATGCGGACCACGTTGGGTCTTTTAATTTTAAGGAGAAAATATATGGGGGAACTGAAACAACATCAACCATCAATGTCAATTGATGAGCAGGTGGAGAATTTAAAATCACTGGAATTTATATGTAGACCAAATAGAAGCATTAATAGAGAAGTATGAAAAAATAGATGTAAGGACAATGGGATTTACTGATAATTGGAAGGAATTATTGGAGATAGGTTAAGTTGGAATTTGCAGAGACAGATAAATAATATTGATGAGCATAAAAATGGGCTGTGAAAAAACTCAATCGAGTTTTTTCACAGCCATTGTTTTATATATAACAGTGTTGTTGGGAGCATGTTAAAGGCAGGTGAATAAAACCATCTGTAAAACAAGCTTTGAACTTTACTTCGGGAGTTGACTTTCGCATATTATACTTAACTCCCTATAAACCTGTCCCCAGTTCCGTAACGGAAGTGTCCTTTTCTTAGTTGCTTCAAGATAAGATTGCAAAAATGTGACAAAACTAGAAAAATACTACAAAAAATGCATCTCAGATTGCAAAAAATGACATATATATATTGTTTCTGCGCTGAATTTTATATAAAATATACGACATATCTATATATGTATAAATAAAAAGGGGGATGCATAGTAGTTATGTTGAAAATTGAAGAAAAGATATATGACATCGATAATGTGATATGTGAAAATTTGAATATGCTGGATAGCACAATGGTTACAAGGGACATCATATCTCAAAATTTATTAGCCCAATCTAGAAACCTTGTTGAGCATATTGCGGTGAGAGCTTATGGTGGAGGAAAAGAAATTGCTATTAATCGAGATACTGTGCCAAGAGCATTGGCATATCTCAAAGAAGATAATAAATATTTGTTTTTGAGAAAATTTCATTCATTTCTGCAAGAATCAAAATCTCATTACACACCAGATAATGAGGGCGCCGAGAGGCTGATGATAAAATATTATCAGTTTTTTGCGATGATTAGAAATTTTGCTAAGTATGAATATGGAATGGAGTTATTATCAAATTTGGAAAAATTTCCACTTAATACAGATAGAACAGTAGAAGAATTCCGTGAAAAAATAGCGGAATTGTTGAAAGAAAAAAGAAATTTCGTCGATTACAGTCGAACTGAAAGGATGTATGTACATAAGGTTATTCCATTTATTGTTGATGGAGTTCCATATTATGAAATGGTACTTACACCTGCGTATGACTCTACAAGTAAATTTGATAGATTTATTGTTTACTCTGAAAATATGCTACCATCGCATTATGCAATAAAAGCTGCAATTTTTTATGAAGATATTGAGGTAAATGGCAAAAAAATGCCAGTTAATATTTTGACTGAATTCTCTGTATCTATTAGGCCATGTGAATTTAATAATTTTGCTGATCTGTTTGATGAAAAAATACGAATGACAACAGGGAGCGCAGAGTATATAGGTATGATGAAATATTTGTCTTATTCTGGGGCAAGTCTGCTGGATGTTGTTTTATCATCAGAGAGTGACTATATAAGGTATAAGAATGTAATGTTTGGGCGGAGTAAGGCAAAACATTTTGAGCCGGTTTTGGATAGTGCACGTTGTTTGATTTTGGCGGGAAAGCCAGGAAGTAATGTTATTAGATACTTGCTTCATACTATGAATAATAAAGTTCTTAAGTTGCAGAAGGACAAAGATTACAATAGTGTACTTTCAGGTCTTAGACTTAAATGGGGATGCATTCCTTTTGATGAAATGCCATTTGCAACATCGTTGATTCGTCATAATCCTGAAACTATAGATCTATTTGAAAGTATTGATCAGTCAGGGAGAGAGCACGAGTTTATGGCTAAGTATATTAAGAACAATATGAATACTAATTCTAAACTTTATACACCTATAAAAGAGTTAGAAGGGTTCACAAATGACATAGATGCAGCTATAGATACATTTAACAGAAATATTCATATAAAAAAACATGAAGGACGAAAGCTTGCAAAATTTGGACAGAGTGTTTATGTGAAAGGGGCTTTTGATAATACGAAGTATATTATAGAAGAGCTGATGAGAGTGTCCGAATCAGGTATATTGGGATATACAAATGCTATTTCTGCATGGATGGATGAAAATCAGGCTATCGATAGTGAAGAAAAAAAGGCGATTTTACAAAGACTGTTTGAAAGAACGCATGTTGCAATGATTTATGGAGCTGCAGGAACAGGAAAGACCTATATGATTAATCAGGTATCACAGTTCCTTGATTCACATTCTAAATTATATCTTGCAAATACTAATCCAGCAGTTGAAAATCTAAGGCGAAATGTGATGGCACAAAATTGTAAATTTATGACTATTCGTAAGTATATTCTGACGAAAAATGTGCCAGTAGATGTCGACATTTTGATAATGGACGAGTGTAGTATGGTCAGTAATTCAGATATGGCTGATGTTTTAAGAAAGATAAATTGTAAAGTTATGCTTTTAGTAGGAGATACATACCAGATAGAATCTATTGATTTTGGTAATTGGTTTTCAATGGCAAAGTATTTTATTCCAAGATATGCATGGTACGAGTTAGAAACTCCATATAGAACCAAGGATGAAGATTTATTAACCTTGTGGAAAAAGGTTAGAAAGCTTGATGAAGATTTGACGGAACATATTGTTGCGAACAGGTATGCATCTAATCTGGGGGCTTCAGTTTTTGATAAGAAGTCGGAAGAGGAAATAATACTTTGCTTGAATTATGATGGACTGTATGGAATTAACAATATAAATCGGTTCCTTCAAGAGAACAATCCTAATCCTGCAGTGAGATGGGGAATGTGGACATACAAAGTGGGGGATCCAATCCTTTTTAATGAGTCAGATAGGTTTGTGCCATTATTGTATAATAATTTAAAAGGTACTATTATAGAAATAAAAAAAGAGTCTGAAGATAAGATATGGTTTACACTTGAAATTGATAAGATCCTTACAGAACTTGATGTTATGGAATGGGATATTGAGCTATTGGAATCTATTACACCAGGAAAATCTGTCATTAGATTTTATTCATTAAAAAAAGATTCTGATAATGATGATGCAGATTTTTCATATGAGACAGATGTGCCATTCCAAATTGCATATGCTATATCTATACATAAAGCGCAAGGCTTGGAGTATGATTCTGTTAAAATAATAATTACAGAGGAAGTTGATCGTATGATCACAGCAAGCCCATGCGAATTATGTTCGAAAAAGGCGTTTCAATTAGGAATAAAAAAAATCTACTACATAGATCCTTATCCTGGAATTGCGCAAACGCATATATTAAGATTTGGAAAAGGTAAAGGAAATCCGGAATTGCATTTGTTTAGTGGAGCTATTGGAGAGGCATATGTTAGGTTGTACAGACCTATGCTTGCTCAGAAAGATGAATTAGAATTAGTAACGGGGATAAATAGTAAAGCGGAAGTACGGAGTATTATTGATACAAGCTCAAGAAAAACATCTGCAAAGGATCTGAAGTATAAATTGATGGAGGTTTCATTAGAGTTTGTTAGTAGAGAAAGCATAGAGAGTATTAGAAAAGTAGATTTAGAAGTGCTAGATGGTGAATTTGATGTTTTGGAAAGAAGTATAACTTGGACAGGAAGTTCATATGATAAATCAGAGCTTATTGATGATGGAGACAAATTCACATTGGAAGACTCGAAAGATCAAGTATCCCCATATCATTATAAAATAAATCTAAACAATAAGTTTTGTAAAGGTCAGCGGATTTCATACGGAATAAAAACTTATTTAAAGGATGAATCTCAATTAATGCATGAGTATTTGGCCCAGATTGTAAAGTATCCAATTGAAAATCTGATTTTAAGAGTAATTATTCCTGAAAAGAATGCGTTGCTTGATAATGTGCGTTATGTAAGATATGCGGATATGAAAATGGAGTATGAATTTCTTGATCAAGAAAATAAAGTAACAGAAACAAAAAAAGATAATAAGATAATATATGAATTACAGATTGAAAATCCGAATCTATTTTATACATATAGTATGGAATGGGATTTTATTAAAGTCAAGTCTTGAATAACAAATTATTTAATACTATCATAGGTATATGAGGAGGATTTTTATATGGACGGAGACTGAGGTAGTTATAATTAAAGAGAGCGGTATCGGTACATTGGTTGGTATCTCATAATCAAGAAAAAGTTCACGGCAGAGTCGTGGACTTTTTCTTTTAAAATAAGCAAGATATTTAGTTAAATGCCACATGAGATTTGGCAAAAGCGATTATGCCAAACCAAAATGAATGTTAAATGCGAGACTGTTATGTACATTTCACTTTCCATTATCAGATTTACAACTACAGCTAGTTAATAAATATGGTATTGAAGAATGTGAATAATCCGGGCTCCGTGTCCCTGTTGTCCGGGAATAGGAAAACACAAATGTAATGATTTGGACGAATTTTGTCAAAACTATTCGGAATATATAAAAAAGCATGATTATACGTATCAATTACTTAAAGATATTGAAATTACAGCATGATAAATGCAAATTCATGAAAATATTAGTGCAATATTTATGGATATTGCATATACTAAGACCAACAGAACCCAACACGCCTTTCAACGATGCGGACCATGTTGGGTCTTTTGATTTTTAAGGAACTCAATTTTTTGAGTTCCTTTTTGAGTTCTTCAATTGTTTTTTTACTTGATTGCAAGAACTAAAAACAAAACATGAGAAAGTGAAATGATAATTAAAAAGGGGACATAAGTTGTTGACTCCTTAAATTAGCATAATACTGTTTATTGTATACTTAAAATACCAACTATTGCAGAGGGCAATCCCCAAAGTTGCATGAGGATTTGGAGGCAAAGGAATTGGCGTGAATGTTTTAACAATTTTTAGAGATTAATCTCTCTTAAAAATATCCCTCGTATAAACTTTATCCTTCACATCGTCAAGGCACGAGTCGTATCTGTTGGCGATGATAGCATGGCTGATTTTTTTGAATTTCTTAAGGTTATTTACCACTTCTGAGCCGAAGAATGTTTCGCCGTTCTTGAGAGTTGGCTCGTAGATGATAACTTTGGCGCCTTTGGCCTTGATCCTTTTTATGACACCCTGGATGGAGGATTGGCGGAAATTATCTGAGTTGCTCTTCATGGTCAGGCGGTACACGCCAATCACACATTCCTTCTCCTGTTCAGGAGCGAAATCACCGCGATTATTATAATCATAGTAGCCGGCCATATTCAGTACCTGGTCCGCTATGAAATCTTTTCTTGTCTTGTTGCTCTCGACAATGGCAGATATCATGTTCTGTGGCACATCGTTGTAGTTTGCCAGCAGCTGCTTTGTATCCTTTGGAAGGCAGTATCCACCATATCCGAAACTTGGATTGTTATAGTGATTGCCGATACGCGGATCAAGACATACTCCATTGATGATCTCCTGTGTATTTAGTCCCCTTGTTTCTGCGTAGGTGTCAAGTTCGTTGAAATATGAGACACGTAATGCAAGGTAAGTATTTGCAAAGAGCTTTACAGCCTCTGCCTCTGTGAAGCCCATGAACAGTGTATCGATATTTTCTTTGATAGCTCCCTGCTGAAGCAATGCCGCAAATGTGTGGGCCTTTTCGGACGACTCTTCATCGCAGGATACGATGATTCGTGATGGGTAGAGGTTGTCGTACAGAGCCTTAGATTCCCGTAGAAATTCAGGACTGAATATGATATTCCTGGTATTGTATTTCTCTCTTACAGAAGCAGTATAGCCCACTGGAACGGTTGATTTGATGATCATTGTAGCATCAGGATTTACTTTGAGTACAAGCTCTATAACGGCTTCGACTGCAGAGCAGTCGAAGAAATTCTTTTTACTGTCGTAGTTGGTTGGAGCCGCTATGACCACAAAGTCAGCAGTTCTGTATGCTTCCTCGGCATCAAGGGTTGCGGTGAGATCCAGTTTCTTCTCGGCAAGATACATCTCTATATAGTCGTCCTGGATAGGAGATTTTCTGTTGTTGATAAGTTCAACCTTTTCAGGAATGATATCGACCGCAGTTACATGGTTGTGCTGTGCAAGAAGCGTTGCGATTGACAGACCAACATAACCGGTACCTGCTACTGCTATATTGTATGCTCTGTCGAGGCTTGTTGTATTGACAGCTTTCTTTTTCTCTTCTAACAGATCAACAACTTCAAAGTCAAGGGCTTCGGCCATCTTGGTTATTGATATTTTTTTCATGGGTAGAGTCCTCTCTAAATTTATATTGCAAGTTGATAGACAATCGGTGCAATGCCTTGATGTGATTTAAAATAACACATATCAACCAAATACAAAAAATATTACGGTATGTGATGCTTATAATTGCGAAGATAACACCAGTATGGGGAGATGTCAATACGTTGCATATATTCATTATGATGTGTGAATGTGTAATTTTATAATTGCTCACAAAACGACATAAATATTGATTTAAATAGAAAACATATTAAAATTACGGTATATACGTATTCGATATTGGCACATAAAACAGTGATAAATCTATCAACCATAAATATATTGTAGTAGAAAGGAGTCACCCATGTACAAAGGAATAAGATTCAAAGGTTACAAAGCATTCACCGCCGACACATACACAGAACTTGACAACCTTCCAAGGGTGTCGGTGATAATAGGCAAGAACAACAGCGGAAAGTCAAGTGTCATCGATGTGATGGGGATGATGTATGACAGGATGTATGCAATGAGGGAGGAGATCACATCCTGTGCAGAAGAGATTATTGCGGAGATACCGATCACCAGAGATATGTGTGACAGATTGTTCAGCGGGTATACATCGATCCAGGGGTACACAAGCGGAACCCTTTGGACCATATCAAAAGGCCGGTCGATAGGCTACAGGGTGGAGCCTGAGGACAGTGGTGGTTACATAGTGGAGTGGAATGACAGACTGCCTCTATGGAATACTTCATATGCAAATGGAGTGGGAGTTGATATAGGTAATGAGAGGGACAGATATGTATTCAGACACGTTGCTGCGGAGCGCAATATTGTTCCCGAGGAGGAAGAGAAGCTTGGTGAGACTCTGGAGGATCTGTCCAGCACTGGCAGTGGTGCAAGCAACATTATTAGGGCATTTCTGAACAATAGCAGTTACGATGAGACGATAATTGAGGACACTTTTCTAAAAGCGGTAAATGAGATCATGAGTCCGGAGGCTGTATTTGAGAGCATAAGGGTGCAGCAGGTACAGGATGGATATGGGAATATCCGGTGGGAGGTGTTTCTCAAGGAAAAGGGCATGAGCAGGTGCCCTTTGTCACGCATGGGAAGCGGTCTTAAGACGATCATTCTGGTGCTGCTAAATCTGCTGGTTATACCGGAGCTGGAGGGGTATAAGGATAAGAAGATGATCTATGGTTTTGAGGAGCTTGAGAATAATCTTCACCCTGCCATGCAGAGGAAACTGTTTGAGTATATATATGAATTTGCTGAAAAGAATGATGTTCAGGTGTTCATCACGACCCATTCCCATGTGGCGATAAATGCATTCTACGACAAGGACGATGCTGTGATATTCCATGTGTACAAGCAGGACGGCAGAGCATTTGTCAAAAGGATAGAATCGTATCTGGACAAGACCCGGATACTGGATGATCTGGACGTGAAGGCAAGCGATCTTCTTCAGTCAAATGGGATTATATGGGTGGAAGGACCATCAGACAGAGTGTATATAAAACACTGGCTAGACATGTATTTCCCGGATCGGTTCGTGGAGGGAGTGCATTATCAGTTCCTGTATTATGGCGGAAGGTTATTGTCACAGTATTCGGCTGAGGAAGTGACGGAACTCATAAGTGTGATCAAGACAAATAGAAATGCAGTCATTGTAATGGACAGTGATAAGAGAGGCAGAAATGCACGGCTGAATGATACCAAGAAGAGAATAATTCAGGAATTTGATGATCTTGGGATGATGTCATGGGTTACTAAGGGCAAGGAGATAGAAAATTACATCCCAAAGGAAGTCATAGAGGAAGTTCTGGGAATCAGTTTGAAGAAGCCGTGTGGACAGTATGAGCTGTTTCCTGGTTACATAGAGCCGTATTACAGAGGCTTTGCAGGCAAAAAGGTCAAGTTTGCAAGGAGTGTTGCGGAGCATATGACCTTGGAGAACATGGCTGGTATGCTGGATGCGAAGAAACAAGTTATGGAACTCGGTAAGCGGATATCTGATTGGAATGGTGAGCCCTTTCACTGATAAAAATGCTCCTTGAAATACCCCACCCGCTTCTATATAATTAAGATATATTTGTTACGGAAAATGGACGATTCAGCCCGGTTTTACAGGGCTGAAGTTCAATACCAGGGAGGAATTACTATGAGGTTGGTTACAAGATCGGATTTTGATGGACTTGCGTGTGGCGCACTGCTGAAGGAAGCGGGAATTATTGATCATTGGAAGTTTGCGCATCCGAAGGATCTTCAGGACGGATTGATCGAGGTTACGGAGGATGACTGCCTTGCAAATGTGCCATTTGTTGAGGGCTGTGGACTTTGGTTCGATCATCATTCAAGTGAGCATGAGAGACTGGCGCTTGAGGGTAAATACAAGGGGGAGAGTCGTATAACTCCATCGTGTGCTAGAATAATCTATGAGTATTATGGAGGCAGAGAGAGATTTCCGCAGTTTGACGATATGATGGAGGCTGTTGATAAGGTTGATTCAGGTAATCTTACCATCGATGAGGTACAGAATCCAAAGGGATGGATACTTATTGGATTCCTGATGGATCCTAGAACCGGACTTGGAAGATTCAGGAATTTCACCATATCAAACTACCAGCTTATGGAGAAGCTTATAGATGCATGTCGTACCATGACCACTGATGAGATACTTGCCATGCCGGATATACAGGAGAGAATAGTTCTGTATAATGAGCAGACAGAGAAGTTCAAGGAGATGGTCAAGGCACATACCATAGTGGACGGTAATCTTATCATAAGCGATCTTCGCGGAGTGGATCCGATATATACCGGCAATCGTTTCATGATATACAGTATGTATCCTGAGCAGAACGTGTCAGCGTGGATAGTAAGCGGACGTGGCGGGCAGGGATGTTCGGCAGCAGTTGGATACAGTATCCTAAACCGCACAGCGACCATGGATGTTGGAAGCCTTATGCTCAAGTATGGTGGCGGTGGACACAGGAAGGTTGGTACATGTCAGTTCAAGGATGACGAGATGGATACAAGACTTCCTCAGATGCTTGAGGAGCTCAAGGCTCAGGCTAATTCATAAGAAATATTGACAAAAAATAACCGAATGATACAAGTTTTAATTCGTATCATTCGGTTATTTTTTATGTTATAAAAATGTTCTTAAAGGTCTTCTTAAAGATTAGTCTCTCTGGAACAGATCTCTTGTGTATACCTTGTCTTTGATGTCGTCGAGGCATGAATTGTACCTGTTGGCGATGACAGCGTCGGACATGGATTTGAATTTGTCTAGGTCATTTACAACTTTGCTTCCGAAGAATGTGGTTCCGTCTTCAAGGGTTGGCTCGTATACAACGACGGTTGCGCCCTTGGCTTTGATACGCTTCATGACACCCTGTATACTGCTCTGGCGGAAGTTGTCGGAGTTGCTCTTCATCGTCAGTCTGTATACACCTATGACACATTCCTTCTCCTGGGCTGCTGAGTAATCACCGTTATTGTTGTAGTCGTAGTAGCCTGCGATGGAGAGAACGCGGTCTGCGATGAAGTCCTTTCTCGTTCTGTTGCTCTCAACGATGGCGCTCATCATATTCTGAGGCACGTCGTTGTAGTTGGCAAGGAGCTGCTTTGTATCCTTTGGCAGACAGTATCCGCCGTATCCAAATGATGGGTTGTTGTAGTGTGTTCCGATTCTTGGGTCGAGACATACGCCGTTTATGATGTCCTGTGTGTTAAGTCCCTTCATCTCTGCGTATGTGTCAAGCTCGTTGAAGTAGGACACGCGGAGTGCGAGATAGGTATTTGCAAATAACTTTACAGCCTCAGCTTCGGTGAAGCCCATGAACAGAGTGTCTATATCTTCCTTGAGGGCACCCTCCTGAAGCAGTGCGGCAAATGTATGGGATGCCTTAACTATCTTCTCGTCATTCTTGTCTGTGCTGACAATTATCCTTGATGGATAGAGGTTGTCGTACAGTGCCTTGGATTCACGAAGAAACTCTGGGCTGAAAATGATATTTGACGTGTTGTATTTCTTCCTTACGGACTCGGTGTATCCAACTGGTATAGTTGATTTGATGACCATGATGGCATCCGGGTTGACCTTGAGGACGAGCTCGATAACGGCCTCAACGGCTGATGTGTCGAAATAGTTCTTGTTGCTGTCGTAGTTTGTCGGAGCAGCTATGATTACGAAATCTGCATCCTTGTATGCTGCTTCGCCATCGAGGGTTGCTGTGAGATCAAGCTCCTTCTCGGCGAGATATTTCTCAATATAGTCGTCCTGTATAGGGGATTTCTTGTTGTTGATGAGATCGACCTTTTCAGGGATGATGTCAACTGCTGTTACATGGTTGTGCTGTGCCAGCAGGGTCGCAATGGATAGACCAACGTAACCGGTTCCTGCCACTGCGATGTTCAGTGGGGATGGTGACTCGAGCTTGTGTGCGCCTGCGTTGATGAACATATCTGTGAGGTCGAAGTTCAAAACCTCTGACAAACTTTCAAGCTGCTCTATAGAAGGAACAAAATCCTTCTGCTCTATTCTGGAAATGAGTGCTCTGTTGATACCGGTTGCATCGGCGAGCTGAGCCTGGGTCATACCCTTTTCTTTTCTTCCGTTCATGACAGTGTCGGCGAGACGTGACTGTGATAATTTCTTCATGATCAAAATTCCTTTCTCTGATGAGTATTCTCTATTATTCTTAGAAGTATTATTCAAAACTAGCAACAAATGTTAATATTTATAACATTTACAATGCCATAATACATGTAAAAACGGCATAAATCAAGAGAAAAATGTATTTTAAACATAAAATTATACATAATTAATGTTAATTAAAATAACATGCATAAAACAACTGAAAATATAGTTTATTTCAACGCAACATCGAGTCTTATCGGATTGTGATCGCTGTTTTTAAAATCCAGATTTATGGTCTCTGTGGAGTTAATCTGCAAATTGCTCGATACTATGAATCCGTCGATGACATAATATTGGAAACTCTCATGGTCATGTCCTTCGTATGGTTTATCCAGGGACCGGCATGTCGGAGCTGAGGAATCGGTGATGCAGGTGAAGGAATCTCCAAATTCAGATACATCTATACTTCCTGGTGCCCACAGGTCAGCGGACTGCTGAGGGTATGCGGACAGATCCACATTTGAAAAAGTCTGGTTGAAGTCGCCTCCTGCGATAACGTAGTTCCCTGCTGCAGCCTCATTTTGGAGAATGTCGGTGAGCATCCTGGTCTGGGCGGCTTTGCCCTCGCCTGAGTCATAAGCCTCCAGGTGGAGATTTACTATGACGAGTTCGTGTTCACTTCCGGCAATCGGTATTCTGGACACGATCAGGCATCTTTTCAGGTTGCACAGTCTGATCGGGTAGGAAAATGGACATGGAAGCTGTATTCTTTCTGCATCCGATACTTCAAATGAGCTGAGAGTCATTATTCCTGATGTCACTCTGCCGATCGGTGGAAGTGGATATGGAACCATGAGTGTTTTGTAGTTGTAGGCGTATGAGCTTGTGTATGATGGTAGCTTTTCTCTCAAAATATCGGCTTCGTTTATCTTGTGGCTTCTGGATGATCGTTCATCGACCTCCTGGAGAAGAAAGATGTCAGCGGCAAGTGAATTCAGCTCTGATGTGATGGCCTCCATATTGTCGTTTACCTGCTTGGCTGTGGAAGTGTACACACTGTCTCCTCCGTCCATGAAAAAGTCAGCATTTGCACCGAGGGATCCGTAGCCGAGATTCCACGTCACGATGGAGATGGAGTCGCCGACAGATGGTGAAAGCTTGGCTGAGCCGGTTGCATTTTTGCCAAATGTGCTTCCGGATGTGACCTCAAGGGATTCGGAATCGTCTGGCTTGTATTCTGTTATAGTGAGAACTCCCACAAATATTATGGTGGCCACAAGGATCACACCGAGGACAATACAAGTTATTTTTAGAATTTTTTTTGCTATTATCATGTTGGATATTTCCTGTTCTATATTTGTTCAGCCCGTCCAAATGGTTAGTTGGACTGACATGTAAAGTATATCAGACGCGGTGTATGTAAACAATGTGTAAAATGACACATGTTGGGAATCGTGGTATAATGCAGCACGCTGATGCGTGCGCAGGTCATCGCGCTTGCGCACGATGACATATGATATAATGAGCGCAAGTGAGCCAACATGCTTGCATGATTGGCGAGCGGCGAATTGGATTATGATAGTTGCGACAGCAACGGAAAGCACCATAGGTGCGAATCATGATATAATGGGCAGTGCGACATAGTATAGTAGAAATTACTGAGGGGAATGTATGTTTGAACTTATTATAAAAGATATAATGGAGGTCGCGGGCTACCTTCCGATAGGGATTCTATGCGGATGCATAGCAGTCGTGGTTTATCTCGTGTATACAGTGAGTCCTGCAGGAAAAAAGGTCAGTGCCGGAGGACGTGTGAAGAAGTCAATAGTGTGGTTCCTGCTGGTGGTGTATCTGGCGGTGATGGCAGTTACTGTGTTCCTGTCCAGAGAGCCGGGCTCAAGGCAAGGCATTGACATGACGCTGTTTCAGACGTGGGGAGTGACGCCCCAGGAGCACGCATTTGTCATAGAAAATATATTGCTCTTTGTGCCGTTCGGCGTGCTTTTTCCGCTGGCGGTGGCTGGAAGTAAGAATGGCGATGGCAGGGCGGTAGACAGGTTGTCCAAATGTACTGTACTGTTTGGATTTCTATGCAGTGTCTGCATAGAGACGGTTCAGCTTATAACGGAGCGCGGTTACTGCCAGCTCGATGATGTAGTTATGAATACCCTCGGAAGCCTTGCGGGATACATTATATTTTTAATTATAAAAAAGATGAAAAATATTAAAAAAATGGAGGAATAGATCATGCCATGTACAACAATATTGGTAGGAAAAAATGCGTCTTATGACGGTTCAACAATAATAGCGAGAAATGACGATTCGGGTGCCGGTTCGTACACGCCGAAGAAATATGTGGTTGTGAAGCCGGAGGAGCAGCCAAGAATATACAAGTCGGAGATATCCCATGTGGAGATTGAACTTCCGGATGATCCGATGCGTTACACCTGTGTTCCAAATGCGCTGGCGGGCGAAGGAATCTGGGCGGCAAGCGGAGTGAATTCTGCAAATGTGGCTATGACGGCGACGGAGACCATAACCTCAAATCCAAGAGTGCTCGGCGCGGATCCACTGGTGTGCTATGAGCCTGCGGAGGGAGATAAGCCTGAGAAGACTGGAGGTATCGGCGAGGAGGATATAGTCAGCATTACACTTCCATATATAAAGAGCGCAAGAGAGGGCGTGAAGAGACTTGGCAGCCTGCTTGAGCGATATGGAACCTATGAGATGAACGGAATTGCATTTCAGGATGTAGACGAGATCTGGTGGCTTGAGACCATCGGAGGACATCATTGGATCGCGAGAAAAGTTCCTGATGATGTGTATGTTGTCATGCCAAACCAGTTTGGTATGGACGAATTTGATATTGCAGACGCAATGGGAGCGCAGAGCGAGTTCATGTGCTCGGCAGATCTTCCAGCATTTATAGAGAAGTATCATCTGAACGTGGAGAATATGGAGGACACGATCTGTCCACGGGATATATTCGGCAGCCACGACGATGCGGATCACGTGTACAACACCCCGAGGGCATGGTTCATGGAGCGGACGCTCAACCCGAATTCGGCAGTCTGGGACGGACCGGATGCGGACTTTACGCCGGTTTCGGATGACATTCCATGGTGCATGATACCAGAGAAGAAGATAACCATGGAGGATGTGAAGTATGTGCTTTCTTCGCATTATCAGGGAACTCCGTATGATCCGTACGGCAATTACGGCGACAATAAGATGCGCGGGGCATATAGATCGATAGGTGTGAACAGGACGGATTTCATGTCGGCGATCCAGATGAGACCATATGTTGGAGAGGATAACTGCGCTGTACAGTGGATAGCATTTGCATCGAATGCATTCAATGTCATGGTTCCTTTCTATGCAAATGTAGACACGACTCCTGAGTATCTGGCAAATACAGGGGCGGATGCTTCCACGGACAACTTCTACTGGACCAGCCGTATGATCGCAGCGATGGCGGACGCATCTTATGCGAAGTCGGTGTTCCATATCGAAAGGTACGAGGAGAAAGTCATGTCCAAGGCACATGAGATAATATACAGATATGATGATATTATGAATGAACAGCCATTGGGCGAGAAACTCCGCCAGCAGGCCAACCAGGAGACCACAGACATGGTGAGACGTGAGGCAAATGCAACCCTTGGCAGGGTCCTCTATGAACTCAGCAATCAGATGAAGAACTCGTATTCAAGATCTGATGCGTAGTAGGCAATGAGTGGCCGCTTACAGGTTATGATTATCCCTGTATTTACCCGGAGTCACGCCGTATTTCTTCTTAAACATCCTGTTGAAGTAGGACAGGTTGAAGAAGCCGCAGTTCTCCGCGACAGAGAGTATGCTCTCGTCATTGGAGGAGAGAAGTCTTGCGGCAACATTCAGCCTGAAGTCGTTCAGATATGATACAAATGACACCCCCATGGTGTTCTTGAAAAATCGCATAAAATGGGATTCAGAGAATCCACAGTAGGAGGCTATATCCGTTATGGATATGGCCTCTTTGTAATTTTCGTCTATGTAGGAGAGGATGAGTTTTGTTCTCTCCAGATCCCTGGCTCGGTTCTTCCTGTCTGCCTCATCCCTTGCGGTGGAGTTGGCATAGAGAATGTAGAAGAATTCAAAATAGCATCCCTTAAGTGCAAGGTGGTATCCCTTTGGCGTCTCTGAGCAGAGCTTGTCTACCCTGTTAAGACACGCGGAAAGAGACGGATATAATGGATCGTCCCTGTCATAAATACTCTTGATATCCACGTCGCCCGCCAGCAGAGGCAGGAAAAACTCGCTGTCCAGTGAGTCGTGATTTCTGGATCTGAACATGTCGACGGAGAAAAGAATATTCTCATATTCCATTGAATAGCCTTCGTGCTGGGAGATTCCGTGAATGTGTCCTGGCAGGATAATGACTATGTCACCCTCCTCAACATAGTGAGTTGTGAAGTCCACAGTCACATTTCCCTTGCCTTTTTTGATATAGATAATCTCCATAAATTCATGCCAGTGCAGAGACACAGAATTGAAGTCAAGTGGTATGGAGCACAGGTAAGTATTGTACGGAAACATTGGGTCCGCATGGGTCTTATTCTCCAGAAGATTTTCGTATTCAAGACTGTTCATATAACCATGTGCCTCCTTTTTGTTCATAAATTCGACGATTTTTTACATCTTTTACATATTGTACATCATCAAGATGATAGAATTGTACAATTAATTGCTTATATAATGCAAGCATAAAAGGGAAAATGCTAATAAAATACAAGCCATAACAGGAACTGTTCAGGAGGTATCATATATGAGTAAAGCGTTGGAGCGTGGCGCAGGAATACTCCTGCCGATAAGCAGCCTCCCATCACCATATGGAATTGGAACTATGGGAAGAGATGCTTATGATTTTGTTGATATGTTGAAAAGAGCAGGGCAGAAGTACTGGCAGGTGCTTCCGATAGGACCAACAAGCTTCGGTGACAGTCCTTATCAGTCGTTTTCAGCATTTGCGGGCAATCCGTATTTTATCGATCTGGATACATTGATAGCTGAAGGGCTTATCAAGAAAGAGGAGGTAGAATCCTACAAATGGGCTGACAGTGATGACGAGATCGACTACGCCAGAATATACAGACAGAGATTTGAAGTTCTCAGAAAAGCATTTGGCAGATCAGAGCACAAAGACAGCAGGGATTACGTAGATTTCATAGAGGAAAATGAACAGTGGATAGATGACTATGCGCTGTATATGGCGATCAAGGCTGATCATAACAATAGAGAATGGCTTGCGTGGGAACCGGCGATCAAGAAGAGAAAGCCGGAGGCTATGGCAGCTTACAGAGAAAAGCTTGGTGAAGACGTGGAATTCTACAAATTCCTTCAGTTCAAGTTCTACGAGCAGTGGATGCCATTAAAAGAGTATGCCAACAGAAACGGCATAAGCATCATTGGAGATATTCCAATCTATGTGGCACTGGACAGTGCTGATGTGTGGGCGAACACGGATCAGTTCCAGCTTTCTGGAAGTCTGGCACCGTCAGTTGTGGCAGGGTGCCCGCCGGACATGTTCTCAAGCTACGGACAGAAGTGGGGTAACCCGATCTATGACTGGGATGTCATGGAGAAGGATGATTTCGCGTGGTGGAAGAAGAGAATTGCTGCATCTGCAAAACTCTACGACGTGATCCGTATAGATCACTTTATCGGGATAGTCAGATACTACAGCATCCCGGCAAATGGCGAGCCGAAGGATGGCTACTACAGACAGGGACCGGGAAAGAAACTCATCGATGCTATAGACAGTGCCATAGGTTCATCCAAGGTTATAGCTGAGGACCTCGGCGTGGTCGTGCCAGAGGTTCAGAAACTTGTAAAGGAATCCGGTTATCCGGGCATGAAGGTGTTGGAATTTGCATTTGACGGCAATACGGCAAATGAATATCTGCCGCACAATCACGCAAAGAACTACGTAGCGTATATCGGAACCCACGATAATGATATGCTGAAAAGTTATATCAGCGGACAGAGTGAGGAGCTTCAGGAATATATGATGAAGTACCTCATGGCGAACAGCCTGGATGATGTGGCAGAGAAGATGATACATGCACTTTACATGAGCTCAGCGGACACGGTCATACTTCAGATGCAGGATATTCTGGGCAAGGACAACAGTGCCAGAATGAACTATCCATCAACGCTTGGCGGCAACTGGAAGTGGAGGCTTACCAAGGGCGCAACATGGGAATTTACACAGGAACATATAGATAAATTAAGGGATCTCACCAGACTGTATGGAAGATAATGTGTCAAGTTTTCTGTGAAAACTTGACATGTAGCATCAGCTCTCGCCGAAGGCGACTCAGAATGAGCTGATGTTCAAGCAAACAGGGTGAAGACGTATATTTGTAAGGAGGATATTATGTTAAAGGACATTTGCATGAAGAAATACAACAAGGAGATCAAGGACTGCACAAACGAGGAGATCTACTTCGCACTCCTTGATATGACAAAGAAGCTCGCAGACGGAAAGGTTTCAGAGGAGGGACAGAAGAAGGTTTATTACATCTCAGCAGAGTTCCTCATAGGAAAGCTTCTCTCGAACAATCTCATCAACCTTGGTGTATTTGACGAGGTTAAACAGGTGCTTGCTGAGAATGGCAAGAGCATCTATGACATAGAGGAGGTTGAGCCGGAACCATCACTTGGAAATGGCGGTCTTGGAAGACTTGCAGCATGCTTCCTTGACTCCATGGCAACCCTCGGACTTCACGGAGATGGAATTGGACTTAACTACCACATGGGTCTGTTCAAGCAGGTATTTGAGAACAACTACCAGAAGGAGACTGCAAATCCTTGGATTGAGGCAGACAGCTGGCTCGAGAAGACAGACGTTACCAACACGATCACATTTGGCAACCTGAAAGTCCAGTCAAGAATGTACGATATAGATGTAACCGGATACGAGAACAGAACAAATAAGCTCCACCTCTTCGATATCGAGAGCGTTGACGAGTCCATCATGGAGCCGGGCGGAATTAACTTCGACAAGACAGACATTGCAAGGAACCTGACACTCTGCCTGTACCCGGACGACAGCGATGAGGCTGGAAATCTTCTCCGTATCTACCAGCAGTATTTCATGGTGGCAAATGGTGCAAAGCTCATTCTTGATGAGGCTAAGGCAAAGGGTTCAAATCTTCACGATCTGGCTGATTATGCAGCAGTTCAGATCAATGATACACATCCTTCAATGGTGATCCCTGAGTTCATCAGACTTCTTACCGCTGAGGGAATATCATTTGACGAGGCTACAGAGATCGTGACAGAGGTGTGCGCATACACCAACCACACTATCCTTGCAGAGGCTCTTGAGAAGTGGCCGCTTGCTTACCTTGAGAAGGTTGTTCCACAGCTTGTTCCTATCATCAAGAAACTGGATGAGAAGGTTCGTAACAGATATAAGGATGAGAGCGTATATATCATCGACAAGGATCAGAGAGTGCACATGGCACACATTGATATACACTATAGCCACAGCGTAAACGGTGTTGCATACCTTCACACAGAGATCCTCAAGGATTCTGAGCTGAACAACTTCTACAAGATCTATCCTGAGAAGTTCAACAATAAGACAAATGGTATCACATTCAGAAGATGGCTTCTCCACTGCAACGAGCAGCTTGCAGCATATATCACAGAGCTTATCGGTGACGGCTACAAGAAGGATGCAGAGAAACTGAGTGACCTCACTAAGTTCTATGATGATGATGCAGTCCTTGGCAGGATCATGGATATCAAGAAGCAGAACAAGGTCGTTCTCAAGGATTACCTTAAGGAGACACAGAACATTGACATAGATGAGAATTCTATCTTTGATATACAGGTTAAGAGACTTCATGAGTACAAGCGTCAGCAGATGAACGCACTCTGGGTTATCCACAAGTACTTCGATATCAAGGCAGGAAATCTTCCAAAGACTCCTGTGACTGTAATATTTGGCGCAAAGGCAGCTCCTGCATACACCATCGCAAAGGATATCATCCATCTTATCCTCTGCCTGCAGCAGCTCATCGATAATGACCCAGAGGTGAGCCCATACCTCAAGGTTGTCATGATCGAGAACTACAATGTGTCAAAGGCAGCAAAAATCATACCTGCATGTGACATTTCAGAGCAGATCTCACTTGCATCAAAGGAGGCATCAGGTACCGGAAACATGAAGTTCATGCTGAACGGCGCGCTTACACTCGGAACAAGAGATGGTGCAAATGTTGAGATTGGTGAGCTTGTCGGCGAGGATAACATTTATTTCTTCGGCGAGTCAAGCGAGGCAGTCATCGACCACTATGCAAAGGCTGATTATGTGTCAAAGGATTACTACGAGCAGCCTGAGATCAAGAAGCTTGTTGATTTTATCGTGAGCGATGAACTCCTTGAGATCGGACAGAAGGAAAGCCTTGAGAGACTTCACAACGAACTTATCGTAAAGGATTGGTTCATGACACTCCTTGATGTTGAGGATTATATCAAGACCAAGGAAGGCGTACTTGTAGACTACGAGGACCGTAAGAATTGGGCAAAGAAGGCACTTGTCAACATCAGCAAGGCTGGATTCTTCTCATCAGACAGAACCATCGCTGAGTACAACAAGGACATTTGGAGATTATAAAATAAAACTTAGTTTATTTCACAGCATGGGACGGAGGGGTCAGGCACCTCCGTCCCCTTTTGATTTAGGTTTTGGTGGCGAACAGGAAGTAAGTCGGTTATAATTAAATATACTAAAGTTGTAATGTGATGCGAAAACAGTTCACATCAAGAAAAAGTAAGGCGGTGGAGAGATGTATAGAATACTGATCGTTGATGACGAGAGAATAGAGAGAAACGGGATAAGATTCCTCCTGAAAAAGCTGAATATGGAATTTGATATCGACGAGGCGGTAAACGGTCTTGATGCATTGGAGAAGATGCGTCAGGAGAATTATGATATCCTCCTCACCGATGTGAAGATGCCTTTCATGGACGGTATAGAACTCATTGACAATGTGGTAAATGAGAAGAAGAAAATGAGATGTGTGATATTCAGCGGCTGCAATGAATTTGACTATGCAAAGAGAGCAATAAGGCTGGGAGTTGTGGATTATATATTGAAACCGGTCGACCCGAAGGAGTTTAAGGAGACGTTGGAGAAGGTTGTGGATGAGCTAGAGGCGGCTAAAGCCTCGGATGAGCTCAAGAGCAAGAGCATGGAATTCCTTTATGAGCATGCGCTATATATGCTTGTAAATGGCGAAGATATAGAGAGTATACGCAGAGAGTACAACGGTCTGAACCTGAATTTCGCCAGATTTAAGAGAATTCTGCTGGTTGAATTTAATCACGATTTCTTTGGAAGACGAGATGTAGATTTCAAGAAAAATGAGAAGATAATGGCACTTGGAATACAGAGATACCTCAATCTGAATCAACAGCAGGAACTTATTTTTCTGGGCGATGAAACAGATGCGGTTTACACGGCCCAGGAGCTTGCCAGGATAATTAAAAGTGATTACGATGAGGAATGTTTTATAGCAGTTTCATCGGATATAGAGAACCCTGAGGACATGAAACAGAAGGTCGATGAGCTTGATGAGCTTATGGACAATAAGTTTTATCATCCGGAGATAAAGGTGTTCTACCCAAATATGGAGAGCGATTCGTCAGGAATGATCCAGTTTGATGATGACACTCTCATGAAACAGATGAAACAGGACATCAAGATGAAGGATGTAGAGGCACTCAGGGAACATTTTGACAAATTCTGTGAAAAGTACAGGCACAAGAATGAGTGTTCACAGATATATATAAAGTTTCTCTACTCAAATCTTTTGAAGGACATATATGGCAGTATAGACGGAACAGGTGAGGCGGATCTTAACAAGGATGTTGAAAAGATGTATATGACGACAGATTTTCAGAGTCTTACAGGTCTTGTTGAGGTTGCGATAGACAGACTCGCGGCCTGCTTTGAGGACAAGAGTCAGACCGGACATAAGGAAGTGGAGATAGTAAAGCAGTATATTTACAGGAATTACGGGAGCGAGCTAGGCATAGATATGCTTGCGGATATGGTATATCTTGCCCCAAGTTATCTCAGCACAGTGTTTAAGAAAGAGACGGGACAGAACCTGAGCAAATTTATCAAGTCATACAGAATGGAGCGGGCAAGGGATATGCTTGAGAATAGTATGGCGAAGATTGTAGATATAGGTGCGATGTGTGGTTATCAGAATGTATCCTATTTTTGCTCGAGTTTCAGGGAGTTTTATGGAGTGAGCCCTCAGAAATTCAGGGAGAGCGGTGTTGCAGGCGGTGAGTAGACATACAGCAGACTTGGAAAAGGACGATTGCAGAACTCGTTAAGCAGGGGGATCGTAGATGAACAAAGGTGGAGTCAAGAAGAGATTTCGTGATATGAAGCTGACTGGCAAAATGGTTGTTATTTATCTGCTGGCCGGACTTGTGCCTGTTATGATAATACTGGGTATAACATATATGGAGATGAAAAAGATCCTGTGGGCCCGGGAGACAACAATCTTGGAATCTTATGTCAGCCAGACCACGGATTCCATGGACAATGAATTGGAGATATATAACAACCTCTCTAAATATATATCGTATAACCAGTCGATTGCAAAGATACTGAGTGCGGATCAATCGGCATATCAGAATTATGAGCAGTTCAGTACGGTGATCGATCCCCTGCTGGCATCGATCATGTATTTCCATGAGGATGTAAATCAGGTCACGATATATACTGACGCCAGTGATGTGAAACATGGGTCAACAGTTGCACCGTTAAAAGATCTGGCGGATGGAACGCATGCATATGATGATCTGGATAACAATATACACTGGCATATTGATCTGGAAAGCCGAACTGCATTTTCAGTTAGTCGGATGGCTATGCTGGAGCAGAAAGGTGCCAAGGGTGTTTTGTATGTAGGCGTGGATTATGACAGTGTATTTCAACCGTTTTATACAGAGACAATGTTTGATAATTATGGGCTTATCATAGAGGATGAGTATGGACATATGATATTCAACAAGAATACATTTGCCGATGAGCAGTCAGCATATGAATTGGATGTGGATAAATTCGATGTTCTGAGAGAGATGGAAAATTCAGGGTATCAGTTCATAGATAAGACGTCCAAGGCGACCGGCTGGAACATATGTGTATACAAACCGAACAAACTTATAATCTCATCGGTTCGTCCGATACTTATAATAGCGGTGGCGGCACTTCTGGTAAGTATGCTCGCAGGTATATTATGTATAAATATGGTATCAGAATTTATAACGAAGCGAATCAAAAATCTTCAGAAGACTATGAAGGCCACCGAGACAGGAAATCTGGGCATGGTTATAGAAAATGACAGTACAGATGAGATTGGTGATCTTATAAATGGCTACAATAGCATGAGTAAGCGCCTTGATGAGACTGTCAATGAGGTATATCAGAGCAAGATCAAGGAAAAAGAATACGAGATGAGGGCACTTCAGGCCCAGATCAACCCGCATTTCCTGTACAATTCTCTGTCTATGATCAATTGGAAAGCCCTTGAGGCGGAGCAGGAAGACATAAGCCGGATCACCTTGTCTCTGTCCACATTCTACAGGACAGCCCTGAACAAAGGAAAAAACATCTTGCTTGTCAAAGATGAGATAGCAAATATCAAGTCGTATCTTGATATCCAGCTTGCCATGCATGACAACAGCTTTGATGTGGTGTACGACATAGATGACAGTATCTTAAAATACGAAACATTGAATCTGATACTCCAGCCGCTGCTTGAAAACGCGATAGGGCATGGAATTGACGTCAAGACTGACGGCAGAGGAGAGATACGCATAGAGGGAAAGGAGAATGGAGATTTCATTGACTTTACCGTATCTGACAACGGTATCGGAATGACAAAGACCCAGGCCGCCCTGATCCTGTCGAAGTCGTCCAATGGCTACGGTGTGTCAAATGTAAACGAGAGGATCAAGCTATATTATGGAGAGAAGTACGCGGTGAAGATCGAAAGCACCCCAGGAGCCGGCACGAAAGTAATGCTCCACTTCCCAAAGAGAGTAGAAAACTAGAAAAATTATAAAAAATACGAAGAGTGGATGTACCTTTTGAAGCTAATTAAAGCTCAAGAGGTACATTTTTTTATACTTTTGTGGACATAATAACAATGCATAACGGCGGATATCCGCGGCACACTCCGGAGCGGCGCCCGCCCATCAAAAAAATTCAACATATCTAAAAAATCCAACATGATTCTAAAATCATTGATATATACGGATTGGAAACGTTTTCTTATAATAATGACATAAGGTAAAGGTACTGCAAAGGTGTTAAAAACATTCAATCAAAACTATATTTTTAAGGAGGAACGGTTATGAGAGTTAAGAGATTTGCAGCAGTTGCACTTGCGGGTGTAATGGGAATGTCAATGCTGGCAGGATGTGGAGATTCAGGAAAGGATGAGTCAACAACAGCAGCAAAGAGTGATGCAACAGAGGCTACAGATGCAACAGAGGCAGCTTCAGAGGAAGAGGCGATCAAGACAACACTTACAGTTTGGGGACCAGCTGAGGATCAGTCACCTGATTACGGCGAGTGGTTACAGACAACATGTGAGGCATTCAAGAAAGAGCATCCAAACTGGGATATCACATTTGAGTATGGTACATGTAGTGAGGGTGATGCTGGAAAGACTGTAACACAGGATGTTTCAGCGTCAGCAGATGTATACATGTTCGCAAATGACCAGTTACAGACTCTGATCGATGCAGGTGCTATCTCAGAGCTCGGCGGAAGCACAGCAGATTATGTTAAGTCAACAAATTCACAGGCGATCGTAGATTCTATCACAGTTGATGGAGGTATCTATGGTGTGCCATTTACAACAAATACATGGTTTATGTACTACAACAAGAAGACATTTACAGAGGATGATGTAAAGAGCCTTGACACAATGCTTGAGAAGGGTAAGGTTTCATTCCCACTCTCAAACTCATGGTACATCGCAGCATTCTACCTTGCAAATGGCGGAACATTATTCGGTGATGGTACAGACAATGATGCAGGAATCAACTTCGGTGGTGACAACGGCAAGGCTGTTACAGACTACCTGGTAGATCTTGTAAACAACAAGAACTTTGTAAACGATGAGTCAGGTGTTGGTATCTCAGGTATGACAGATGGTTCAATATCAGCAATGTTCTCAGGCTCATGGGACTACGCAGCATTACACGATGCACTTGGAGATGATCTCGGAATCGCAGTTATGCCAACAGCCAAGATCGGCGGTGCGGACAAGCAGCTCCTCTCATTTGCAGGATCAAAGGCAATCGCTGTAAATCCTAACTGTGAGTATCCACAGGTTGCAGTTGCACTTGCACTCTACCTTGGAAATGAGGCATCACAGGAGTCACACTACACAGCAAGAAACATCGTTCCATGTAACACAAGCCTTCTTGAGAGCGATGCAGTTAAGGGCGATGCACTTGTAACAGCTCAGAATGCAACATTCGATACAACAGCATTCATCCAGCCATTTGTTCCTAAGATGAGCAACTACTGGACACCAGCAGAAAACTTTGGTAAGTCTCTCGTAAATGGTGAGGTTACACACGACAACGCAGCAGATATGACAGAGTCATTCAACACATCACTTAACACTGATGTAGCACAGTAAAAATACTAGTTATATATTTCAAAAACAGGTGCTCCATTCATCTACAGGTGATGGGGCACTTGTAATAAGAAGAGATAATAATTTACTTTGAGACGGAGGTGTTAGGATGGCTCAGGCTATAACAAATAAAAAAAGCAAAATAAAGAAAATACGAAGATCTGATTACCCATATACCGTTGCACAGGCAGCGGCAAATGGAGACATAGCTACCAGAATTTCATTTCTGATCTTGGGGTTTGGAAGCATAGTCAGAAAACAGTTTGTAAAGGGATTTTCGTACCTAGTACTTGAGGTACTGTTTATATGGTTTATGATAAAGCATGGAGCATCACTACTGGTGGATATCTTCCATCTGGGTGGTCAGGAACAGCAGAAGGTCTGGAATGATGCAAAGGGTGTATTTGAATATACCCAGGGTGACAACTCTCTGCTCATGCTCCTGTACGGTGTGGCAACACTGTTTATAATTTTCGCATTCATCTGCCTTTGGGTAGTAAGTATAGAGAGCGCATACAAAGCGTATTGCCTGTGGGATAAAGGCAAAAAGGTTCCAAAGTTTAAGGACGATGTGAAGAGTCTGTTTGACAGCAATCTTCATGCATTTCTTCTTCCACTTCCTGTACTTGGAGTCGTTGTATTTACGATATTGCCATTGGTTTTCATGATATTTATGGCATTTACAAATTACAGCAAGCTTGGTTCACATACAGTTATATTCAACTGGGTTGGACTGAAGAATTTTGCAAAGATATTGAACTTTAGTGATGCAATAGGAAGTACATTCTGGTCAGTGCTTGGCTGGACGCTTGTTTGGGCTGTGGCAGCCACATTTAGTAACTACTTCCTTGGAATGATACTCGCAATGGTGATCAACAGAAAGGGAACCAGGGCAAAAGGTATGTGGAGAGCAATCTTCATGCTCTCAGCAGCGGTTCCGCAATTCGTATCACTTCTTCTGATGAGAACGATCTTCAGTCAGAATGGTATCGTCAATACATTACTTATAAATAACGGAATAATCGACAATGCTATTCCATTCTGGAGCAATGCAACACTTGCCAGAGTCATGGTAATTGTCATCAATATCTGGATAGGAATTCCATTTACCGTCATGCAGGTCACAGGAATTCTCCAGAGCATACCGGAGGAGATATACGAGGCTGCGAGAGTTGACGGAGCAGGCCCGGTAAAGATCTTCTTCAAGATCACTCTTCCTTATATGTTGTTTGTCACAGCACCATATCTGATAACAACATTTGCAGGAAATATAAACAACTTTAACGTTATCTACCTTCTGTCAAATGGAGCGCCTACCCCGGTTGGAAAGACTGCCGGAAAGACAGATCTTCTTGTCACATGGCTCTATAAGCTGACGGTTGATAATCAGTACTACAACTTAGGTGCTGTTATAGGTATAATGACATTCATAGTTCTCGCTGTTGTGTCACTGGTAACTTACCACAACACCGCATCATATAAAGATGAGGAGGGATTTCAGTAATGGCTAAATCAAATAATAATGAGATTAAAGCAAGAAGCAAATGGACACTGGGAGACATCGTGGTTCATATCATACTGGTAATCCTTTCGGTTATCTGGGTATTGCCGATCGCATGGATAATCATGATAAGCTTCAGAGGAGAGAAAGGACAGTATGTTTCAACTCTGCTGCCAAAGTCTCTGACTCTGGCAAACTATACAAAGCTTTTTACAGACACAGGTATTCTGAATTTCATGCAGATGTTCAAGAATACTTTGATAATAGCAATTTTCTCATGTATAATATCAACAGCGTTCGTGCTTGCAGTTTCATACTGTATGTCAAGAATGCGTTTCAGACTGAGAAAGCCATTTATGAATGTGGCACTTATCCTTGGAATGTTCCCGGGATTCATGGCTATGATAGCTGTGTATTACATCCTTAAGGTTCTGGGACTTTCAGAAGGCTCACTCATCAGGGTTGCTCTGGTACTCGTATATTCAGGCGGTTCAGGACTTGGATTCTATATCGCCAAAGGATTCTTTGATACTATACCAAAGTCGCTGGAAGAAGCAGCATACCTTGATGGTGCTACAAGATGGCAGTCATTTACAAGGATCATCATACCACTCAGCCGACCGATCATAGTTTATACGGTTCTGAATTCGTTCCTTGCACCATGGATTGATTTCGTGTTTGCCAAGGTTATATGCAGAGCCAACAAGGACTATTACACAGTATCCATCGGACTTTGGAACATGCTTGAGAAAGAGTATGTGTACAACTGGTTCAACTCATTTGCGGCTGGCGCAGTGCTGATATCCGTACCGATTATCATTCTCTTTATGATAATGCAGAAGTGCTACAAGGATAGCATGTCTGGAGGCGTAAAGGGTTAAGGATAATATATGAAATTATTTGCAAAACCTAAGTGGAATGAGGAAAGCATATGCCAGCAATGAAGTATCTGAAAAAAATAATAACATGTGTGCTAACAATTACCCTTATAATAATATGTGGCTGCCAGGACAATAACACCCCCTCCAACCCGTCTAAGGTGACCACAGATGCAGAATATGAGTCTGCCATGCATATTGCGGAGACAACGCCGCTTGGAAGGTATCCGGAACAGCTCACCTATACCCTGGGAAAGCTGTCCGGTGCAAATAATTCAAATCTCCCACAGGGAGAAACGTATGAAAATAACGCATACACACAGATATTAAATGAAATCTTAAATGTGCAGAACCAGGATATATTTGAGGCTGCTGATAATCAGTATGATGATAATGTATCCATGGTGATAGCACAGAAGGATCTTCCGGATGTGATGATCGTCCAGGACATGGATGAGCTGCAGTATCTGGTGGAAAATGACATGATCGAGGATCTCACAGACAGTTATAACAACTGTATGAGTGAAACGATAAAGAACATATATAAGAGTTATGGCAGCAGTATCATGGATGTGGTCACATTTGATGACCGTATCATGGCCATACCTGAGACAAATATATCAGATGGACCAAATCTGATATGGCTTAGAAAAGACTGGATGGATAAGCTGGGACTTGAGGCTCCGAGAACACTTTCGGATGCGGAGGAGATCATCAGGCAGTTTATTGAGAAAGATCCGGGAAATAATGGTGTAGGAAGTACCGTAGGGCTGGTGGCAGACACAAGTCTCTGCGGCGGTTGTGGTTATAGCAGCGAGTACACACTCGACATTGTATTTGCCGCATATGGGGCATTTCCGAAACAGTGGATAAAGGATGAGGACGGAAAGGTTGTGTATGGTTCTGTACAGCCGGAGGCAAAGAAGGCTCTGGAGCATATACATGAGATGTACGAGGAAGGGATTCTGGATCGGAATTTCCTCATGCGGACAAGCAGCAACATAATAGAACTCATAGTGAATGGACAGTGTGGTTCATTCTTTGGACCATGGTGGGCGCCAAATAATCCTCTTATGGACGCTGTAGCGGCCGATCCAACAGCAAAGTGGGAACCATATCTGCTTGCCACAGAGGAAAACGACTCAACGAGTTATCACACTCAGGTTCCATATGGCAACTTCGTGGTAGTCAGAAAGGGATATGAGCACCCGGAGATAGTGTGCAAGATAATAAGTGTGCTGTTCGACTATGTAAGATATGAGGACAAAGACAATCAGGCTATAAAGGATTACTACAAACTCAATGTGGATCCTACCGCAAGACCACTTGCAATGAACGTGGACTACAACAATGCACTTCAGATATGCTATGGCGAGCTGAACCACGTGTTCTCTGGCATAAGGCAGCCGGATGATCTGAATCTGCTGGAACAATCTTATTATGAGGCGTGTGAGTCATATCTCAAGAATGAAGATAATGCGTCATCGGAGGACTGGGCGGCATATACATCCCGTATAACTGCATGCAAGATCCTCAATGATGCGCGTACAAATAAAGTCGAATCTCTGTACTTCGGTGAGACTGAGACCATGGTGTCAGACTGGTGGCACCTTGAGAATCTGGAGAGCAATACTTACCTGAAGATAGTTACAGGTGAAGCAGATCTGGATGAATTTGACAGTTTTGTGGACAACTGGTATAAGTCCGGTGGAACAACGATCACCGATGAAGTTCGAAGGGAGTGCCGGTAGATATGATAAGAGCAATAGTATTTGATTTAGATGATACATTATACGACTGCCTTCACGAGAATGATAAGGCAGTGGATGACACTGTGAGATATGTGGCAAATGAACTTCTTCATATAGATGAAGTGACAGTGATGAAAGCCTTTGAAGAAGGCAGAGACATGGTAAAGGATCAGCTCTCTGCCTGGGATATGGCGGCGCAGCACAATAGGGTGCTGTACTTCCAGAAGATGCTGGAGATTCTGGGGGTATCACCATTTAAGTATGACCTGCAGGTGTACAACTATTTCTGGAACAATTTCCTGAACAAGATATCCATATTCCCCGGGGCATTGGAGTTTATAGATGATATGAAAGCCAGAGGAATAAAGATTGGTATCTGTACAGATATGACTGCGCATATCCAGTTCAGGAAGATAGACAGACTTGGACTTACGGGCAGACTTGACGCAATGATAACAAGCGAGGAGGCTGGTATAGAAAAGCCGAACCGCAGGATGTTCGATATGATAGCTACAAAGCTGGGCGTAAAGAACGATGAGGTCATCTATGTGGGCGATAGCTACAAGAAGGATGTCATGGGAGCGAAAAATGCTGGAATGACACCGGTGTGGTATTTGTCGCTGCAGAACAAGACGGACGAGGATGTACTGGCTGTGTCCAGCTATCCGGAACTTAAGAACATAGTGAATAGGGCGATGTAAAAATGCCGGAGTGCGTGATAATTAAAAATCACATACTCCGGCTTATTTTGTTTAATATCCGTATTTCTTTTAATTCCATACAAGGAAGGTGATAGTTATGACAAGGGTCACAGCCTCCGCCACAGCCACTGCACACCAGATTCCATTGATGCCAAACACCATAGGCAGCATCAACACCGCTGCAAGCTGTATCACCAGTGTTCTGAGGAAAGATATGCATAAATATTTTCATTTAAAGATAGGTGAAGGTGTTGTTTTGGGGCGGCCGTGTGGCTATAATAATAGACATGGGCTATGAATTTATAGATATATGTTATGGATGACAGAAATCTATGCGGTGTGAAGAAAGTAGTCATGGCTAGGGAAGGAGTGTACACATATGGGTTTTTTAACAGGTAAGACAGCGATAATAACAGGAGGCGGACGTGCAGTTCTCAGCGATGGAAGCTGTGGATCCATCGGATACGGAATAGCGACAGCATATGCCAAGGAAGGTGCCAATCTGGTGCTTACAGGACGTAATGTCAAGAAACTTGAGGATGCAAAGGCAGAGCTTGAGAGCAAATATGGGATCAAGGTTCTTGCAGTCCAGGCTGATGTAAACGCAGGTGCGGACAACGAGAGCGTCGTCAAGAACGTTGTGGAGCAGACAGTTAAGGAATTTGGAAGAATAGATGTGCTCATCAACAATGCGCAGGCATCTGCATCAGGCGTTACCATCGCAGATCACACAACAGCACAGTTTGACCTTGCCATATATTCAGGTCTTTACGCTGCATTTTACTATATGCAGGCATGCTATCCATATCTGAAGGAGACAAAGGGTTCAGTCATCAACTTTGCATCAGGTGCAGGTCTCTTTGGAAATTACGGACAGTGCGCATATGCGGCAGCGAAGGAAGGCATTAGGGGCCTTACAAGAGTTGCAGCTACAGAGTGGGCAGCTGACGGAATAAATGTCAATATAGTATGTCCTCTCGCATGGACATCACAGCTTGAGAACTTTGAGAAGGCATATCCGGATGCGTTCAAGGCAAATGTTAAGATGCCGCCAATGGGACACTTCGGAGACGTAGAGAAGGAGATTGGACGTGCATGCGTGGCACTCGCATCACCGGATTTCAAGTACATGAGTGGTGAGACGATCACACTTGAGGGCGCAATGGGACAGAGACCATAGTGCAGTCAATATATCAAATATGGCTTATGCTATGATAATGGAATATGATGTAGATGCGAAACCTGGTTCGCGGCTTGCATAAAAAATGAGCGTAACACAATAATACCCAGATGGGAAATGTGTTATGCTCATTTTGTTTAGCCGACTCAGTCATCAACTATATCTCAAACCAGATGGTTGTCCGCTTGTCGTTAATAAGACACAAGGTTTCTTAAAAAAATATGAAATATCTGCCATCATCCTTGAATAACCTTACTTGGAGTACTTATAATAGAACTTTGTTAAAGAAATAATGAGATGTCATGGGCAGTCGATGCAAAATGCTGCTCGATGCATAACATTTGCCGACCATATACACAGGAAGAGGTGTTTTATTTGGATACAAACTCAGAAAGCAATTTGGATACACGAGGAGTCCCGATCATGGGTCTTACCTCGGAGGAAGTAAGGAAAAGGATCGACAATGGACAGACCAATCACACGGATATAAGTACGCAGAAGACTGTGGGGCAGATCGTCAAGTCCAACCTGCTTACGTACTTCAATCTTATATTCCTCATACTTACGGTGCTGCTATGTATCGTTGGTTCGTTTAGGAATCTGACTTTCCTGCCGGTCATCATAGGCAATACGGTTATAGGAATATTTCAGGAGTTGCGTGCAAAAAAGACTCTTGACAAGATGAGCATGTTAAATGCGCCACATTCGATAGTTGTGAGAGACGGAGAACAACAGCAGATACAATCAGAGGAACTGGTTAAGGACGATATCATCATTCTGTCGGCAGGCAATCAGATATGTGCTGACGCTACGGTGCTCAGCGGCAGTATATCGGTAAATGAAGCTCTGCTCACCGGTGAGTCAGACGAGATCAAGAAGAAATCAGGTGATGGACTCATGTCCGGAAGTTTTGTGGTGTCCGGACAGTGCTATGCCAAGCTTGACAAGGTGGGCAATGAGTCATACATATCACAGCTCACAGCCCAGGCGAAGGCCATGGGTGACGGCGAACAGTCAGAGATGATCAGGTACATCAACAAACTTGTAAAATGGGTTGGAATCATCATCATACCAGTGGGAATCATTTTGTTCTGCCAGGCGTATATCATGAATGGAGAGACATTCAAGAAGAGTGTTGTATCGATGGTTGCGGCGGTTCTCGGAATGATCCCTGAAGGACTTTATCTGCTCACAACTGTTGCGCTTGCGCTCAGCACAATAAGACTTGCGAAGAAACAAGTGTTACTGCATGACATGAAGAGTATAGAGACACTCGCGAGAGTCGATGTACTCTGTGTTGATAAGACCGGAACCATCACTGAGCCGGGTATGCAGGTTACAGAGCTGGTGATAAGCGGCAGATGCGGCGATGCCGAGATGGACAAGAGAGCATTTGCACATCTGCTGGCGGATTACTCGGCGGTCATTGAGGACAACAATGCCACAATGGAGGCGATCAGAGCCTATGTGGCTAAGAATGAGATAGAGAAGGGCAGCAGGACACTGCTCAAGACACAGCCTTTCACATCAGCGAACAAATACAGCAAGGTGTCATTTGTCGAGGGAGACTATATGCTTGGTGCTCCGGAGTTTATAATGAAGGATAGGTATGAGGATATATCCGAAGAGATAGAGGAGTACCAGAGCAAGGGATACAGAGTCCTTCTTATGGCGGAGTCAGGAGAGGATTCTATTGGTTCGGTAAGACCATTAGGAGGCATATCTCCTATTGGTTATATAGTGCTTTCAAATCCAATAAGGGAAAATGCGGAGAGCACATTTACATATTTCAAAGAGCAGGGCGTTGCCATAAAAGTCATATCCGGAGATAACCCTGCCACAGTATCAGAGGTGGCAAAGCGGGCAGGCATAGATGGAGCGGAGAACTATGTGGATGCTTCCACTTTGGCGTCTGAGAAGGATATAACTGAGGCTGTGGATAAATATACAGTATTTGGAAGAGTTACGCCTAAACAGAAGCAGCTCATAGTCAGGGCGCTCCAGAAACAGAAACACACGGTTGCCATGACTGGTGATGGTGTAAATGATATACTCGCAATGAAGGATGCCGATTGCAGTATTGCAATGGCATCCGGAAGTGAAGCGGCTGCGCAGGCGGCACAGACGGTGCTTCTGGATTCGGATTTCGGACGTATGCCATATGTGGTGTTTGAGGGAAGACAGGTGGTCAACAATATACAGAGATCAGCAAGCCTCTTCCTTGTTAAGAATATATTCTCACTGCTGATGGCCATATTCTCAGCGATATTTGCGATCACATATCCGCTGGAGCCTTCACAGATATCGCTCATAAGCATGTTCACCATAGGATTGCCGGGATTCCTGCTAGCACTTGAGCCGAACAGGGATCGTATAGAGGGAAACTTTATGGTAAATGTCATGTTAAAAGCATTGCCTGCAGGACTCACGGATGTGTTGTCGGTCGGAGCACTTGTAATCTGTGGACAGGTCTTCAATCTCCCGAGTGAGGACATAGCCACAGCCGGCACAATGCTTCTTGCGGTTGTCGGATTCATGATAATAATCAAGATCAGCCATCCGTTCAACAAGATGAAGTATGGTGTACTTCTTATCAACATAATCGGACTGCTGTTCTGTGGCCTTTTCCTCGGCAGGCTGTTTGCCATAGAGTCGATATCCAACATATGTTTCCTGCTCATGGTTGTATTTGCATTTGCTGCGGAATCTATGTTCAGATATTTGACACTGTTTGTTGAAAAGCTCAGCAGCTTCTTTGGAGACGAGAAGAACAGACGTAAGATCAGAAGAAAGATAAGGAAATATAACATTTTTAAGTAGAGAATTGTCGAAAAAAGAATATAATAAACATAAAGATATACTCATAAGAAGCAACATTGTTTTTTATGAGTATGTTTGTTTATAAGGATGATATGAACAGCTTAGATAACAGGAGGTATGCATGGCAAATTCAACTAAAAAAGCACTTGAGGCATCTCTGAAAAAGCTTCTCAAGGAGAAGCCATTTGACAAGATAACGATAGCGGATCTCACTGGAGACTGCGGGATAAGTAGAATGACATTCTATTATCATTTTCAGGACATATATGAGCTTGCCGAGTGGGTGTGTATAGAGGATGGGAAGCAGGCACTGAAGGATAAGAAGACCTACGATACCTGGCAGGAGGGCATGATACAGGTGTTTGAGGCTGTGCTTGAGAACAAGCCCTTTATCGTAAATATATATAGGTCGGTGGATAAGGCAAAGATAGAAAACTATCTATATAAGCTGTCGTACCAGCTCATAGCGGATGTAGTGGATGAGAAATGCGCAGGGGATAATCTTTCTGAGAATGATAAGCAGTTCATAGCAGACTTTTACAAGTATGGATTTGTTGGAATTATGCTTGACTGGGTAGACGAGGGGATGAAAGACGATTATCATAAAATAGTGGAGCAGCTTAGCATTACGCTTCGTGGAAATATAGCAAATTCCATTCATAACTTTGAAAGCGAGATGTAAAAGCAGAGGACGGATCAGGATAAAGAAATCTAGTACTGCGGGATACGCGGGGAGAGCGCTTATGAATCGAACATCAGATATGAAAAAGAGATTGCCGGGGATAATACTGATAACATGGGGAATTGTGCTGGTTGCTATGGTCATCCAGGCGGTCATACTGAGCTTTATCAATAACAGGAGTTTTGACAGGACCTCGCAGGTGCTGCTGGATCAGGTCAGCAATGTAATTGAGAAGAATAAGGCAAGTGAGGAAGATTTGATAGACTCCCTCAAGGAAGATTATATGGTCAGGGCTAAGGCTGTGGCGTATATAGTTGATGCAAAGCCTGAGGTGGCAAATGATGTGGATGAGCTCCGCAAGATTGCTGCACTTATATCTGTTGATGAGGTGCATTTGTTTAATACGGATGGCGTGATATATGCTGGTACCAATCCCGAATATTTTGGATATAGCTTTGATTCCGGGGAGCAGATGGCGTATTTCAAGCCGATGCTTGATGACAAGAATCTCACCATGTGTCAGGATGTCACTCCGAACACATCAAATGGTAAGAAGATGATGTATGCAATAACATGGAACGATGATGGAACCAAGATGATACAGGTTGGAATCGAGCCGAGAAGACTTCTGAATGAAGTAAAACAGAATGAGATATCCACGGTGGTTGCCAATATGCCTATGTATGATGGTCTGAGTGTTGTAGTGGCAGATGGCGAATCGGGAGAAATATATGGATGTTCATATGAACCGGTAGTAGGGCTTACTCTTGATGAGATCGGCATTTCGGTGACTGATGATATGTTGCCGGACGATGAAGACAGTTTTACAGGCATAAGAAGGATTAATGGATTTAGAAACAGATGTGTATTCCGAAGATCCGGAGAGTATGTGATCGGGGTCATATATAGAATGGATGTGAATAGCCGGAGTAATATGGCAATCATGGTTATCATGGCACTGTATCTGTGTTTTGCCGCCGGCCTGGTGGTAAGCATGGTGATGAAGGTGATACATGCGAACCGGGAGAGAAATGAACAGCTGTCAATATTGACATCCATGTCGGGGATGTATTACAGCATGCATATGCTTGATCTTCAACATGATACATTTGCACTCTATACCGCAGGAGACCTGATATTGAGGGCTGGTGAGCGGGCAGCAGGGGCGAAGGAACTTATGAGGAAGATCGTTCATAAGGTGGTTGTGGATGAACATCAGGCAAGTGCCCAGAAATTCATGGATCTTGATAGTCTTGGGGACAGGCTGATCAAGAAAAAGATTGTATCAGGTGAGTTCATGGTGAAGGATCTTGGATGGTTCAGACTGTCATTTATATCGATAGATGTTGACGAGGACGGACGTCCTTTAAAAGTCATATTTACCACCAGAAACATAGATGAAGATAAGAAACGGGAGCAGAAGCTGATAAGAAGGTCTTATACAGATGAGCTCACAAAATGTTATAACAGGAGTGCATATATAGATGATGTCAGGGAGCTGTCGGGAGATTCTGTATATGTGTATGTGTCCATGGATGTAAATGGGCTTAAGCCAGTGAATGATACCCTGGGACATGCGGCTGGAGATGAACTGCTTCAGGGTGCTGCCGAGTGTATGGAGCAGTGTTTTGGAAACTATGGTAAGGTGTACAGGATGGGCGGTGATGAATTTGCAGCCATCATCTTTGTAAATACCAGAAGGCTGAAGAGAGTGCAGCAGGAGTTTGATGACGTTGTGCGTGGATGGTCTGGACAGCTGGTGAAATCCGTATCGATATCATGTGGCTATGTGTCAAGTGATGAGAAGGACTGGGAGTCATTTGACGAGATAGTAAAGGCTGCAGATGAGAGAATGTACGAGAACAAGGCGGCATATTACAGGCAGAAGGGCGGCGATAGAAGGTATCACTAGAGTACATATGCAATATAGAGTTATACAAAACGGGTGGAATGATAAAAATTTTATCATTCCACTTTTTTTGTAAATATGAAATAAAAATTGGGCAAGCTATTATAGAGGCATGAGATAAAGATAGACGGCAGACTGAAAGGAGAATTGCTTATGTCAAAGAAAAAGTTAGGAATCGGAATAGCAGCGGTGGCAGCAGCCGGCGCAGGAGCAGCAGCTCTCACAGTTAAAAATCATAATAAGGCAAAAGTTCAGAAGGAGAAGGCTGCGGCTGAACATGCTGAGTACCGCAATACGGAGCGCGGAAAGCATGAGAAGAACAGTAAGGGAATCTATTATACAAATGGAAACTATGAGGCATTTGCCAGACCGAGAAAGCCGGAGGGCGTGGATGACAAGAACGCATATATAGTGGGAAGTGGTCTTGCATCACTGGCAGCAGCTTGTTTCCTTGTACGTGACGGACAGATGCCGGGCTCACATATTCATATTCTTGAGGCCATGGATATAGCGGGCGGTGCGTGCGATGGAATATTTGATCCTGCCAGAGGCTACGTCATGAGAGGTGGACGTGAGATGGAGAACCATTTCGAGTGCCTGTGGGATCTGTTCAGAAGTATACCTTCCATAGAGACACCAGGGGTATCGGTTCTTGACGAGTATTACTGGCTGAACAAGGAGGATCCAAATTACTCACTGTGCAGAGCAACAGTGAACAGAGGCAAGGATGCCCACACAGATGGCAAATTCAATCTGAGCCAGAATGGCTGTATGGAAATCATGAAGCTCTTCATGACAAAGGATGAGGATCTGTATGACAAGACGATAGAGGATGTATTTGACGATGAGGTATTTGATTCAACATTCTGGCTGTACTGGAGGACGATGTTCGCATTTGAGAACTGGCACAGTGCGCTGGAGATGAAACTTTACTTCCAGAGATTCATACATCACATCTCAGGACTTCCGGATTTCTCGGCCCTCAAGTTCACGAAGTACAACCAGTATGAGTCGCTGATCCTTCCGATGGTGAAGTATCTTGAGTCGGCGGGCGTGACATTCCAGTACAACACGGAGGTCACAAATGTCATATTTGACATGAGAGACGGCAAGAAGATAGCAAAGACCATCGAGTGCAGGGTAAACGGAACTGAGAAGGGGATCCCGCTCACTGAGAACGATCTTGTATTTGTCACAAATGGAAGCTGCACGGAGGGAACTATCTACGGTGATCAGAATCATGCGCCAAATGGTGACGCAGAGGTGAGAACAAGCGGCTGCTGGAGCCTGTGGAAGAACATAGCTGCACAGGATCCTTCATTTGGACATCCTGAGAAGTTCTGTTCTGATATATCTAAGACAAACTGGGAGTCGGCCACAGTAACAACGCTTGACGACAAGATCATCCCATACATCGTGGATATCTGCAAGCGTGATCCGAGAACAGGAAAGGTTGTCACGGGTGGTATCGTGAGCTGTCAGGATTCAAGCTGGCTGATGAGTTGGACCATCAACAGACAGGGACAGTTCAAGACCCAGGACAAGGATAAGGTGTGTGTATGGGTATATGGCCTGTTCACAGATGTTCCGGGCGATTATATCAAGAAGCCTATGAAGGATTGTACCGGTAAGGAGATCACGGAGGAGTGGCTCTATCATCTGGGAGTGCCAGAAGATGAGATCGAGGAACTGGCCACAAACAGCGCAGTCTGTGTGCCAACTATGATGCCATATATCACCGCATTCTTCATGCCAAGGGCAAAGGGCGACAGACCAGACGTAATTCCAGACGGATGCACCAACTTTGCATTCCTCGGACAGTTCGCCGACACTCCTCGTGACACAGTGTTCACCACAGAGTATTCTGTCAGAACAGCCATGGAGGCTGTGTATGGACTTCTCGGCGTGGACAGAGGTGTTCCTGAGGTGTGGGGAAGTGTGTACGATATCCGTGAACTGCTGGACAGCAGCGTGAAGCTCATGGATGGCAAATCTCCGCTTGAGATAAATCTTGGACCTCTGAACAAGCTCAAGAGACCTATACTTAAGAAGATCCAGGGCACGGTGATCGAAAAGGTACTGAGAGACCACGACATCATCAAAGAGGGTATGCTGTAGATTGAAGTTAATATAGAGTAATAAGAAAGTTCCATGTGTCTGCACGGTGCAGATGCATGGAACTTTTTATATGTTTGAATTAGTTTGGAGACGGTTGTTAATTGCTGTTTCTTTTAGAATATACAAAGCTGGCAACTAGCCAGATGAGGCAGGCGGTGTTTCCTGATGCCTGACTGAATACATAATCCAGTGTGGATATGTCGGCGCCCATGGCCTGTCTGATGTCAGGAATGAGCACAAATATAAGCTGCCATGTGATGATGTGAAATACGATCATGCTCCTCTTCATGACAGTTCTGCCTGCCAGCAGCGATATAAGACTTGTGAGCATGAGCAGTGCCGTAGGTATGTACACTATGCTGACGGCTGGAAAGAGCAGATTGTAGTAGTCGTCAACATATGCGATGGCCTGTTCTCTTCCAATGTGTTCAGACAGATAGGTTACCCAGTAAGCGAGTGTTCCCATGAGAAAATGCAGTGTCGCGGCGGACGCGACATACATGAGCCCTGCGTATTTGACGAGTGCCCTCGTCTTGCGGTACTTGGGAAGTATCTGCTCCGATATGGCGTCTATGCCAAATGCATAGAAGAACATACCGACAAGACCTGTCACAAGCAGCAGAGCCACTCTCCACAGCTGGAAATCCCCGTTCAGATATGCCCCCCTCACATAAAGTCCTTTGTCCGCGGGTGATGCGGGTACTATGCTGATACACAGATCCCCCACGATCAGGAGCGCTGCGCCGAGCGCGCCCAGCAGGCAGTTCCTTTGGTATTTAATTTTTTCTTTCTGTTCCATGTAATCCCCCTTGTAAATAATCTATATGGTTAGCATAAACTAACTAGAGCATATCATATACGAGGAGATAATTGAAGAAATATTTGCCAAAAACAAGTCGCGCCAATGGGGAAAGAAAATTGACTTTTTTCGTGTATAAAAATATACTTTCCATATATATACAATAAAAGATGCTTAAGAATGGAGGTACATTATGAGGGGAAGATGGAAAAAGGAGATTTTGTTATTTGTGATAGGTGCAGTATGGGGATTCATATATTGGGGCAATACGGTGTGGAATCCTGATGTGCAGTACCTCTTGCAAGATATAAAACATATAAAATTGCCGCTTAACTGGCATTGGATATTTGACTCAGGTGTGCATCTTGGCATAGCGGCTCTTGTGTTGGCGGTTGGCACACTGTTGATTCTATGGATACTGCGCTTTTTATCAGATTCACGTAACACACATGGGTTGATCATAGCCGGCCAGTGGTTCACAGATCTGATCTTATGTTCATTTCTGACTGGCGTGATCCTGTTCTATTTTAATAAATGGTTCCTATACAAGATTATTGGCGATAAAGGTGATGTCGTATTTTCCATAGCATATTTGTTTGTATACATATTGATATATATGATACTGTGTTCATGGTTTGATATATCCATTGAGAGGGTACAGAGAAAACCAAAGAAGAATTGCAGTCTGCTTATATGTCAGGTTCAGAATCGTGAGACATTTATGGATGTCAAGGAACTAGTAAAGAATTGCAAGTACACAGAGTGCTATACGTTGATGAAAAATAATCAGGAGAGATTGTCTCCAAAACAGTTCTGGGTCATAAGGGAGACGAACTTTACAGGGAAAAAGATGACAGCCGAGTGGAGATATTATGCAAATGGTGACTATGTAGAACTGGATGATGAAGAGCTTGCGACCAGGTTGCTGCTTGCTGAGAATGCAAAGAATATAGACTGGCAGTTATAATCGTATATAATGTTGTTAGTCTATGATATAAAAGACACGAGAGAGAAGTAAAAATGAATAAGATAGAGATAAACAACAAATGGATGCAGAAAACCAGTGTTGTGTGGCTCGGTGCCATGCTGTGCTGCCTGCTGTGGGGAAGTGCATTTCCGTGTATAAAGATAGGTTATGGACTGTGGAATATAGAGAGTGCGGATACATCGTCACAGATACTGTTCGCAGGTATGCGATTCGTGCTGGCGGGTATTCTTGCCGTGATATTTGGAAGTCTGTTGGAAGGAAGATTCATCAGGCCGGAGAAGGGATGCGCCGGCAAGATAGCGTGGCTTGCGATGCTGCAGACAGTCATACAATATCTGTTCTTTTATATAGGTCTCGCACATACAAGCGGAGTCAAGGCGTCCATCATAGAGGCAGTAAATGTATTCGTTGCCATCATAGTGTCAGGATTCATATTCCATCAGGAAAATGTCACTGCAAAGAAGATGCTTGGCTGTCTGGTTGGATTTGCGGGAGTTGTACTTATAAACATGAATGGAATGAATTTCCATATGAGCTTGTCAGGTGAGGGTGCGATATTTCTGTCAACAGTGGCTTATGCATTTTCATCGGTGTTCCTGAAGCGATATTCGGTAAAACACAATCCGGTTATGCTCAGTGGCTACCAGTTTATAGTTGGCGGAATTATTCTGTCGGCTGCCGGTTTTGCCATGGGAGGCAGACTCAGCACCGTATCAACAGGTGGAGTTTTGATGCTCATATATCTGGCTCTTGTATCGGCGGTGGCATATTCTCTGTGGGGAATGCTGCTCAAGTATAATCCTATATCAAGGGTTGCAGTATTTGGATTTATGAATCCGGTATTCGGCGTGATACTGTCGGCATGGCTGCTCCGCGAGGGCGCGCAGGCGCTTGGTCCGATAAGTCTGGTGTCGCTGGTGTTGGTGTGTGCAGGAATATACATAGTGAACAGCAGAGAACAGAGTGAGAAAGATTAATTGTATTTGCGACATGAAACATGCAAAAGAGGGTAAGGAGACAGTAGTAATTATGAAGATGACAACACTTTGTTACATAGAGAAAGATGGAAGATACCTGATGCTCCACAGGACAAAGAAGGAGAAGGACATTAATAAAGGCAAATGGATCGGTGTAGGTGGACATGCTGAGGAGGGTGAGAGTCCTGAGGACTGCCTTCTGAGGGAGATAAAGGAGGAGACGGGACTTACGCTTACATCGTACAGATTCAGAGGGTTGGTGACATTTATCAGCAATGAGTGTGAGAATGAGCTTATGTGCCTGTTCACCGCAGATGGATTTGATGGGGAAGTTCAGATATGCGATGAGGGGGACCTTCAGTGGATAGATAAAGAGATCGTGCCAACACTTCCGACGTGGAGCGGGGATGCGATATTCTTGAAATTGCTGCTTGAAGGGGAGAAGAGATTTTTCTCACTCAAGCTCGTATATGAGGGGAGTGAGCTGGTGGAGCACAGGCTGGAGTTTTATTGATGGGATTTGCTTTAGGGACACTCCTCGTGACAGAAGGAACGTCCCCACAAATGGAGGAACAAAATGGAATACAAAAGATTTGACAACACAATAATTGCAAGGATTGACAAAGGCGAGGAGATATTGGAGCAACTGAAGGTAATTTCTGTCAATGAGAATATAAAGCTTGCCAGTATCAATGCTCTTGGAGCTATCAACGATTTTACAGTCGGAGTATATAAGATAGATGAAAAGAGATATTACTCCAACAGCTTTAAAGGATATTATGAAATCACATCGCTTACAGGAACAATCAGTACAATGGACGGAGAATATTATGCACATCTCCATATGAGCGCCGGAAATGAGAAGGGTGAAGTGTTTGGCGGACATCTGAACAGAGCTGTTGTCAGCGCAGTCTGTGAGATGGTAATTTCAGTAATTGATGGAAAAGTTGACAGAATTTATGATGAAGGAACAGGACTTAATATATTTAAGTTTGATTGAGTGCGTTGAATATATAAGATAAATCGGAATTTTTGGAGGTATATGGAAATGAATAAGGAACAGCTATACGCAGCACAAACAGCAATGATTGAATGGTTATCTGACCCTCATGAATTAGGAAAAAAGCCTTTCAAAATTGAATGTGCAGGTGAATTTGATTTTAATGAAATGCATTATTACATTTTCAAATTCAAAGCGTCGTTGCTTGGTAAATGGCTTGTTGGTGTTTGTGGTGGTTTTGAAGATGATGATTTAGAACCATGCGGACATATTTTCAGCAATATGCAAGAATATAATGAAACTACTGCTAAAAATGAATGTATTACAATGGTTGAAAATATTATGGCATACTGGAAAGAACAAGCCGCCAAATATAATAACCAATAATACAAATTTGAATTTCTCTCGCTGTCTGGTTTGATATAAAAATTTGATTATTTGAAAAAATCAAAAAATGACGTAGCGTGATATATTGCTTGTCACGCTACGTTATGTACTAATATGGACCTTGAAAGGAGGCAGGATATGTCATTATACACAACAGGAGAGCTTGCAAAGAAGTGCAACGTTTCAGTAAGAACGATTCAATACTATGATGAAAGAGGTATTTTGGTGCCAACAGATTTGACGGAAGGGGGACGAAGACTGTTCTCCGAAGAGGATGTTGCCACATTGGAAACGATTTGCTTTTTAAGAGATTTGGATATCTCTATAAAAGATATTGCTGAAATATTGGAATCCGAAGAGTCAAAAAAGGTAATCGAACTTTTGCTTGATGAGCAAGAAAAAAATATTCAGGCGGATGTCAAGAAAAAAACGAAACAATTAGAAAATATTAAAGGCATAAGAAGTTCTTTGGCTTCTTTCAAGGATGGGTCGCAAAAAACAATTCATGACATATCATCGATTATGGAGGAAAAAGAAAAGCGAAAGAAAATGTACAAAAAAATGCTGATCATAGCAATTCCGTTAGAAATTGTCGAAATTGTTACTTTTGTGATTGGTATATTAAAAGGAATCTGGTTGCCATTTTTTGTGGCCATGGCAGTGATTCCTATTTGTGTAGCAATTATGTTTGGCTATTGGTACAAGCGGGTAGAGTATCTCTGTCCGGAATGCCATACCAGATTTCAGCCAAAGAAATTAGAAGCATTCTTTGGAAATCATACGCCAAAGACACGAAAGCTAACTTGCCCTACCTGCAGGAGGAGAATCTGGAGTTTGGAAGTATATAGAAAAGAGGTGGATGCATAATGGAAACAATTAATTT